>Ga0209121_10004487_pt1 | contig 13023 bp, 10 predicted proteins | sample Cruoilmetagenom3_FD_187292 | JGI IMG/M metagenome (GOLD analysis project Ga0209121, IMG submission 187292) | Oil polluted marine microbial communities from Coal Oil Point, Santa Barbara, California, USA - Sample 3 (SPAdes) (version 2) | ecosystem: Environmental > Aquatic > Marine > Oil seeps ... | reverse complement strand
ACGCTGGTGCGATCCGCGACGCCGGCAAGCTGGTGCTTACGATTGACTATGCTGACCAGGATCCGAATATCACCAGCGTCTACGAGCAGTCACGGGCTGCGGGGTTTGTCCCCTATGTCAGTGTGCGATCTCTGGATGTCCTGCGGCTGAACGTGGGGTGGGGACCGTAGGTCTGGTAGCTCCACGCTAGGGGAGCGATGCTTGACAATCAGATTGCCCGGTGGGCTCGCGCACGTGAGCCCACCGGCGGTGCTTAAGAGCTCTTTCACCGGCAATGGCTATGACTGTTTGCTGTCGATCGCCCTGCACTTTGGTCTAGTACAGATGACAAGCCACCCAGTGGCCCGGCGCGAGTTCGCGCAGTGGTGGCTCCTCCTTCCGGCAGATAGCCATCACCTGCGGGCAGCGCGTGCAGAAGTTGCAGCCCTCCGGCGGGTCAATCGGACTGGGTACGTCACCCGTCAAGATAATGCGTTCGCGTGTCTCTTCGATAGCGGGATCTGCGATCGGGGCCGCGCTCCACAGTGCCTGTGTGTACGGGTGGAGCGGCCTGTGCAAGACGGTCTTGGTTGCTCCGTGCTCTACAATCTTCCCGAGGTACATCACGGCGATGCGGTCGCTGATATAGCGGACCATAGAGAGGTCATGCGAGATGAAGAGATACGTCAGATCCAGTTCTCGCTGGAGCTTCCGCAGCAGATTGACAATCTGAGCTTGGATGGAGACATCGAGTGACGAGATAGGCTCATCGCAGATCACGAAGTACGGGTTGAGGCTCAGCGCGCGGGCGATGCCTACGCGCTGGCGCTGGCCGCCCGAGAACTCCACCGGGAATCGATTCACAAAGTAAGGACTGAGACCGACGCGCTGGAGCAGTTCCAGCGCTATTCCTTCCGCCTCTTTGCGGTTGGTGGCAATGCCGTGCACCCGTATGGGTTCGGTAAGGATCTGCCCAATGGTCATACGTGGGTTGAGGGAGGAGTATGGGTTCTGAAAGATGATCTGCATCTCGGTTCGCATATCGCGGAGCGTCTTGGCGTTGAGCCCGACGAGCTCTCTACCCTTGAGCTTGACGGATCCCGCGGTCGGGGGAGTCAATTGGAGGATCGCGCGTGCCGCCGTTGTCTTGCCGCAACCGCTTTCTCCAACCAGTCCCAGTGTTTCGCCTTGGCAGATCTGGAGTGAGATGTCATCTACGGCTTTGACGTGCATCGTCTGCCGTTGCAGGAGCCCGTGCTTGACCGGATAGTACTTCTTGAGGTTGTTTACGTTCAGAATCACATCATTGGCTGTGTTCATTGCGCGACCTCCGCACTGCGCGAACGGTGCAGTTCCAGAACTCGGTCGGTGTGCCAGCAGGCTGAAGTATGGCCCTCGGCTACTTCGACCAACTCCGGACGTTCCTGGGTACAGCGCTTGGTCCGAAAGCTGCAGCGTGGCCAGAAGGGGCAACCCGGTGGTAAGTGGATCATATCCGGTGGGGATCCATTGATGTAGCTCAGATCCTGATCACTGTCTGTATCCAGGCTGGGCAGCGAACTCAGGAGGCCCAGCGTGTACGGATGTGCCGGTGTGCTGAACAAGGGCTTGCTAGGAGCCATCTCGACGAGGGTGCCGCCATACATCACGTTGACCCGTTCGGCCAACCGGGCGATCACGCCGAGATCGTGGGTGATCCAGATGATCGCCATACTCAGTTCCTTCTGCAGGTTCTTGACGAGATCGATGATCTGTGCCTGGATCGTCACGTCCAGGGCCGTGGTCGGCTCGTCAGCAATCAGTAGGCGTGGGTGGCAGGAAATGGCCATTGCGATCATGACACGTTGCCGCATGCCGCCGGAGAACTGGTGTGGATAGTCACGGATACGTCTATCTGCCTGCGGTATACCAACACGGGTCAACAGATCGATGGATTCCAGCATGGCTTTCGCTGATGCCATACCTAGATTCACCTGCATTGCCTCGGCGATCTGCTTGCCAATCGGCATGACCGGATTAAGTGATGTCATCGGGTCCTGGAAGATGACGCCAATGTCACGTCCCCGGACACGATGGATCTGGCTGGGCTTGATTTGCAGGAGGTCCTCGCCATCGAAACGTACCGAGCCGGACTCGATCTTGCCCGGGGGCTCGGGGATCAGGCGCAACATCGCCATTGAGCTGACGCTTTTTCCAGAACCACTTTCGCCAACCAGACCGAGGATATCGCCTTCCTGCATAGTATAGGAGATGCCGTTGACGGCGTTGACGACGCCGTCCTTGGTGTAGAACCGGACCGTCAGGTTTTCGACCTGTAGTAGTGGTGTCACGTGCATCCCCCCCTCCTAGATGTTTTCGCTCACGTCCAGAGCTTTGCGGAGTCCGTCCGCGATGCCCTGGAAGGCTAGAACCGACGTCGTGATCATCATCGAGGGGAAGATGAACATATGCGGCCAGAATTGCCAATAGAACTCGGAATCAGCTAGCATTTGCCCCCAGCTTGGACGCGGCGGCCTGATGCCCATGCCCAGGAAGCTGAGGCCTGCTTCCGCGAAGACCGAGGTCGGGATGCCGGCAGCAAAGCCCCAAAGCAGCAGCGGTGCCGCCTGCGGCAGAATGTGGAAGGCGATGATCCGCCATGTGGGGATACCCAGAGCGCGCGCGGCCTCGATGTAGTCCTGTTCGCGGATCGAAAAGGTCAGGCCACGCATCATGCGGCAGGAGCCTACCCATCCTGTAATGATCATCGCCAGCATCAAGTTCTGGAGGCTCGGCGAGAGAACCATCACCAGGTAGAGCACGATCAAGTACCAGGGCAGCGCCGAGAACATGTCGATCAACCTTGTCACGATCCAGTCGAAGAAGCCGCCGAGATATCCAGCCAGCACCCCAATGGGCACGCCGATACAGAGACCTGCCAGACCCGTGAGCACGCCAACCATAAGCATTGGGCGCGATCCATACAGGATGCGCGTCAGAAGGTCACGCCCGAGTTCATCTGTGCCCAAGATGTGTTCGTGGCTCGGCGGCTGCAGCGCGGCGGGCATGTCGATCTGATCGTACTCATAGGGTGTGAGCATTGGGACGAAGATAGCGATGAGGATGATGATAGTGGCAAACACCAAACCGAACATCGCCAGCCGATTCCGGCGGAACCGGCGCCATGCGCCGACCCAGAAGCTGGCGTATTGCGTCTCTTCACTATGCCCTTCAACTGTGAAGAGCTCCTCGGCTGCGAGTGATGGTTCGTTTTTGAGCGCGTGGTTGATCATCGTATCGTTCGCGAGGGCCGCGCTTTGGGGCTGAGGGGTCGTTGTCTCGTCGCTCATTGTTGTCGCTCCGTGATGCGCACTCTCGGGTCAATGACGCCGTAAAGAACGTCGGTGAGGAAGTAGGTGAGACCGATGAGGATGGCCCAGAACATCGTGATACCAAGCACCAGTGGGTAATCACGGTTGGTGCTCGCATAGACGAAATACTTGCCCAGCCCCGGCAGGCCGAACACTTTCTCGATGAAGAGTGAGCCTGTCATCATGCCGGGATAGAGCGGCAGGAAGCTGGTGATCATAGGAATCAACGCGTTGCGAAGAACGTGTTTGGTCATCACGGCTGTGTTGCGGAGCCCCTTTGCCTTCGCTGTGCGTACGTAGTCGGACGACATCGCTTCCGCAACGCACTGCCGCGTCCAGCGCGCTACACTGCCGGTAGCTGGGAGGCCAAAGGCCACGACCGGCAGTATGAGATGCCAGGCAACGTCGCGCCAGTTGCTGGGATCTCCCCATGAGCCTGCGGGGAACCACCGCAGTTCCGCCGCGAGGAAGTACTTCATCACAAAACCAAGCACAAATGAAGGAATCGTGCCGATGATGACTGCATAGCTTGTTGCGATGTTGTCTGTCCAGGTGTCCTGGTGGGCCGCAGCGATCACACCCAGCGTCACACCAAACGTGATGGCGAGGGTGGCTGCCAGCCCTCCGACAAGCGCGCTGAAGGGTAGCGTGTCGCGAATGAGCTCGGTGACTGTGCGCTCCGGTTCTGTAAAGGTACGTCCGAAGTCCAACTTAGCAGCATTGCGAAGCCAGAGGAGGTACTGCTTCCACGGTGGCTCGTCGAGCCCGTATTTCTCTTTGAAGGCAGCCACCTGCTGATCAGACATCGGGATCTCTGCCCCTTGCATCCAGGGGCCACCCGGTACTACTCGGGAAAGCATAAACGTGAAGAAGGATAGAAGGAGCAGTGTGATCAGGATGCCGCCAAGGCGTTTGAGTGTATAAGCCAGCATGGCCATTCACCTCCGGTCTCTGTTGATGGCGTCGACGAATTCGTGGCCTGCGAGGGTACAATTGGGGCTCCACGTGGTCAGTGATGCTCCGGTGGAGCCCCTTCAGTCAGCTCGTCCCGATCAGGGAAGAGAGGCCATAGGTATGACTAGCCGTTGCTTACTTGCGGCAAGGCCACGATAATCAGCCGAGCGCTTTGCGGCAGTCAGTGTCCTTCCAGTACATACCTTCATAGGCGTGGGGACAGCCGATACCCCCGCCGCCCCACATCTGATAGCCGTCCTTGTTCGGATCCAACGCCGGGCCTCCGGCGTTGCAGGGCCAGAGCGCGGCGCTGAAGGGCTGCGCTACGAAGTACCACGCGCAGGACTCCACCAACATGATCTCGGCTTCCTTCATCCCTGCGAAGCGCTCCTCAGGATCGAAGGAGCTGTTGGCTGGATTGTAGACCGCATCCCAGGCTTCATCAACGTGCGGGTGGCGCCCGGTCGAGCGGAACACGTTCATGAAGGTAGCTGGGTCGACGTAGTCTTGAGCGTAGCCAACGTAGTACATGGCTGCCGTTCGATCGCCAAAAGCCGCGCTGGTGAAGGATTGGAAATCAGAGGGTCTGAGCTCGATCGTGATCCCCAGGTTCTCCTTCCACTGGGCCTGTATGGCTTCACAGACCGCGACCTGTTGGTTGCTGGGCTGGCGGATGTACAACTCGTAGGTTGGGAAGCCCGTGCCATCAGCATATCCGGCGTCGGCCAGCAATTGTTTGGCTGCCTCCGGATCATAGACATTGGGGTCTAGCTTCTCCAAGTCAGGATTGTAGTTGGGGAAGCCTTTCGGCAGGATGCCCCAGGCTGGGTGAGCGAAGCCCTGGTAGATCTCGCTGACGATAGTAGCCTTGTCGATCGCCTTGCAGAGGGCCAGCCGTACGTTCTGGTCAGCCAGGGGTTCGAAGTCGCCGAGGGTGTTGAACCCCAGGTAGTCGGTGGATGTGGGCGGTTGTGCGTGTGATTCTGCTCTCAGCACAGGGTTGCCGTTGACCAGGCCGATCTCAGCTGGTGGCGAGACCGCGCCGACATCGTGTCGCTGCACGTCGCCAGCCATATAGGCGGCAAGCCCGGCCGGGATATTCTCCTCACGGATCTTGCCAACCCACGGGCGGCGGATGCCCTGATAGTCCGGTCGAAGTTCCCACAGGTTGCCCAGGCTGCGATCGAATTTGGCAAGCATGAAGGGACCGGAGGCGACGTAGCTCTCCGGGGCCAGAGCCCAGTTCTCGCCGAGCTCCTCTTGTGCGTTTTCGGGCATGACCTCGAACCACACGCCCAACATGGGCAAGTAGGGGACCGGGGCCTCTGTGTAGATGCGCAATGTGTAATCGTCGACGGCCTCAATCCCAAGCTCTTCGGGGGGAAGCTCGCCTGCGGTGACGGGCTGGGCATTCTTGATGTCGAAGTAGAACCAGGCGAAGTCGTAGCCGTTGCTCAGCGACCATTGCAGAGTATAGGCCCAGTCCCTGGCGGTAATGGGGTCACCGTTGCTGAAGGTCAGACCTTTGCGCAGGAAGAAATCCCAGTAGCTACCATCTTCAGACGGTTCCCAGCTCTCACAGCCGACGCCGTAGACGTTGAAGTCGGTGTCCAGTGATGTCAGGGTCTCCTGGCCACCGGCGTGCTCGAAGGCACGATTATAGAGCGACTCCATGATGTGGCCGAAACCGCCGCCCACGCTGCCGATGGCGGTGAGGATGTACTGCTCATCCAATCCGAGTGCATCAGCGGGCAGGGCTTCGCCCAGGGCGTTGACCGGGCCGGTTTGTGGAATGGGCGTGACTTCGACGATCTTCTCGACTTCGACCTCAACGATTTTCTCGACCTCGACTTCAACCTCAACGGTCTTCTCGATGATTTCCGTCTCAGGGGTTGCGCACGAGGTCAGAACCGCACCGGCCCCGGCAGCACCGACGATGCGAAGAAACTCACGTCGCGAAAGATGCTTCTTTGTGCTCATAGAATACCTCCATCGGTTTGGTAAACAGGCGAACGCAGTTGACAGGAGATTCAAGTGACATAATCGAAGACTACACGTTCTGTATTTTCAGAGCCTCCTTTCGCCATGCTCAGAGATCCCAGGCGTTGGTCGTGATCGGCTCAGCCGTCCGACCGATGCAAGTGGGCAAAGGGGAAGATGCCATATCGAGAACACAATCCGAAGAGGTGGCGGTCAACTAACTCTCTTGTCTGCGAGAAGTCGCGACGCTTGATGGCGTCGAGATAAGCTTCGTGGCAGGCGAGCATATCCATGTTGTGGATATCGTCAAGGAGTGCGATCCGGCCGGCGTTGCCCAGAGCCCAGTAGGTATTGAGCAATGGCATCCCGATACTGGCGAGGAGGCGGTCACCGCAAGCCGTCAGCATGGCCTGGTGGAAACGCTTGTGATCAATGGAATCCTCGCCTGCCAATGGGGGATTCCTGCGCAAATCATCCAGGATCGTTTCCAGTTCCGCTATCGCTGCGTTGTCTGCTCTACCGATGCAGGTTTCGAGAACAACAAGCTCAAGCATAGCCCGTCCCTCAATGACCTCTTCAAGGGTGAATCGGTCCAGCGAATGCCGAAAACGCAGGTAGTCGAGAAAGTCAGTGTCCTCCGGGCCTGTCAAGAAGATTCCGCGACCGTGTTTGATCTCCACCAGCCCGAGGGCTTGAAGTCCCCTGAATGCCTCTCGGACCACAACCACGCTGACGCCGAGCATATCAGCCCACTCCTGGAGCGTGGGCAATTTCTCGCCGGATGCAACTTTGTGGACACTGACGTAATCTTGGATGCTGCCGATGCATTGGCGAGTGAGATCCGTATGCTTGGGCACGGTGATCTTTGCGGACACGCTTGCTTCCTTCGCGATGGTTGGGCAATGAGACGATACTACACCTGGGAAATCCACAAAGCACAAGTAGTGGTATACTACTCATATAGTCATCTGATGACTATATGAGTAGTATATGCGAGTCTGGGTTGCCTGTCAATAGGCAGATGCAGGCGACCTATGATACAATGGCCTGCCAAGCTAAATCGCCATAGTATCTGTGTCACTTCCCGGGAGCACGGATGACAAATACAGTATCTGCAACGCAATCTTCGTCTGGGATGTGTCTGCCCCTGCCTAAGCGTCTGTGGTGGCCGTGGACCGAGTCTGCTGAGCGCGTTGGTTTCGACTGCGTCTTTGCCATCTCGACCACGACTGAGGCAACCCTGGTCCTGAGCACCAGCGGCACCTTCCGGATCTGGCTGGATGGACGTCGCCTTTCCTTTGATGTGCCCGGCCTGCCGACGTGGAGAACTGTGTGCCGGATACCTACGGCTCTGGTTGCGGGTACGCACCGTCTGAGCATTGAGGTTGACGCGGCGGGTCAGGAACAAGCCTATCTGGTTGGTTGCCTCGATTGGGAGGACGGTGACGGTCTTTGTCGCCTGGCTACGGACGCGGCCTGGATGATGTCTCGGAATCCAGCTGCGGGGTGGGCGCTGCGTGCCCTGGATGACAGCTGGCGGCAGGCTTGGGCCTTTGACGGTGTCTGGGCGGAGCCGTGGGGGATGCCCTGTAACGCGCCTGACGATTGGTGTCGCCTGACCACGGGGTGGCAGATCATGGATGAGGAACAGCTGACAAGTAGCGTATGCGTGCATCAGGGACTGGTCCCCAAAGGCGGTCGCGCCGTATGCAGTGAGGAGGGGGTCCTTGAGCTGCAGCCCGTCCTGCCATTTGCACCGGCCCCGCCGGCAATTCCCCAGCCACGACCACGCCTGGAGTGGTATCGGACGCGAGAGGCTCACTCTCTGGTCAACAACTCTTGGCTGGATCTGTTCGAACACCGAGCACCTCACATCGTGTTGGATGTAGGCAGCGAGACGTTTGCTCGGGTGCAGCTGCAACTGCGTCAGGGCGGACCTGCAGTACTTGCTCTGACGACCGGTGAGTCGCGTAACGAAGTAGACCGCTATGATCGCCGGGTAACCGATGTGGTGAAACTCGAGAACGGCGAGACGTTTTCGACCTCACCTACGGGGTTCCGCTACGTCAAGGTGACAGCTCTGAGCAGCGACGGCGGACCGGTGGTTCTGGAGCCTGTGGCAGTGCAGCATATCCGATATCCTGCTGAGGCGCGCGGGCGCTTTCATTGCAGTGATGGGCAGCTCAATGCAGTGTGGGGTGCATCAGTGAGGACCGCCCATCTCTGTATGCAGAATGAGATCTGGGATGGAGTGAAGCGCGATCAATTGCCATGGATGGGGGATCTTTATGTTGAGGCTCTGGTGGCCTATCATCTCTTTGGCGACGCGCGTCTGGCACGGCGTAGCTACAGTGTGCTCGGACAGCTTGGCCCTGCTCCATCACGACCTTTGGCGATGCAGGCCTATCCCGGCCTGCAGGCAATCTGGCGCACGGCCGGCGGTGATATCAATGACATCCCCACGTACACACTATGGTGGTTGGTGGGACTGGCGGATTACGTGCGTTACTCCGGTGACCTCTCACTCGTTCGTGATCTGATTCCGGAATTGGTGGCCACACTGCAGCATCTGGCCGGTAGGGTTGAGCCTGATGGATTCTGGCGGGCACACGAGGGCTGGGACTTGGTCGATTGGGCACCACTTTCTGAAGAAGAGCGGTTCTGCTTTACACACTTATTGGCCTGTCAGGCTATGGGGCTTGGGATCAGATTGCTTGCAGACGTCGGTCGACAAGATCCGGATCTGGCTGATGCGCATGCTCGGATGCTGCAAGCGGCGAGACGGGTCTGGCTGGACCGTTCCATCGGTTTTGGCCTGAGCCACCACACCAACGCGATGGCTATCCGCAGTGGTCTGCTGACGCGTGAGGAGGCTGAGGCGATCTTCTCTGAGGTACTGTCCAAGGATGCACCGGTTCGCATGACTTACTGGCACCGCTATGCAGACCTCGATGCCGCGATGCGTGTCGGCGATGTCACGTGGGGTCTGGACTACATCCGACATCACTGGGGCCCCGCAGTCGACGCCGGATACACCACACTGTGGGAGACGTTCGACGCGGCGTGGTTGGAGATGCCGGATCCTCACGCTGTAACGATCGTCGGCAGCGAGCATGCCCGTTACGGCGGCTACGAGACGTCGCTGTGCCATGGGTGGTCCGCCGGGCCGATCCCGTGGCTTCACCAGGCTGTGCTTGGCGTGCGCCCCGCGGCGGATGGCTTTGCGTCTGTCGTGTTTTCACCCAACCTTGGCGACCTCAGTTGGGCCGAGGGCGTGGTGCCGACGCCACTGGGGGACATTGCGGTCAAGCTGACCTGTGGCGAGCACACGCTTCAAGCCAGCATATTCCTTCCCAGAGCCACAGACCTGATCATCCCGGATCAAGTGCGCAATGAATGGGAGCTGTGCATCGAAAGGGTCTAGCAGCGCTCAGGGTCTGCCCCTCGGCCCCAGGGCATACGCATCTTGTCAAGAACGAGGACTGAAGCTGTCATCCCTCACTCTGTTGCGCTGTGGGGCATAGACTGAGTGCTAGACCCACTGGGGATGACCACAGCTGCGCCTCTCCTGCTGCGATGCGTACGCCCTGCCCTCGGCTCCTTGGCACGCACTCGATTGGGGCTACTATTGTCCCGGGCTGGATACTTTGCAGGTGATCTGATTTCCGGTCCCGAATATCCTGCATACCGAGGTGTTGACTTCATGGTTGAACCCATCAAAGATCTGTTTCTTCTTGACCCGGATGTTGTCTATCTGAACCACGGTTCGTATGGTGCTTGTTCACGCCCGGTATTTGAGCACTACCAGGCCTGGCAACGCGAACTTGAGAGCAATCCGGTGGCGTTTCTCTCCAGTCGGGTTTGCGATTTGCTGGCTGAGTCCCGGGCGGCGCTGGGCGCCTACCTGGGGGTGAGCGGCGACAATGTTGTCTACTTCGCCAATCCGACCACCGCGATCCGGCTGATTGTGCGAGCGATGCACTTCGAGCCGGGCGACGAGGTGTTGACGACCGACTGGGAGTATCCGACGACGAACGCTGCGTGGGATCTGGCTGCTTACCAGAGCGGCCTGCGCTACGTCCATCAGCCTGTGCCGGTGCCCTTCGCGTCGCCGGAGGAGTTTGTCGACGCGCTATGGCAGGGCATCACGCCGCGCACGCGTATTATCTTTCTGAGCCATATCTCCTTCAGCAACGCGTTGATCTTCCCTGTTGCCGAGGTCTGTCGACGTGCACGGCGTGCGGGCATCATGACCATCATCGATGGTGCCCACGCTCTCAGCCAAATCCCGGTTGACCTGGCTGAGATGGATGTTGATCTCTACCTCGGAGCCTGTCATAAGTGGCTGTGTTCGCCCAAGGGCGCGGGGTTCGCTTATGCACACCCGCGGGTGCACGTGGCCCTGACCGAGTCCTTGATCCGGAGCAACACTGCTGCCGGCGACGTTGTTCCGGAGCCTGGGCAGTTCGTACCACAGTACCAGTATCAGGGAACGCGCGATCCGGCGGCGTTTCTGTCGGTGCCTGCTGCGATCCGGTTTCAGACCGAGCACGACTGGGGCGCGCAGCGCGCGCGCTGCCATGCACTGGCCGGCCAGACGGTGGCGCGAATCACTGAGTTGACGGGCCTGGCCCCGCTGAGCCCTGACAGCGAGGCCTACTTCAGCCAGTTGGTGTGTGTGCCCCTGCCCAACGACCGGGCTGCGGCCATCTCCGAGGAACTCAAGGCGCGCAACATCATCGTTCCGGTATTGGGCACTCACGGACAGACCTTTGTGCGCGCATCATATCAAGCGTACAACAGTCAGGCAGATGCGGATGCGCTGGTGGCGGCGGTCAAGGCAGGTCTGGCTACAGGCTAGAAGGAGGACTTATGACGAAGATCACTGGCGTACGTTGCATCCGCACTCGTGCAAATGGGACGTGGGCGACGGTGAAAGTGATGACCGATCAGCCGGGTCTTTACGGTATTGGATCCGTAAGCGATATCCGGTACCAAGAGACGGTGATCAAGGCCGTGGAAACCATCACGCCGATGCTGGTGGGGCGAGAGGCCGGGCGCATCGAGGACATCTGGCAGGCAGTGTTTGCGAGTGGGTATTGGCGCAATGGACCCATTCTGAATACGGCGCTGGGAGGTGTCGATGTAGCGCTCTGGGACATCAAGGGCAAAGAGGCCGGGATGCCGGTCTACTCGTTGCTGGGGGGGGCGTGCCGGGCAGCTGTACCGGCCTACGCGCACGCCGGCGGGCGCGACGTGGACGAGCTGGAGGACGATGTGCGCCGCTATATGGCAGAGGGCTACGAGGTGATCCGGTGTCAGCTTGGTGCCTATGGCGGCGGAGGATTCCGCGATCCGGCCAATGTCAGCCGCCCCAAGAACGCATGGCCGGCCACCCGCATCTTTGACGATGAGGCCTATTTGGAGAATATCCCGGCCATGTTTGAGGCCCTTCGCGACCGGCTGGGCTTCGGAGTGAAGTTCACGCACGACGTCCACGAGCACCTGCGCCCCCAGGTTGCGGTACAGCTGGCCAAGCGGCTGGAGCCGTACCGGCTCTTCTTCGTCGAGGACATCCTACCCCCGGAGCAGGTCCAGTGGTATAGGATGATCCGTGATCAGTGCACGACGCCGCAGGCCGTTGGAGAGCTGTTCGTGAACCCGCTGGAGTATGTGCCGCTGATCGCCGAACGGTTGATTGACTTTGTCCGAGTGCGGGTGTCGAAGGTCGGTGGCATCACGCCGTGCAGAAAAATCGCGGCGCTGGCGGAGTGGTTCGGCGTGAGCACGGCCTGGCAGGAGGGGGGAGACAACGATCCGGTCAATCAGATGGCTGCGTGCCATCTGGACGTGGCGAGTCGGGCTTTCGGCATCCAGGAGGAAAACGACTTCCGCCCCGAGGAGCAGGCGGTGTTCCCGGGGCACGCTGTGCTGGAGGGTGGTTACCTGTACCCGAATGAGGGGCCGGGCTTGGGCATCGACATTGATGAAGAGGCGGCTGTCGCGCTTCTTGATCCGGAGAAGATGAAGCGTAACTTTACGTTCAGCGAACCCGACCGCAAAGCGGATGGGACCTCAGTGAGACCCTAGTCGGCACGCTTGACCGATCAGGCAGCAACACAGGCCGGACCCCAGAAGAGGTTCGGCCTGTTGTCATAGGTGAAGCGTTACCGTCTATGCCTTGGTATCCGGCACAGGTCGACGCGCGAAGAGAGTGGCCGCGATGCCGAGCACCAGTTCGCCGATCACGATCAGCCAGCGCTGCCACATGCCGACGTTGAAGGTCTGCAGGATCAGCAGGATGACATCAGCTCCGAAGATCAAGAGCAACTCGATGCCGACGATCTTGGCAATCCGTTGCCCCAGATCCGGGCGGCCCGCTCCCTTCCTGAAATAGGCCTCTGTGATGACGGCGACAACGGTCCAAAGCAAGCCTACGGCAATGAAGTAGACCTTGTCCAGGAACCTTACCTGCCAGGCTCTCTGAATGGAGTCTCTGACATAGACGGCCGACATCACGCCGAGAAAGCTGTTGCGACTGATCATCAGGAACCAGACGCCCAGGACCGCGACGACGGCCCATCCAAGATATGCGGGTATGAAGTCCACCCAGCGACGCTCTTCCATTCTTCCCCCTGCGATAAGAGTGTGTTGAGCCCGTAGGCTAACACAAGTATTGCAGATGGCAACCGGTCACGGTAACTTCCAGCGGGTCCAGAGCAACGAGCAGGGCTCTCCAGGGGCGCGCTTCTGGTAGTAG
>Ga0209121_10004484_pt1 | contig 13031 bp, 8 predicted proteins | sample Cruoilmetagenom3_FD_187292 | JGI IMG/M metagenome (GOLD analysis project Ga0209121, IMG submission 187292) | Oil polluted marine microbial communities from Coal Oil Point, Santa Barbara, California, USA - Sample 3 (SPAdes) (version 2) | ecosystem: Environmental > Aquatic > Marine > Oil seeps ... | reverse complement strand
AATTATGGCGCAGTAAGTACCAATCCACAATTAGTAGATTTTAATTATACTGATGCTAGTATTGACCATTCTAATTGGTTGCATTTAAATAGTATTGATTACAATGCTCAATTAGATCAAATTCTTTTTTCTTCGCGAACACTTAGTGAAATATATATCATTGACCATAGTACAACAACAGCAGAAGCCGCAAGCCATAGTGGTGGAAACCAAAATAAAGGAGGTGATTTTTTATGGCGTTGGGGAAATCCGCAGGTTTACAGACAAGGTACAGCTGCACAGCAAAAATTATATGCTCAACATGATGCAAAATGGATTAGCCAAAACTATGTGAATGAAAATAAAATAACGGTATTTAACAACAATAGCGATGGTAGTAATACCTTTAGTTCTATACATATTATATCTCCTTCATTAGATTTAAATAATGACTATATGTTAGAAAGTAATTCATTTTTACCAGCAGATTATTTTTGGTCTTGGAGTGGAGATATACTAGGTGAAACCGTTTATGAAAATAAGAAAAGTGGAGTACATGCCTTAGAAAATGGTAATCTTCTATTGTGTGAAACTAAAAAAGGAAGACTCTCAGAAATCTCACAAAATGGAGATATTGTTTGGATGTATAGAAACCCTGTAGGTGAAACAATTTTTAACCAATTTGCTACTAATGCAGAAATATTTGAATCGAATAGTATATTTAGAGGTGAAAAATACCATAAATCTTATCCTGCTTTTTCAGGAAAAGATCTAACTCCTGGAGAAATACTTGAAAATGTTAATAGCCTTTCTGAAACTTGTTCTACACTATCTATTACAGATGTACAATCTATAGATACTAGCATAACTTTTAACAATCCTGTTATAGACCAAACAGTATCCTTTTACAAGCCATTAGAAGCTACTAAAATAAAGGTTTACAACAATTTAGGACAACTTATTTATACCAAGTCTACATTTAGCGGAAACGAGCTAAAATTACCCCATTTAAAACAAGGGCTTTATTTTATTGAATTTATAAAACAAGGCACGAAACAACTAGAGAAAATGGTTATAAAATAAAAAAAAGCGCAAAACTTAAGTTTTGCGCTTTTTTTATCTTGTTTATACCTGAAATAAAATGTTGTGTACAGTTACTAAATGGTAATAGCGTAGCAACCTTTTTATTTCACTATCATATTTCTCATTAAGTATAGATTAAGCCTCTCCTGTTGGTCCAAAATTAAGAGGAATTGGAGGTTGCTCATAATCTTTAATTTCACCATGCATACTTTCAAATTTAGCAACATTATCATGTAAAGCTTTCATTAAACGTTTTGCATGTTGTGGAGTTAATATAATTCTAGACTTCACCTTACTTTTAGGTGTTCCAGGCATTATACTAACAAAATCTACTACAAACTCAGATACAGAATGATTAATTATTGCAAGATTAGAATAGGTTCCTTCTGCAATTTTTTCGTCTAATTCTATATTGATTTGTCCTGTTTTTTTATTTTTCTCTTCTGCCATGGTAAACTTGTTTTCGTTTCCGTGAAACGGAAACCGTATTATTAATTTTATTTTAAATAAAAAGTCCTGTTAAAAAACAGGACTTTTTGTTATTATATTAAAACTTTCGTTTCAAATTAAGTGATTACTGCCTGCGCAGAAATGAAAACTATTAGTTATAGTTAACCTCCTGTTTAGCTTTCATCATTTGGTCAAATTCTTCTTTAGAACCTACAATAATGTTGTCATAGTTACGCATTCCTGTTCCTGCCGGAATTCTGTGTCCTACAATTACATTTTCTTTAAGTCCTTCTAAAGTATCTACTTTACCAGCTACAGCAGCCTCATTTAATACCTTAGTAGTTTCTTGGAAAGAAGCTGCAGATATAAATGATTTTGTTTGTAATGATGCTCTTGTAATACCTTGTAAGATAGGAGTAGCAGTTGCTGGTTTAGCATCTCTAGCTTCTACTAATGCTTTATCTTCTCTACGTAAGATAGAGTTTTCATCTCTTAATTGGCGAGGTGAAACAATCTGTCCTTCTTTTAAAGTAGCAGAATCTCCAGCATTTTCAACAACTTTCATTCCAAAGATTTCATCATTTTCTTCAATGAAATCAGATTTATGTACTAGTTGATCTTCTAAGAAAATAGTATCTCCAGAGTCAATAATTTTAACTTTACGCATCATTTGTCTTACAACAACCTCAAAGTGCTTATCGTTAATTTTTACCCCTTGTAAACGGTATACTTCTTGTACTTCGTTTACTAAGTATTGTTGCACTGCAGAAGGTCCTTTAATATTAAGAATATCGTTAGGTGTTATAGAACCATCAGATAAAGGCATACCAGCTTTAACAAAGTCATTTTCTTGAACAAGAATTTGGTTTGATAATTTAACTAGGTACTTTTTAATATCTCCTAATTTAGACTCTACAATAATCTCACGATTACCTCTTTTAATTTTACCAAAAGATACCACACCATCAATAGCACTTACAACTGCTGGGTTAGAAGGGTTACGTGCTTCAAATAACTCTGTTACACGAGGTAAACCTCCAGTAATATCCCCTGCTTTTGCAGATTTACGTGGTATTTTCACTAATACCTTACCAACTTTAATCTTTTCTCCATCATCAATCATAATGTGAGCGCCAACTGGTAAGTTGTATGAACGTATTACTTCTCCTTTACTATCTTCAACAAGAAGTGTAGGAATAAGTTTTTTGTTTCTAGATTCAGAAATTACTTTTTCTTGGAAACCTGTTTGCTCATCAATTTCTACTTGGTATGTAATACCTTGTTCAATATTTTCATAACGTACTTTTCCAGAAAATTCTGAAATAATTACACCATTATATGGATCCCATTGACAAACTACATCTCCTTTAGTTAATTTATCTCCGTTTTTAACGTAAACAAAAGAACCATAAGGTATATTGTTAGTACTTAAAGTAATTCCTGTTTTCTTATCTACTAGTTTAAGTTCTGATGTACGAGAGATTACAACATCTACTGTGTTACCTTCGCTATCTTCACCTTTTACTGTTTTAAGATCTTCAATTTCTGCAACACCATCAAACTTAACAATAAGTTTATTTTCTTCAGAAATGTTACCTGCAATACCTCCTACGTGGAAAGTACGTAATGTTAACTGTGTTCCTGGTTCTCCAATAGATTGTGCTGCCACAACTCCTACTGCTTCACCACGTTGCACCATTTTACCTGTTGCAAGGTTTCTACCATAACATTTAGCGCAAATACCTCTTTTAGCTTCACAACTTAATGGTGAACGAGCATCTACTTTATCAATTGGTGAGTTACCTATTGCTTTTGCAATTTCATCAGTAATTAACTCATTAGCTCCAACTAATAACTCATCTGTTAATGGGTTATATATATCGTTTAATGAAATACGACCTACTATTCTTTCTTCTAAAGTTTCAACTATTTCATCGTTTTTCTTTAATGGCTCAATTTCTACACCTCTTAAAGTTCCACAATCTTCCGTATTAACAATTACATCTTGAGATACATCTACCAGACGACGAGTTAAGTAACCTGCATCGGCAGTTTTAAGTGCTGTATCGGCAAGACCTTTACGTGCACCGTGTGTTGATATAAAGTATTCTAAAATAGAAAGACCTTCTTTAAAGTTAGAAAGAATCGGGTTTTCAATAATTTCTCCTCCTCCTGCATTTGATTTTTTAGGTTTTGCCATTAATCCACGCATACCTGTAAGCTGACGAATCTGTTCTTTAGATCCACGAGCTCCAGAATCAAGCATCATATACACCGAGTTGAATCCTTGTTGGTCTTCACGAATACGTTTCATTGACAATTCTGTCAATTCTGCATTGGTAGAAGTCCAGATATCAATAACTTGGTTATAACGTTCGTTATTGGTAATAAGTCCCATGTTATAGTTCCCCATAATACCATCAACTTTTACGTTGGCGCTATCAATCATTCCTTGTTTTTCTGGCGGAATAATAATATCTCCTAAACTAAAAGATAAACCACCTTTAAATGCGTAATTATAACCTAAGCTTTTAATTTCATCTAAGAATGCAGCTGTTTCTGGTACAGAAGTAACTTTTAAAATATCACCAATAATATTTCTTAATGATTTTTTAGTAAGTACTTCATTAATGTAACCTGCTGCTGCTGGTACCTTTTTATTAAAGATTACACGTCCTACAGTAGTTTCAATTACTTGAGGAACTAGTTCTCCTTCTTCGTTAAAATCTAATGTTCTTACTTTAATAGAAGCATTTAAGTCTATACGTTTTTCATTGTATGCTATTGTTACTTCTTCATCAGAGTAAAAAGTTAAACCTTCTCCTTTTACTTTAACATCTTCTGTTGAAGTTCTTAACTTGGTCATATAGTAAAGACCAAGTACCATATCTTGTGATGGTACAGTAACTGGAGACCCATTTGCAGGGTTTAAGATATTATGAGAAGCTAACATTAAAAGTTGAGCTTCAAGAATAGCTTCAGGACCTAATGGTAAGTGAACAGCCATCTGGTCACCATCAAAATCGGCATTAAATGCAGTAGTTACTAATGGGTGTAACTGAATTGCTTTACCTTCAATTAATTTAGGTTGGAAAGCTTGAATACCAAGTCTGTGAAGCGTAGGAGCACGATTTAAAAGAACTGGATGTCCTTTTAAAACATTCTCTAAAATATCCCAAACTACAGGTTCTTTTTTATCTATAATTTTCTTAGCAGATTTTACAGTTTTTACAATTCCTCTTTCAATTAATTTTCTAATTACAAAAGGTTTGTAAAGTTCTGCTGCCATATTTTTAGGCAATCCACATTCATATAATTTTAATTCTGGACCTACAACAATTACAGAACGAGCAGAATAATCTACACGTTTACCAAGTAAGTTTTGACGGAAACGTCCTTGCTTACCTTTAAGAGAATCTGATAATGATTTTAATGGTCTGTTAGAATCTGTTTTTACAGCAGATGACTTACGAGTGTTATCAAATAATGAATCTACAGATTCTTGTAACATACGTTTTTCATTACGTAAAATAACTTCTGGTGCTTTTATTTCAACCAATCTTTTAAGACGGTTATTTCTAATAATTACACGACGATATAAATCATTTAAATCTGAAGTTGCAAAACGTCCACCATCTAAAGGCACTAATGGTCTTAATTCTGGCGGAATAATTGGTACAACTTTCATAATCATCCATTCTGGACGATTTTCTCTATTTTCATTAGATTCACGTAAAGCTTCAACAACTTGTAAACGTTTTAAAGCTTCTGTTTTACGTTGTTTAGACGTTTCAGTATTTGCTTTATGACGTAACTCATAAGAAAGTGTTTCTAAATCTATTCTAGCTAATAATTCGATTAAACATTCTGCTCCCATTTTAGCTAGGAACTTGTTTGGATCTGTATCTTCCAGGTATTGGTTTTCTTGTGGAAGTGTTTCAAGAATATTTAAATATTCTTCTTCTGTTAAGAAATCCATTTTTTGTAATGGTTCACCTTCGGCATTTTTAGCAATACCTGGTTGAATTACTACGTAACGTTCGTAGTAAATAATCATATCTAATTTCTTAGATGGTAAACCTAAAAGGTAACCAATTTTGTTTGGTAAAGAACGGAAGTACCAAATGTGTGCAACAGGAACCACTAAGTTAATGTGTCCTACTCTATCACGACGTACTTTCTTTTCTGTTACTTCTACACCACAACGATCACATACAATACCTTTGTATCTGATACGTTTATATTTACCACAAGCACATTCGTAATCCTTTACAGGACCAAAAATTCGCTCACAGAATAAACCGTCACGTTCTGGTTTATGTGTTCGATAATTTATAGTTTCTGGCTTTAATACTTCACCTCTAGATTCTGCTAAAATAGATTCTGGTGATGCTAAACCAATGGAGATTTTATTAAATCTCTTTACTGTGTTCTTATCTTGTTTTCTTGCCATTTCTTTTAGTATTCAGTCTCAGTCTCAGTATACCGTTAGCTATTAATTGCTAACGGTATACTGCGACTGCATACTATTTTTATTATTCCTCTAATCTAATGTCTAATCCTAAACCTTTTAATTCATGCATTAATACATTGAATGATTCAGGTAGTCCTGGATCTGGCATTGGTTCACCTTTTACAATTGCTTCGTATGTTTTAGCTCTACCAATTACATCATCAGATTTAACTGTCAATATTTCACGTAATGTTGCTGATGCTCCATATGCTTCAAGAGCCCAAACTTCCATTTCTCCAAAACGTTGACCTCCAAATTGTGCTTTACCACCAAGAGGTTGTTGTGTAATAAGAGAGTATGGTCCTATAGAACGAGCGTGCATTTTATCATCAACCATATGTCCTAGTTTTAACATATAGATAACTCCAACTGTTGCAGGTTGATCAAAACGATCTCCTGTACCACCATCATATAGGTAAGTATGACCAAATCTAGGAATTCCAGCTTCATCTGTAAACCCATTAATTTGATCTAGAGTTGCACCATCAAAAATAGGAGTAGCATATGTACGATCTAATTTTTGTCCAGCCCAACCTAATACAGTTTCATAAATCTGACCAATGTTCATACGAGATGGTACACCAAGTGGATTTAAGACAATATCAACTGGAGTTCCGTCTTCAAGGAATGGCATATCTTCTTGACGTACAATACGTGCAACAATACCTTTGTTACCATGTCGTCCTGCCATTTTATCACCAACTTTAAGTTTACGCTTTTTAGCAATATAAACTTTAGCTAACTTGATAATTCCTGCTGGTAATTCATCTCCTACAGAAATAGTAAACTTTTCACGTCTTAAAGAACCTTGTAAATCGTTTTCTTTAATTTTATAGTTATGAATTAAGTCTGCTATTAAACTATTTGTCTTTTCATCTGTAGTCCAAGTACCAGAAGTTAAGTGTGTATAGTCATCTACAGCATTTAACATTTTAAGTGTAAATTTCTTTCCTTTTGGAAGTACTTCTTCACCTAAATCATTAAATATACCTTGTGCTGTTTTACCATTAACAAGGGTAAATAATTTATCAACTAAAACACTTTGTAAATCGTCAAATTTATTTTGATATAGAGCTTCTAACTGCGCTATATCTTCTTTATCTTGAGCACGTTTACGTTTATCTTTTATAGCTCTTGAAAATAACTTCTTATTAATTACAACACCATGTAATGAAGGTGAAGCTTTTAAAGAAGCATCTTTTACATCTCCTGCTTTATCACCAAAGATGGCACGTAATAATTTTTCTTCTGGAGTTGGGTCAGATTCCCCTTTAGGAGTAATTTTTCCGATAAGGATATCTCCTGGTTTTACTTCTGCACCAACACGAATCATTCCGTTTTCATCAAGATCTTTTGTAGCTTCTTCAGAAACGTTAGGAATATCATTAGTTAACTCTTCATTACCTAATTTTGTATCTCTAACTTCTAAAGAATACTCATCTATATGAATAGATGTAAAGATATCTTCACGTACTACTTTTTCTGAAATTACAATCGCATCCTCAAAGTTATACCCTTTCCAAGGCATGAAGGCTACTTTCATGTTTCTACCTAAAGCAAGCTCTCCTTTTTGAGTTGCATATCCTTCAGATAACACTTGACCTTTTTTAACTATATCTCCTTTTTTAACAATAGGTTTTAAGTTAATAGAAGTACCTTGATTGGTTTTTCTGAATTTAGTTAATGGATATGTTTTTGTATCTGAATCGAAACTTACTTTTGCTTCATCTTCAGTACGATCGTATTTTATTACAATTTCTAATGAATCTACATATTGTACAACACCACTTCCTTCTGCATTAATAAGTACACGAGAATCTGAAGCCACTTGACGTTCTAAACCTGTTCCTACAATAGGAGCTTGCGGACGTAATAATGGTACAGCTTGACGCATCATGTTAGATCCCATCAAGGCTCTATTTGCATCATCATGCTCTAAGAATGGAATTAATGAAGCCGAAATAGATGATATTTGATTAGGAGCTACATCTGTATAGTGTAATTCTTTAGGATCAATTACAGGGAAGTCACCTTCCATTCTTGCAATTACCTTATCATGTAAAATCGTTCCTGCATCATCAACTTTTACTGTTGCTTGTGCTATTAACTTATCTTCCTCTTCTTCTGCACTTAAATAAGTTGGTTTACTCTTAATATCTACAACACCATCTGTTACTTTTCTATATGGTGTTTCAATGAATCCCATAGAGTTCACTTTAGCAAATACTGAAAGTGATGATATTAAACCAATATTTGGTCCCTCTGGAGTTTCAATAGGACAAAGTCTTCCGTAGTGTGTATAGTGAACATCACGTACTTCGAATCCTGCTCTTTCACGAGATAAACCTCCTGGTCCTAATGCGGAAAGACGACGCTTATGCGTAATCTCTGCAAGAGGGTTGGTTTGATCCATAAATTGAGATAACTGGTTGGTACCAAAGAAAGAATTAATTACAGACGATAGAGTCTTTGCATTAATTAAATCAATAGGTGTAAATACCTCGTTATCACGAACGTTCATACGCTCACGAATAGTACGTGCCATACGAGCTAAACCAACACCAAATTGTTGTGATAATTGCTCACCAACTGTACGTACACGACGGTTAGATAAGTGGTCAATATCATCAATCTCTGCTTTAGAGTTGATAAGCTCAATTAAATATTTTATAATAGTTATGATATCTTCTTTGGTAAGCACTTGCTTATCCATACCAATATCTAACTGTAATTTTTTGTTCATTCTATAACGACCTACTTCTCCTAAAGAGTAACGTTGGTCACTAAAGAATAATTTATCTATAATACCACGTGCAGTTTCTTCATCTGGCGGCTCTGCATTACGTAGTTGTCTATAAATATGTTCAACAGCTTCTTTTTCAGAATTTGTTGGATCTTTTTGAAGTGTATTATGAATTATAGCATAATCTCCTTGTTCTGCACTTTCTTTATGTAAAAGAATAGTTTTAACATTAGCGTCAAGAATTTCTTCAATATTGTCTTTATCTAGAATAGTATCACGATCTAATACTATTTCATTACGCTCGATAGATACAACTTCTCCTGTATCTTCATCTACGAAATCTTCATGCCATGTATTAAGTACACGTGCAGCAAGTTTTCTTCCTAAAATTTTCTTTAGACCAGATTTTGATACTTTAACTTCTTCTGCTAAATCAAAAATTTCAAGAATATCTTTATCGCGCTCAAAACCAATTGCTCTAAATAAAGTAGTTACAGGTAATTTTTTCTTTCTATCAATGTAAGCATACATTACCTGATTAATATCTGTTGCGAACTCAATCCAAGAACCTTTAAATGGTATTACTCTTGCTGAGTATAATTTAGTACCATTTGCATGGAACGATTGCCCAAAAAACACACCTGGTGAACGGTGTAATTGAGAAACTACAACACGTTCTGCACCATTAATACAGAAAGTACCAGAAGGTGTCATGTAAGGTATTGTACCTAAGTACACATCTTGAACAATGGTCTCGAAATCCTCATGTTCAGGGTCTGTACAATATAACTTTAATCTTGCTTTTAATGGTACACTATATGTAAGTCCTCTTTCGATACATTCTTCAATAGAATATCTAGGCGGATCTATGAAGTAATCTAAAAATTCTAATACAAATTGATTACGTGTGTCTGTTATTGGGAAGTTTTCTAGAAAGGTATTATAAAGACCTTCGTCTCCTCTTTCTTCAGATTTTGTTTCTAACTGGAAAAAATCCTGGAAGGATTTTATTTGAATATCCATAAAATCTGGATACTCCGTTCTATTTACAATAGATGAGAAATTTAATCTTTCAGCTTTATTTGCTAACATCAATGGACGGAATTTTGATTAAAAAAAATATATAACGTATACGTCATGTTTATATACGCAAAATGGTCTAGGTCTTAGAACGCGTGTTCTAGACCTAAACCTTTATGTTGTTTGCTTGTTTAGCTTACTTAAGCTCAACCTCTGCTCCAGCTTCTTCTAATGAAGATTTTAAGCCTTCTGCTTCGTCTTTAGAAACTCCTTCTTTGATTGCACTTGGTGCATCATCAACTAATCCTTTAGCTTCTTTTAAACCTAATCCAGTTAATTCTTTAACTAATTTTACAACAGCTAATTTAGAACCACCAGCAGCTTTTAATATTACGTCAAATTCAGTTTGCTCCTCAGCAGCGTCTCCACCACCTGCAGGTCCAGCAGCAACAGCAACAGCTGCAGCAGCAGGCTCAATACCGTACTCGTCTTTTAATATAGTTGCTAATTCATTAACTTCTTTTACTGTTAAGTTAACTAATTGTTCTGCGAAATCTTTTAATTCTGCCATTTTTCTATCGTTTTAATAATTTTGTAATTTAATATATAATTGTAAAAGTGCGTACTTTTTAAATTATCCCTCTTTTTGAGATAATGTTTTTAAGATACCTGTAAGTGTTTGTCCACTCGATTGAAGCGCTGATACAACGTTTTTAGCTGGAGATTGTAATAATCCAATGATATCTCCAATTAATTCTTCTTTCGACTTGATGTCTACTAACATATCTAATTGCTCATCACCAATGTAAATAGCTTCCTCAATAAAAGCACCTTTTAATAAAGGCTTTTCTGATTTTTTTCTGAAAGCTTTAATTACTTTAGCTGGAGCGTTTCCAGTTTCAGAATACATCACAGATGTATTTCCTTTTAAAACTGTAGGAAGGTCACCAAATTCTCTTTCTGATGCTTCCATTGCTTTTTCAAGTAATGTATTTTTAACAACTGCTAACTGTACGTTTGCTTTAAAACAAGCACGACGTAAATTTGATGTTGCATCTGCATTTAATCCAGAAATATCTGCTAAATAGATATTTGCATTATCAGCTAATTGCGCAGTTAATTCTTCAATTACTTGTGATTTTTCTTCTCTTGTCATAATAAAAGTTTTTAACTAATTAACCAATTTTAGGATCTACAGCTATACTAGGACTCATTGTAGAAGACATAAATATGCTTTTTACATAAACTCCTTTAGATGCAGTTGGTTTAAGTTTCATTAAGGTTGTTAATAATTCGTTTGCATTACCTTCAATTTTATCAGCACTAAAAGATGCTTTTCCAATTGCAGCGTGTACGATACCAGTTTTATCTACTTTAAAGTCGATTTTACCAGCTTTTACTTCTGTAACGGCTTTTGCAATATCCATTGTTACTGTACCTGTTTTTGGGTTAGGCATTAAACCACGAGGACCTAATACACGTCCTAAAGGACCTAATTTACCCATAACGCTTGGCATAGTAATAATTACGTCAACGTCTGTCCAACCACTTTTGATTTTGTCAAGGTACTCATCTAAACCTACATAATCAGCACCAGCTTCTTTAGCTTCTGCTTCTTTATCTGGTGTTACTAATGCTAATACTTTAACGTCTTTACCTGTACCATGAGGAAGAGATACAACACCTCTTACCATTTGGTTAGCTTTTCTAGGATCTACTCCTAAACGAACAGCGATATCTACAGATGCGTCAAATTTTGCATTAGATATTTCTTTTATTAATGCAGAAGCTTCAGTAATAGAATAAATTCTACCTTTTTCTATTTTTGCTAAAGCCTCTTTTTTCTTTTTTGTTAATCTTGCCATTTTTAATTTCTTTTATAGATTAATTTGGCGCGTTTCCAGTCACGGTTATACCCATTGACCTTGCGGTTCCAGCTACCATCTTCATTGCTGACTCAATTGTAAATGCATTTAAATCTACCATTTTGTCTTCTGCAATAGTTTTCACTTGATCCCAAGAAACTTTAGCTACTTTTTTTCGGTTTGGTTCTCCTGAACCCTTCTTGATTTTTGCCGCTTCTAATAATTGTACTGCAGCTGGTGGTGTTTTGATTACAAATTCAAATGATTTGTCTTTGTAAACAGAAATTGCCACAGGTAATACTTTACCTGGTTTATCTTGTGTTCTAGCATTAAACTGCTTACAGAACTCCATGATATTAACTCCAGCAGCACCTAGAGCGGGTCCAACCGGTGGCGACGGATTCGCTGCACCTCCCCTTACTTGTAACTTAACTACTTTGTCTAACTCTTTTGCCATTTTAAATAATTTAGTCGATGTTTTCTTTTATTGGAAGCAAAAGAAACATCTATCTTTATGTAACAATTATTATACTTTTTCTACTTGCATATAACTTAATTCTAATGGTGTTTTTCTTCCAAAAATCTTTACCATCACTTCAAGTTTACGTTTTTCTTCGTTTATTTTTTCGATACTTCCATCAAAACCATTAAATGGTCCGTCTATAACTTTTACCGTTTCTCCTATTGTATAAGGTATAGCAACGTTTACGTCTGTATCTACTTCTAATTCATCTACCTTACCTAACATTCTGTTAACTTCAGATTGTCTTAACGGCACAGGCTCTCCTCCTTTTGTTTCCCCTAAAAAACCAATAACGTTAGTTACAGATTTAATAATATGAGGAATCTCTCCACTTAAATTAGCCTGAACCATAATGTATCCAGGAAAGTAAACTTTTTCTTTACTTATCTTTTTACCATTACGTATTTGAATCACTTTTTCTGTAGGAACTAGTACTTGATCTACATAATCTTGTAAGCCTAAACGAGCTATTTCATTCTCTATATACGCTTTGATTTTGTTTTCTTGACCACTTACAGCTCTAACAACATACCACTTTTTCTCAATTCCTTCAGACATAAATATTAAAATTATCCGTTTATTAAATTAAAATAATACCCAATAACTTTACTAAAAACTGTATCTATTCCCCAGATTGCTAATGAGAAAATAATAGAAAACACAGCTACAAGAATAGTTAAACTTTGTGTTTCTGACCAAGTAGGCCAGCTCACATTGTTTTTCAATTCTTCAAATGATTCTTTTATATAATTTACAATTCCTGCCATTATAATATTTGTATTTGCACGGGTTGAGAGACTCGAACTCCCGACACCTGGTTTTGGAGACCAGTGCTCTACCAACTGAGCTAAACCC
>Ga0209121_10004482_pt1 | contig 13034 bp, 9 predicted proteins | sample Cruoilmetagenom3_FD_187292 | JGI IMG/M metagenome (GOLD analysis project Ga0209121, IMG submission 187292) | Oil polluted marine microbial communities from Coal Oil Point, Santa Barbara, California, USA - Sample 3 (SPAdes) (version 2) | ecosystem: Environmental > Aquatic > Marine > Oil seeps ... | reverse complement strand
GCGAAGGCCCGCTGCAGAATGTCGATTGCTTTGTCCTGGCAGAAAATCTCTTCGAATGACATTTATGTAAAACTCGCTTCCGAGATAAGTTCCAATATTTTCTTGTGAACTGTTTCGACCCCGGCGGCAGCGTCGACTACCAGCACGTTTTTCTGCTCCTCGGCCAGTTGCAGAAATCCCTCGCGGACTTTCTGATGGTAGCCGTCTCCCTTGGCCTCCATTCTGTCCAACTGACGTTTCAGACGCCCCGCAGCCGTCTTGAGGTCCACATCGAGAATAATGGTCAGGTCCGGCCAGACTCTTTCGAGGCAGTCCGTTGCTATTCCGATGACCTTATCAGCCCCGAAGCCGCCTGCGAAGCCCTGGTAGGCACAGGTGCTGGAGAGCCATCTGTCCAGTATGACGCAATGATTCTCGTTTAATGCCGGGGCGATTTTTTCCGCCCAGAGCTGCGCTCTTGCTGCCATGTACAATAATAGTTCTGTTCTCGTATCCATCGCAAGATGTTCGGGATTCAGCAGGATTTCTCTTATTTTCTCGCCGATGGCAGTATCGCCGGGATCGCGAAAACGGCTTGTCGGCACATCCTCACCTTCCAGCCACTTAACCAAAAGCTCTGCCTGCGTACTCTTACCACAGCCGTCCGGGCCGTCGAGAACTATCAATTTGCCTTGTAATCTATCTTTCAAAAGTATTTCACCTAAAGTAACTCAAACTGACAGTTTTTGAGTCGATTGCTACAGCAAATCGTTCAATGATAATAACATAACACAATCTGTCATTCCCACGAAAGCGGGAATCCACTAAAACTGTTACGTTCATGGATCCCTGCTTTCGCAGGGATGACAACACTAATCGGTCAGTCTGAGTAAAGCAAAACTATAATAGTAGACAAAATATCATACCCGGCCCGGCAAAACAACCTGTTTATTGCTACGCTCGGCCGGGAGTTCTGTTCTACTGAGAGACTTTGGTCAAAGTCTGATAGGTCTGCGGCATGCGGTGACGCGGGCCGATGGAACGCCAGTGACCGACCCAGCGGAGAGGTTCGCGCTTGTTTAAGTGGATCTCCGCCCAGAATACACCGTCTTTGCCCTTGTTCGATGCCAGAATCCTGCCCATCGGGTCAATAACCAGGCTGTTGCCGCTGTACACGGATGGGACCATGTAGACGCCGTTATCGCGCGCCCGCACGCGAAATGTCGATTCGCCGTCGACCCGGCCCTCCTCGTCGGGCAGGGTATTGCCCCAGGTCGGGGCGAAGATAATCTCCGCACCATTAAGGGCGAAGATTTCCGCCGCCTCGGGAAAGAACCAGTCGTAACATATCTGGATTGCGACTTTGCCGAAATCTGTCTCGAAAACAGGATACTCATCGCCGGGCCTAATGCCCTTTCTCCATTCCTCACGCGGCAGATGGACCTTGCGGTACTTGCCCACAATCTCTCCACGGCGGTCAAGCAGCACGGCGGTATTATAAACAATGTCGCCGTCCAGTTCGGTAAGACCCGCCACTACCCAGATATTATTCCGCTTAGCGGCTTTAGCCAATACATCACTAACCGGCCCATGAATCGGCTGGGCACGATCTTTTAAGGTCGCTGATGTGCCGACCGCCAGAATTGCTTCGCCTAAGCACACAATATCGAGCCCAAGCTTGCCCGCCACATCGATTTGCTCGCACCAGAGCTTCAGATTCTTTTGAAGCGTGCTGTTTCTCGGCCGCAGAAAAACCGTGCCGACCTTGACCTTCCTTGGTCCGGGCGCCGTCGCCGGCTGCATACTAACGCTTTTCCACAGCACCGACCCGCCCCGTGGCCATTTGACCTCCAGCGACAAACGGGCGCTATCGGCATCCTCCGGCGCGACGAGCACATCGTCGAACTTCGCAATACCATTCTCGATAACCGGCCCGCGTACAAGCATCCCCGCCGGGTGAAGCAGTTTGCCGCCGCGCATCCAGCTTACACGAACCAGCAATGAATGATAAGGTGCTTGAATATCTCGTAACATACAGACCGCATTGACCGCGTACGCCTGCCCCCCTTTGATGCCTTTAATATCCTGAACCACTCCCCCCACTGCGTAAGGATCGGCACCATCAACAACAAACCCACCGCCGGTACTCGCCCTTACCCTGCAAGCCGCCTGCTCCCACTCCGGCCCCCACACCGACCACCCCGTAGGCACCGTCGCCCTCTGCCCCACCTCAAACGCAGGATTCGACACCAATTCCTGCGCATCAGCCTTAAATACAAGACTCGCAAAACAAATAATCAACGCTGCATTAAATAATATAAGTTTTTCCATCTTCGATCCCTTTTTACTTTTGCCTTTTCCCCCTTATTCCTTTTTACTTGTCTTTCAGTTCATCAATCCACCCCTGCACCTCTTGTACCATATGTGGCATCCATATTCTCTTATACAACTCCAATGCTTTTCCCCAGTACTCTCTGGCCTTTTCAATATCCCCTCGCTTTCTATAAACCAATCCCAAATTTCCGTACTGATTTGCTATGCCTTCTAACCGTCCGAGTCTCTGGTTAATCTCCAGCGACTTCTTATGCATTTGTTCGGCCTTGTCCAATTCGCAACGGTCTAGATAGACATTGCCCAAATTCCCGTACTGATTTGCATTCAAGTCGGTCATTCCTTGCACTTCACTAATATCGAGGGACTTCTCGAACATCCGCTCGGCCTCAGCTAAATCACCTCGCGTTCGATAGACTATGCCCAAATTGCCGTACTTTGAAGCCATCCCCTCCTGCTGCCCCAGTTCCTCGTCTATCTTTAATCCCTCGCGAAACATTTCTTCAGCTTTGTCCAATTCTCCACGCCATTTGTAGACTAACCCCAAGCCACCATAGTTTCTCGCCATCCCATCCTTGCGCCCGAGTGTTCTGTTGATGTCCAGCGATTTCAAATGCATCTGCTTGGCCTTCTCCAAGTGCCCGCGCATTTTGTAGAATACACCCAGACTACTAAGGATTCTTGCTTGCTCTGTCGACGCCTCCTTGACAAACCGGGACGCTCGCTCTGACAAAGCAATTGCTGCATCCAGCAGACCAAGCATCGTCAACGGTTTACGACACTCATTTAGCATTGCATTCACAAATGCCTGTTTTCCTTGAGCCAAATAAACATGTTCCGGTAATCTTGTCGCCGCAAGTGCGTCGGGCATAGTCTGGTTATTCTTGGCTTCCATTAACTTTTGTTGATAGACCTCCACCGCCATTCTGTGATACTTATTTTTCTTGGCTTCGTCGATCTGCTCAAGTATATGATCCGCCAATATGGCATGGTAAATCCGCTTACCGTATCCTTCCTCGCGCAATAATCCACTAAGAAAATTGTCTGCAAGTACACTCTGTAATGTGTCGGTGTCCAGTTCACTCACAGCGGTTACAACTTCACCCGGGACGCCTACTTCCAATATAGCATACGCTTTGAACAGACGAATCGCATCCCTGCCTTTCTTGCACAATTTTTTCCATTGTGCAGCAGCGATACCGGTAGGATCTTGTGGCAACTCCTCTAACTTTGTGCCTGCTTTCAACAAATCCAGGGCGCCTTGAAGAGCATACGGATGCCCATTATATTTACTCAGAATCTTTCGAACCTCAGTCACAGTATAATCCATATCTGTGACACGCTGGTTCAGCAACACGTCAACTGCTTGTTCTTCAAGGACATCTAATCTTTTCTCAGGGATACGTGATATGTTATCCAGGGTCGCAAATGTTGCGCTCTCGACCAGCATATCCTCCGTCCTTTGAGCAAAGACCAACTTTATCTTGTCAGGTAGTCCATTAACCACAATCGCCCAAGATTGATCGCTGTCTTTCTGCATATATTTCTCAGGATCGATTATAAATATCGCTCGTCCGTTCTCCGGCATCTGTTTCGAAATAAATCGCAGTCTTTCAAGGAATTGGTCGCGTGTATTCTTTGCAGGGTCCCGACGCAGGCTCATTGCCAAATCGCCTAAGTTTATTACGTTTAATATGCTTCGCCATTGCTCCAATCGACGAGCAGTGCCACTAAATGAGCCGTCTTCAATTTGGGCAGCTTCAAACGCATTATCCATCATAAGTGCCATAGTAGAATCAACGCTATCTGTCGGCGTCACCTCGTACCGCACACAACCGCACTTGAAGTTAGGGTGATTCTCCGCAAGCTCTGCCATCTTATTGATAAGCCATGTCTTTCCCATGCCCCGATGGCCTACAATGAGAACAGCCTGGCCCCGTGTGTCCTCAAGGACCTTTTTGAATTGCTCTAATTCGGCCTTTCGGCCTACAAATATTTTGTCCGCGGTCATATCTCAGATCCAATCAAACTGAATCTGTGTAACAGTCCATCCCCAAGCTTCGCTTGAGGCTGCCACCCATTTTTTCACGAGATACGAGCATCAGGAATCGAGTATCGAATCAGTTCTTTTCCAGGCGTTCCAGTGTTGTTTGTGCGACTCGCTTTACGTAATTGTCTTTGTCCTTCATGGTGGCCTTTATCTGCGGCAGGAGCGTGCGGGCCTTTTCGCCGATTTTGTTCAGGGCGATTATCGCGTGCAGTCTTGCTTTGTCTGTTTTGTTGTTCAGCGCTTCGGCTAATACGGGCAGGGCCTCTTTTTCGGCGCCCCAGTCGCAGAGTGCGTGGGCCGCGGCGATGCGAACGACCGCCGCAGGGTCATTCAGGGCCTCTCTGAGGAATGGCTTTGCCCGCTCTATGTGTCTGCCTTTGAGGTTATTGTGCAGGCCGACAACGGCCCAATATCGAACGGAGGCGTACTTATCTTTGAGAGCTTTAACGTATGGCCCGTTATCGCCGGAGCCGTCCAGTTCCTTTATCTTGCGCAGGCGTTGAAGAAGGTCTGTTCGGGCAAGTTTATTCCGCCAGTGCTGCTCGTCCCTGGCCGGTGTTTCAGGTGGTTTCGGCCCTGAGACCTTGTCATCGAATCTGAACCTGACCTCACCGCTGTCTTTGAAGCCTATGCGGCAGGCTTTGGCGTGCAGGACTTTGCCCTTCGTTAGCCATACGGATTTTGTATATAGCCTCCAGGCTGAACTGGTTCGGCCGGCGCCGCTGATTTTGTAAACGATTGAACCCCCGGCTGTAGGGCAGGCGATTGTTACGCGACGCGTAGATTCACCGGGCTGCCACTTGGGTGCCCAAAAAACCGGCTCGGCCGTCTTTTGATACTCGCCGCCGGGGCGTTTCATTTCGTCGAATTCAGGCTCCGGAATCAGCCCGATATCGCCGGTCTCCCTGACCCATTTGGCGTGGATTACTCGCATCCGCCGGAGCACATCCTTGTACTTCGGATCGCCCGCCAGGTTTTTGACCTCGTGCGGGTCGGTTTCCGTGTCGTAAAGCTCCTCGACTGGTTTGGTTTCTTCGAAATACTGCTTCTGCGGGCCTTCGAGCTTGCCCTCGGCGTTTAGCCGCCGCATCTCCTGCATCGTTGGCATCTGGTTCATGTAATTGATGTCCTGGCCCCGACTCAGGTGCGACATGTAGTTGCGAATATATTTATAGCGCTTGTCGCGCACAGCACGAATCAGGTCGTACGCTTCGTCCATCCGGTCGCGGGCGGCGAAAATATATTCGCGAGGCTCGGCCTTCTGGCTGCCAAGAAATGCTTGGCCCTGTATATGGTTTGGGATTTTGATACCGGTTAACGAAAGCATCGTCGGGGCGAAATCTATGAATGCAACCAACTCGTCATTGACGGTACCCGGTTTGACCGCATTGGGATTGCCCGGCATTGCGAGTTTGCGCCATTTCTCCGGTACGTGAATAATCAGCGGAACCTTCAGACCCGAATCATAAATCCATCGCTTGCCCCGCGGCAGGCCTCGCCCGTGATCGCCCCAGAACCATACGATTGTATCATCAGCCAGGCCATCGTCTTCGAGCTGCTTGAGGACGCCGGCGACAAGCTTATCGGTCAGCGTGATAATATCGTAATACTGCGCCCAGTCCCGCCGAACCGCCGGCGTATCGGGATAGTATGGTGGCAGCACCGCCTTATCCGGGTCGTGCCTTTCATGCGGCTTTAAGCCTTCCAGGCGCTTGAGCATTGCTTTACTCCTGTTGCGAATCTGGCTTTCATGCGAGACTGTGAAATTGAAGATAGCGAAGAACGGCTGATCTTTGCCGCGATTGCGCCAGTGTGCCTTACGGCTGCTTTCGTCCCAGGCGCTTGGCGGCGGATCAAACTGGTAATCGGTCTTGGAATTGTTCGTGCAGTAGTAACCTTCCGCCCTGATGTATTCGCTGAAGCATTTTACATAGGCTGGCGGCACACCCTTGCAGCGCATTTGGTTGGTTCCGTTGGTGGTCGGGTACATGCCGGTAATGATACCGGATCGCGTCGGGGCACAAACCCCGGAGTGCGAGTACACGTTTGTGTAACGAACGCCACGGGCAGCGAGCTTGTCGATATTGGGCGTTACAGCGTAGCTGTCGCCGTAACAGCCCAGATCGGGGCTGATATCTTCTGTGCTTATCCAGAGGATATTCGGGCACTGCGGGCCTGCCGTCCCGGCGGCATTCAGGGGGATTTGGGGTAGTGCTATTACTGCGGCTGAGCCGGCAGCAACCTGCATGAACCGGCGCCTGTTCATATTATTTTTGGAACTTTTCATGAAAGTTACCTCCAAATATCAAATGTTCAAAGCGATTTGACGACTATTTTCAATGTAAATGTTTATACACAGGCCGGACAGCTCCCCGTCCTGAATCCTTCATCAGATTCCCATTATAGCCATAAGGAGCTGGCAGGCAAATCAAATCCCAGCAGGTTGTGTTAACGGTAGCGAGGGCTGCTTCTGATTTGACAGATGAACAGATTATAAGTAGTGTATGGTTTGAAGATGGAATATTCTGAAGGCGGCAACGTTGGCCAGTCTTTTTACCGCATGTGTTGCCGGGACATTTTTTCAAAAAAATCGATTCTCCTGGGAGAATGATAATGTTCGTGAAGTATTTGAAAGACTGCCGGGAATTCATCGCCGGAGATGCTTCGATCCTGCGTGAGCTTTTGCATCCTGAAAAAGAAGATTTGAAAATCCGTTACAGTCTGGCTCATGCCACGGTCAGGGCCGGCGAAGTGACCGAACCACATAAGCTCAAAAGTTGCGAAGTCTACTATGTATTGGAAGGACAAGGCTTGATGCACATCGATGAAGAGGATTTCGAGGTTGGACCTGAGTGTGCTGTTTATATTCCGCCTCACTCGATACAATACATTGAAAACACGGGAAATTCTGACCTGAAGTTCCTATGCATAGTTGACCCGGCATGGCGAAAAGAGGACGAGGATGTGCTTGATCGCTGACATTTCAAGCCATCGTCTATAGCTGGAATAGCATAGATGACAAAACGGTTACCAGCCATCTTTATAACGTCATTTTGAGACGGCGCAGATTCAGCCTCTGCCGGAGTTGGGGGCAAGGCCATATTGTTCAAAAAGAGGCTTTGGACGAACTATAAAAAAAAGCAGTCCGGCAGACTACCATAACTGGAGTCGGCCCGTTAGAAAAGCTGCGATTATCACAAGTATGACCAGAACAAATGTCATCTTGAGAAGGCGAAAATCATTTTTTTTATGATTGTTTTTCAACTGGTCTTTTAACTGCCCTATTTCTCTTTTGGTTTCTTTAACGCTCATATTACACCTCAGCTATTTTGTGGACGACCGACACATGTCAGTTTCGCCAATATCATTATGTTGTTTCATGTTTACTGGATTCGGCCTGGGATAGTTTTCGGCAGGAAACAGTTACACCCACCTCCCATGAACCGTTTAAAATATAAAAAACGCTTAGTGAAAACACAAATAATTGTAGCTATAGATAAATAAGAGAAAATACAATGTTTTGTAAATACTGGTCTTATGAGAATAAATGTCGCTTTGAGTCTACGGCGATGTTTATAAATATCAACATGAATATAACTGTTATAAAATGCAGTCGTTATCAGGTGCGTTAAAGTGCAGATACATTTGGCGTGTTTATTTAATACAACATGCGATTTCAATCCATATAACGGTTTTATTTCATAGTGTGGAAACAAGATTCAGGATAACACAAAATTTCACTCCGGCCTACTTTTTATCGGGCCAAGTCGCGATTTTTATTGAAGAAACCGTTCTGAGGCATTTAGGTATGTACTTTGCTACATTACATATATGAGGCTGTGGGGGGTCTCAATATTTGGGTGGTTTTGTAAAGTAAAATGCAAACGTGAGGAGAGTTGTGTGATGGACGAGACAAACCTGGAAAACAAACTTAACGAACTGGTCAAAGAATTTGGTGAGACAGCCGATCCGCAACATAAAAAGTTGGCTCAACTTGCCCAACAAGCACAAGCAAACCGCAAAAAGCTTGAGAAAAGTATCAACAGTCTGCAGGAGTCACTGGATTACCTGCGTGTATGTATTAAATACCAGGTCTTCGATCTTGAAGCTACTCGCCGGGAAAATGAATATCTCAGAAAGCTGCTTGAGGATAATAACAGCTAAGGCGAAAGTAATAGAGTTAAATAAGGCCGGGAATACGGATACGAAATAATCAAGTCATGGCGGACAAACTAAATGTACAGCCCATTCGGTAAAATAGTAAATTCAGCTCCGAAGGAGCAGTCTCTATATTAATCATTTCAAAGACCAGGTGTATTCTACTGCTGTTTATATAATACGATTTGTATAGATATGCCTAAATATGCCTTTTAATGCCCAAAATCTGGATTTTTGCGTTTATAAACGGAAAGTTAGCATCTGTTTTTGCCGATAAATTTGAGAATGAAGAAAAATTTAGACCGAGAATGAACATCAGCTCAGCTTAAGGTATATAAACATATGCATTATCAGCCCAAAGAAGCCAGGGAACAGGTAAATATTGCATATTTGACAGATGGATTAAGATCGAATAATATAATATGTTTATTATAGCCGGTTGGGTTATGCCGGGGTTGCTTTTGTGCAAGAATGGAAGAGTTATATTCGAATTCTTACAAAATTTTGGGGTAGAAGATGTTTGAACGTTTTACAGACCGTGCACGTAAGGTTATGGCGTTGGCTAACCAGGAGGCCCAGCGTTTCAATCACGAATATATAGGGACCGAACATATCCTTCTCGGGCTGGTTAAAGAAGGCAGCGGAGTGGGGGCTACGGTTCTGAAAAATCTTGATGTTGATATAAAAAAGCTGCGCTTCGGAGTGGAGAAACTGGTCAAAAGCGGGCCTGATATGGTCACGATGGGCAAACTGCCGCAGACGCCGCGAGCTAAAAAAGTTATTGAGTACGCAATCGAAGAGGCCCGGTCGCTTAACCATAATTATGTGGGAACCGAGCATATCCTGTTGGGCCTGCTTCGGGAGAGCGAAGGAATAGCGGCTCAGGTTCTCATGGATCTGGGTTTGAAACTTGAGGATGTGCGTCAGGAGGTTTTAAATCTGCTGGGAGCCGGAGTGGATGACGGGCCTGCGGCTCTGGGAATGAAGATGGCCCCGACTATGGGCAGAAAGACAAAGAGTAAGACTCCGGCACTTGACAGCTTCGGCAGAGACCTTACGCAATTGGCGGCTAACGGCGAGCTCGACCCGGTAATCGGCCGGAAGAAAGAAATTGAGCGATTAGTACAGATACTCTGCCGGCGTACAAAGAACAATCCGGTTCTGCTGGGCGAGGCAGGGGTAGGCAAGACCGCTATTGTCGAGGGTCTGAGTCAGCAGATAATCAACAAGCAGGTACCGGAAATCCTCAATGGAAAGCGGATGGTTGTGCTTGATTTGGCAATGATGGTTGCCGGCACGAAATATCGCGGGCAGTTCGAAGAGAGAATAAAGGCGGTAATTAACGAGGTCAGAAGGGCCAAGAATGTCGTTTTGTTCATTGACGAGCTTCATACGCTCGTAGGAGCTGGTGGTGCCGAGGGTGCTATCGATGCCTCAAACGTGCTCAAGCCGGCTCTTGCCAGAGGAGAAGTTCAGTGTATCGGTGCCACTACTTTAGACGAATACAGGAAGCATATCGAGAAAGACGGGGCGCTTGAGAGGCGTTTCCAGACGATAATTGTCGAGCAGCCTTCGAAGGATGAGACCCTGGATATACTTAGAGGCCTTCAGGACCGCTACGAGGCGCACCACAGGGTTCGATTTACCGATGAGGCTCTTTTCCATGCAGTAGAGCTGTCGACCCGGTACATTACCGGCAGGTGTCTGCCCGATAAGGCGATAGATGTCATCGATGAATCCGGTGCACGAGTTCGACTTAAGAACATGACTCCTCCGCCGGATTTGACACAGATAGAAGGGAAAATAGAGAAACTACAAAGAGAGAAAGATGAGGCAGTTAGAAATGCCGACTATGAGCGGGCGGCGTCATTGAGGGATGAAGCACAACAGCTTCTTGATGAAAAGACCCAAATGCATAAAAAATGGTACGAGGAAAACAAAGAGGCGACCGGCGTGGTGGACAACGAGATTATTGCGGAGGTTGTCAGTAATATGACGGGTGTGCCGTTGACGAAACTGGAGAAAAAGGAGACGCAGAGGCTTTTGGAGCTTGAGGTCGATCTGCATAAAACGGTTGTTTCACAGGATGAGGCAATCACCGCCGTGGCCAAAGCGGTCAGGCGCAGCCGGAGCGGCCTTAAGGATCCCAATCGTCCAATGGGATGCTTCATACTCCTTGGGCCCAGCGGTGTGGGAAAAACGCTGCTCGCACAGGCTTTGGCGGAGTTCATGTTCAGTGACAGAAATTCTCTCATCCGGCTGGATATGAGCGAATTTATGGAGAAGCACAATGTAAGCCGATTGGTAGGTGCTCCTCCCGGATACGTCGGCTACGAAGAAGGCGGACAATTAACCGAAAGGATTAGAAGGCGGCCGTACTCTGTGCTGCTCCTTGATGAAATCGAGAAAGCTCATCCTGACGTCTATAACGTGCTGTTACAGATTATGGACGAGGGCAGACTGACGGACAGCTTCGGACGGAGCGTTGATTTTAAGAATGTCATCCTCATTATGACCAGCAACATCGGCGCTGATTTGATCAAGAATCAATCCGGTTTTGGTTTTGGCAAGAAAAGCCCCGAGGCGAATTATGAGAAAATGAAGGATATTCTTCAGAAAGAGGTAGACCGTCACTTCAGACCAGAATTCCTGAACCGGCTTGACGACACTATAGTCTTTAAGGCGTTAACAAGAGAAGATCTACAAATTATCGTTGATTACGAGCTTGCCAAGGTATTCAAACGTTTGACCGAGCACGGGCTCAAACTTGAACTGACGAACCAGGCCAAGGAATTTCTCATAGATAAAGGATACAATCCCGAATTTGGAGCCAGGCCTTTGCGAAGGGCGATCGAGCATTATATCGAGGACCCGCTTTCGGAAGCTGTACTAGGAGGCAAATTCAAAGGCAAGAACCTTGTAAAGATCGACGTGCAGGACGAAGAGCACTTGAAACTTGAGGGTCTTAAAGCGCCTGCTCCAAAGGAAAAAGAGCCGGCCGCAGCAAAGTCGGATTAGTTGTAGTTGATTGTTATTGGCTCTTTACGGTTTGATTCTTGTAACGCCGTTTTTAACGGACAACTTACCTTTGGCAAATAAGCTTATCGCCCGCGGATAAGCGATACATTCCTGCTCGAAGACCCTGGCTGCCAGCGTGTCGGGAGTATCGTCATTTTCGACCGCACAGGTTCGCTGGACAATTATCGGCCCTTTGTCATATTCGTTTGTGCAGAAATGGACGGTGCAGCCGCTTACTTTACAGCCCGCATTTAATACCGCCTCGTGAACGTGATGTCCCCACATTCCTTTTCCGCCAAAGCTTGGCAGAAGGGCCGGGTGGATGTTCATCACGCGATTTTTGTACCGATACGGTATTTTCCAAAGGCAGAGCCAGCCTCCCTGGATGACGAGGTCAACTTTTGCCGCGACGAGCTCTGCTTCGATACGCTTGCTGAATCCATCGATATCATGGTAGTCTTTTGTGCGGATAATCTTAACGTCCAGCCCGGCGTTTTTAGCTTTTTCGATCCCCGTCACTGTTGAGCGCGAGCTGATAACGACGTTCACCTCGGCATTGAGCTTATCCTCATTAATATATTTGAGGATGTTTATCAATGTTGTGCCGCCGCCGCTGATGAGTACGCCGAGCCGGATCGGCTTTTCCTTCTTCGATACCGGTTTGAGCCTGGCTTCAATGTCATGTCCTGCGTCCAGGGCCTCGTTTACAAGACTGTCGGCTTGTTTGTTCTTATCCCGGGTAATATGGCGGACTTTCCAGTTCTTGAACCCACTGAGCAGGTCGACAGCCTGCTCGTAAAGGGGCTTTATAAGCTCGCTTTTCACCCTGTATTGGCCGTTGATCTGTTTGACAAGCAACTCGCTGTCGCTGAAAACGACAAGCTGTTCAGGCTTAAAACTTCTCGCGGCTTCGAGGGCTTTTACGAAACCTGTATATTCGGCCACGTTGTTAGTCGTTCGACCTAAGACGCAGCCTTTTGCCCGCAATTGAGTTCCGTTGGAATCTTCCAATAAAAAACCGGCAGCAGCCGGGCCGGGATTGCCTCTACTGCCGCCGTCTATATGAGCGATGATTTTGTCAGGCACTACGTTGGCTCCTCAAAACGAAATTAAAACGAGTTTAGGCTAACGCATAATGGCTGCGGGATACGCTATAATTCTGCGGTCTTATTTCCGGCTTCTAACCTTCATGTAAATCGCCGAGCACAAGTATCCTTGTGCAGTTGGGACAGCGGATTATGTCATCCTTGGTCATAAGCATATTGACACTCTCAGCGGTGATTCCCATGAAGCAGCCCCCACAGCTATACGGTCCCTTTTTATTATCCGGCTGCTCAATTAAGGCGACAGCCTGGCCGTCGTAGGTTTCGGCCACACGTCTGAATGTTTCTAATGGATCTTTTGGGATGATCTCTGCAGCCTGATCCCATTCTTTCTGGATATTGTCGATTTCGGCTTGGAATTTGTTGGCCAGTGTCTCGCTTTCTTTTCGGGTTTG
>Ga0209121_10004480_pt1 | contig 13038 bp, 12 predicted proteins | sample Cruoilmetagenom3_FD_187292 | JGI IMG/M metagenome (GOLD analysis project Ga0209121, IMG submission 187292) | Oil polluted marine microbial communities from Coal Oil Point, Santa Barbara, California, USA - Sample 3 (SPAdes) (version 2) | ecosystem: Environmental > Aquatic > Marine > Oil seeps ... | reverse complement strand
TTCAATCAATTGGTGGTACATTAGTGGCAAGAAGTGGTAAAAAGTGGTATATTTTACTCATGATAATCGGAGAGTACCACAGTAAAATTGGAGACAAAAAAAGAGTATCACTTCCAAAAAAGTTTAGAGATGAATTAGGAGAGGAAATAATATTAACAAGAGGATATGAAGACTCTTTAATCCTTGTTAATAAGGGAATGTGGGAACAAATAGCTAAGGATGTAATAGATGGCTCTTTTATAAATAAAAATATTCGTGATACAAGTAGATTCTTAATAGGTAGTGCTACACAAATAAGTATTGACAAATTAGGTAGATTTCTAATACCTGAGGCCCTGTTTAATCATGCCAATCTTAATAAAGATATCGTCTTTATCGGCTTAGTAAACTGGATAGAGGTATGGGATAAAGAGAAATGGCAAGAGAGAGTAGAGTACCTTAAAACACATGGAGATGAGATAGCACAAGAAATAAATAAGATGGGAGAGAAATAGGAATGGAAATAATACACAAACCTGTTTTACTTAACGAAATACTAGAGAATTTAAATATACAACCAAACGGATTCTACATAGATTGTACATTAGGCGATGGAGGTCATAGTTTTGAGATATTCAAGAAACTTAACTCTAATGGATTCCTTCTTAGTATTGATAGAGACAACCACGCAATACAGTTCGTACAGGATTACTACAAAGGGAAGATGAAAGATAACTGGGAAATCAAAAAAGGAAATTTCTCTGATATAGATCTACTAACAAAAGAGTACACCAAAAAACCAGATGGAATACTTATGGACCTAGGACTTTCTTCAAGACAACTGGAGCAATCACATGAGAGGGGTTTTAGCTACCAACAAGAGGATGAACCCCTAGATATGCGCATGGACAAAGATTTAGCAGTTACTGCTAAAGATCTCTTAGTTGTACTATCAGAAAAAGAACTTGCATATCTATTTACCATATATGGAGAAGAGAAATTTGCAAGAAGAATTGCTAAAACTATTAAAAAAAATGTATCCGATATTAGTACTGTTGGAGATCTTACAAGACTTGTCTACAGAGTTGTGCCGGCAGCTCATCAAAGTTCTAAGAACCCTTCTCGCAGGGTCTTTCAGGCCCTGCGAATTGCGGTAAACGATGAGTTAAACTCACTCAAAGTTGGACTAGACAAATCTTTTGAGCTCTTAAACAGTAAAGGAAGAATGTGTGTAATATCATTCCATTCCTTAGAAGATAGAACTGTAAAAGAGTATTTTAACAAAGTGGCTGATAGTGGGAAGGGATTGCTTCTTTCAAAAGAAATAATTGCCCCAACCGACATTGAGATAAAGAGCAATCCCAAAGCCAGTTCAGCAAAATTAAGAGTGATTGAAAAAATTTAATATACTGCCAAATGACAAAAAAAGAAAAATTTAAAAGTAATTTTTTTTCTTACATAGCTATTTTCTCGCTTGTTTCTTTTGCACTTTCTCAACTAATTGTCAATTCAATTCTAACACCCTTGGGTGTCAAATTACAGCAATTAAATACTGAAAAAGAGCATCTTTTAGAAGAGAACAGAAATATTTCTGAAGATCTTGCTAAGAGTGGTTCAATAAAGGTAATAGAACAGCTCTCTGAGAAAAAATTAAAACTTGCTCAAGATGTAGAACAAACTTTTATATATATTCAAGATCCTAGCTTGGTCGCAAACAAGTAATGAGTAGTCTAAATCATCTACATAAGTCATCAAAAATTAGAAAAAGAAAAACATCTAAGAAAAGTAATATTCAAGAAAAAAATCTTAATCATATTATCATCCTTATCACCGTAATGGGTTTAACCATACTTGCTCAAGCTTTCAGATGGCAGGTTTTAGAAAGTGAAAAGTTTAAGAGCATTGCACAACAACAGTATCAAGATATTGGTACCCAAACTGCTGAAAGAGGAATGATTTTAGCAAAGGATGGTACTGTTTTAGCAGTTGACCAACCCGTATGGAATATATATGCTTCCTTGAGCATGAATGAAAGAGATAGGGAGATATTTTTCAATAACAAAGAAAAATTTGTTGCTACAGTCTCTTCAATTTTAGAGGTTGAAAACAGTGCAATTGAAGAAAAAATAACTAATGATTTTGTATATGCAAATATAGCTAGAGAGGTTGATACAGAAAAGAAAAATGCCCTAGCATCTACAAATATCTTTGGTAATGAAGATTTTAATAGGGCAGGGTTTGGTCTTTACTTTGAGAAAGCTCTTAAAAGAGTATACCCCAATGGTGATTTAGCATCTCATGTCGTTGGCTTTATCGGAAAGGATAGTGAAGGTGGAGATTTAGGACAGTATGGAATAGAGGGATTTTACTTTAGTGATATAACTGGAAGAGAGGGATATACCTATGAAGAGAAAGACTCCTATGGAAACACAATACTTACTGCAGAGTATGAACCTATACTTCCTAGATCTGGAAAAGATTTTACATTAACTATTAGCCCTGCAATACAAAGTAAGGTAGAGAGATTACTAAAAGAGGGAGTAGAAGATACTGGCTCTAAGAGTGGGTCTGTAATAATTATGGATCCTAAAACAGGTGAGATCCTTTCTATGGCTAACTATCCCAATTACAATCCTAATGAATATTGGAGAGTATCTGACCCATGGATATTTAAAAACTTAGCGGTAGCAGATGTCTATGAATTTGGCTCAGTCCAAAAACCAATAACCATATCAATAGCACTAGAATCTGGAGATGTAGACAAGGACTATACCTGTAATGACAAAACTGGATATTTAGATCTCTATGAAGCAACAGGATATGAAGACTTAAAAGGAAGAAAGATTTATCAATGGGATAGGAGACCAGATGGGTTACAAAATTTAGCGGACATGTTAAAAAATTCAAACAACCCATGTATAGCTACAACAGCCTTAGAAATTAATTTCAATGAATTTTATAAAAGGCTTAAAGAGTTTGGAATTGGAAGCTTCATTGGAATAGGCTTGCAAGAAGAGAGTAATAGCTACATTAAATCAGATGCCCAATGGACGAGATTAGATACAATTACAGCTTCATATGGACAAGGTATAGCAGCCACCCCATTACAAGTTCTTTCAGGAATTAGTACTATAGCAAACGATGGGAAGAGAATGCGCCCATATATAATCTCTTCTATTTCTGATGAGAAAGAAACAATAACATTTGAACCTCAAATACTAACAGAGCCTATCTCAAAAGAAACTGCAAATAATGTAGCCGAGATGATGACACATGTTATTGAGGATGGAGGTATTAATCAAATATATAGAGATCAATTACAAAACTATAATGTGGCTGGAAAAACAGGTACTGCTCAAGTAATTAAAAAAGATGGCCCTGGGTATGAAGAGAACAAAACAATAACTACATTTGTTGGATTTGCTCCTGCAGATAATGCAAAAATGATAATGTTAATAAGGCTAGAAGAACCAAAGAACAATCCGTATGCTGCTAACACTGTTGTACCACTTTGGACTAAGATCTTTTTGGCTGTGGCTAATGACCTAGAAATAACTAGAAGAAACTGAGATAATTAGTAATAACTTTGTAAACAACATATATGCAAGAAATAATAAAAGAGAGTCTTAACTACTTACTAATATCAACTCTAGTATCAATACTTTTTGCTCCTATAATGATATGGTTACTATATAGATTGAACCAAGTTAGTGGTCTTAAAAAGACAAAATTAGGCTCCGGAAGTGGAACTAACTCCATATTCCTGAGAATTATGAAAACAACACAAACCAATGGGACTCCGAATATGGGAGGAGTTTTAATTTGGATCGTTGTCCCAATAATTACATATATTTTTGTTCCTATGTCTCCTGCCTTAAAAGTGTTGCTGATTGGGTTTGTCCTTTTTGGTTTCTGGGGATTTATTGATGTAGTAATATTTACTAATGGGTTTAAAAATAATGCTAAGATAAAAGCATTCCAAGAAACCTTCGAATGGAGATTAGTAAAACTTTGTATAGCTATTGTTTTAAATGCCCTTGTTATGTATCTCCTCTATACAACAGGAACCTTTAATACCGTAACTCTTACGAATACTATTTCCCTATCAGTGAGTCCTGCAATATTAGTATTAGCAGGAATAATTGGACAGTTCGCAATATACTCCGGAGAATTAACAGATGGCTTGGATGGTTTAATGGTAGGTATCTTTATTATAATTACATGCTCAATGTCTGCACTACTGCTAGTTCAAGGTCAGTACAATTTCCTTCCCTTTCTAGCAATAGTCTTAGGAGTCTTGATAGTAGACCTTTATTTTAATATTCCACCAGCAAGATTTTGGAATGGAGGACCAGGTGCTATGCCCTTAGCCTTTTCAATATTTTTTATCGGCCTAGTAACAGACAATCTTTTACCATACTTTTTAATGTCTTCAATAACCTGGATGATTATGGCATCAAGTGCTATACAAATAATTAGTATGAAGTTTTTTAAAAAAAGAGTATTTAAGATAGCACCCATACATCACCACTTCCAAGCAGTAGGTTGGCCACAGTACAAGATAACTATGAGGTTTTGGCTATTTACCCTCTTTGGCTGTATATTGGGAATATATCTAGGATTACTATAAACAGGAGTCCTGTTCTTCACATATATTTTCTCCATCTGTACAGTGACATATATAGCAACCATCTACTGAGTTATATACATCCCCATCATTTCTTAAGAATTGATCATATACACAATTGTTTGCTGGATATATCGAACCAAATTCATCTTGATACACTATCTCAAAAAAATCTCCTAATTCAATATCAAACTCCTTTATGCAATACATACTCTCAACTATACACGCCCTGTTAAATGATTCATCAATCAAATTGGTAGCCGTGGTTAAAGTTAATCTATCCTTTTCAACCTTGTAAAAACCTGCCTGTTTAGCTGGTTCTCCTTGTTGATTACAGTAGCTTGCCAATTCCAATGTAACATTTAAATTGCTATTAAGAAGGGATATGTTAACAAATTTAACACTCTTGTTAGATGAATTAACATCAAAAAAGCTTAAAAAATCATATGTGTTAATCATCTTAGAAGAGGAAAATTCACTGGAGGTAACACTCTCTAAAGCTTCATCTTCACATATCACCTCTCCTTTACTATTACAGATACAATTTTCATTAAGATTATCTCCATATGCACACTTCTTTATACCTATTGTATCCCTAAGGGATAGTGCAAAAGTCCCCAATGAGGAAAAAAGTAAAACAAGAGTAATAACAACAAGCCAATTAACATACCACTTACCTTTCATAACATTCCTATTCTATCATATTAAGTATCAAAAAATGTGCAGCTCAAATTATACCTCATTTTGTATGCTAAAATACTATCATGCACGATTCACATGTACATATAGCGATGAGTCCTTTGAGAGAAAATATTCAAAGTGATATTGAACAATTCATATCTTTAAATGGTAAAAAAATCCTAGCTCAGACAACAAATATCTCTGATTATCAAGAGACCATTGATATGGTCAAAAATTTAAACAAAAAATACTCAAATGTTCTAGACTTAGGACTTGGTTTACATCCCTCTAGGTTTGAAGACTCTTTAGAGAAGAACAATCTAAAAGATATAGATCTCTTTAAATATGCACAAAAGCAGATAGATCTTTATGAAGATTTTTTCAGAAGTAACAAAGAACATATTAGTGCTATAGGGGAGTGTGGTTTAGATTACTTTGGGATGTATGAATACTTCCAATTTGATAAAGAGCAGACCGAACAATTAAAAGAGGTCCAAAAAAGAGCTTTTAGAAAACTTTGCCAACTAGCAATGGAAAACAATATCCCAATGAGTATTCATTCAAGAAGCCAAAATGGAGATAATTCATGTACAGCAGATGCTCTCTCAATCATAGCAAAAGAGGGCAAAGGAACAATTAGGAGTTCATTCCATAGCTATACGGGTAGTTTAAATATGCTACAAAAAATCTTAGATATGGGTATGTATGTTGGGTTTAATGCAATAATTACATATCCTAGTGGAGATAATGTAAGAGAGATACTTAAAAAGACTCCCTTAGAAAGAATCCTTTTTGAAACAGATGGTCCATACTTACCAACTCAAAGTGTTAGAAAAAACAAAAAAGCACAAAAAAGATACGGAAGACCAGCTCTAATTAAAGAAATAATAAAGACTGCTGCAGATATAAAGGGAATATCATATCAAAGATTAGAAGAGATATCAGATCAAAACTACCTTACTCTTTTTTCAAAGTAGGGGATATTAGTACAACAAACTCCCCATGAGGATGCATATCAAAATCCCTTTCTTTTAAAAGAGATATAAGCTCTGTTGCATCACCAAGTAAGACCTCCTCTCTCATTTTTGTTAAATCTTTTGCTAAAGCCACACTATTTTCATATGTACAATCCTGTATTAAATTCAATAAATCTAATACCCTTTTTGGTGATTCATATACAATAACGGTATTACCTAATTCAAAATACTTTTTTAATATCTCCTTTCTTTTTTTAGTAGATTTGGGTAAAAAACCTAGAAATATGAACCTGTCTGTAGGAAGACTACTAATAGATAAAGCAGATATCAAAGCTGAAGGACCTGGTACACTCTCTATAATATATCCTTGCTCCCTAAGCTCCTTTACCAACTTAAATCCAGGATCACTTATCAATGGTGTCCCACTATCTGAAATCAATGAGAGATTTAATCCCATATCTAATTTCTCCTTAATTTTACCAATCATTTTTATATGGTTTTGATCCCTGTATGATATTAATTGTGTTTTGATATCATATTTTTTGAAAAGTTTTACACTCTCTCTAGTATCTTCTGCTAAAACAAATGCACAAGATTTTAGTATCTCAACCGCTCTGTATGTAATATCTCCTAAATTACCAATTGGAGTCCCCACTATATACATCTTTCCCTTGTTCATACAATATATATTACAAATTAATAACTCTTCTCATAATATCCTCTCTACCCATTTTCATTAACTGCTCACTTTTAATAGACTCTTTAATATTAAACCCCCCAATAGACACCCGTCTAAGATCAGTTGTCGTCGCATATGTCCCAAGGGATATGCCTAAATCATGAATTAATGTCCTAATGTAAGTTCCAGAGGAACACTCAATCTTTGATTTAAATACAGGATACTCATACTCATATATTTCAAATTGAGATATATGTATCTTCTTTGGCTTAAGTTTAATAACCTGTCCCTTTCGTGCTAATTTGTATGCTCTTTCTCCATTAACTCTTTTTGCTGAATACATTGGAGGAATTTGCTCAATATCTCCAAGAAATTTCTTTTCAACTAGCTCTCGGATATCCTCTTTTTTGGGAATCATTGAGCTCTTGTCCTCCTTAACAACTTCTCCAGTAATATCTTGTGTATCTGTTGTGATACCAAACTTAGCAGTTGCATCATATACCTTTTCATAACTAAGAAAGGTAGACATAAGTTTTGTAGCCTTACCAAAAAGCAAAATTAAAAGACCACTAGCAAATGGGTCTAGTGTCCCACTATGCCCAATTTTCTCTTTACCATCAAGGGCTTTCTTAACCCTCCTAATTACATCATACGATGTAATATTTACCTCCTTGTCTACAAGTAAAATTCCGTCTATCATATACATATATACTTTAATTATTTTTAATTATCTCATATGCCAAACGGTTTAGCACTTGCAATATCTCTTTTAGTGATATTGCTCTTTGTGGCATACCTAGTATCTATGATACTTAATTTCGTTAATCCTTTCTACTCTACCTCAAAAAAAGCTATGAAGAAGATTGTAGAAAAATTTAATCTTAAAAAAGAGCAAAAGTTTGTAGACTTGGGAAGTGGAGACGGAAGAATGGTATTTGCAGTTCACAGAAGATACAAATGTAGCTGTGTTGGATATGAAATTAGCCCATTACTGTTGATAATTCAAAAACTTGCAAAGCTATGCCTTGCTACATTTAATTCAAAAATCCAATTTAGAGAAGAAAGCTTTTTTAATGTAAGCCTTAGTGATTTTGATGTAATATATTGTGCCTTACCAGAAGCAATCCTTTCCAATCTCCAAGAGAAATTCAAAGAGGAATTAAAAGAAGGAGCAGTAGTCTTCTCATACAAAACCAAACTACCGGATAAAAAGGGAAAAGAAACAAAAGTAGAAGACAGTATACTATACAAGTATACCTACTAGTGTTAGGGATGTATAATGGTATACACCATGGTATATGAACCCTTAGCATCAAAATACAGACCTTCAAAGATAGACGATTTTGTTGGACAACAACACTTAGTGGGTCCAGACGGTCCAATTAGAAAATTTCTTAAACTAGGTAAAGTACCCTCCATGATTTTCTGGGGACCACCAGGAACGGGTAAAACAACCCTAGCATATATAATCTCACTTAGTTTGTATTACGATTTTTACAAAATGCAGGCCGTGAATAGCGGAAAGGCAGATTTAAGAAAGATTTTAAAGATAGCAAAAACCAATCAGCACTACAACAAAAAAACAATGCTCTTTTTGGATGAAATACACAGGTGGAACAAAGCACAACAGGATACTCTGCTTCCATATGTAGAGAAAGGAATAATTACATTAATAGGAGCTACTACCGAAAATCCTTCCTTTACAATCATTAGTGCACTACTCTCTAGAGCTAAAGTTTTTGTTTTTAACCAACATACCAAAGAAGATATCTCTGCTCTTTTAAAAAAGATTGCTAAAAAAGAATATCCTAATTACAAAATTACAAAAAAAATTCTAGATTTAATTGCTGAACTGTCTAATGGAGATATTAGATCGGCATTAAATATATTAGAAATGGCAATTACTCTGTCCGAAGCTAATCCAAAAAAGAAGGATAGGCTAATAATTTCAGAAAAAGAGATAAAGGAGGTAGTACAAAAACCCCTTTACTATGATAGGGACGGAGATGAGCACTACAATATAATCTCTGCCATACATAAATCAATGAGATCTAGCAATCCTGACGGTGCAGTGTATTGGGTAGGCAGAATGCTAAGTGCGGGAGAAGATCCTCTATATCTTGCTAGAAGAATGATTCGATTTGCAAGTGAAGATATCGGGAATTCTGACCCCAATGCTTTAATACTAGCTAACAATGTATATGAAGCATGTCAAAAGATTGGTATGCCAGAGTGTGAAATATTTCTAATTCAACTTGCAATATATCTTTCAAAAGCACCAAAGAACAACAGTGCATATATGGCAGAGTTGAATGTAAAAAGAGATGTTGAAGAGTACGGAAATCTTCCTGTTCCACTACATATCCGAAATGCTCCGACTAAACTAATGAAAGATCTAAACTACAGTAAAGGGTATGAATATGATCATGATTTAGAAAGTAAAAAATCAGACCAACAGTGCTTACCTGACAAATTAAAAAACAGGAAATATATTAAATAGCTTTGTAAAATGATAGTATAGAATATATAATACGAAAGAAATGGAAGCACTCAAAGACAACACAATAATAAACAGAATATTGCAAAAAGGAGTAGAGCAGATACTCCCATCTACTGATGCATTGAAAGAATTACTACTTAGTGGAAAACGAATCAATATCTATCAAGGATTTGATCCAACTGCACCAACCCTTCATATTGGACATACCGTAGGTATGAGAAAACTAGAAGACTTTAGAAAACTAGGACACCAAGTATATTTTCTAATAGGAGACTTTACAGCAAGAATAGGGGATCCTTCAGATAAAACATCTGCAAGAGTGAAACTTACCAAAGAACAAGTTGAAGACAATATGAAGATATATGTCCAACAAGCCTCTAACATAATAGATATCTTTAACAAACAAAATCCTGTTAAAGTTGTCTACAATAGCCAATGGTTAGAATCATTAGATTTTGGAGAAATAATTGATATAGCATCCGTATTTACAGTTCAACAAATGCTTAAAAGAAATATGTTTCAGAAACGATTAAAGGAAGACAAACCAATATATTTACACGAATTCCTCTACCCATTAATGCAAGGATATGATTGTGTAATGATGGATATAGATGTAGAAGTAGGGGGAAATGATCAACTCTTCAATATGCTTGCAGGAAGGGATTTAATAATGAATAGGTTAGGAAAAGAAAAAATTGTCTTAGCAGGCAAACTCCTTGAAACAAGTGATGGCTCTAAAATGGGTAAAACAGAAGGCAATATGATTAAACTAAATGACACTCCAAATGACATATATGGGAAAATAATGGCTTTTGATGACAGATTGATTCCAGTAGGTTTCGAAATTCTCACTAGCTATGAATTAGAACAAGTCCATGAGATCGAAAAACAACTAGCCGAAGGTAAAAACCCCATGGAATTAAAAAAACTTTTAGCATATGAAGTGACAAAAGACATAACAGATGAAAAACAAGCCAAAGATGCTCAACAGTATTTTGAAAGTATATTCCAGAAAAAAGAGTTTAACACAGATATTCCCACCAAAGAAATATCTAAAAAAGAAATTAATCTCGTCGATCTCCTAATTGAAACTGAAGTAACAGATAGTAAATCTCAGGCTAGAAGATTAATAGAACAAAACTCAGTAAGTATTAACAACAAAAAGATTACAAATTGGGAAGAAAATATATCCCTTCAAGAAGACAAAGAACAAATACTTAAGTGCGGTAAAAAAGTCTACGAAATTAAATGTAGCCAATAGTACTTAAGAACCACTTTAATACTAAATTCCTAATCATATGAATACAGAACAACTAATACAAAACTTAAAAAATACTTGCCCAAAAAAATATTTAGATAGTATAGAAAAAGCTATATCTGTTACAACTCTCTATCACAAAGGTCAAAAAAGACTCTCTGGAGATCCGTATGTAAACCACTCATTAAGAGTTGCCATTACCCTTTCACAAATGGGAATGGCTACTAATACAATAATTGCAGGATTACTCCATAACTGTATTACTAATTCCCCACAAAAGACTAAAGAGATATCTGAAAAAATATCTCAAATGTTTGGAGATGATGTATTAAAGCTAATTAAGCTTTGTAATGGTATTAACAAAGCAACTTCCAGCCCTCAAACAGATTACACAATAATTACAAAATTCATACTAAACAATGCAAAAGATCTTAGACCTGTACTAATAAAGCTAGCAGATACCCTAGATAATGTCCGAACCATAGAATACATGCCCTCAGAAAGACTAGGGTCTAAAATACAGAAAATATTCCATGTATATGCACCCTTAGCAGAGTATCTAAATCTAGATAGGATTAAAAAAGAGTTAGAAGAAAGAGCATTAGAAATATATAGACCGTATGAATATTCTCAAATAAAGAAAAAATTAGAAGAAAACCATTTTACAAAAGAAATAAAGAATAAATATGTTGGATACCTAAATAACATACTTTCTGATATATCCCCCCAACCCTTTGTTCAAGGTAGAGTAAAAAGTATTTACAGTATATACAAAAAATTGGATAAACAACTAAAAGAGGGAAACAGTATAGATATAAGTAGCATTAGAGATTTACTTGCTTTCAGAGCTATAACAAACAGTACAGAGAACTGCTTTAACATTTTAGAAAAGATAATGGACCATGGAGACATCTTAACAGAGGAATTTGATGATTACATATCCAATCCTAAACCAAACGGATACAAGGCATTACAGGGCCCTGTAATACTACATGAGATGATGCCAAGTGTAGTTGAGATTCAAATAGTTACTCAATATATACACTACCACAACACTTACGGTCCTGCTTCACATATAGCATACAAAGAAAGTCAGAGTAGATATACAAAACCAACAGACAAATACGATTGGGTAGAGGAGATTCACAAAGAGATTAATAAACATATTGCAGCAAGGGAAGGAAAAAAAACAATATTAATCCCTGTAAACATTTTTCCCTCTAATGTATACGGTATAACTCCAAAAGGTAAAATCATACAGTTAGATAAGGGAGATACTGTTGTAGATTTTGCATACAAAGTTCATACAGACATTGGAAACAGTATGGTTTCTGCTAAGGTAAATGGAAAAGCCGTTAAACTTGATTACAATATTCAAACAGGAGATATTATAGAAATAAAGACACAAATAGGGAAAAAGTCAGTAAAACAGGACTGGCTTAAATATGCAAATTCAAATTCAACACAGTATAAAATCCAAAGGTCTTGGAAAAAATCATAGATATTTGTAAAATAGTTAAATATGAGTAAAAAATTAAGCAAAAAGAAAAGGAAAGAACTCTTTTCAAAAATATTTAGCATATTCATAGCAATAGTTATGCTCGCTAGTATGATAATACCCATAGTACTCGCCCTAATAAGTACCCTTTAATATGGTTAACATATCTACTAACGATTCAATAACCTGCCTTAAAGGAATAGGGGGAAATCAAGCAAAAAAATTTGAGAAATTAAATATATATACTGTAAGAGATTTACTCTTTCACATCCCTTTTAGATACAGAGATACTTCAGAAATTTTAAATATTGAAGAATTTAAACAGGCACAAGAGGGAACATTTCTAGCTCAAATAGTTGAAACTAAAAATGTATATACAAGAACTCGAAAAATAATAACAACTGTAAAAGTTGTAGATCAATACGATAATAAACTAACCATATCCTTCTTTAATCAAAGCTATTTAACTAAAACTTTTCAAAAAGGAGAATGGTATATATTTGATGGGAAAATATCCACAAAAGGAAAAAGTAAGAATATATATAATCCAAAATATGAAAAATATACTGGGGATGTATCAAAACAAAAACACCTAGGTAAAATAGTTGGAATATATCCTCAAACAGAAGGGCTCACCTCTAGATATATTAGAAATACAATATTAAATCTTAAAGAAGATCTAAAAGGTTTACTAACTGATCCAATACCAAAGAGAATCCTAAAACGGCAGGAACTTCCACTCCTAGGAGAAAGTGTCCAACAAATACACTTTCCTAAAGATCAGAACTCTCTACTTAAAGTTAGAGAAAGATTAGGCTTTGATGAGATGCTTAAAATTG
>Ga0209121_10004479_pt1 | contig 13040 bp, 14 predicted proteins | sample Cruoilmetagenom3_FD_187292 | JGI IMG/M metagenome (GOLD analysis project Ga0209121, IMG submission 187292) | Oil polluted marine microbial communities from Coal Oil Point, Santa Barbara, California, USA - Sample 3 (SPAdes) (version 2) | ecosystem: Environmental > Aquatic > Marine > Oil seeps ... | reverse complement strand
TGGATTCAATAGGATTGGATGCATTGGAAATACAATGTACATTTGGAGTTAGAATGCCAAAAGAAAGGGCTGAACTATTTAAAAAGAACTCAAAAAGATTTGGGATTACTCTCAGCATACACGCACCATACTATATAACACTAGGTACAAATGATAAAAAGAAAACAGACAATTCTATAAACGAAATTATTAAAGCTGTTAAATTAGCACAAGCAATAAACTCAAAACGTATAATATTCCACCCCGGTGGGATGTCTGGTACAAGAGAAGAAGCAAGAGCTCTTGCAATCAAAACATTACAACGAACTGAAAAGGAATGTGATATGAAAGACGTTAAACTATTCCCTGAGATTGCAGGGAAAGTAGGTCAATTCGGATCTTTTGAAGATGTTCTTGAGATTTGTAAAAACGTTAAATCTGCTTATCCCTGTCTTGATCTTGCTCACTTACATGCTAGACAACATGGAAGTTTAATAAAAAAGGAAGATTTTGAGAAAGTAATTGATGAGGTTGAAAAGGTAGGTAAGAATTCACTAGACTTCCTTCATATCCATTTTTACCCAGTTGAATGGACAGAGGGAGGAGAGAAGAAGCACAAGAAGTTTTCAGATAGAAAACCCAAGAGTAATCAATTATCTTTAATATCAAACGAAGATGACAGATTTTATCCACGTTACGAACCATTTTTAGATCTTGTTATTGAGAGGAACCTCGCCCCACTCATTGTCTGTGAAGCAAGAGATTCACAAGATGAAGGTGCACTTGAAATGAAGAAATATTATTTAGAGAATAAATAGGATACCCGAAACACTTCCTTTAAACAATATCTTCTATTTTTCTGTATAATAGTTCTATTATGGAACCTAGGGATAGAATTTATAAAATAATAGAAGAAGTCAAAAAGCTAAGAACCATCTGTTATCCTGATCACACTCTCCCAATTGAATACCTAACTATATTTTCTCAATCAAAATCTGAATTCGAAAAAATAAGAACATTTTTACAAAGAGCGGGAAAGGAGAGAGATGCGAATAATGGATATAAATATATACTAAAAGAATCTATTACATATCTTGAAGAGATTATAGAAGTGGTAAGAGTAAGAAAACCAGATATACATAGAAAAGAATTGGGGTGTGCAGATTTAAAATACAAAACACAAAGTTATAATAACTTAAGAGATACTGCATTAAAAAAAGGTTTTGATATTATCTTAAGAGAAAGATATGAAATGATTGAATTATCGGATTTTAATATTAATGTTTATGCTTATTTAATAAAGGATAACCCATTATAAAAAGGATACTCAAATCCACACTTAACTTGTATATGAACAAAGGTTATACAACCTTCCCATTCCTCCCCCCATATGAGACAATAACCTATGAAAAATAACTTCAAAACTAATAAGACTCTCTTTCAAAGTCAATTACATGCTATAAAGGGTATCTTACAAATAGTAAAGAATGAAAGAAACTTTAGAATACAACTAGCAATAGCTATACTAGTTACTCTAACAGGTATAATACTAAAAATATCTCACAATGATTGGATAGCAGTAGGATTCCTAATAGCACTAGTATTAATATCAGAAGCATTTAATAGTGTGATAGAGGCTGTATGTGATACAGTATCTAAAGAATATAGAGTAAATATTAAATATGCTAAAGATGTAAGTGCAGGAGCAGTATTAGTTAGTGCAATACTATCTGTAATATTAGGATTAATAATCTTTATTCCATATATTATTAAAATCTTTTAAGAATTCCTTTTATCTATGAATTTGGCCTGTAGGGGGTAACTGGAAAAGAACTGTTGTTATTGCTGTAAGAGACACAGAGTAATCTTATTTCATATTCAAACAATTATTTATTGAAAGTCCTCATTCTATAGGATATAATAAGAGCAATAAACTTTGAACATAATAGAATGCTTCGTTCACTCCGAGAGTTCCTGAGTGATAATCCCAAGACATCTCTCCTATCTGAACAAAGTAGAAAAGTAAGACATTTGCGTTATACCTATCGTATGGAAACCCTTAAACAAAAAGGGGAAATGTTTGATGTATGCTCCTCACTTCTCAGTTCACTCTACAAAGGGAAACATCTTTCGATTACCTCGTACTATGGAAATCAACCATCTGGGATTTATATGTTTAGCTATGAGAATCCTCACGCAGATTGGTACACATCATCAGTTCTAGTTAAAAAAGAATTAGAACAATGGGAATGTGATTATTTAAAGGATCCTCAGAAGGAATTCTCATCAGAGAATCTCCTTGAGGTCACTCCTCTACAGGATAATTTATCTAACACTAAATATATATATCGTCATGAAGAACAAGATCCTGATAGTGGTGAGGTTGCAACAGAATATTATAGTGTAAGTTTAATATAAGATTAATCATTATAAATCAAATTATTTGCTTTTGATCTTTATACTTACTTATTGAAAACTCATACCCTATAAGATATAATCAGTACAATAAATTTATATTATAGGGACATGCCTAAAATACTACAAGAACTATTTAAAAAGAAAAAAACGACCGAAGCAGATCAAATGGGATTACACTTACGACATAAACCTAACCTAGAAGTACTTCCACCAGAATGCGATTCATTTAAAACACATTCGTCTATCCTTAGAGAAATTCATGAACAAGTCTTACATCGACCAATCACTATTAGACAGTTTGAAATATATAACAAAAAAACAAAAACCTATAAACTCGAATATACATATATGGAAGACCCCAACACAGAATCTCCTCTTAAAACTGCACAGATTAGAGAAAAACTTAAACCATCGGAAGAGGAATTTATAGAAAAAAATGAAAAAGAATTCCAGACAACAAACTTTTTTCAAATTCCTACCCAAGGAGATCAGGATACATTAGAAGCAAAATTATTCGCGACATTTATATACTGCAAAAAGGATCAAGATTCTGGTGATAACTCTAAAAGAGAATATTACATTATTAATTTACTATCAGATTCACTTAAAGAACAACAAACTGAAGAAGAATAAATTAAACCAATATTAACCCCAACTACCCATAACAAAATTCTCTTGTTATTTCCTAATAAATAACATATATTAAACAGTACTATTAATATATTAGAAACAAACTCATGAAAAGATTTAGCAGAAACAAAGACTCAAGTTATAAAAGCAATAACAAATTTAGATCAGACAAACCCACCATGTACGACGCTATCTGCGATGAATGTGGTAAAAAATGTAAAGTACCCTTTAAACCATCAGGAAACAAACCAGTATACTGTAGTAGCTGTTTTGAGAAACAAGGAAATGTAAGTTCAGGTAGAAGAGATTCTCGAGGTTCTAGAAATAAAGAAATGTTCCCTGCAATATGTGATGACTGTGGGAAAGAATGCCTAGTTCCTTTTAAACCCAGTAGTAACAAACCAATATACTGTAGTCGATGTTTCGAAAAAAGAGGAAACACTCATGAAGGTACCGGCAATAGTAGTCAAAATGCCTTACTAGAAATTATCAATGAAAAGCTTGATCAAGTTTTAATGACTCTAGAAAACAAAGAGAACTAATAACTATTCCCCCTTACAAAGAAACCCAGCACTAATATATGTTGATATAGGTACTACTAGAAGTAATGCAATACTAATAGCCAATGTCCTAACAATCTCTTCACTAATCATATCAATACTAACCAATGTTCCAATATCCCTATTACTTAAATACATAAGCATAACTAAAGACAAACTAGAACCAGCATAAACAATAAAAAGTGTATTTATCATAGAAGCTACATGCTCCTTTCCAACATTCATCGTCTTTCTGTAAAGCTCCTTCCCCCCTATACTCGTATCAACCGTATATATCTCATACATAGCAGACACCTGTCCAATGGCAACATCATCCAGTACTCCGATTGCACTAATAATAATGGATATAAAGAAGAGCTTCTGTATATCTAAGCTCTCACCTATTTGACTAGATAGCAAGAATGCTGTCTCCTCTCCCATTCCATTTATATGTAAACTCTCCATTAACACCAAAACTAATACAGATACTATTCCAACCCCTATGTAAGTTGAAACTAATGCTATAGTTGTTTGTTTTTTAAACCCATGTGCTAAATACATACCAAGGGTAAGGATAATGAATACCCCTATATACCCAACCCATATTACATTACCAGAGTTAATTATCTGAGGGATAATAAAAATATATAATACTAAAAAACTTAGAAATAAACTCAATATTGACCCTAAACTCTTCTTTCCACCAATTAGAAAAACTAGAATAATAAATATACCTAACCAAAAAAGTATAGAACCATTCCTTGCATAACTTGTAATACTCCATGTATCATTACCATCTAAATCCTGCATACCCGTTAAATATATAGCATCCCCTACCTTAAAAGACTCCCCAGAGCTTTGTAATATAGACACCATCGTTTGAACACTCTCCTTTGTATCCTTAATATACACATCGTATGTATAGCAGATATACTCATCACCCAAACCCTCATCACAATCTACAATATTTACCGCAGTTACCTCCCCTTTTAATTTTGTTTCCTGTACATCCTCAGCTAATACTGGGGAAACAGCTAATACAAGCAGTAATATTGATAAAAGAAATTTCTTCATATGCAATATCATACCTGATATACTCACAGTATGACAAATATTATCCGCCCAACAAGAGTAGAGATTAATCTGAATAACTTGGATCATAACCTTACTGTCACCAAAAACCTTGTTGGAAACCGTAAAGTTATGGCTGTAGTAAAAGCCAATGCATATGGTCACGGATTAGTAGAAATATCGAAAAGATTAGAAAAAAACAGTATAGATTACTTAGCAGTTGCTTTTATAGAAGAAGCACTCCAACTAAGAGATTCTAATATCAAAACCCCTATACTTGTTTTAGGAGGGATTAATAATGAGCAGATTCCTCTTTTTTTAAAGAACGATATAGATATAACAGGATCCTCTATAGAAAAGTTAAAAGCTATCTCAACCTCGGCATCTACCCTCAACCTCACTGCAAATGTACATCTCAAGATTGATACTGGTATGGGTAGAATTGGAGTACAATGGAATAGAGTAGATGAATTTCTCAAGGTAGCCTTCTCATTGCCCAATATTAATATAAAAGGTGTATTTTCCCATTTTATTAGCTCTTCCCATAACCCTGAATTTACCAAATTACAGATAGAGAGATTTAATACTGTACTTAATAAAATTTTTCCTAAATATGCCAAGAAGAAAGATATTCTAATTCATCTATCTAACTCAGGAGCTGTAGCGAATAATTATAAAAATGCATTCTTTGATATGGTTCGTTCCGGATTAATGATATATGGCTACTCCCCAATCCCTAAAATCCAAGATATGTTAAAACCAGTAATGACATTTAAAACAAAAGTTTCCTACTTTAAAGTTTTGGATAAAGGATTAACTGTTGGATATGATGGAACATATACAACTAAATCCAAAACAAGAATTGTTACACTACCCCTTGGTTATGCAGATGGATATCCCAGATCCCTCTCCAACAAGGGTGAAGTAATTATTAGAAATAAGAAATATCATATTGCAGGAAGAGTTTGTATGGATCAATGTATGGTTGATATTGGTATAAATGGAGAGGCATACAATGGAGATGATGTATTACTTTGGGGCAAGGATGGTAGGAATGTAATAGATTTGTGGAATGTTAGTAAATTAGCTGACAGGTCTCTATACGAAACACTCTGTAGTATAAGTAAAAGAGTCCCTAGAATATATATTCCTTAATTTATACCTCTAACTTTTTAGGATAGACACCCTGATCAACCAGTTCTTGTAACTTAGCCCTTACTGTTGGAGCATCCTCTTTGTAAGTTACACCAAACCATTGAGCAGAAGTATCAATAGCTCTCATTTTAATCTCTCCATTCTTAATCATATCTGTGAAGACTATTGGTAAAAGAAACTCACCTTTTAAACCATCCTTATTAGTCCTAAGAAAGTCTTCAAACCTTTTTTCAAATTTTTCAGTCGCAGTATCATGACACATAAACATATTTTGAGAAATAGGTGTATTCTTATCCATATTAATCATAGGCTTACCATCCCAAGTTGTACCATTAATTATCCCATCTTTATCCATTTTAACATCAAAAGTTTCCTCAATCTCTTCCAAATATCCATTCTTCACAGTACACACCCCCCTTTTTACACTACCACTTTCACTTAATACATTCTTCAATCTGTATGTTGGCATAGCATATGTATGTTCATCACATTCTTCTCTTAGAAACTTTGCAGCAATCTCGAACGATTCCCTGCCATAAAAATCATCTCCGTTAATAACAATAAAAGGTGTATCCATCTTCTCTTTAGAAACAAGTAGTGCGTGACCTGTACCCCAAGGTTTAATCCTTTCTGGATCAAGCTGATACCAATCAGGAACCATACCTACTGTTTGGAAACAGTAATCAATATCTATCTTACCCTCATACTTACTCAAAAAGATTTCTCTAAAAGCCTCTTCCATATCAGGCCTAATTACAAACACTATTCTATCAAAACCAGCTTTAATTGCATCGTATATAGAGTAATCTATTATAGTTTCTCCACTAGGACCAAAGCCTTCCATTTGTTTAAGTCCACCATATCTACTACCCATACCAGCAGCAAGTACACATACAGAAATCTTGGAGTTCATAAAAAAGAATTTATAAATTATTTAACATTTTACAATATACTAAAACATACTTCCATTACTCAACATCTCTTCAATCTTTTGTTGTATACTCTCTGGCATTTTCTTTAAAGAATTATTTACAAAACCCTTTACGATTAAATCCTGTGCTTTCTTCTTATCCAAACCCTTACTCTGTAAATATTCAATCTCCTCTCTTGAAATTCTTCCAATGGAAGCCTCATGTGACATCTGTACACTACTATTCTCTGCTTTAAGAGTAGGTACTGTTTTTACACTCCCAAACTGATTTAAAAGTACAGCATTACATTCAATATGCCCCTTACTCTCATCTCCTCTCCCTACTATCTCACTTACCGTTTTGTATTCACCACCCTCTGAAACAATATTTGAAATGATTTCACCACTACTCTCCTTCCCCTCTAAATATATTCCTCCACCAATATCTAATTTACTACCATTATGTGCGTATATAAAGGATTGCATTACTCCCTTAGCGTTTTTTTCTAATGTAATTTTTGGATTACTAACTATCTCCTTAACCTTTTCCCAGACCACATAGTTAGAGATAAAAGTACCACCCTCTTCTACATGTACTACTGTTTTAGGAAATACCTTAGATGTCTCTCCCCAGGAATGAATCATATTAAATGTAAGTTTTGCGTTCTTACCAACAAAAATATCTGTAATCGCATTATGTATATTACCCTTTACATGATTACTAGAAAGACATCCAGTAAAAATATCTAGTGTTGCATTTTCCTCTACAACAATCACATTTCTTGCGTTCTGTTCAAATCCAGACTTAGATGTAAGAAAACATGTTTGTACAGAAGATTGGGAATTCTCTGCTAGAAGAATTAGATAACCGGTATATTCCTTAAAGATATTCTTTTGAAGTTTAAAACCCTTTAACAATTTCTTAACCAAAGGATTTTTAATATTTAGTATCTGAATATCCTCTTGGGTAGTTTCCATAGGTAATGGGGCATTATCATTAAGAACAATATATGGGTTCATACCAACATTACTGTAATTTTCTAAGAAATCTTCTAAACTAATCATTACTTTCTCTTCTCACAATTTACACAATTATCGTACCCACCACTTTTAATACACTCCCAGGTTTCGATTGGATCTCTTGTACACACAATCTTTCCCTCTAACATTACATATGCTGTATCCATTTTAAGCGCTTGAAGTATTGCACCTGTGTGTGTTGTAATGACAAGACTCCTATCCTTTGAAATACTTTTTAGATAGTTTGATATTCTCCCTATATTCTCCAAGTCCACTCCTGAATCTAATTCATCTAAAAGATATGTGTAAATACCATCCATTAGTGACAATGTGAAAAGTTCTAACCTTTTAGTTTCTCCACCAGAAAGATTGTAATTAATATCTCTGTGTAAAAAGCTATCAATATCTAAAGTATCTATGATATTTTTAATTTTGTCATAATCCAAATCATACTGATCTATTAATCCTTCCAGAGTTACTCCCTTAATACTTACACTCTTTTGTGCTACATATCCAAGTCCTAATTTCACTCTTTCATCTATACTTCTACTAAGAATACTCTTACCATTAACAAGAACATCTCCCTTGGCAACTTTGTATTCATTCATACCCATAATTACCCTAAAGAGGGTACTCTTACCACATCCATTTGGTCCAAAGAGTACTACTTTCTCCCTATCTTTAATTTCAAGATTAATACTGTCTAATATTTTCCTACCTTCTGCTTTTACAGTAAGGTTTTTTATCGTTATCATCCCTAATTATATTAAAATACCGTATAATTAGCTAGATGGATATCTCTCAATTCGATACATTAAAAAAACTACATGAATATTACAGTGTGAATAACGGGTGTGGTTTAAAAAAGATTGCTACACAACCTGTATATGAAATACACACACCTAGTTCAGGTATTGTATTCATTGGAGAAGCCCCTGGTAAGAACGAAGACTTAGAAGGAGAACCTTTTGTAGGTTCAGCAGGCCAACTACTAGATGAGATGTTAAAAGATATTGAATTCACAAGGAAAGATGTATATGTAAGTAATGTAGTTAAATACAGACCCCCTAATAATAGAGAACCCTCAGATGATGAAAAAAAAAGTTGTAGGGTATGGTTGAATGCAGAATTACTCTTTATCAAACCTAAAGTAATAGTACCATTGGGTAGACATGCACTAGAACGTTTTGTTCAAGGTGCTAAAATATCAACCTGTCATGGTTTAGCATTTTCTCATCCTTCTAATATTCCAATATTTGTTATGTACCACCCTGCAGCAGCACTTTACAACCCTTCTTTGAAAAGTGTCTTAAAAGATGACTTTATTAAACTAAAAAAATTTCTAGATAGTGGATGTAAAATTTATAAGGTTGAAGTTGTAAAATCTAAGAATACAGATCCTGCGAAAGAAAAGGCTGTAAAAGATATCTTGAATCTCTAATTGTTACTCCAACCTGCATCGTAAAAAATCATCTCTATGGCTGTTTTATAGTCCACAAGCTCCTCTTTCTTAAACCATAAGGGTATTTCTCTCTCTGCACTTTCTACACTATCCGAAGCGTGTATCATACTCCTTGTAGACCTAGCCTGTTCATCTGCTAATGCATAACAGTCCAAAGAGTAATCCATTCTAATTGTACCAACATCAGCATCTGCAGGACTTGTAGTACCAAGCATCTTCCTTACACCAGTTATAATATTAAAACCTTCCATTACGATCGCAAGTACTGGACCACAGGTAAGATAGTCAACATTCCATTTCCTAATTTGCTCACCTACTTTTAGGCTATTCCAATCAGTAACATCCTCTCCCCTTGCAATGGCACCCTTTTTTGCCTTATCTCCTACACCTATTAAGTACTTCTCTTCATCGATGTAGTGCTCACCCACCTGTTTAACTGTAGGAAGTACCATTTTCATACCAACAATCTTAAATCCTTTTTTTTCGAATCTAGATATTAATTCTCCAGTAATCTGTCTCTGTACAACATCTGGTTTAAATATGAGTAATGTTCTTTCCATATGAGGGTATTAAAAAGTTATTAATCATTTTAACCTATTATCCCTTCTAATACTATATAATAGCCTATGAAAAAGTATGACCTAATAATAATTGGTGGTGGTGCCTCAGGATTAATGGCTGGAATATTAGCTAAGGATAAAGGTCTTAATTTTTTGATAATAGAAAAGAATAATCGTGTTGGAATGAAACTAGGAATAACTGGGAAGGGTAGATGTAACTTAACTAACTACACTACTAACCTTAATGACTTAGTGAATAAATATACACATAATGGTAAGTTTCTTTACCATGCTTTCAATGAGTTTACTGTACAAGACACTTATGACTTCTTTGAAAAAAGATTACATATACCACTAAAGACAGAAAGGGGAAAAAGAGTATTTCCAAGGAGTGATAAATCATTGGATATCGTTAATGCTTTTTACAATGAACTAAAAGAAAATATTCTTCTTAATACAACCGTAAAAGAAATTAAAAAGAAAGAAGATTTAATAACTGGAGTGATAACTGATAAGGGAGAGTATGTTGCAGATCACTATATAATAGCTACAGGTTCTAAAACATATCCCCTCACAGGCTCTACAGGAGATGGTTATACATTTGCACGGAGTTTAGGTCATACAGTACACCCTACATATCCTGTATTGCTAGGTTTTAAATGTAGAGAATCTTTTGTAAAGGATTTAACAGGGTTAACACTGAAGTTTGTAAATATCTCTGTATATAAGGATGGGAAGGTATATAAAAAGGCATTTGGAGATGCCCTATTCACTCATGAGGGTATTAGTGGTCCTACAATTCTTAATCTTTCTCAATATACATATGATATGTATGAGAAGGGTTTTGACATTAGTATAGATCTTAAACCAAGAGTTGAATTTAGTGAATTGGATAAAAGGGTAAACGAGATGTTAAGGGATAGTGGAAGTATACAGATAAAGAATATACTGGGTTACCTCATGCCAAAGTCTCTAATACCAATAGTTCTAGAACTTTCTCTCCTCATTCCAGAGAAGGAGTCTTGTAATATTACTAAAGAAGAGAGATTTAGGTTAGTGAATATATTAAAGGGTATTCCTCTTTTTGTGTATGGTCATGAGGGTTGGGAAAGGGCTGTAGTTAATACAGGGGGTATTGATATTAAAGAGATAGATCCCAGTACAATGAGATCGAAGATAATTAAGAATTTATCTTTTACTGGAGATATTATAAATGTATTTGGTCCTACAGGTGGTTTTAATTTACAGATTGCTTGGAGTAGTGCTTATGTTGCTGTGACTGTATAATTATGATATGCAAAATGCCTTAGAAATTTTTAATAAGATCAAAGATGCAAAGAATTGGAAAACAAACTCTCTCCAAAAAATTCTTAAACGATATCCAAAAGAAGGAAAAGGACTCTACAGACACGATGAATTAGTACAAACATACAAAGAATTAACAAGTAAAAAGAAATTAGAGAAAAGCAAACTAATAGAAGAAAGGATAAGGATGAAACCCACCCGAACTCAATCAGGAGTAACTATAATTACTGTACTAATGAAACCATACCCATGTCCAGGACAATGTATATTCTGTCCAAACGAAAAAGATATGCCAAAAAGTTACATATCATCCGAACCAGGAGCTCAAAGAGCACTTACACATAACTTTGATCCATATGATCAAACAGAAAATAGAATTAAAGCACTACAAAACATTGGACACAGTACAGATAAGATAGAGTTGATAATACTGGGAGGAACATGTTCAGTCTATCCAGAAAATTACCAAATATGGTTTGTCAAAAGATGCTTTGATGCAATGAACAGCTTTAGTAGAAATTACAAAGAAAGAGATATCCCTAAAGAAAAAATTACTTGGAACGATCTATATAAAGTACAAAAACTCAATGAAAAAGCTAACTGTAGGAATGTAGGTTTAGTTCTTGAAACAAGACCCGACTATATTACTGAAAATGAGATAGTAAGAATGAGGAAGTTAGGTACTACAAAAGTACAGATAGGAATACAAAGTTTAAATAATAAAATCTTAAAATTAAATAAACGAGGACATACTATAAAGGGGACTAAGAAAGCAATCAAGCTACTACGTTTAGCTGGTTTTAAAATACATGCACATATCATGCCTAATCTGTATGGATCAAATCTTAAACAGGATATAGCAGATTACAAGAATCTTTGGACTAAAGATTACTATCCTGATGAGTTAAAGATATATCCCACCTCCATACTCCCAGACACAGAACTTGCAGAGCTTTACCAAAAGGGTGAATACAAACCATATAGTAAGGACGAATTGCTTGAATATTTTGTAAAAACTCTTCCACATACTCCTAGGTCTGTAAGATTAACTAGAATAGTTAGAGATATCCCGTCTGATGAGATAGTTGCAGGTAATAAGGCAACTAATTTTAGACAGATAGCAGAGAAAGAGATAACTAGGAAAGGTTTAAAGATAGAAGATATTAGAAGTAGAGAAATAAAGGATAGAAAAATTAGTTGGGAAGATATTGAAGAAGAAACTATTAAATACAACACTACAGTAAGTACAGAATATTTTATATCTTACGAGACTAAGGATACTGATCAAATTTGTGGATTCCTAAGATTATCATTACCAAAGAAGAGTTTAAGTAAAAACCATTTTATCAATGAACTACAAAACTCTTCCATTATTCGTGAAGTACATGTATATGGAAGTGTTGTAAATATAGGTGATAGCAGTAAAGGTGAGTCACAACATCTAGGATTAGGAAAAACATTGATCCAAAGAGCCGAAAACATATCCAAGAACTATAATTTTAAGAAAATATCTGTAATATCTGCAATTGGTACTAGAAAGTATTATGAAAAAAGAGGTTTTAAACAAAATGAACTTTTTATGAATAAAGGTATTTAATGTTTGAATTTAGGTAATATTTAGATTATAATCACTCAATCACCATGGGGGGACTACCAAAGGGTTTTGTCCCGCGGGAATGCCCCCTACTTTTTTCTCTACTTTATTATAAACATACTGTATATAAATATATAAACTCTAAAAATCAAGATATTGATTAGCGAGAAAAACATATATTATTTCAGAAGATTTATTCACATATATATCCTGCACACTAATTATAAACAAGAGTAATACATTGATTATATAAAACAGGGAAACTTATATCGTATCTTTTCGAAAATTAACTGTCTCCTCGAAATTATTATATCTCCCCACTTCAGTCATGTATTCATCCTCCATATCTTTCCAGAAACCAATTTCTCTTAAATATACATATTCCCTGTCCTCGATA
>Ga0209121_10004478_pt1 | contig 13041 bp, 15 predicted proteins | sample Cruoilmetagenom3_FD_187292 | JGI IMG/M metagenome (GOLD analysis project Ga0209121, IMG submission 187292) | Oil polluted marine microbial communities from Coal Oil Point, Santa Barbara, California, USA - Sample 3 (SPAdes) (version 2) | ecosystem: Environmental > Aquatic > Marine > Oil seeps ... | reverse complement strand
ATGAGATTACAATGAAGAAGATGGATACATTTTGAATAACTTTGAGTTGTAATATAATAGGGCAGTTTTGTATATTGACCAAACCCTGATGAATAACAAGATTTGGATAAAAAATGAAGATAAAAAATGAAAAACAAAATATGAATTCCTTTGCAGATTGGATTATTCGCCTCTTAAAGGGCATACTGGTTGGCATCGGCTTCATAACACCGGGGCTTTCTGGCGGGGTTCTGGCCGTCGTTTTTGGGATTTATGAACGCTTGATGAGTTTTTTGGGGAATCTGAAAGACAATTTCATTGAAAATATCCGTTTCTTTCTCCCGTTTGGAATCGGCGGCGCGATTGGCGTGGTCGCCTTTTCTGCGGTGGTTGATTTTGCTTTCAGTAATTATGCTGCTCAATTCACGTGGCTTTTTATCGGTTTCATTGCTGGTACCTTTCCATCTCTGTTCAAAACTGCGGGGAAAAAGGGCAGAAAAATTGAACATTGGATTGTGCTGGCTTTGACAGCCGTTGCCACGGTGTTTTTTATGCGCTGGATGGAGACCATCCGTACTGTGCAGCTAGCTCCGTCTTTTGGCAACTGGTTGTTGAGCGGGGTACTGATTGGATTGGGTGTGGTCGTTCCCGGTATGAGCCCGTCGAATTTCCTGATTTATTTAGGCTTATATCAACCGATGGCATCCGGTATTCGACACCTTGACCTGGGTGTGATTATCCCGCTTGTTTTGGGTGTGATCCTCATAGTGATGGTCCTTGCAAAATTGATATCCTGGTTATTCACAAAATTTTATACCCTTATGTATCATTTCATCCTTGGCATTGTCATAGGTTCAACAATTGTCATTATCCCGGGGGGTGTCAGTGGGTGGACTGTTGCAATATGTGCTGTATTATTTGTCATTGGTGCACTTATTTCTTACTTCCTGGCGAAGTTGGATGAAAAGTATGAGCGTGAGGAATTGTTTGGGTAGGAAGTGAATGGTGAATGGTGAATGGTCACTATTTACTATTCGCTACTCACTACTCACTGAATAACCAAATCCAGCTATAATAATCATCAATCATGACGATCTATGATCAATTTGCATCCGCTTATCAACGGGGACCCTACCTGCGTTTTTCACAGCACTTGGTTGAGTCTGTGCTCCCTGACTATTTAACTGAAATCGGCGTGAAGCCTTCACACTTATTGGATATGGCATGTGGGGAGGGGAGCTTAGCAGTGGGGATGGCAAAACTGGGATACCAGGTAACCGGAATCGATCAGTCCCAGCGGATGATCGACCTGGCAAAAGAACGCGCCAGTAAAGAGAACGTGGATGTGAGCTTTTTTGTTGAAGATATACGATCACTATCCTACCAGGAGGAATTTTCCCTTGTTACCTGTTTTTTTGACAGCCTAAATTATTTGCTGACCATCAGGGATTTACAAGAAGCATTCAAAGGTGCTTATCGGGCTTTACAACCTGGTGGTTTCTTTATATTTGATATGAACACCATCTATGGGCTGGCAGTTGACTGGATGCGGGAGGAAACCTACATTCAGAATGAGGCACAGGATTTTATTGAAATTCACAGGCAATCTTATGATTACGAAAATCAGATTGCGACCATGGAGGTCACTGTTTTTTCACAGCAAGGGATATTGTGGGAGCGGATGGATGAAACACACCGGGAGCGTGGTTATCCCATTGCGGATATCCAGTTTTTATTGAATGAGACAGGTTTTGTGATTACTGGCATGTACGGCAACCTGAAAAACCGTACTGAGGTTCAAACAACCTCTCCCAGGGTATGGTTTACAGCGCGTAAACCTGGATGAGCGGTTGTATTGTTGTGACAACTTTTAGCCCTTGTTCACAAAAGTGACAGAATACACTTATTCTGATTTCTCTTCAGGAAACAGGTGCTTTTTTGAAACAGCAGCTCAATGCGATCATTCTTTTCCATTACACTTAACTTGCCCAGCCTTTTGGCTGGTGATATGATTTTAGGTGTTGGAGGCATATTGAAGAATTTAAGCAGTACCAAGCGAGTTCGTTATTTATTGATATTAACGATTTTTATAACACTGCCCTGTTATTTTTTAGGCTTGGTTGTATTGCGTATTAATCGAAATCAACCGCAGGATGTATCCCCAACGGTGACACAGACCTCCACACGAACGGCAACAATTACCCTTACACCTTATCGGAGTCTGACACCTACATCGACGGCAACTGTTACTAATACCAGTACGATAACACCGACATTAACAAACTCTCCAACTTCAACAGCCACCATGACACCAACGGAGACTCTTATTCCATCGGAGACACTTACTTTTACACCTACTGAGACATCCGCTGTGCCCACTGAGACTTTACTGCCGACTTCAACGCAAGCGCCGACGTTGACACCGACTGAAAGTGAAAACCCTTAATTTAGATTCAATGAGGTAAACAAACTTTATGATTGATTTGTCAGATTTACTTAATAAAATGTTGACAGCACCGGGGCTTTCAGGTTACGAAAGCCCGATTCGCGAGATCATTCGGGAGGCCTGGGAACCCCTGACGGATGACCTTTCCATCAGTAAGATTGGCAGCCTGCACGGCTTGAAGGTGGGGCAGGGGGATGCACCTCGCCGCAGGGTAATGATCTCAGCACACATGGATGCAATCGGGATGATGGTGACACACATCCAGGATGGTTTTATCCGGGTTACCGAGATTGGTGGTATTGACCATCGCATCCTGCCGGGACAACCAGTAATTGTTCACGGCCGTGAGGATCTACCGGGCATCGTTGCGCAGCCTCCGGGATACTTGCTGCCAGAATCGGTTGGGGATGGTCCTGTTGAAATGAAGTATTTACTGGTTGATGTCGGCTTACGCCCTGGTGAAGTTGCGGAAAAAGTGCGGGTAGGCGATGTTGTTTCTTATGCACAAGAACCCCTTGCGTTAACCGGTGAAGCACTCTCAGGGCATACCCTTGATAACCGTGTTTCTGTTGCAGCCACGACCCTGTGCTTGGAAGCCTTACAAAATTGCTTCCACGATTGGGATGTTTGGGCTGTTGCCTCTGCCCAGGAGGAAGAAACACTGGGTGGGGCGTTTACATCGCCATTTGACATACAACCTGATATTGCCATTGTGATTGACGTTTGTTTTGCACAAGGAACGGGTTCGTCAGATTGGCGAAGTTTACCCTTTGGCGAAGGTGTCGGTTTGGGCTACGGCCCAAACATTCATCCAGCCTTATACGATGCTTTTGAGAAAAAAGCAAAAGAACTGGAAATTCCTTACCATCGAGACCTGATGCCCAAGATGTCGGGTACCGACGCGATGGCTGTGCAGATTGTTGCGGAAGGGATCCCCTGCGCTGTTCTTGGCATTCCGCTGCGCTACATGCATACGCCCGTAGAGACAGTCTCATTGAAAGATATTCGGCGCGCCGGGCGTTTGATGGCAGCATTTATTGCCGACTTAAAGCCAGATGCATTAGACCATATTAATTGGGAAGAGTGATTTATGACTGAAAATCCTAAAATTACAGCAAGCAAAGTACCAGAGATTGGTAAGAGTCAATTTGAATTATTAGAAAAATTGTGCAATGCGACCGCAGTTTCGGGTGACGAACACGAAGTACGTCAAATTGTCCTTGAAGAGGTCAAACCTGTTGCAGATGAGGTCGAAGTCGATGCTCTGGGTAACGTCCTCGCGACCAGGTTTGGGCATGGGGAAAACCGGGTGCGAGTCATGCTGGCAGCACACATGGACGAAATTGGGTTTATGATTGTCAAAAAGCATGATGACAATTTATTCCAGTTTGAACGTATTGGTGGGATTGATGAGCGCCAACTGCCGGGTAAGGCAGTGCTGGTGGGTCGGGAGCACTTGTCGGGTGTGATAGGTGCGAAACCGATCCATATGACCACCCCTGATGAGCGGAAAAAGAAAATCGCGGTTGATTCCTTAAGAATTGACATGGGTCCTGAGATCGGTGACAAAGTCAAGCCGGGCGACCGGGCAACTTTTGCTACCCGTTTCAAGGTTGTTGGCCCTAGCATCCGGGCAAAAGCCCTGGATGACCGGTTGGGCGTGGCTATGTTGATTGAACTCCTCAAACATGCACCTGGAAATATTGACCTGTTAGCAGCATTCACCGTGCAGGAGGAAGTTGGTTTGAGGGGGGCACGTGTTGCAGCTTATCGTTTTAACCCCGACATGGCCATCGCAGTGGACTCAACGCCTGCCTATGACCTGCCGCATTGGGATGATGAAGATCAAAATGTGCAGTATAACACCCGTTTGGATGAAGGTCCGGCTATTTATGTTATGGATCGCGCCACAATTGCAGACCGGCGTTTGGTGACGCTCTTGACGGATTCTGCACAAGAAGAGGATATTCCCTTCCAGTTCAGGCAGCCTGGCGGCGGTGGTACAGATGCCGGTGTGATTCATAAAACCCGGGCAGGGATTCCCAGTATTTCTGTTTCTGTGCCTTCCCGATATGCCCATACGGCAATTGGCCTTGCCCGGATTGATGATTGGGCAAATACACTGCGCTTACTTCATGCGGCATTGATTCGGGTAACACCTGATTTATTGGCTGGTGAAAGACGCGGCTAATTTGATATCCATTCCTTTCAATATTCACGAAGATCAATTTCTATTAGGAGCACTTTGATGAAATCTTTAATCAAGCAACTTGTTGAAACACCAGGCCCTTCCGGTTTTGAGTACGAAATTCGTGATGTCATTCGCGAAGCTATTGGCGAGGCTGCTGATGAGATACGTGTGGACGCTTTGGGCAGTCTGATTGCTAAAAAAGGGAAGAAAACGGAGCAAGGGCTGCGGGTGATGATCTCTGCACATATCGATGAGATCGGTCTGATGGTAACCCACATCGATGATAATGGCTTTCTGCGCTTTACCAATATTGGCGGTGTCAGCCCGATGACATGCTATGGCGGTCGGGTTCTTTTTATGAATGGCACCCGGGGGGTGATCGGGATGGACAGCATCGAAAAGGGTAAGACACTTAAGTTAACAGATCTGTTTATTGATGTTGGCGCAACCAGTAAAGATAACTGCCCTGTTAAAGTCGGTGATGTTTGCGGGTTTGATCGGCCTTTCCTTGACCTTGGGAAACGGATGGTTGCCAAATCCATGGATGATCGCGTGGCAGCCGCTGTCGCTATCGAGGTTTTGAAGCGATTGGAAAGCACGCCTCATGAGGTTCATTTTGTCTTCAGCACCCAGGAAGAAGTTGGCCTGAGCGGTGCAACCACTGCAGCTTATGGTGTTGATCCGGATTTGGGCTTTGCAATTGATGTCACACGAAGCGGCGATACCCCGAGATTTAGCCCAAAGATGGCAACTGCTCTTGGCGATGGACCTGCGATCAAGGTACGCGATTCAAGCTTTATTGCTGATCCACGCCTGGTCGATTGGATGATCAAGACAGCAGAAGAGGCTGACATTCCATATCAACTCGAAGTGTTGGAGGCTGGTGGTACGGATGGACGCGCTATACAATTAACGCGCGGCGGTGTTCCAGCTGGATGCGTATCGATTGCCTGCCGATATATCCATTCACCTTCCGAGATGGTAGACTCGGATGATGTGGAAAATGCGGTCAAGCTGCTGGTTAAGCTGCTGAGCGAGCCGATTGTCTTAAAATAATCCTTTGAAAGGGCTGGGAAAGCTTTTGAAAAAAAACAGAATTCTCCTCGGGTTGGGCTTGATATTGATTTTTTTATTATCAGCCTGTGAAGGCTTGCCCTTTGATCTGCCCTGGTTGACAGCCAGAACCTCTACTGCAACCCTTTCTCCTGGAGAAATCGAAGATGTCACACCTACCCCTGAAACAACAACCACAGTCAAGGCGACACCTGCTCCAATCACCGACTTGACGATATGGGTGCCCCCTGAAATGGACCCGGCTCTGGAAACAGAGGCCAGCCAACTGCTAAGGGCAAGGTTTCAAACATTTTCTGATCAAAATGACAATATTGAGATCAATGTGCGAGTCAAAGCCGCCAGCGGTGTTGGTGGACTGCTGGATGCCCTGACAGCCGCAAGTGCTACAGCACCAAATGCGCTGCCGGATTTAATTGCACTTTCTCGGCAGGATTTAGAAATTGCAGCTTTAAAGAGTTTGATTTTCCCATTGGACAGCCTCACTGAAATTCCAGATGATAGTGATTGGTATGATTTCACCCGGGATATGGCTTTATTACAGGGCAGTACTTTTGGGTTGCCGTTTGCCGCGGACTCCCTGGTTTTGGTTTACCGACCTGATAGCTTTGAACAATTTCCCGGTTCCTGGGTAGGGATATTCCAAACCGATACAGTTTTGGCATTCCCTGCAGAAAGCGAGCAATCTTTATTCCAGATGAGTCTTTACCTGGCATCAGGGGGAAGTCTGCAAGATAATCAGCGGCGGCCGATGTTGGAAGTTGAACCATTAACAGAAATATTTCGCCTGTTTCAGCAAGGGGTTGAGGCTGGTAATATCACAGAATCCTCACTTCAATATCAGACATCTGCCCAGGTTTGGACGGCATTCCGGGAGGGGCAGGCAAATTTAGTGGTGACATGGCTGTCAAATTATCTAAAAGATATACCCGCTGATGCCCTTGTGGCACCCTTTTTGCCAGTCAATAACACCCCGGTTTCTTTGGGTACCGGTATGGGGTGGGCTTTGGCGACTCCCGACGAAAATCGTCATCCACTCGCTGTTGACCTGGGTGAGTTCCTTGTTGAACCACAGTTTTTGTCTGAATGGGCCCTTGCATCGGGATACTTGCCGCCGAGACCAAGCTCACTTGACACCTGGCAGGACCAAAATTTGCGATCATCATTAAATCAAATTGCATTGATGACCCGCTTGCAACCCTCAAATGATATCGTTTCCAGCCTGGGACCGATTATTCGAGAGCAAACACGCCAAGTTGTTCAGGGTTTGGTTGATCCTTCCCAGGCTGCGCAGGTGGCAGTGGAAAGCTTGGAGGAATAGGGTTTATGGGTGAAAATCAAGATAAGCCTCGTGGACGGATGAAAATAAAATTTGAACCGCAATATTTTTTATTTATCCTCTCATTGGTGATTTTATTGCTTTTTATCATTGCTTTTGCCCGCCCAGTGTATCCAGCTTCTCTTAACGCAACGATTGAACCGACCTTAACAGCAAGCCTTGAAACGGATCAGCTAGAAAATGAGAATTTGCTCACGACAACACCTAGTCCTGAACTTGAACCGCCAACGCCAGAAGAGATCGGCTATACCGATGGGATCATCTTTTGGGCAACAGTCCTTGTGATTATTTTGCTGGCAGGAACCCTCAGGGAGACCTTGCGAAGAAAGGATGAATGACACAGGAGTACTCAATGAATGATCGATTGGAAAAATTTGAAAATTACCGGAATAAGATGAATGACCGGATTGATGCCATTGATCATTTGGGAATAAAGAGATTCTTCAACTTAGATACAAAGGCTTACCAGGATGGTGTATTAAGTGCAAAGATAAAAGAATTGCTGGGTCTGGCAGCTTCCATGGTTTTACGCTGTAACGATTGTATTGATTATCACGTCATTCAATGTGTGGATGCTGGTTGGACTGATGAGGAGATTTTTGATGCCTTAAATGTCGGGCTGGTTGTAGATGGAAGTATTGTGATCCCGCATCTGCGTCATGCTGTCGAGAGCCTGGATTTGTACCGGAGGCGACTGGGGTGAACCCCGGGTAAATTTCGAATCAACAGCATTTAAAACATCAAAATCCCCGGAGAGAGCACATTTTCCTGGGATCTTTTGATTCTGATAAGCTAAATACTGAAGTCAGACCCAACCCAGTAGCCATGTTCGTCGACTTTTATATGACCATTTTCGTGAAGGTGCATTTTATCCTCCAGCCGATCGAGGCGTACCATCACTTGCTGAAGGGCTGAGCCGATTGTGTCTGGCAGAAGGTCGTGGTGCAGGTCGGGAGCATCACTGACCCGCTTATGACTGCGCTTTACAATTTGACCAGGGATGCCGACAACCACGGATTCGGGCGGGACCGATTTAACCACCACGGCGTTTGCCCCAATCCGGCTGCCTTCACCGATTTCGATGGCGCCAAGTACCTTCGCGCCAGCGCCAACAACCACTTTATTTCCGAGGGTGGGGTGGCGCTTTCCTTTTTCAAGGCTGACCCCGCCCATGGTGACTCCATGATAAAAAGTGACATCGTCCCCAATTTCAGCGGTTTCCCCGATCACAACCCCCATGCCGTGGTCGATAAAAAACCGTCTGCCAATGGCAGCACCGGGATGGATTTCGATTCCGGTGATCCACCGGGCAACCTGGGATAACCAGCGAGCCGGGAAATATAGTTTATTGATCCACAGCCAATGGCTGATGCGATAAAACCAGATCGCATGCAAACCCGAATAGTTTACCAATACTTCAAACCAGTTACGTGCTGCAGGGTCACGATGTATGGCGCAGCGAATATCCTCAAGGATCATTTTGAATAATCCGACCTCTTTGGTTGACTGTTGACTTCCTGTGTTAGAAAAATTGATATTTGAAGTGTGTTCCATAATACTTTTTCCTTATTTCCTCTCAATCGCGCAGGTCATCAAAAAGCGGGGTGCTCAGATAACGCTCCGCAAAGGAGGGAATAATAACAACAATTAATTTACCTTTATTTTCAGGTCTCTTGGCTACCTGTAAGGCAGCCCATATGGCTGCACCTGAGGAAATTCCAACTGGAAGCCCTTCTTTTGCTGCCAGCTGACGGGCAGTATCAAAGGCATCTTTAACTGTGACCGTCACAATTTCATCATAGATATTTGTATTCAAGACTTCTGGGATAAAACCTGCGCCAATTCCCATGATGGGATGCGGCCCCTTTTTGCCGCCAGAAAGAACAGGTGATGCCTCAGGTTCCACCGCAATGACCCGGATGTTGGGGTTATGGGCTTTTAATCCTTCTCCAGTACCTGTTATTGTGCCGCCTGTGCCGATTCCAGCCACAAGAATATCCACATTTCCGTCTGTGTCTCGCCAAATTTCTTCGGCTGTTGTTCGGCGATGAATCTCAGGGTTGGAAGGGTTGCTGAATTGATTGGGTAGAAAATAGCGGGGATCGGAATTAGCCAGGGCTTCAGCCCGCGAAATAGCGCCGTCCATGCCCTCATCATCTGGAGTCAGGATCAATTCTGCCCCGAGGGCTTTCATCATCATCTTACGTTCGTAACTGACTTTTTCAGGCATAACCATGACGCAGCCGTAGCCGCGAGCGGCAGCTGTGAAAGCCAGGGCGATGCCGGTGTTACCGCTTGTGGGTTCTATAATGATACTGTCGGGCCCCAGTTTTCCAGCTTTTTCTGCGTCATCGATCATTGCGACGCCAATACGATCCTTCACACTGTGGGTAGGGTTAAAGTATTCAAGTTTTAGGACAATATCCGCCGCTGCCCCCTGGTTGAGCCGGTTAAGGCGTACCAACGGTGTATTGCCGACTAATTCTGTAATGTTATTATAAATTTTCAATTTTTTCTCCATCTAATCCATCTTCATCAATTCTAAAAGCTAGCGCGGGTGGGTTTTAAACACAAGACCAATCGAATTAAAGCAAAAGGCAGCGAAACCATCGCACCTCGGTAATACTGCTGCGGGGTAGTCTGCCGCCCAGATCGACTGGCTTGAATTTTCAAGTTGTGACGTCTGTGCGGCGACTAACGACCCCGCCCCAGACACAAGCAAGTGTAAAGCATAACCAACTCCATATAAATTTGATAAATACTATCTTAATTATATTATAAGTTAGGATTGAGTCAAGGGATTGTTGAAGGAAGTGAATAGTGAATAGTGGATAGTGAACGTCCATGCACAATTCACCACTCACTATGCACCTACTCATGTATAATTCTCCTATCACTTAGCCAAGGAGGTGCGATGAATACTGAACGTATGCAGAAGTTGGTTTCTTTGATGAGAAAACATGGCATGGAAGGGGTGGCGTTGAACCCTGGACCAAGCTTGAGATACCTGACAGGTCTTGAGTTCCACCTCATGGAACGTCCTACGGTATTTTTAGCCTCAGCCTCGGGGGAATCTGCAATCATTTTGCCAGTTCTTGAAAAAGCTAAGCTGCCGGAAGAAACGCCGCTTTTTCATGCCTTAACCTATGGTGATGACCCGGCCACCTGGCAGGGGGCATTCGATTCAGCAGGTGTTAAGCTCAATTTGAAACGAGGCTTTGTTGGGGTGGAAGCCGGTCGGATGCGATTTTTGGAACTGGCTTTCCTGAAAGATGCATTCCCTGGGATTGAATTTATTGATGGGAGCAAAGTTATTGACGGATTGCGTATTAAAAAGGAACCTGACGAGATAGCAAAAATGCGAAAGGCAGCGCAGATCGCTCAGAATGCAATTTTGGCTACGCTAAAAGCACTCAGGGAGGGTATAACAGAAAAGCAAATTGCCAATGAACTCGTAATCCAGCTTTTGCGAGCAGGATCTGATGACCAATTGCCATTTTCACCTATCGTGTCCATTGGAGAAAATACGGCAAACCCTCACGCTGTCCCGACAGACAGGGCTTTGCAAAAGGAAAATTTACTGCTGGTAGATTGGGGTGCAAGTTACGAAGGCTATTTTTCTGATATCACACGCACCTTTATATTTGGGAATGTTGAGCCAGAGTTATGCAAGATCGGTGAAATTGTTTTACAAGCAAATCAGGCAGGGCAAAATGCAGGCAAACCAGGGCTGGATGCAGGTGCTGTTGACCGTGCTGCTCGATCGGTCATATCAGGCGCAGGGTATGGTGAATTCTTTACCCACCGGACAGGGCATGGTTTAGGGATGGAAGCACACGAACCGCCATACATCTATGAGGAAAATGATTTCGTCCTGGCGCCCGGGATGACTTTTACCGTTGAGCCGGGGATTTACCTGCCTGGCATAGGCGGCGTTCGGATTGAGGACGATGTCCTTGTAACCGAATCAGGTCTTGAATCTCTCACGGATTTACCGCGTGAGCTTTTGCCCCTGGAAAAATTTATTGGTTGAGTGAGAACGGACATGACACGTGATCTGAAAATTGTCGCTGCGGCGATGCTCATGTGGGGATTTGGGGAGGGGATGTTTTTCATTTTTCAGCCCCTCTATATCCAGCAATTCGGTGCAGATCCGATTATGATTGGCACCATCCTTGGCATCAACGGCTTTGTGATGGCTGCTGCTCAAATTCCCTCAGGTATACTGGCAGACAAAATTGGACGCCGCCCACTAATGTGGTTTTCCTGGTTTTCAGGGGTGGCGGCTACCTGGGTGATGGCACTTGCACCTTCTTTGGGTTATTTTGTAACCGGTTTATTTCTATATGGATTGACTTCCTCTGTGATGGCACCTTTGAATTCATATGTGCAGGAAGCCCGGGGTTCGTGGTCTGTTGGTAAAGCGGTCAGTTTTATGTCTGCAACATACAACATTGGGGGTATTCTGGGACCTCTTGTTGGCGGACTGGTGGGGGAGATGTTTAACCTGCGAATGGTCTATTACGTCTCAGCAGTGATTTTCACAATATCGACATTGATTGTATTGTTTGCGGGAAAACAAGAAAAAAATCATACAAAAAGCACAGCTGGGGAAATCCATTTTTTGCGAAATAAAGCCTTTGTGGGATTGATGGTGATCATTTTGATTGTCATGTTTGCGGTGGTCCTGCCGCAGCCCCTGACAGCCAATTTCTTACAAAATCAACGCGGTCTTTCAGTTAACAGGATTGGCCAGCTTGGCGCTTTGGGTGCCTTAGGAAGCGTCGTTTTGATGCTGGTTTTTGGTCACTTTCGTGCGGATCATGCCATGCTGATTGGACAGGTTGGGGTCTTGTTATTTGCAGTGCTCATTTGGATGGGCGGCGGCATTTTTTGGTATGGGGCAGCTTATTTTTTCCTGGGCGGTTATCGGTTGTGTCGGGCAATGACCCTTGCCCTTGCGAGACCCCTGGTGAGAGAATTTGAGGTTGGATTTGCTTTTGGTGTGGTGGAATCCTTAAATTCCCTGGCATTTATGATGGCGCCCGTTTTTGCAGGCTGGCTTTATGAATGGCAGCCTGTTATGCTTTACCCTATCAGCGCTGGTTTGTTGGTGCTTGCAATAATTATCAATCTATTCATGATACGTAAAAAATGTTGAACGCGCTGTAAATCATGATTTAGATTTTATTTGATGTGGAGACGGTTGATGAAGCTTGAATTTGTGCAGTTCACCCTGGGACCGATGGGGAATAATGTTTATTTGTTGGGTGATAATGTCAGTAAAAAGGCTGTTGTGATTGATCCGAGTTTTGGTAGTGAAGCCTTGTTGAAATATGCGGAAGGGAAAGGGTGGACATTGACGCAGATCTGGTTAACGCATGCACATTTTGATCATATTGGTGGGGCAAACCAGGTTGCCCGGGCTTTTGATCCACCTTTGCCGATTGGATTACATCCTGATGATATTGATTGGTATCAGCAAGAAGGCGGTGCAGGCAAGTTTGGACTGTCGATTGCACAACCACCGCCAGTGTCGATCTATTTTAAGCATGGCATGGGCTTGAGTTTGAAAAAGGATGGGGAAACCATCGTTGAAGTGCACCATGCTCCCGGACACAGCCCAGGGCATGTTATGTTTTATTGTGAATCTTTAGGGGTTCTTTTTTGTGGTGATGTGATCTTTCGTGGGAGTATTGGGCGGACGGATTTACCTGGTGGGGATATGTCAATCTTGCTGGAATCCATACGTCAGGAGATATTAACCCTGCCGGATGATTCCCGATTGTTACCGGGGCATGGTCCGGAGAGTACTGTGGGTTTTGAAAGAGCACACAATCCATTTTTGCAGTAGAAGAGATGCTGATCTCAGCACTTTGTTGTTTTGTTTACAATCGACCTAAAGGTCTCACGCCAAAAAATTCCTAATACCTAATACCCAATACCTGCTTCCTACTTAAAATGAAACAGGCTGCCCGGTTTGGACAGCCTGTTTGCTTATCGTTTCTCTTATTA
>Ga0209121_10004477_pt1 | contig 13043 bp, 9 predicted proteins | sample Cruoilmetagenom3_FD_187292 | JGI IMG/M metagenome (GOLD analysis project Ga0209121, IMG submission 187292) | Oil polluted marine microbial communities from Coal Oil Point, Santa Barbara, California, USA - Sample 3 (SPAdes) (version 2) | ecosystem: Environmental > Aquatic > Marine > Oil seeps ... | reverse complement strand
GCGTTAATAAAATGTTTGATGTCTCGAATAATTCCGTTTCGATGCATAAGGATGCTGATAGCATCAATACGCCAATCATCCGATGATTCCGGATGATCCTGCAACCATAACAAACCAGCATTTTGAAGGTGTTCCAATTTTGATGGTGTAATGCTTTCTTCAGGATGACCAAAGGTCTCCGAGGTTCTGGTTTTAACTTCGACAAAGACAACTATCCCATCCTCAAGCATAACAAGGTCTAATTCGCCATATCGGGTATGATAATTGCGATCTAAAAGCAGATAGCCTTTTTCAATAAGGTAATCCGCTGCAATTTTTTCACCAAAATTTCCTATTTCTTGCTGATAGGTCATGAATCACCTTTGTTTCGAATGGATTAATCCTACAATAAAGACTCTTCAAGGTCAAGAAATAACGAAAAGGTGGCGAAAAGAATTCATTATTAATAATATAAAATCGGTTAAAATCGTACTAGAGGTAACTATGCCAACTTTAGAAATCATCACAATCGGTACTGAACTATTACTGGGTGAAATTACTGATACAAATTCAACCTATATCGCCCGAACACTGAGAGATCAGGGGATTGACATATTCAGAATTATCACAATCGGTGATAACCCCGCCAGGATCGCTTCGACAATCAAGGAGTCATTGGCTCGAGCGGATATTATTATCACAACAGGTGGACTTGGTCCCACAATTGATGACCCAACTCGCCATGCAGTTGCAAAAGCAATAGATCGTGAATTGGTGTTTGATCCCAAACTTTGGGAAGGCATCGTCAATCGCTTTGTTGATTACGGAAGAACACCAACAGAAAACAACCGGCGCCAGGCATTTATCCCCGAGGGGGCCATACCCGTGAAAAACCCTGTGGGAACAGCACCTTCCTTTATCGTTGAGGTCGGAGATGCCTGTGTGATCTCATTGCCCGGGGTTCCCCTGGAGATGGAATTCATCTTACATGATTCAATCATCCCCTTTCTAAATCAAAAATTTAAATTGAAAAATCAAATCATCAAAGCAACTGTCCTGCATGCTGCTTCAATCGGGGAATCAGTGATAGATGAATTGATTGATGACCTCGAACAAATGTCGAATCCCTCAGTTGGCCTTCTCGCACACCCTGGTCAGGTAGATATCCGGGTCACGTCAAAAGCAGAATCTGAACTTGAAGCCCAAAGATTAAGTTTTCCAATTATTCAGGAATTAAAATCGAGATTAGGTAAAAATATCTACGGGCAAAACGAAGAAACCCTTGAATTAATCATCAGCCAATTCATCAATCAACACCTGATAAAATTAGGCGTGGTTGAATATGGTTTGGATGGAAAATTAACTGAACGTTTAAAGATGGGACAGCCTGACCAACTTCACTCAAGCATTTTAATAGAAAAGCCAGAAGACACAGCAGTTTTCGAAAGAGAAATTAAAAATATCCAAAATAATATTAATTGTGATGTCTGGTTGGGCATAGCGGTTAACCTGAGCGACTCCTCCTCAGCCCATTTGTTTTTTCAAAATTCGAAAAATAAAATATCAAAAACACGTAAATACGGTGGCCCCAAAGAACACATTCCTTTATGGTCGCAAAATATAGGCTTAGACTTTTTAAGGCGCCAATTATATACGAGCCTTGAAAACTAATAGATAGGAGATTTATGACACAGGCTGATTGGATATTTCATAACGCGATTGTACTCACCATGGACAAAGAATTTAATATCTATGTCCCAGGTGCTGTTGCAGTAGAAGGTGATAGTATTACTGCAGTCGGACCCGAAAACAAAATTCTTGAAGATTTCCAGGCAGACAACCTCGTTGATTGTAAACGAAAAATACTCATGCCGGGGCTGATCAACGCGCATACGCATGTCCCCATGACCCTACTGCGAGGACTGGCAGACGACCTTCGCCTGGACGTGTGGCTGATGGGTTATATGATGCCAGTTGAACGTGAATTTGTTTCGCCAGAATTTGTTCGGCTTGGAACAAAATTAGCGTGTGCTGAATGCATTCGAAGCGGTGTGACAACATTTGTTGATATGTATTATTATGAGTCCGATGTCGCTAAAGCTACGGCTGAATCTGGTTTGAGAGCTATTTGTTCTCAATCTATCCTAAAATTCCCATCGCCAGATGCGACATATTACGAAGAGTCTTTGGCAGATGCAGAGGAATTTATCAAAACCTGGAAAGACCATCCGCTGATTGTCCCCTCGGTTGCGCCGCATGCACCTTATACCTGTACAGATGAAATCTATCGAGCATGCACTGCGCTTGCCCAAAAATATGATGTTCCATTGCACACTCATGTCTCTGAAACTTCTGGTGAGGTTGAAGCTATTCGGGAGGAATTTGGCATGCCTGTTGTCCCATATTTGAGAAAACGCGGCATCTTCGATGCAAAGGTAATTGCAGCCCACTGCGTTCATATCGATGAAGGCGAAATGCGAGAACTGAAAAAGAATGGCGTCGGTGTTGCTCATAATCCTTCATCAAATCTCAAATTAGCTTCAGGTTTCGCAAATGTCACAAAAATGCTTGAATTGGGTGTTAATGTGGGCATCGGTACCGATGGCCCGGCATCCAACAATGATTTAGACATGGTTGAAGAAATGCGCTTGGCATCAATGATTGCAAAAGCCTCTTCAGGTGACCCAACGGCGCTGCCCGCCAGGCAAACCCTGGCAATGGCGACAAGCATGGGCGCAAAAGCTGTTCATATGGACCACATAACCGGGTCACTGGTCGTTGGAAAACGGGCAGATTTGATCCTCATCGAAATTGATAAATTGCATAATTCTCCAAAATTTGAACGTGACCTGGAAGGACTTTATTCTCAAGTCATTTATGCATCTAAATCCACAGATGTTAGCGACGTTATGGTAAATGGAAAATGGTTAATGCAAGATCATGTGTTATTAACCCTCAATGAAGCGCAGTTGATGAAGGAAGCCCAGGATTATGCAAAGAAAATTGATGCGTTTTTAATTGAACGAGAGCAATCTGTCCTTTCAAAGCTGGTCGCCATTGGCGGCACAATGCAAGAAGAGAGCTTTGAAGTCCAGGCTAAAGTGCATATCAAAGATCCAGAAAAAATCATCGAAGCCCTGGACCAGGATGCTATCGACGTCACTTACACAAGACATTACCACGAATACGACACATACTTCTTCTTTGACAAGAAGAAGCAGGGACTTTTACGCTACAGAGAGGATGAATTTGTCGGCAAGAAAGGTGAAATCACCAATGTACGTGGACGATTGACGCTTGTTGGTATATCTCGCGAAGGTTCCTTTGAACGCGATGTGATGCTTTCCCGCAGTCGTTATTACGCACCTGCGACCCATTCACTGCGCTTTTACCGAGAATACTTCGAACCAAGCAGTGAAATTGACATTGAAAAGGATCGCAAAAGATTCAAAATTCAATACAAAGGGGTTGACTTTTATATCAATGTTGATACGCTCATCAATCCTGATTTAGGTCACTTCCTCGAGGTTAAAAGCCGCACGTGGAGCCGTGAAGACGCAGAACTAAAATCCAGCCTTATTGCTGAATTGATCGAATATCTTGGCGCATCCTCTGAGCAGGCTGAAACACAGGATTATATCGAGATTGTTGAAAACTACTTAAATCATAAATAGAAGGTGAGCAATAGAATGACCCTCAATGTCCTTTTCCTTGCAGCAGAAGCAGAACCTTTTGTCAAAGTTGGCGGTTTGGGTGATGTTGCTGGTGCTTTACCTGATGCCATTCGTAATCTTTCTGGCACCCTGCCAAAATCGAAAAATGTTGATATCAGGGTAGTGCTGCCTTTTCATTTTGCCATCAAACAAAAAGGGTTTAAACCAAAATTCTTGGGGGAATTTGGGGTCAATAGTTTAAAGGGTCAGGTCACCTGCCAGGTTTATCATTATGATAAAGATGGTCTGCCAATCTACTTTTTGGACGGCGAACCAATTGATGAAGAATCCCCAGTATATTCATTAGAACCCATTTTCGATGGGTATAAATTTGTGTTTTTCTCCCTGGCTTCCCTGGGCTTAGCTGAGTTTCTGGACTTCAAAGTTGATATTCTCCAGGCAAACGACTGGCATACAGCATCAGCCATCTATGCCTTAAAAACCCTGGATATCCATTCACAATATCTCACTGGTACAAAGACATTATTAACCTTGCACAACTTGCCCTTTATGGGTTTTGGCGTTCAAAAAGCCCTCTCAGATTTCGGACTTCCACCATCAGAAGACACCACCCTACCGGAATGGGCAAGACATGCCCCTTTACCTCTCGGTCTTTTGCATGCAGATAAAATTGTGGCGGTTTCTCCACATTACGCTGAGGAAATTCTCACACCAGAATTTGGTTGCGGTTTGGAAGACTTTCTCAAAACAAGGAAATCCGTCATTCAAGGCATTGTCAATGGACTGGATGTGGAAAAATGGAATCCTGCTACGGATCCAGAAATTGCCCAAAATTTTTCCATGGACAATTTATCCAAGCGACCTATCAATAAATTTGATTTGCAGCAAGAATTCAATCTTGTACAAAATAATAACATACCGCTGTTGACCCTGATCAGCCGCATGGATGCGCAAAAAGGCATTGATATTGCTCTGAAAGGATTGAAATATTGCGAGAATTTACCATGGCAGGCAATAATTCTCGGTACAGGCAACCCGACAATTGAGCAGATGGCGTCCCATTTGGAAAAAGAATATCCCCAAAGAGTTCGTGCCATTATTGATTTTGACAGCAAGCTTGCCCATCGGCTGTATGCAGGATCGGATATTTTCATGATGCCCTCCCGTTATGAGCCCTGCGGTCTATCCCAAATGATTGCAATGCGCTATGCTTGTGTGCCTGTTGCCAGGGCAACAGGTGGATTAGTGGATACAATTACACCTGTTTCGCATCAAGTCAATGGGGGTACAGGTTTCTTATTTACAAAACCTTACCCTTCCGTATTTGCAACCACTTTACAGCGCGCCATTCGGCTTTATCAAAAACCCTCAATTTGGCGAGAAGTTCAGCATAATGGTATGAAAATTGATTTCTCATGGCAGAAATCAGCCCAAAAGTATATTGATACCTTTTACAGTATGATTAGTCATGAATCCACTGCAAAAAGCCCTCATTGCAAAGGAGAATAACACTATGGAACAATTGAGAGCATCAGGCATTCTACTCCACCCAACCAGCCTGCCTGGCCCTGATGGTATTGGCGATTTAGGGCCCGAGGCTTATCGCTGGATCGATTTCCTCGATCGAACAGGAACCCAATTCTGGCAGGTTTTACCCTTGGGCCCCACCGGGTACGGGGATTCACCCTATCAATGCTTTTCAGCTTTTGCAGGCAACCCGTATCTGATCAGTGCCACACGACTATTGGATCAAGACCTCCTTACAAAATCAGATTTAGCGGATAGGCCTGATTTTCCACTCGAAAAAGTGGATTACGGTCCTGTAATTAAATGGAAAATAAAAATTCTCAAACGATCTTTTGAACATTTTTTAACTAAAAAACAAAAAAAGTACCAGGAAGCTTTTTCCAGCTTTAAAGAATCTCAAAAAGACTGGTTGGAACCTTTTGCAATTTTTATGGCGATAAAAGCTGAATATGGAAATGTTTCGTGGAGCGAATGGCCAGAAGCATTCCGAAAAAGAGACCGGGAAACATTAAAAGTATTTGTCACGGAGCATCAAAAAGACATTGAATTCCAGAATTACCTGCAATACATTTTCCATGAACAATGGCAAAGCTTACGCATGTACGCAAAAGAAAAAGGCATTCGTATCATCGGCGATATCCCAATATTTGTTGCCTACGATAGTGCGGATGTGTGGGCGAATAAAGAACTTTTCCATTTAGATCATGAAGGTCTTCCTAGGGTTGTTGCTGGGGTTCCACCAGATTACTTTTCAAAAACTGGTCAGTTGTGGGGGAATCCGCTTTACAAATGGGACGTTCACAAGAAAAACAATTACAAGTGGTGGCTCAAACGCATGGAATCTGTCTTAAATCAGGTTGACATCATCAGGCTTGATCATTTTCGCGGGTTTGAAGCCTACTGGGAGGTTCCATTTGGGAATAAGACTGCGGAAGAAGGAGAATGGGTTAAAGGTCCTGGTTATGACTTTTTAAGCGCGATCAAATCCCAGTTAGGAGAACTCCCCATTATTGCAGAGGATTTAGGGGTAATCACACCCAAGGTCAGGCAAATGCGAGATGATTTCAACCTCCCGGGCATGAAAATCTTACAATTTGCCTTTGCGACTGATCCGGATGATGATTTCCTGCCCCATAATTACCCCGTCAATTGTGTGGCTTATACCGGTACACATGACAATGACACAACCCTGGGATGGTATCATAGCGCACCCGAAAGAGAAAAGGATTTTTGCCGGCGTTACCTTGCACGTTCAGGGGATGACATTGCCTGGTCCATGATCCGCACTTTGTGGCAATCAACAGCCGCCTGGGTCATCGCTCCCATGCAAGATTTTTTAAGTCTCGGCAACTGGGCACGCATGAATTATCCCGGAAATGCTTCAGGCAATTGGAATTGGCGCATGCACCCGGGTGCGATCAATGAAAGCTTTGTAAATAGACTACACGAAACCAATTATTTATATGGGCGTCTTCCTCAGGAAGATAAAGAGGCTATTCGTAAAAAACTTATCAAGCAAACCGAAGGGCAGGTTATGCCCCATTAACCCGTTTTTCACGCCATAAAGAGGCGACAACAATCCCGATTAATATCAATACAGCCCCTATTCCCTCCAGGAGTGTGGGGCTTTCTTTTAGAAATATCATGGCTAATATCACTGTCCCAATCGGTTCACCCAGGAGAGTAAGGGAAACATATGCAGCCGATATGTATTTGAGCGCTAAATTTAGAAAGGAATGTCCCAGGAGCTGCGGCACAATTCCCAATGCTGTCAAGTAGAAATAAGTTTGCCGAGAATAAGAAAAAACCGGTTCTTTTCTAATGATCACTATGACGGTAAGAATGAGACCAGCGATCCCATACACCAGGCCAGCATAGGACAGGGTAGTGAGATTTTTTCTCAATTGTCGTCCCATCAATATATACCCCGCAGCCATCCATGCACCTGATAAGGCTAAAAAATTACCCAACATAGAACTTCCACTCAAAACCTGTCCTTTACAAACAAAAATGCCCTCCTGTAATTGACAGATGTTTGCCAAACCGACAACAAGGCTTCCAATCATCGATATCACTAATCCTGCAATGACCGAATTTCTAATTGGCTCTTTAAGAACAAAAGGTGATAGAAGCGCAACCCATAAAGGGGTTGTGGTCACCAATACAATAGAACTCGCGATGGATGTTAATGCCAGGGAGCTAATCCATGTCGTGAAGTGCAATGCCAAAAATATTCCTGATAAAATAGCCTTGCCAAAATCATTTCGGGACAAGCGCTTCCACTCGTCTCTTTGTTTTATTAAAACAATTGGTACAAGAATTACACTCGCAACCATTAATCGCGAGGCGGCAATCACTATTGCAGAAGCTTCATCCTGAGCAAACCTTATAAATATCGATGCCGTGGAAACGCACAATATTCCCAGGGTGGTTGCAAGAATCGGATGGATTTGTTTTTGATGATTCTGATCGCTCATAGAATTATATTGTAATGTAATCCATGAACTTGACAATGCTCAAATGGACGACTAAAATCTCGTAAATAACGAAATGGAGAATATATGACCCACATCATCACCAGTTTATGCGTCCGGGAAGGTAGCTGTGTTACCGTTTGTCCGGTTGAATGCATTGTCCCAGGAAAACCACAGGAAGAATGGCCCTGGTTTTATATCGATCCTGAAACTTGTATTGATTGTGGCGCTTGCATCCCAGAATGCCCATTTCAAGCAATTTTCCCGGAGGACGAAGTTCCACAAGCCTATTTAGCGATGGGGGGAGAAGTCCAATCCATGCCAGTATGTACACCTGGTTTTGACGAAGCCTTTGCTGGCCATGATTACGAGGGTAACCCCATACACATTGAATCAACTCACACCTTGGAACCAGATGAAGAGGTAGATTTAACAAAGGATATTCAAGCAAATTATGATTATTTTTCAGGGGGACCCGGGTACACTTCCCTGATGGAAGAATAAAATATGCAAGAGACTGTCTGAAAAGGCACCCTCTGAAAATTTGACATCATTATTCTTCTTCGTTTCATTGCAAAAATCAACGTCTTTCAAATTAAAAACATACTAAGATCAAAACCCATGAAATGAAAAATGGGAAGTACCGGAGCGCGGACTTCAGTCCTCATCATTCAATTTTCCCCAGAATAGTTAGCATTTTAAAAACCACATTGATCAAGGTTCATGATCTGCAGGCTAAAACCTGGTGTCCAAAAGTTGTTAGATTTTCTTGATGGGCTGCCATAGAAACTAAGGACATCAACTTATATTGTCAATCAATGATGATCGATTCCGCAGCAGCCATCGCTGCCCCCACGACCCCAGCCTGGTTTTTCAAGACTGCCGGGATGACCTCTGCATTAATTTTCTTAAGATATTTCCCATAATACTCAAACTTCTTACTGACACCCCCACCGATGATGATGACATCTGGATTAAGAAGGAAATCATAAAGCCGTAAAACCTTATTCAAACGTTTACCCCATTTTTTCCATGAGAGATCCTTATCACTCCTTACCCCGTCACCCGCTATCCTTTCCGCATCTTTCCCGCGAATTTTCAGGTGACCAAGTTCAGAATTCGGCCATAATTCACGCTTAACAAACAAGGCTGACCCAATCCCGGTGCCAATAGTGAGGAATAAAACAGTTTCATCCTCATATTTTTTCCCACATCCAAACCGCATCTCTGCCAAACCTGCCGCATCGGCGTCATTCAAAACAATCGTTTTGTTGCCCGTTGCATCACGGATCAATTTCGCCAGGTTTTGCCCGATCCAATCCTTACTGACATTGGCAGCTGTTCCAATCACACCGCGACGAACAACACCTGGGAATCCTGCCCCAATTTTTCCGTCCCAATTAAAATGTTCAACAATTAGTTGAATGACATCAATTACCTGTTCAGGTTTGCTGGGAGATGGCGTTGGAATACGGAAGCGTTCCTCTAAAAATTCTCCTGTTTTCACATCAACTGGTGCCCCTTTGATGCCTGAACCACCGATATCAATCCCTAACACTGTCATTTCTCCTCCTTTTCTAAAACAAACTAATCACAGGCATTATTGAGGTGTTCCTCAAATGTAATCGAGAAATTATGCCGTCCTGAGCCATCACATGCTGCCCTGAAATACAAATACGGTGTTTCTGCTGGAAAAGCAACGGCACGAAGAGATCCTAAATCAGGATTACAAATAGGTGTTGGCGGCAAACCATACACAAGATAGGTATTGTAGGGTGACTCGACCGCAAGGTCATCTCTTGTTAACGGCGATTTCCACCAGGTGTCCAAATCCGTTTGATACCCCAGAGCATACTGCACCGTCGGATCGGTTTCCAGCCGCATAACCTGGGCTAAACGATTGTAAAAAACCGAGGCAATTAATGGTTTCTCATCATCAACAACTGCTTCTTTTTCAATAATCGATGCTAAAGTTACCGCCTCATAGGTGGAGAGTCCATGTCTCGCAAAGCCATTCAGAAGGTCTTCATCCATATTTCTGTTGAATTCTGTCAGAATCTCTCTTAAAACAAAGCCAATGCCTTCTTCCCGGGGAATCATATAGGTTCCTGGGAAGAGAAAACCTTCCAGAGTCGGCAAATTCTCAGCAGGTAAATATGAAAAATATTGCGGCGAGGGTGTATACGCCTCGGAGATTAATTCCTCCTGAGAGATTTCCAAACCGCTTCCTGCCGCATTTGCAGCCACCTCTTCGATTCGCCAGCCGGGTAAAATCGTGACAACCGCTTCAGTTGGTGTTGCGTCCATCAAGGCTGAAGCAATTTCCATAGATGTCATGGCTGGACTCAGAACAAATTGACCGGATTGCAATTGACGATCTAACCCAGAATAAACAAGGTAGGTGCGAAGCAATTCCGCATCCTCAATTAATCCTGCTTGCTCTAAGCGGATACATATCATTGAAACGGACTCACCCTGGGCAACCGGGAAAGGCTGCTCGGTACCAGAACTATTTTTAGGGGTGATGAGCGCATCTCGATGAAGAAATAATTCGAACGGGTATAAAATTCTTTGGGTTAATGAAAGACTCTTTGCCGGTTTCCCAAATTCCCTGGAAATTGCAATATTAATTCCGTAAATTCCAATAATTACCCCCGCAGATATTAACAGGATCAAAATAACAAAGATTGGCAGGAGTCGTTTTTTACCCTTTTTAGCCATGGGTATCCTCTAAATCTTTCACAATATTCTCATTATGAATTAGAAAATCCTGAAGCAAAATGCTAGCGGCGACATCATCAAGATGACCTGATCGCTTTTTCCGAGGGACCCCCATCTCTATCCTGGATTTTATAGCATCTTGCGTTGTACCGCTCTCATCCCACATCTCAACCGGCAAGTCGCATTTGTCCCGAAGGACATCCGCCAGACGCTGTGATTTCCTGGCGCTGTAACCCACTGCTCCCCGAGAATCAAGCGCCCAACCCACCACAATCATTTCTACACACTGTTCATATGCAACTTTGAGGATTTTTTCAGCATCTTTTTCTCGCGATTGATGTTTGATAACAACCAAAGGTCGTGAAATTGTTCCTGTAGGATCGCTGATTGCCAATCCAATGCGCTTATCCCCAGGATCAACAGCAAGTACACGCATTAATAATCCAACTCCATTTTACAATGATTGGTGATTAATACTTTTCCAAACAAAAAAATTCTCACACCAAAATTATACCAATAACAGGTGCAAATAAAAAAATTCCTGGGAAAGCTCCCAGGAATCATTTTCTCAAATTTTTTAGTCTGGTTAGACATCAATCCTGTCCGCAGGACCAAGATGTATTCGGATTGCGCGCCGGTTACGAGACAATAAGGCTTCTAAATCACCTTGTGCCTGGGCTCTTGCAAGCGTACCAAAGGAATAATCCATACCGGGGATAGGCAAATCAGATGAGTCCTCCTGAGTGATCTGGATGAAAACGCCATTATTTGCGCCGCCCTTGTGCAGTTGACCGGTTGAATGCAAGAAGCGGGGTCCAAAGCCCAGGGTTGTAGCTTTACCGGACTCTTGCAGAATATGCTTCCGTAATATTTGAAGCTTTTCTATTGACTTTTCATTTCTCGGTAAATATGCGTTCAATCCAATGTAGTCACCATCTTTAGCAAGCTTGATGAATTTCTCAATCACTTCGCCAACGGATTCACAAGAAGAAAGTCCATCAAAGTCAATGCCAAAGACCTTCGTTCCACCACTCTCCCAGAGTACTTCAGGCTCTTCTAAAACACCTACATCTTGATATTGAGCAATTTTCTTCTTTGTCCGATTTTTATTGTCCTGCACGTCCGGTTGATCAAATGCATTCACGCCAATAATCCCACAAGCAACAGCAATGACGACCTCCCATAGGTAGAATTGGGCAGCCAAATCATAAGGATCTTTAATGTCAAGCGTAACAACAGTATGACCCACACTTTCTAATTCTCCGACAAAGCTGTCATGGTCACCAGAATCACGAAGATAGACAAATAAGCGATCAAAACTATAATTTGCCGGGGCAAGAATGGGTTCTTCATTGATTGGCACAATCCCCCTACCCTGTTTTCCGCTGCTTTCAGCTATAAGCTGCTCAAGCCATGCACCTACAGGTTTCAGTTGTTCATCAGCTAAGAGGGTAAATTTATCTTTCCCGTTGCTGTCACCCAGTCCCACCACAATACCGAGCAGCGCACCCAGGTTCAATTCAAGAGGATTTGATGGCGAACACCTTTCAGCCATTTCCTGTGCACGAGAAAAAAATCGATCCAGATCCACGCCCATTAATGCAGCTGGCACAAGTCCAAAATGGCTCAAGGCGGAATAACGACCGCCCACATTGGGGTTAGCAGTAAAAACAGCCCGGAATCCTGATGACTGCCCCATCTTCGCTAATTTACTTCCGGGATCAGTGACTGCAATAAAATGTAAGGGTCTTTTATCGCCGAGCACAGCTTCAGATTTTTCCCAAAAATATTGATAGAGAGAAAGTGTCTCCGTTGTCGTTCCAGATTTACTTGCAACGATAAAGACTGTTTTCTCGTAATCAACCCATGCCTCAGCTTCTCGCACCTGGCCAGGGATTGTTGAGTCAAGAATTTTGAGAGCGAGTCCGTTGATACTGTCACCTAAAACCATACTGATTGTCTCTGGCGCTAAAGAAGAACCGCCCATACCCAGAAGCAAAACTTTTTCGTAGTCGTCTGATCGACAAGCCTCAAATATCCTGGTCAAAGATGGTATCAAGGCTTTGCCTTCAGTCGGCAAATCAAGCCACCCCAGTCGTGTTTGGACAATAGCCTGACCAGCAGAGTCTTCAGTCCAAATTGTGGGATCGGTGCGATGTATCCTGCCCATCACATCATAGGTTTTAAAAGCTTCAACCTCATTAGGGATCTTTTCTGCCAGTATGCCAAGGTTTTTTCTAAATTTCTGCTTTTGTTCTTCAATAACTGTTAATAGTTTATTGAAAGATTCAGCAAATTTCTGCACACCCTCATCTTCCAGCTCTTTGGTGATCTCATCAATCGAAATGCCCAGCTCCGCCAAGGCCTCAAAATTCTTTTCAGCTTGATCAAGATCATCATAGATCGTGATCTTCGGATCGCCATGGTCAATATAAGCATCCAGCGTCTCTGGCGGCACCGTGTTAATTGAATTTTCCGCAACCAGTGATTCAACATATTTAATATCGCTGTAATTGGGATTCTTTGTACTGGTTGAAGCCCAGAGAGGTCTTTGTTTGTTGCCGCCAGCCTCGGCTATTTTTTTGAAACGTTCGGAACGGAAGAATTCTTCATAATCCTGGTAGGCAAGCCGGGTATTATCCACGGCAATCTTTCCAATCAATGATTT
>Ga0209121_10004476_pt1 | contig 13044 bp, 16 predicted proteins | sample Cruoilmetagenom3_FD_187292 | JGI IMG/M metagenome (GOLD analysis project Ga0209121, IMG submission 187292) | Oil polluted marine microbial communities from Coal Oil Point, Santa Barbara, California, USA - Sample 3 (SPAdes) (version 2) | ecosystem: Environmental > Aquatic > Marine > Oil seeps ... | reverse complement strand
AAAGGGTGATATAGGAGATATTTCAAGACAATTAGAATCTAAGTATGGTATGGGGGCTTCTGTAGACGAAATGTATAGTGCAGTTTCCAAAGAATATAATCAATTTAAGAACGCTGGTTATAGAGAAGGATTAGAAGAATTAGAAAAGCAGTTGATTTATTTAGAATGGAGAAAAGATTACGGTTTTACGACTCTACAGGCAGTCGCTAATGGGGAGAAGTTTGAAACAATTAGTTCTTTGTTAAGAGAGACCACCAGACCATACAGGGTTTCTGTCTCTCGTTTAGAAGGTACTCCAACCGGAAAGCCTGGAGTTATTTCTAAGGGAGCAGACGTAATAAGGAAAGAAGAAAGAGCTATAGAGTTTCTCAACGAAGACATAGGCAAAACTATTTCTGTCACCGAAAGAAAGCCACGGGCTACTTGGCAGGATTTTCTTAAGAGAGAGTCTATATTAATGAAAGAAGAAAATGCTCAGAAGTACCAGAAATTAGTCGAAGACGAGTTTACTAAAAATATTTACATTGAAAGCGGACAGTTAAAAACAGTAGAGGACAGGGTTAAGGCAATGGATGAAGCTCAGAAGGTTTACAAACAGGCGATAAAGGATTCTACTAAAGCAGCTCCTGTAACATCTCCTGCGGAAGAGGTTATTTCTTCTAGTTATTTAAACAGGAGTACTAAGATAGAGAAAATGACTCCTGAAGAAATTTCTCAGTTTGACACAATGTTAAAGCAAGTAAAGGGAGGAGAAAAGGGTAGGAAGAGATTAGTTGATGGAATATACGCTTACCAAGAGGTAGCTAATAATGCAAAGGGTTACGCTAAGGATTTTCAGAAGTGGTTACTCTCTGCGCCGTTAGCGCAGGAAGACAAGAAACAAATAGGGAGTATGCTTAATCAGGTCTTTGACTACTATGGTAAAGACTTTAGTAAACCAGAAGAGGTCAAGGGCGTACTTAATACTCTTTATCAATTAAGAGCAAGAATAAATGAAGTAGGTAAAATGGACGCACGGTCTAAAACAATAGCTGATTATTTTGACCAGGTATTAGTTAAGCCAATGGAAGACCAGGCTAAGACGTATCTATTACGTAAGAAATGGTGGCCAGAGAGTGCTGGCATGGGAATTGTAGGATATTCACATAAAAGTATGGATACTCCTAACATGAATTTTCCTGAGGTTTCTAGGATTATGGACCGTAAAGAAAGAGCTATTGCCAATGATGCAATGATGTCTGCTTACAATGATGTATTAGGGAAGGGAGAAGTGTTTAAAACCAAGAATAGGTTGGATACTCTTGTAGAAGACATGGTAGGTGTGCAGGCAAGGCAAAACAGCAAGATATTTACAGTGCATAAAAACATGTGTGATTTGCTTAACCTGGTTACTTCTGGAGAAGCAGGAGACTTGATTAAAAAGATTCCTGAGGGTGGGAAGGTCAACATGGAAAGTTGGGTTAAGATAACTGACATACCTGTTTTAAAGGAGTCGAATATTTGGGCACACAAAGACGTTGCTAAGGGATTGCAAAGTCTAGTTAATTTCTATAGTAAAGAAGAGGGTCCTGAGATATTCCAACATCTTAGTGCATTCAACAATGTTTGGAAGGCATTACAAACTGGTGCAGGAGTAGACCTTCCTAAAATTAGGGGAGGTGCTGCTGTTAAATTACACGAGGTAGGAATGGGTAAGTTTGTAGATTTTTATAACAATGACCTTTCCAATATTCCTTTGAGTCCTGGGTTCACAGCAAGAAACTTTACTACTAACATAGCAGACTTATACATTGTTGGGGGAATGAAACCAAAGGAAATGCCTGGCTATCTTAATAAGGCTATTGATGTAATAAGGGCTATGAAAAAGGGTATAGGTTCTGAGGAGACCAATCTAGGGATTTTTGGATTAAGTAAATCAAAGAGTATTCCTAGTCAGGTGAGTACTTGGCTCAAGGAAAGTATAGACGGTGGTCTATGGGGAACCAGTTATAAGACAAGTGAGTGGATGGGTGGAGGTGGAGAGGGAGTTACTAGTAAGATGTTAAAAGCTATGACAGAAAGTAGGTCGTTGGATTACAACCAAAATATTGAAATGATGAATAAGATAGCGTTGTTTATTTATGAAAGAGAGGGTGGTAAAACTATTGCAGAGGCTGTTTCGTCAGTAGACAGAGCTTTGTTTGATTACGCTAAGGTAACAGCAACTGAAAGGGATATAATAAAACCATTAACAGTATTTTACACTTGGACTAAGAGGAACATTCAACTTATGTTAGAAATAGCTACTGGCACAGGAGATTTCAAGGGAGACCCTTCTGCTGCTAGGAGATTAAGATTACTTTCAAAATTGGTACTAGAACCAGGAAGACAACTTAGTACAACGAGTGGACAGGAGCAGGCTATGCTCCCAGAGTGGACTCAAAACACAGCCGGAATGAGCTTTAAAAACAGCCAAGGAGAAGCTAATTTAGTTTCAGGGTATGGTGTTAATGTAGAAGCACTCTCTGATTGGCTTAACGGGCCCAAGAGTGCATTTAATAGTGCCCTTGATATGTTGGCACCTACGTACAAGGTTCCTCTTAACTTATTAGGCACAGGTGTTAACACTTTCAAGGGAGTTCCTATAGAAAAAGACACTAGTGCATACGCGTACAGGTCATTGCCACAGCCTCTTAAGGATTTGCTTGGAGTAAAAGAGAAAAAGTGGGTAGACAGAAATGGTAAAGAGGGTGTAACATATACTATGGACGGTTCTAAGAAATATGTTTTAGAATCGTTTCTTGGTAGAGGGGTATCAGTCCCAGCCAAATTATTTTCAGTAGCAAGTGGTGATACACCAGCGCTTAAAGGGCTGGGGGGTATGGTTACTGGTGTTAATAATAGTACTTATGATTTGAGTTATTTGAAGTACAAAGCAGAGAAAGAAGAGAGAGAGAAGATAATGCAGGAATTGGAAAGGTTAGGACTAGTATCAAGTTATTCAGGTTACGGAGCAAACACTCAGGGAATCGAGATGAACAGCCCAGAAGCCTACGAGTACTTAAAATTACTACTAAACAACAATGACTACACAAATGAGTAGAAAAGAAATTATTAATTTAGTCGAGAAAGAATCGGATAGACATCTAGACTGTGTAGCGAAGGATGTTACAGAGTTAAAAGACGATGTTAATGAAATTAAAATAGCTCTTTTGGGAGGAAATAAATTTAAGAGTGGGCAGGGATTAATCGACATGGTAAAACACAGTTACGAACATTCAAAAAAGGCAGAGGACCTTGAGGTTTTGCCTAGGTTAAAAAAGGTGGCTGTTCATTATGAGGAGTGGGACAAGGACGGGACTTGGATTAAGATTGAAGAGTTACTAGACTCGTTTAATTTCAGTAAAAGACTGATTACATTTCTGGGTATAGGAAGTGCTGCAGGTATTATTGCTCTGATATTAGGAATAATAACAGCATTTGATTTAATTTCTAACTTATTTAATTAATATGGGAATTTTTAAAGATAAGTTGTTGGAAGACTATTTATCAAAAGGGGGTGACGACCAGTGGAATTACAAAGGAGATAAATGGAACTTTTTGGATTGGATAATAGGAATATTGCCTGGATATGAATCTAGGAAATTTAAGCCTTCCAAGCCACTTACTCTGTATGGTGTCGACAAGACGGCCAGGGGAGACGCGACTAAGTTTAAAAACACAACACTTAATTATGAACCTATGAAGAAATACAATCCTCATATAGCAGAGCAATACAGAAAAGGATTAATTTCGGACCGGGAAGCACAGCAAATAATAAACAACGGGAATGTTGATAGTTGGAAAAATAAATAAATTAAGTATTTATTAAAATGGCAGTTTTAAGAAAGGGAAATTTAATAGGAGTTTGTGTACATCATTCGGTGTATCAGGCTGCTAAGAATCTTACAGAATTAAAAGCTCATGCGGCTAAGTTTAATAGTTGGCACTCAACTAAGAGTTGGGCAGCGACTACTAAAACAGGGGGAGAGTTTGGTTACCCATATATTTCGTATCATTATCTGATTGCCTTAGATGGCTCAGTCCTGCAAACTCAAGATGAAAAGTATGTTATGTATCATGCGGGAGATAATTTCAGAGGGGAGAAGAGTTTCAATTTACACGGGATAGCCATTTGTCTTGACGGGAATTACGAGACCAGGGTTCCTAACGACAAGCAAATGTTGGCTTTGGTAAAACTCATTCGTGATATAGAAAAAAGGTATAAGATTGACGCCTTGGTGCGTGGACACAAAGAAACTTCAAAAAATCCGACAGCCTGTCCAGGTAAAAATATAGGTACACATGATAGTGGATGGCTTAAAAAAGTTATCTCAAATGTCAATAACCCGACATACCCATCTGTGGAGCTCTCAGACGCCCAGAAACTAGTTGAATGTCAAAAACGGGTAAAGACACTAGAAGGGGAGGTAGCAGACCTTAAAGAAACTCTAGCAGTCTCACAGGCTAATGAAAAGACCAAGAGTGAGAGGATAGAGTTTCTAGAGGCGACGATAGCAGTTAGAGAGGCAGAGATGTTTACTTTAGAGGTAGACAATGACAGGATATTAGAAGAAAATAAGAGGTTTGAAGAGGAAAAGAATGTTGCAATAAAAGAATTAAACGCATACAAGAAGGGCAGAATGAATTGGTTTGCACAGTTACTGGAGAAATTATTTAAAAAGGATACTGGTAATTAAATTATTAATTTAAAAGTTATGGCAACAAAAATGCCAGAGTGGTTTAATAAGGAATTTCCTAACTGGAAGAAGAACCTTTGGGGTGCAGTAAGGGCTTTTTCAGGAGGATTTTTAGCGTCGTTAGCTATGTGTCTAGTATCTATTAACACAGACACTGTATTCACACAGAACTTTTGGATGGAAGTAGTCCTTAGAAGTGCACTTACAGGTGGCTTTGTATTTTTAGGTAAATGGTTAAGGGACGAGTTTTATGCTAGTGAAGTTGCTCAGAGGTTGCCTATTTAGGTAATCTGGCGTGGACGGCAATGTATAACCCAGGAAGACTTACCTGTCCTTTCTAGGCCTCCTTTCTTGTTGCCGTTCACACTTAAATATCTAAATTCGAGCAAATCTAGAAAGCCTGTAGTGTGTAGTATTGTAATATAGTTTAGAATTTAGTATAATATACTCGTATGAAAAGAGAGACATACACAAAAGTATTTTAGTTGAGTGGTTTTGGGGCCCGGTAAGGTCTGTCTCAACTAACCTGCCGGCCCTCAAGACTAAAAAGGGTAATTATTATGATTTTAATTCACAAGTCAAAGTACGAAAAGAACTTTACTCTAGTCCCCAACTCGATTTTCGAGGACAAGGACCTGAGTCTTAAAGCGACAGCGATTTTAATATACGCTATAAGTAAACCTTTGGACTGGAAATTAAGGGTATCAGATATAATAAATCACTTCGCTGAGGGTAGGGACGCAGTATACAGTGGGATTAAGGAATTAGAAAACAAAAACTACTTTATAAGGGTTCAAGAACAAAGCAGAAGTAGCGGTAGATTCACAGAAGTTGTATATCATGTGTATGATTCACCCCGTACCGGAAAAAAGGTAACGAAACCGCTTACGGAAAATCCGGAAACGGTACCGCTTACGGAAAATCCGACACATAGTAATACTAATATAAATAATAATAATATATTAACTAAGAAAGAGGGAGGAGTTTCCGCTCTCTCGGACGGTTCTTTTAAAAGAGAACTTTCTAAACAGTTCGGTCTTAACCCGACCGCAGTACAGTTTGAATTAGACAGCATGATAGATTGGCTTAAGAGTAAAGGTGAAACGAGAAAGGATTACAAAGCATTCGCCCGCAATTGGATACGAAAGGGAGTGGCCCGCGACCTTCCGTTAAAGAGAGAGGAGCCAGTTAATTTATTAAACAAGAAGTATGGAACCAAGTAACAGCACGTTATTTTTGTGTCATTTGTTAAGTCGTGGTTACAAGCCAGAGTATTACTCTCTTTTAGAGGAAGAGATGTTTGAACCAGGGCGAGACCGCAAGGTGTTTAAGGCTTTAAAGGATGGGTATCAATTCTCCTCAGACGACCTTTCAGGTTTAAGAGAAGTGACTGGAATTACAAGGACTGAGTTAGTGGATTTAGAAATAACTCGTGGACAGGTTAAGGGTTGGGTGGTTGAGTCTGATGTGTTAGAGTTTGCTAAAGATTATCGCAAGCAAAAGATTAGAGAATTAGTTTCTGAGGGAAAAGTAGAAGAAGCACTAGAGTTAATACACAGAAAGGATGCACCACAAACTAGTGTGATTGAGGATTACAAGAAATCACTACAGGAGAAGAGGTCACGTGCGGATTCTGGGTTACTGGGCTTACCCACAGGAATGCCCTCCCTAGATGCTGTTACGAGTGGTTTACAGCCGAACAAGGTATGGATAGTTGGTGGGTATAATGCGTATGGGAAGACCTACTTTATGACCAACATAGTTAATAGGCTGGTAGACATGGGGCGCAGAATTTGTGTGGTCACTTTAGAAATGACTAAAGAAGACATTCTAGACCGTATGATAGCGGAGAAATTGGGTTTGAGTGTTTACAGTTTAGCCAAAACTATTAATCGTGGTGTGGTAGAAAAACAGGTTGAGGTTATGAAGGAAAAGATTGAGAACGGGAACTTAATTATTATTGACTCACTGTATAATTTAGAAGACATGGTTTCTAGGTTGAAGATAGAAAATTCTAATCGTAAGATAGACGTTATGTTTTTGGATTTTTTACAATTAGTTAGAGACAGCAAAGCAAAGAGTAATTATGAGTCTTTGAGTAAAGTGTCGGCACGCCTTCAAGAATTGACTAAAGAATTAGGAATGTGTTCAGTATTGCTTTCTCAAATAAGTAATGAAGCACAAAAGAGTGGGAGTTCTGGTGTGTATGGATTTAAGGGTGCGGGTGAAATAGGTCAGATAGCAGACGTAGCTATTAGGATTAGGCGTTACAAGGACGAAGCTACTGGGGAGTTTACCAGTAAGTATGACCTAGACTTGGTAAAGAACAGGTCAGGAGAAACAGGACTAATATCATGTAATATAGAGTTTCCAGGGGGGAGTATTATTCAAAATAATATGCTTGATAATTCGGATGATATATAGTATAATATAGTACTAACTTTAAGAGAGGAGGGGTTATGTTTTTAAGACTGCGATATATGTTTAGCACTGACGAGAAGGTATACCAGGACTTCCTTAAGGTTTTCCTGGAGTTTCTGACGGCTGATGGCGACAGGGAGAGAGTGGAGCGTATGTTGCGCTACGTTTCTCGCAGGCCTTTAGTTGGTAAGAGAGTATATAATTTAATTATACATTCAAAATGGCAAACGAAATAACGGTTGCACAAAGAAAGGCTATTATCAAGCCCGAATACACAGGTATTCAAATAGGGGGTGGAGTCTCATACCCTCCGATAATCAATATTTTACAAAGCGACAAGCAGTACAAGGCGTTTGGAGACGCAGAAATGACGAGTAAAATGTACGGTAAGTTGTTTGTAAGGACAGACCTCAATAGCATTGACGATTTGGTTGATGAGATAGGGGGTACTGCTATTAAGATAGAAACAGGTCATGAGGTAAGAGACGACAGTGGCATAATAGCATCAGGTTCTGGGTTCTTGAGTCCTGAGGATAAAGAGGAGTATACTTCTCAAGGTATGAAGCCAATGAATATGGTTAAGGTATTGGTTGCACTTGGGAATGCTAAGAAAGTCTTAGCAAGGACTGCTGCATACGAAAAGAAAGTAGCACAAGGAACAGCTAGTAAGGAGGATTTTCCTTTTGCGCTTTTAGTTATTAAGGGTAGTGGTTGGAGTACTTGGATAGAGGTACAGGATAAGATGGAAGAATTGTGTCAAAAGCAGTACTCTACAGGGTACAGGGATGCAATAGCTTCTTTATTCAAGTTTAGTATTAAGTCTAAAAAGCAGCATTCATCTTCGTTTGGAGATTATTATTCCTTTGACATGGGTGTTGAATTAAACAATGCTGACGAGGCTGCAGACTTTGCACCTTTGGTTTATAAAATGAAGGACTATGGATTGTTTAACAAAGTAGGAGAGAGAGTAGAGTCCGACGACAAAGCAGTCAACGCGGAAATAGTTGGCGAAATATTTGACGAAATGCTGTAATGAAATTAACTCTGATTGATTTTAAAAATCACGAGAGAACGTCAGTAGTCTTTACTGGTAGTACGTGTATAAGTGGTCGTAATGGAAGTGGTAAAACTTCTGTGTTAGAGAGCATTCTGTATGCGTACTATGGTAGGGATTTTTATGGCAAGATGATAGGGGAGAGTTGTGTGCGTCATGGTAGGCCTGGAAGTACAGTCTTACTGGAGGGGGAGGACATTATCAAAAGGAGTTGGGGTAAGGGTGGGAGTGTGTATATTAATGGCAAGAAAATGCGTCAGTTAGATGTAGCAGCAGGATTCCCTCCTATGGAATTGGCCTATGCGTTGGTCAACCCACTTTACATGTTGTATGAAATGACTCCATTTCAGATACGTAAAATGTTTATGGGGCATATGCAATTACCAAGTAGGGAGGAGTTGTTTTTACGTAAGTATCCTAAAGAACTGCTTAGTAAGTTTAAGGAGCAGGACTTTGAGAGTGTACACAGAACGACTCGTTCTTTAGGAGAGAGTTTGCGGTCTTTGGACAGAGAGGAGGAGTTGGCTAATGCGGAGATATTTTCGGCTAAAGCACAAAGGGAGGAGATAGCAGCTAAGAGGGTTCGAATGCCTAAGGGTGTTTTATTAAAGGAAACGAAGAGACAGAAGGAAATACAAAAGGTAGAAGAGAAAATGCGTGGCTTGGACAATCCCAGGTTAAGGGTGAAGGAGATGGAGGACTGGTTGAGTATGGCGAGGGTTCAGGTGGAGGAAAATTGTAAGGAGGTAAAGGGAGACCTTTTAAGTGATTTGATTATTCATTGGGAGGACGCGTACGTAGAATTACACAGAGAGTATGAGAATATTTCTGGTAAATTGGCTGTACAAAATGAGGTGTTGGTGAGACTAGGAAAACTAAGCGACAAGGACTTATGTCCTGTTTGTGGGTCTAGTCTTTCTAATATTGGGGGTTTATTTGAAAAGACAGCAGAGGAAAGGGATAGGTTAAAGAGTGTTTTAGACGAGTTAGAGCCAAGGGTTGAGAATGCTAAGGGTAAGGTTGATGGGTTTAAGGAGTTGAGAGATGAGGTTGTTAAAAGAAAAGACAATCTAAGCCTTTTTAAGAAGAGGGTGGTAAGAGTAAAAAACCTAGAGGAGAAGTTGGAGAAGTTGAAGGTTTTACAAAAGGGTTTGACTGAGCAGGACTTTAAAAACGCGGTAGAGAGTGAGGCACAAAAGAGGATGTTAGACCTAATCAAAGTCCGCATTTACGACAACAAGCAAAGGATATTGAAAATAAAAGAGAGTCGTAAAAAGGTGAAAGAGGATTTAAAGGAGGCTAAGGTAATTGAAGAGGCATTAAGTCCGCAGGGAGTAGAGGCTGAGCAGGCTATTTATATGGGAGAGGTGTTGCAAAAAGAATTACAAGGATTTTTTGAAAAGGACGTTAAGGTAGAGACTGTTAAAAAGAACAAGAGCAACGAAAACTTTAGGGAAATATTTAATATACGCATTGGCAGAACTAGTATGGTAAGTCTGAGTTACGGGGAGAGGATATTGTTAATGGTAGTTTTAGGCGTGATTTTACGTAAGTATATTGGGGAGTTTAGGTTTGATTTTATACTGCTAGACGAGAGTAGTGTATTAAGTGAGGACAGTATGCAAAAAGCGCTGGAGTATGTAAAGAGCGCTGGTCTTTACTTGATATACACGCGGGCAAATGATAGTGGATTAACTTTTAAGGAGGTTTAACATGATAGAGATTAACCTACCAGAAAAAACAAGGGCTTTAGTAGAGGGGGATATATTTAAGTTGGACGACAGTATAGATGACACTTTACTGGCAAAGTTTTTGTTTTATGTTCCCACAGTAGTGCGTGAGTATGGGTTAGCGATAGCAGAATTAAGGAGGGCAAAGCGCGAGTACGAGAAAGAGATACTCATGTTGCAGTCTGAGTTAGAAAGGACAGAAGCAGAAGTATTACTAGGTCTAGACGTAGAGGTGTACAAAAACGAGTCGTTAAGAGACGCGGGAGTGAAGGACAGTAGTAAGGTACAGGAGTTAAAGAGTAGAATTATTGAGCAGAAAAAGGGTATGCTAGACGTAGAGAGTGACACAGACGAATTGGTTGAGCAGTATTGGGGTTTTAAAACATTAAAGGATAGCCTTGAGAGTATAACTAAATTAAGAGTAAGCGAAAGGAGTTTTTAAGAATGGACTATAATGATAAGTTTGATAATTTTATGGATACTTTGAGTGAGGACTACCCAGTTTTTTATGTTTTATTTTCTATTATACTATTCTTTTTATTCTTAGTTGTATCTCCGATTCTTTTTGTTTACGGACTAGGGAGAGATATTTTTAATTTAATTAATAGAAAAAATGAAAAATAAGTATACAGTTACAGAGGCGGCCAAGATACTGGGTATAACCCGTATGGGTTTGCATGCCAGTATACGTCAGGGCTATTTGAATGCTAAGACAGAAACAGAGGGTAAGCAGAAGACCAAGTATATAAAGGGCAGGGACCTTAAGGAGTATGCGTTGGCAAAGCGAAACAAGTTACAGGGACAATTAGATAACATGAAGCTAGAAGAATTTGAAATATCCTAAAGACCATATAAGTTACAGTGCGTTTAGCAAGTTTGAGGAGTGTGCGCGCAGGTGGTGGTTTGATTATGTACGTTATCCGCAGGAGAAGGTGGACATACCGGCTTTTGTTATGGGGAACGCGTACCACAGTGCAATGGCAGCCATGTATAAGGGTGAGCCAGTAGAGGAGTGCGAAAACATTTATTTACGTGAGTTAACAAAAGGGATTCCAGTGGGGTTGAAGAACAGTGAAAACTTAAGATTAGCAATTAGGTATTATTACAGCAACATATACCCGGAGTACAGGAGTAAAGTAGAGAGTGTTGAGAGTGAGAAAACGATTAATCTTCCTGATTTAGACATTCCGTTTATGTATAAAATGGACTTAGTTACAGTGGACGGGTTTTTAATAGACCATAAGACGGTGGGGGGTCGTGCGCCGAGTATTAATTTCAACGACCAGCTTAACTTGTACAGTGTCGCTCATATGGTTAGTAACGGCAGATTACCTAGGGCAACTCAATTACACCTAGCATATAAGGGCAATCATAAGGGCGACGCTGTAGAGGTTAAGAGTACTGTTCCTGTATTAAGTGAAGTATTAAGTACACTTAGTCGGTTAAGGGCAATGGTTAGAATGGTAAAGGGGAACAGTTTCCCTGCTAGGAGGGGCAGGCATTGTAATTACTGTCCGTATAAAAATGAGTGCGACGCGTTGTTAATTGATAGCAACGGTAGCGATATTATTTAATTTATATTAATATATTATTATGGCAGACAAGAAAATATACTGCAGTGTAGTGTTAGTAAGTGGTATGGAGTATATGGTCAATGCGACACCTAACTGGGAAAAGGGAATCAATCAGTGGGGGTTTGTAGCACAGACTATAGACGGCAAGCCAATAGTGTTTGGTATGCAGGGTGTGTCTCTTATTAGAGAGGTCACTAAAAAAGAGTTTGAAATATGGAAGAAGAGTCTCGAGGAGTACAGGAAGAGAAAGTTGGAGGGAGAAAAGACAGGAGCTTAATATTAGTAAGGTTTATTATGGCAAGAAGTAAGGCTGCAACGAAGAAAGCGAAGGCTGCGTATAGCAGGAAGTATAGGAAAAAGAACAAGGCTAAAGTGCGTGCTTACAATCGTAAGACAAGCGCACAGCGAAGTTCTCGTAATAAGGCAAGGAGAAAGGTAGTCAAAAGAGTAGGTAAAAAGACTATTAAAGGTAAGGACGTTCATCACAAGAATAGTAATCCTAAAGACAACAGGTCTAAAAACCTCAAGGTAGTTAAAAAGCACCATGAGGGAGGGGCAAAGGGAAATAAGAATGCTAAAAAGAAAAAGAGAAAAAGGTAGTACTTTACAACAGATGGGTATCTATGGTATAATATACCACTACAATATTAAAGATAGTATTGTAGCAGGGGTTATCCGGGAGAGGGTACCGCCTCTCCCACTATTTAAATTATTAGACAGGTAGAAATGGATAACAGTGAGAGAGAGAAAATGCTTGAGGTGTTGCGAGTCATCGACTTCATATCAAGCGAAACTCATAAGCCCGCAGAGTTAAGGCAGATTGTAAAATCTGTGCCTAACATGCCCTCCCCAACAGTTTATGCTAGGGTAGACAGGGGTGTTGACTATGGTCTTTTGACCAAAGGCAAGGGTGAGAACGGTTTCCTAGGGGCGTCTGTAACTTTAAAGGGGTATAGACTGCTAGGCGAAGAGCCAGAGGTATTTGTGGAGCCCTTAGAGGCCAAGGAGGGTATCCTGACGTACAAGCAGGCATACCATATTATTTCAGAGCTGTTTATTGCTGACGAGGGGCTAATCGCCTCAGAGAGAAAGGCAATAGTAGACAGTTTTGGGAAGCTTTTAGAATAAGCCAGGGGGTCGTTACTCCCTGTGGCATCCTGGAGACAAGAATCTGGGGTGACCACAGGGGTTAATAACCCTTCTAGATAACTTCTAAAAAAGTTTATCTAGTTCTGGCACTGTGCAAGGGAAGTCGCACGAATGAGCGAACAACACAGGGGTGGCTTTTGCTGGGGGCAGTAGCAGACACTCCTTCGCGAATTTAATTCGGGGGCAGAAAGGTGTTGCGAGCCACACTGCCCAGCACAGTGACCATTCAGTTAGGAGGTGTCATATTTAAATTTTTAGTTTTTAGTTATGACAGACAGGCAGTTTCGTACTAAGTTAGGCAATATTTTAAAGGGTACCGGGCGTTATGATGAGGTAAAGAAGTTAGTGGACGAATTTTACGGCGACGGAAAAGACGACACGGACATATATTGGATACA
>Ga0209121_10004475_pt1 | contig 13044 bp, 10 predicted proteins | sample Cruoilmetagenom3_FD_187292 | JGI IMG/M metagenome (GOLD analysis project Ga0209121, IMG submission 187292) | Oil polluted marine microbial communities from Coal Oil Point, Santa Barbara, California, USA - Sample 3 (SPAdes) (version 2) | ecosystem: Environmental > Aquatic > Marine > Oil seeps ... | reverse complement strand
GAGGTCACTGGTTCAAGTCCAGTACCGCCCATTAACTTAAATCTCTGTGAAAGCATATCTTAAGCCAATATTGCTTTGCCGGCCAGATTACATTTCCCGAATATTTGGAAGCTTGAGAATAAATGCACCCGGGCTCATTCTACGTTCAGTGATAGCCGGCGCCGGGATACAAAATATTTAGCGCCAAGGTATGCACAGGATCCAGGACCACATCCAGCAACTGCCACGCGACAATAAGACCGATAACTCGAAAACCGCTCTGGCGCAATAGTGCTGCGTAACGTTCGGCGGCCCGGTCGCTCAAAAACAGTGAGAGTACCTCGCTGCCGTCGAGCGGAGGCAGCGGGATAAGATTGAAGACGAACAGAATCAGGTTCAGCGAAAAGAGGATACTTATGACGACCGACGCCGAGTTTGCAAAGCCGGTTGATGACGCGGCGGTAACCTGTTCGAACGTAATGGATTCGGGAGCGTAAAAGACTCCGAGCAGCATACCGCCGCGGATTAGCAGGCCCGCTATCACGACGAGAATCAGATTAGCGAGAGGTCCGGCCAGCGCCATCAGGGCGGCACTTCGACGGTTGTTACGTGCCCAGTGAGGGTCGTAAGGCGAGCTGGCCCAGCCAATCATCCAGCCGGCAAGAATAAAAGAAAGAATGGGCATAACAACCGTGCCAAACGGCTCTCTCCTGATGTGGGCCACAGGATCCAGCGTAACCTGGCCCTGGCGATAGGCCGTGGGATCGCCCAGCTTCAATGCGGCAAAGCCGTGGGCGGCCTCGTGGCAGGTCAACGCCGCCAGAAGAACGACATACCAGGTTATCCCCAGAATCGGTTCCATAAGGACACTTAATTTTCCGCTTTACCCTGTGAGATAACGGTTTTACCTATCTCACGGGGTGAACTCGATACGTACGGCCGGCCTTCATTGCAAATTCGACAACGTTCCGTTCGACTACGACGGTCTTTACCTGTCTGCCGCCGGATACCACGTTCACGGCTTCAGGAGCGTGAACTTTGCACTTGTTGCCGGACATCGCGCGTATACTTGCTTCAGTGAGTCTACCATCTTCCCAAGCAATATCCACCTCGAAACCGCCGCGGGCCCGCAGGCCTTTGACCGAGCCGCTCGGCCAGGCCTCCGGCAGGGCGGGCAACAGGTGGATCTCGCCGGCGTGGCTTTGCAGCAGCATCTCGGCAAGTCCTGCGGTGCCGCCGAAGTTCCCGTCAATCTGGAAGGGCGGATGATTGTCAAAGAGGTTGGGATGCGTTGACTTTCGCAGCAGCGCCAGTATGTTTTCATGCGCTTTCTCTGCATCTCGCAGACGTGCCCAGAAGTTGATGATCCACGCCCTGCTCCAGCCGGTATGGCCGCCGCCATGCGAGAGCCGGTATTCGAGCGATTTTCGAGCCGCGGCAGCCAGCTCCGGCGTGCCGGTAACGGAAATTTGTTTGCCCGGGTGAAGAGCGAACAGATGTGAGACGTGCCGGTGGCCGGGCTCGGGTTCCTCGAATTCCTCTGTCCATTCCATCAATCTGCCGTCCGAGCCGATCTGAGGACCGGCAAGATTGCTCCGGGCGGCTTTTACCTCTTTGACAAACTCATCCTCGATTCCGAGAATCTTCGCCGCTTCGATGCAATTGGTGAACAGGTCGTAGATAATCTGCTGGTCCATTGCCGGGCCCATCGTCAGGTTCGAGGTCTTGCCGTCGGGCGTGCGGAAGCGGTTCTCGGGCGATGTCGAGGGGCCGGAGACGAGCTTGCCCGTTTTCGGATCCTCGACGAGAAAATCGAGGAAGAATTCGGCCGCTTCCTTCATAATCGGAAAGGCCCGCTTTGCGAGAAATCCCTTCTCGCCTCCGAATGCGTAATGTTCCCAGAGGTGCTGGCAGCACCAGGCCGCGCCGCTGGTCCACATCCCGTATCCTACATTTCCGATAGGGCTGGTCCAGAACCATGCATCCGTCGTGTGATGGGCGACGAAGCCACGGCAGTTATAAACGTCTTTTGCGGTCTTTCTGCCGCGCGGCCGCAGGTTGTCGGTCAGGTCGAAGAAAGGTTCGTGACATTCGGCAAGGTTGCAGATCTCTGCGGGCCAGTAGTTCATCTGTACGTTGATATTAATGTGGTAATCGCAGTTCCACGGCGCTTTGATGTGCTCGTTCCAGATACCCTGGAGGTTAGCCGGCATGCAGCCTGGACGCGAGCTTGACATCAGAAGGTAGCGGCCGAACTGGAAGTACAGGGCACACAAGGCCGGATCGTCGGTTCCGCCCTTCACGGCCTGCAACCGCTCATCGGTCGGCTTGTCCATAGCAGTGGTCTCACCGAGATTCAGCGCCACCCTGCGGAACAGTCGCCTGTGCTCGGCAAGGTGTGCACGCTGTAATTCGGGATATCTTTTCCTGCCGGCGGTGGCCAATTGCCCTTCGCAGACCGCCTGGGGGTCATCGCCGCGGTAGTTTGTCGCCGCTGCGATCAAAATCGTTGCCGCATCGGCATTTTCCAGCCGCAGGCCTTCATCGGTCGCCGTCAGTTTGCCGCCTTCGGGAATAATCTTCAGCCGGGCTTCGAAATTGACGCCCTTATGTTCGCCCTCCATAGTCGCCTGGCCTTTCATTACGATACGGTCAGGCGCGACCGTTTCGACGGCATAATCTTCCGGGCGCCAAAGGCTCGCATCAAATGTGATCTGTGCCGGCTTATCGCACGAGAGGCGAACCACAATGCACTGATCGACGGGGCTGGAAAAAACCTCGCGAGTGAAAGTGGCATCGCCGAGCTGATATTTGACAGTTACTGTGGCGGTATCGAGGTCGAGCTGCCGGCGATAATCGGTGACTTGCATTTTGTCGCCGAATCGCAGCCTCAGATCGCCGAGCGTCTGATAGCTGCGAATCAGCCGCGGACCCATAAACTCTCGCTGCATTATTTTCTGGGCCTCGGCGTATTTTCCTTCGAAAATGAGCCGCCGGGCCTCGGGCAGGTGTTTGTACGCCCCGACACGATCCCGTTCGACCGGTTGACCCGCCCACACCGTATCTTCATTGAGCTGCAACCGCTCGGTTTCCACAGTGCCGTAGACCATTGCTCCAAGACGTCCGTTGCCGACGGGAAGCGCATCGGTCCATTTTTGTGCCGGCTTGTTATACCACAACTTCAGGTGGTTCCATTCTTCATCGTTTTGGCTGACTGACCGGGTACCGAGTACCGAGCATCCTGTCAAAATATTTGCAATAACTAACGCTGCGACTGCCGCCGCTTTCAGATTCTTCATTTTCCTGCCTCTTGATTCAACATAATAGTCTTTGTTAATCGGCCTCGATGACGTATGTTTGATTGATCTTCGTATCGAACTCGACCACGTATTCTTCAGGTGCTGAGGTTTCGACAGGTCTGCCCCGGGATGTCACCCGGACAAGCGAGCCGGAACGGACTCTGCATTTATTGCCGAGCTTCGAACGGATAACGCATGTGTTCAGTTTTCCGTCTTCGAAGTCAATGTCCACCTCGAAGCCGCCGCGGGCCACCAGGCCTTTGATGTGACCGGCCGGCCAGGCCGAGGGCAGTGCCGGCAGCAGGTGCAACTCACCCGTATGGCTTTGCAGCAGCATTTCCGCGATGCCGGCGGTGCCGCCGAAGTTGCCGTCGATCTGGAATGGCGGGTGAGCGTCGAACATATTGGGAAACATTCGCTGTGGTGTCAGAAGGCTGCTGAGCATTTTGTACGCGTGATCTCCATCCTCGAACCGCGCCCAGAAATTGACCTTCCAAGCCATGGACCATCCCGTGCCGCCATCGCCGCGAAGTTCCAGCGATTTGCGGGCCGCTGCGAAAAGGTCGGGTGTGCCCCGCCGTGTGATTTCTTTGCCGGGATGCAGGCCGAACAGGTGCGAAACGTGCCGGTGCTTATTCTTCGGATTATCCTTGTCTTCGAGCCATTCCTGAAGCTGGCCGTACTGACCGATCTGATTAGGGGCGATACGACTTCGCAGGTCGGATAGTTGTCGGCGAAAATCCCTGTCCACGTTGAGGATTTTGGCTGCCTCGATGCAGTTCGTGAACAAATCGCGAATGATCTGATGGTCCATCGTCGGGCCGGCAACGAGTCCGCCGTTCTCCGGCGAGTTGGACGGCGTACTTATCAGCCAGCCGGTCTTCGGGTCCTCGATGAGAAAATCAACGAAGAACGTCGCCGCGCCTTTCATAAGAGGGTAGGCTCGCTTTCTGAGAAATTCCTTGTCGCCGGTGAATGCGTATCGTTCCCAGAGGTCCTGGCAGAGCCAGGCGCCGCCCGTGACCCATATCCCATGGTTGGAGGCGTTAATCGGCGCGGTGCCTCGCCAGATGTCGGTATTGTGGTGGAGGACCCAGCCGCGGCAGCCGTAGTGAGTCATGGCGGTTTTCCGGCCGGACTCGGCCACGTCGTCGAGCATATCGAAGAGCGGCTCGTGACATTCCGACAGGTTGGAAACTTCAACGGGCCAGTAGTTCATCTCGGTATTGATGTTCACCGTCCATTTGCTGTCCCATGGCGGATTGAGCTTGTCGTTCCATATACCCTGCAGATTGGCCGGCTGGCCGCCCGGGCGCGAGCTTGCGATCATCAGGTAGCGGCCGTATTGAAAATAAAGCTTCAGAAGCTGCGGGTCATATTTTTTTGCGAAGTTTTCGATGCGATGGTTGGTCGGTTGCGCTGCTTCTTCAGTAGTGCCGAGCTCGAAAGCAGCCTTGCGGAACAACCGGCGATGATCCGCAATATGCCTCTCTTGCAGTTTTTCGTAATCTTTGCCGTCGACAGCGGTGATTGTCCGGCGGCATATATCTGTCGGGTCAGCGGTGACATCCCTGAAGTTTTTGTAACTCGTGGCGGCAGCCAGAACCAGCGTCACCGAATCGGCATCCGTAACTTCCAGGGCATCATCCGTGAGTGCGACTTTACCGCCGGTGGAGCGCCAGCCCAGCCTGGCTTCGAACTTGAGAACGTTGACTTTTGTTTCTCCGGTTCGAGCATTTTTATTATTCCGGATACGGCCGCGGAGCGCGAGGGCGTTATCGACGGCCAATGTCTCAAAATCAGAATGGGGGCTGTCGAGTTTCGCACTAAACGTCAATTGGCCCGGCTGGTTGCACCTCAGGCGTACGACAATCACCTGATCCGGGAAAGTACAAAAGACCTCGCGGGTGAAGATCATCTCGCCGACGCGGTAGCGAACTGTCGAAATGCCTGAATCGATGTCCAGCTCCCGGCGATAGTCGGTTGGTTGGCCGTGACCCGGGAAGTTCAGTCGCAGGTCGCCGAACGGCTGATATTTTTCCTGCCTCAGCGGCACGCTCATCATCTGTTCGCCGGCAAGCTTTTCGGCCTCGCGCTGTTTGCCTTCGAAGAGCAGCCTGCGGACAACCGGCAGGTATTCGACCGCGCCCTCGTGCTGATATTCGTGAGGCCGGCCGGTCCACAGCGTGTCCTCATTGAACTGGAGTCGTTCATTTTCCGTGCCGCCGAAAATCATGGCTCCCAGTCGCCCGTTTCCGACCGGCAGCGCCTCAGTCCATTCTTTCGCCGGCTGCCGGTACCAAAGCTGCAAGTCGTCCCAGTTTTCCGTATCGAGACGATTGGTTCCGGCCAGGCCGGCCCGGTTCGTCACGCATCCTGATATGATTAGACAAAAAGCTGAAAAGTAAAAAGCAAATACTATTGAATTTCGAGTCTGTCGTTTGCCCTGCATATCAACTCCTTTTCAAAATATGATTCATTTCAGCGTTTGATTCTTCTGCAAAATATATTCTTCGCGTTCGGGGAACTCTTCCATGATGCTCCCGATGTCGGTGCGTTCGAGGATATATATATTGTCCTGCCGGAAAAGTCTTTTATAAACCTGATGACGGTTATCTAGGTATAGCCGCTCGGAGAATCCCTGCCCGTCCAGAAGCTCCAGCATGAAGACATGGGCGGCGTCTTCATCGGCCGCCATATCTTTAGTGACTTCGATTCCAGAGATATGTACCGGGATGATTTTTCCGTTGGCTTGAATGATATCAACGATGACTTCTTTTTTGCCGCTGTCGAGCATTTGTTTAAGGAGCTGATCGAAAAAAACCTCCGGTATCGCCGCCGGATTGAGACGGTAGCTTTTCTCGTCGGTCTCCGCCCCAAATTTCCTTAAGGTCATGATATTGTCTTTGCCGGCGATAATCTCCGTGCCGCTTCTGCCGGTCCTTCTGCTGATTTCACTCTTGAAGACAAACTCACTGAGATCGTTGCTGCATTGAAAGGAAGTTCCCTGCTCGCGCGGTCTCAGTCCCCTGATATAGGAAAGGCTTCCGGCTCGAATATTTAACCGGCCCTCCGGTCCGGAGTCGACGAGCACATCCATTGTAAATCCGATGGCGCGCTCTCTCGAATCCTTAATCAGGAAAAATGCCTGCCGGTTTTGGTTGTCTAAAAAGCTTCCGAGACCTTTACCTTTAATTTCCGCGACAACTTCGGCGCCGGTCTTGAGCAGTTGATTATCTTCGAATTTCAGATCCTCTATTATGCGTTTGAATACCCGCTCGGCCATCTGGTCGTCGCCTGCAACCTGGTGCACTTCGATATCGAGCTGCCTGTTATCGGGTAATCTTGCAGTGCCCAAAAACACACAGAGAAACACTTCCGGCTTATCCATCTTAGCCCAGTCAATCGTGAGTGTCCCCGTTCGAGTTTGGTTCGTTTCCACAATCGTGGCATCCGCATTAGCCGCCTCCTGGTCGAATCGCTCAAATGGTGTAGTTGTATCGGCGCCCAATACATACCGGCAATACGCACGCGCGGTAGGTCTGCTGGAACCGGCGGGAAAAAAACTGTACAAGGTGAAGGTGTTTTCCTGATATTTCCATTGCTCATCGCATTCCCAGCCGTTACCGCTCGGCATCGTTACGGATAAACCCGTGTGAGACAACTGGACAGGGTCCGAAAACAATAGGCCGGACTTAAAACTAACGATGAGGTGGGCTATGAGCAATCCCGCAATAAAAAGCCCCAGAAGGGCTATCTTATCGCCCCCCATTTTCTTTGTTTCGCGGGTATCGTTCATATACGCTGCTATAGTAATGATTCGATACGTTATTTGCAAGCTTAGCCTGCGTTTTCTACAGGCTCGCTCACAGAAAAGCCGATGAATTTAATACAGAATGCATTTTGTTACCGGGGAAATTATTTATATATTTTAAAAGAGTTCTCTAAGAAAGAGCTGGCGCCGAAACGGCCATCAGGGGGTTAAGAGAATGACACTCTACACCCCTAAAGCGAAGGAGACTGAAATGAATGAAGCGATGACGCCACGCGGGGTCGATTCAGAGAAAATCCTGCAAACCGTGATCGACGTGAAAGTGCCCGCCATCATGTCCTATTTGTCCAGAGATAAATGGCACGTCGCAAAGGTGTTGCTGACGAATCTTGCCGATGACAGACTGAGCGTCGAAAGTACCGCCTCCAGGAAACAGCGTCCCATAAATATACAGGTGAACCAGCCGGTCGGCATCTCATTCAAGTATGAATATGGTAAGTTTGTTTTTGATACAACCGTTGTAGCTCTGGAGCCTTCGGTCGATCCCGAAACAAATCGAGAGCGTGGCGGAACAATCGTACTTGCTCTGCCTGATAAGATTGATGTAGTCCAGCGGAGAAGCTACTTCCGGGTTAACGTACCCGAATCACTCAAGGTAAAAGTGTTGCTATGGCACCGCAGCGGCAAACGCGAAGAAGCAAAACAGATGAAGGATACGGCAAACAATATACACAATTGCTGCCAGGGCAGGCTGACGGACATTTCCGCCGGCGGCGCTCAGGTTATAGTATCGCAACAAAATGACGCCGGAAAAGCCGGCTTCAAAAAAGGACAGTTTATTAGTATGCGTTTTACGCCTCTGCCTTACGAAATACCATTAGTGCTCAGTGCTCAAATCAGAAATGTATTGCCCACCGCAGACGGTAAAAACGCCTCTCTTGGCTTGCAGATTGTCGGTCTGGAAGCAAGCTCGGAAGGCCGGCAGGTTCTTACCCGGCTGATTGGGATTGTCGAGAAGTATTATCAGATAAATCAAACCGGCGTTAAAAAACAGTTTGCCCAGCCGGTCCAGAATCCAAAATAGTGCGCAATTTACTCGCTCACTGATTCGGCACCACTATTGTCCTGCTCATCGATTTTTGTTTCACCTCCGGCTACCAAACCTGAATGCTGCGCCGCCGGGACGAGCTGGTCTTTATCGCCGTTTACTTCATGTCTCAATTTCGAAAGAATTCGTGAAATCGGTACTCTTAAGTACAACCATTTCATAAAGCTGTTCGCCGCAAAACCACAGAATATAAGCACCAAAGCCGTCTGAATCTTCATAACAAATACAATAGCCAGCAGCAACAACACCCTTATCAGGTACGCGAATGGTTTTCTGCCCCTGAGGTACTGATTGAGAATATGCGGATATCGAATTCTGCTGACCATAAGAATCGAAATACCCAGGGCAAAAAACGGCAAGGCGCAAATAACAGCGAACGCCGGAATTGTTTCCTGATGAAATATTATCAGGCTGACTATTACTCCGGCGGCGGCCGGCGTCGGCAGGCCCATAAAACTCATGTGCGCCGATTCATCCTCTTCGTTTTCCACGTTGAATCTTGCCAGCCGGATAGCCGCACAGCTTATATATGCGGCCGCCGAGAGCCAGACGAAACGCTGCAGAAATGTTTCATCGGAAAGACCTATCGATGCCAGTTCGTTTTCCAGGACATTGAGCATGAGATATGCCGGCGCCACGCCGAAGCTGATTATATCGCAAAGGCTGTCGAGCTGGCCTCCGAAGCTGGAAGTGTTCTTTACACTTCGTGCGAGCCGGCCGTCGAGCATATCGGCAATCATCGCCACCAGAATCATATAGCCGGACATAGCAAAGTAAGTGGTGGACCCGAATGTAAAAAACGGTATTTTGGAATCGGCAGGTATTACGCCCGAGCCTTTGCCGGCGAAGATTATCGCCGTGAAGCCGAATACGCCGTTGAGAATCGTAATCAGCGACGGCAGAATTACGATGTATTTCAACCTCTGCCTTCGCACTCGCCGCAGCAGACTTTCCCCGGCGGATTTAGTTTTTAATCTCCGCATCGTTCGTATCTCGAATTTCGTATCGTACTAATGGCGTCAGGCCTGCTTTTACTTTATCGCCTATCTGGACGAGGCACTTTGCATTTTCACGGACAGGCACGTACAATTCTGTTCTGGAACCGAATTTTATCATGCCGAACCTCTGTCCGCCAGCTAATTCCTTCCCCTCGGCCGTATCGCAGACGATTCGCCGGGCAATCGCTCCGCTGATCTGCCGGACAATCAGCTTGTCTTTCGGACTGTCGGTTCGAATCAGGTCCAGATTGTTGGACTCGTTGAGACGGCCCGACTGAGGATTCATCGCGTTGAGGTATTTGCCTTTTTTATAAGTAATTTTTCCGATTCTGACGTTACACGGGGCACGATTTATATGGATATCGAAGATGCTCAGGAATATTCCGATCCGCAGGGCGGGCCCCCCGATGAAGCTCGTTTCCTCTATGGTTTCGATCTCGGTAATATGCCCGTCAGCGGGTGCCAACAGCAGGTTAATATCCGCAGGACAGCGTCGATCGGGATCGCGGAAGAACATCAGCGCCCATATCAAAACACCGGCCAAAACCGTCTCTATGGTAATAACCACCCATTGCGGCAAAAAAGCCGCCGTTGCCGGCGGGAAAACAACCATTGCCGCAATCACCGCCGCCGGGTAAACAACCACCTGCGGCAAACCATATTTAGTCAGAGGAATTCTCATGCTTCTTGTTCATTATTCGTTGTTTATTGTTCTGTGTACTATGAACTATAAATCACGAACTATCAACAAAAAAAAGGCCGACCCTGTGGGCATCGGCCTCTTGAAGGAGGGTGATAACGCATGTGTAATTTCTCATATCCGCCTGCCAAATCAAACTGGCTGACTTTCGTGAACGGCCTATTATGTTCCTATATATATAGACGCGAAACTCACCGAAAAGTTACAATATTTTTCAAAAATTTCTGAAAATTCAGGAAAACAGTTATTCCGGAATAAAAACAGGCGATTCCTTTAGGACCGGCCTTTTGTTCACCGCAGCAACTGGCTATTTAGCGAACGGTTCTCTCACTTGCTCAGTTAATTGCAATACCCTTTCATAAGTTACGCCCTCCGGAGCTTTGCCGTCGTTACTAAGCTCAGCCATAGCGCCACGAATCCACTTGTCGAAATCTTCTTCTGTTTCGATTTTGATGCCATAATCCACACTCATGCCTGGCCACTGGCCCATCTGTCTTTCAGAGTTGACTTTGCAGAGTAACTCGTAGCCGAACATCTCGCTGCGCTTAGGCCATAGGCCATCCGGCACGTAGAGACTCCACTCAATCAACTCATCACCCTTCTGGGTGTAGGCCAAATGTCTTGCTGCATACGTAGTATTGCCGGTCCATCCGAGGGGTTTCAGGGCGTAAACTTCCACGGGCAGTCTGGGCAGAGCCCCCCCGAATTTGAGTTGCTCGAACAATTCCCTCTGTGACACTGTTGACTCAGTGTCCACGCCGCGCCAACCCAGAATCACACTACCGTCGCTCAGGGTAAAGCTGATTCGTGCATCAAGTGCAAGACCACGCGTGCCAAGATAGCCCTGCTCATCAAGCTCCAGAGGTCCTGCGGTGTCTTTGGAATTTATGGCCTCATAGCCCTCCGGTATCTCCATTGCAAAAATCCCTTCGGGGATGTCAACATCGCGTTCAATCTCATAGTAATCGTGGCCCAACCTCCACGGCTCCTCACCGTTCTTATACCAGGATTGAAAGCGTCCGGACTCACCGGTCGTTGGTGACAACCAGTACTTGTATCGATTTATGCGCTCGAGATCAGAGGCCGTCTCCTTGAACTCACATGTCCAAATATCGTATGCAACGCCATCAATCTCTTCCTGCCCGGTCTTCACAATGTTGTTAAGGTCCTCGATTTTGTCGAAAAGACGCCCGAACATGTCCTGCAAACAGTCATGCGTCTTGAGCATTCTCTGGTAATCACTCATCCTATAGAAAACGGCCTGCTTGCGACCATGGTAGAGCACCATTTTGTATTGACCGCTCAATACGGTCTCTTTTATCGTCACTTTGACCTGCTCAGGGCTGGCGTTAACGAGCGTGCCGGTGAACCGTGCCCGGCCATTCTCCAAGTCGATCCACCGCTCCACGGGTGCCTTGGGAACTTTCTTGCCCTTGTCGGTTAGATTGAAATGAATCCAGCCTTGGATGTGAATGGCCTTGGCTTTCTTGAACAATCCCGGCACGTCGGTAATACCGTAAGCGGGTGTAGCCGATTTGTCCAGAATAGTTATTAATGATACCGCTGCAATTATTATCGCTGCCGCGGTGGCTAATTTTGTAATTGGACTTTTCATAATTGTTCTCCAAATATTTTGTGTTGTGACAGCAGAAAACTCGGCAGTCGTTTTAGTGTCGAGACGACTCATTACATTTTCAATGAGTGCTTCGTCAGGGCTGATTGCCTGAGCGAGTTCTCCCAGCTTTTCTTTTATGGTTTCTTCGGAAGTCATTTTTCCGACCTCTCTAATATTATTCTCAGGCGTTTGTGTGCCCTTGAAAGTTGTTTGGTTACGGTCCCGACGCTTTGGCCGACTATATCAGCAACATCTTTGATACTGTTGTCGCTAAGGTAACGTAGCATAACGACCTGTTTTTCGGACCTTGGCAGTTTCATGACAGCGGCTAAAAGTCTCTGTTTTTCCTCATCAAGCTGTCCGTCCGGATTTTCTATCAATGCAGCGGCTTTCATTTCAAGCCGATATTCTCTTAACTTTTGCCGGGCCGAATCAAGTGCGCATCTATGGGCTATCTTCATAAGCCAGGCGCCAAAGGCTTTAGGTTTTCGCAGCCCGGCCAACTGTTCGTAGGCTTTAACGAAAGCCTCCTGCGAAACATCCGCGGCGGAATGATAATCGCCAAGGACACCCAGCGCCACGGCACGTACCGGCCGCTCATAACGTTTTAAGAGTACGGCAAAAGCCTGCTTTTCGCCATCCAGGACAGCGTTCACCAGTTCAGCATCTGTTCGCACGTCGGAACCTTTCCATACAGAAGCGCTTCTACTATTAAGAGCAAGTTCGAGGCAAAAATGCGACAAGAAAAAATTTTCCCTGGAGATATTATCGTAGTAACTTTTACGTTCCGGCCTTGACGTGAACGGCGAAAGTCGATAATCTCTCGTAAAAACAGTGTGTTTTGTTTCGTATTTTATGGAGAAATGGACGGGCTGTCCATAACCGCCCGTCTTGAGCTATGCAGGGACGGAAAGTCATCCAGGCGGTTTTCTTTTTTCTGTTCTTCAGTATCGGTGCGGCGGCGCTTAGTAGCTCCGTCCTCTCCAACGATTTGCTTCAGTACTATCAGAACAAACAACTCCTGAGAACGGCACAGGAATCTTTGGAGCGGCTCAAATCCCTGAACTCCGACTACGACATCCTGCTGGAGCGGTTAAAAGAAGACCCGAATCTGGTTGTCGAGCGACTTGCCCCGGTTACACTTGGCACCAGAACTGTGGATGCAAACACCGTCTACCCCAGGGCAAGGAGCCGGCAGTTGGCCGCCGCACGCAAGGCCCTGATGGAAGAACCGAACGGTCGGTCCACAGAGCCGATGATGCCGGAGTGGCTAAATCGAAGCAGAAAACCATCCAGCAGAATCATGCTCTTTGCCTCCGGCGTCGTCCTTATCCTGACCTCATTTGTCTGTTTCAGACCAACCAAACAGACTTCCGAAAAAGAGATGCGGGAAAGATTCATCTCTTGATATCCGAATCAAATCCAATATACTTGATATGTAATGGTATTTACGTAATGTGCCAAGATACCTTGTTGACGACACGGAGATTTACTAATGGATAAGCAGGCTGTTCTGAAAAGGCTTACGGATTGTATGGAAGAAATCAGGCAGCGGTTTTCCGTCAAGGCTCTT
>Ga0209121_10004474_pt1 | contig 13044 bp, 12 predicted proteins | sample Cruoilmetagenom3_FD_187292 | JGI IMG/M metagenome (GOLD analysis project Ga0209121, IMG submission 187292) | Oil polluted marine microbial communities from Coal Oil Point, Santa Barbara, California, USA - Sample 3 (SPAdes) (version 2) | ecosystem: Environmental > Aquatic > Marine > Oil seeps ... | reverse complement strand
CCTTCGGCAGACCCTTACTATCTGCCAGCTTCTCCTGCCAGCTCTTGCGGACTTTAGTCATGGCTTCCCCCTCAGACTGGAATTTCTTCCGGGCTGGTAATTCTGCCCGTGATGGCACTGGCAGCAGCCACGGCGGGATTCGCCAGGTAGACTTCCGACCCGGTGCTGCCCATCCGGCCGACAAAGTTGCGGTTGGTGGTGGAGATACACCTCTCCCCCGCCGCCAGAACCCCCATATGACCGCCAAGGCAGGGACCGCAGGTCGGGGTGCTGACTGCCGCCCCCGCCCGGATAAATACCTCTATCAGCCCTTCCGTCAGGGCATCGAGGTATACCTGCTGCGAGCCGGGGATAATGATACAGCGTACCCCCTGATAGACCTTCCTGCCCCTAAGTATCCCGGCAGCGAGCCGTAAATCCTCAAGGCGGCCATTGGTGCAACTGCCAATCACCGCTTGATTTACTTCCACATCTCCCACCTGACTGACCGGCCTCGTGTTAGCCGGCAGGTGGGGCAGCGCTACCTGGGGCTCCAGCGATGAAACATCATACTCAATAACCCGCGAGTATTCAGCATCACCATCCGGCTCATAGACAGTGTACGGCCGGCGGGCGCGGGACTCCATGTAAGCCAGCGTCTTATCATCCACCCTGAAAATGCCGGCTTTAGCCCCGGCTTCAATCGCCATATTAGCCATCGTAAACCGCCCGTCCATGGAGAGGGCATCTATTGCCTCACCGGTAAACTCCATTGCCGAATACAGGGCACCGTCAACGCCAATATCACCGATAGTGGACAGAATTAGGTCCTTGCCCCCCACCCACCTCCCCTTTACCCCGTGATAAACCAGCTTCATGGTGGGCGGCACCTTCATCCAGATGTCTCCGGTCGCCATCGCCGCGGCGACATCGGTTGACCCCATGCCGGTAGCAAAGGCACCCAGGGCACCGTAGGTACAGGTATGCGAATCGGCGCCGATAACCACGTCTCCCGCCAGCACCAGCCCCTGCTCGGGCAGGAGCACGTGCTCGATGCCCATCTCGCCTACTTCAAAATAGATTACTCCCTGCTCCCGGGCAAACTCCCGCATCAGCTTCGCCTGCTCGGCAGAAGCAATATCCTTATTGGGCACAAAGTGGTCAGGCACCATCACCACCTTCCGGGGGTTAAAAACCTTACCCGCTCCGGTCTGCCGAAACTCCCTTATCGCGATAGGAGCCGTAATATCGTTGGCCAGGACAAGGTCTACGGCGACATTTACAAACTCGCCGGGGGTTACCTTCTTCCTACCGGTATGAGCCGCGAGTATCTTCTCGACTAAAGTCATCTACCTTCCTTTCTCCGGGACAACTTAAGGAACCAACCCTGACAGGCTCTCACCTGATAGGATGGGGCAGAAACAATACAATCATGGTAACGATAGTGGTAACCGCCGCCACCAGATACAGCCCGGCACCGGCAGCAAGCCCGATGGCAGCCACCACCCATATCGTAGCCGCGGTGGTGAGCCCGGCCACATGTTCACGGGTGCGTATAATAGCCCCGGCACCGAGAAAGCCAATCCCAGCCACAATTCCCGCCGCCAGCCGGGCCGGGTCAGCCGCCACGCCAAACCCGTAAATAGAGGCTACCGTAAATAAGGCGGCGCCAGCGCAGATAAGGACATGGGTCCTAAGTCCCGCTGACTTGCCGGCTCTCTCCCGCTGGTAACCAATGATGGCTCCCAGGGCTGCCGCCAGCAGGATGCGCAGGACCATTTCCAGTTCCGTTCCCACCCCGACACCTCCAGAACACGGGCTACTTTCCGGCCGAGAGCAGCCGGTTGAGGGCATTCATATAAGCCTTGGCGCTGGCGACGATAATATCGGTGTCTGCCCCCCGCCCGGTATAGGTTACACCCCCGCTCTCTATCCTGACCAGCACTTCACCAATAGCATCAATGCCTTCGGTTATCGACTTGACACTGAACTCGGCAAGCACATTGGGTACATTCACAATTCTATTAATCGCCTTATATACCGCATCCACCGGACCGGTGCCCAGGGCAGCATCAGCCAGAACCTGCCCATCGGGAGCGGTAAGCTTGACGGCGGCGGTAGGAATCCCCCTGTCCCCACAGGAGACCTGGACCCGGTCAAGGTGATAGGCCTCAGATACGGTGCGCCGCTCCTCGGCGACAAGGGATTCAATATCCCGGTCGGTAATCCCTTTCTTCTTATCAGCCAGCTCCTTGAACGCGGAGAAGGCCCGCTTCAGGTCTTCCTCGCCCAGGCTGTAGCCCAGCTCCGCCAGCCGTTCTTTAAAGGCATGCCGGCCGCTGAGCTTGCCCAGCACCAGGCTCGAAGCCGGGATACCCACCGTCCTCGGGTCCATTATCTCATAGGTTATCGGCATCTTGATGACACCATCCTGGTGAATTCCGGACTCATGGCGGAAGGCATTGGCACCAACAATCGCCTTATTAGGCTGGACCGTAAAACCAGTCAGTTCACTCACCAGCCGGCTGGACCTGTAGATTTGCCTGGTGTCAACATTGGTCGTCATCCCGAAAAAGTCATTACGGGTCTTGATGGCCATTACAATTTCTTCAAGCGAGGCATTCCCCGCCCTCTCGCCGATACCATTAATAGTGCACTCCACCTGCCTTGCCCCGCGCTTGATTGACTCCAGGCTGTTGGCCACCGCCAGTCCCAGGTCGTTATGGCAGTGGACGCTAACCACGGCACGCCTGATATTGGGCACGTTCTGGAAAATTCCTTCCAGTAAGCGGCCAAATTCCTGAGGTATCGCATAGCCCACCGTGTCCGGAATATTTACCGTGGTCGCCCCGGCATCGATAACCGCCTCCAGGATCTGGTAGATGTACTCGGGCTCGGTGCGGCTGGCATCCATTGGCGAAAACTCAATATCATCGGTATACCGCTTCGCCCTGACCACCATTTCCCGGGAAGTCTCCAGAATCTCCTCGCGGCTCTTCTTCAGCTGATGGAGAAGGTGAATATCCGAAGCGGAGAGAAAGACATGGAGACGCGGGTGTGCGGCTTCCTTGACCGCCTCCCAGGCCCGGTCGATGTCATCCGGGTGAGCCCGCGCCAGGGCACAGATTACAGGGGTGCGGACCTCTTTCGCGATAAGTCCGACCGCCTCGAAGTCGCCCGGAGAGCTGATGGGAAAGCCCGCCTCAATAACGTCCACCCGGAGCCTCTCCAGCTGCCTGGCTATCTCCAGCTTCTCCTGGACATTAAGCGTCCCCCCCGCCGCCTGCTCCCCATCCCGCAAGGTGGTATCAAAGATAATTACCCTGTCCATCTGTTTTTCCCTCACAGCTCGCTTATTTCTTCAGCCACGGCATCATCTGGCGCAGTTCCTCGCCCACCTCCTCAATGAGGTGTTCTTCATCCATGCGCTTCAGGGCGTTATAGGTCGGGCGGCCTGCCTGATTTTCTAAAATCCATTCCTTGGCAAAGGTACCATCCTGAATCTCAGTCAGGATTTCCGCCATTTCCTCTCTGACCATATCATCAATAATCCGTGGTCCCCGGGTATAGTCGCCATATTCAGCGGTATCGCTGACCGAGTAACGCATGTAGTTCAAGCCTCCCTGGTACATCAGGTCAACGATGAGCTTGAGCTCGTGGAAGCACTCAAAATAGGCTATTTCCGGCTGATAGCCAGCTTCGACCAGTGTCTCAAAAGCGGCTTTTACCAGTGCGGAGACCCCCCCGCACAGCACCGCCTGTTCCCCAAAGAGGTCAGTCTCCGTTTCCTCGGCAAAGGTGGTTTCCAGCACGCCGGCCCGGGCACAGCCGATGCCCCTGGCATAGGCAAGGGCCATCTCCAGTGCCTTACCTGAAGCGTCCTGCTCAATTGCCACCAGCGCCGGAGGCCCGACGCCCTGAGTATAAAGCTCCCGCAGCATATGACCGGGGCACTTGGGGGCTATCATGGTAACATCAACATCCGCCGGCGGGGTAATCTGGCCGTAATGGATATTAAAGCCATGCGCAAACATCAGCATCTTACCCGCTCTCAGGCCCTTCTCAACTGAGCTATAGTAGATGCTCCGCTGCAGGGTATCCGGGGCCAGCATCATGATGATATCAGCCCTGCCGGCTAGCTCCGCTGCCGTTAATACCTCAAAACCGGCCTCTGTGGCATTCTTCCATCCCTCACTCCCCTCAGCTTCAGCCACTATCACCTGACAGCCGCTATCCCTGAGGTTCTGGGCCTGGGCATGCCCCTGGCTTCCGTAGCCGATGATGCCAATCACCTTGCCATCAAGTAATTTCAAATCAGTGTCACTCTCATAATATATCTCAGCCATAACCCATCTCCTTTACTTTAATTTCCCTTTAAAAAGTCGTCCTCAGGATGATTTCCGCTTTTTAGCCCGGGATACACTCTCCCCCCCCGCCAGCGGACCGGGAGTGCCCCGAGACATGGCGACGCGACCGGTCCTCGTTATCTCCTTGATACCGAAACCACGCAGCAGGTTAAATAAGGAATTAACCTTGTCCTCATCACCGGTAACCTCAATTGTCAGCGAATCAGGGGAAACGTCCACGATGTTCGCCCTGAATATGTCTACAATCTCGATAATCTCGCTCCGGGTAGCAGAAGTAGCGTACACTTTAATCAACGCCAGCTCCCGGGCAATCATGTCATCCCCTGTAAGGTCTGACACCTTGACCACATCCACCACCTTATCCAGCTGCTTCCTGACCTGTTCCACCATGGTCGTTGCCCCATCGACAACAATAGTCATGCGGGACAGGTGGGGCAACTCACTGTGCCCTACCGCAATACTCTCAATGTTGAAGCCACGCCTTCTAAACAGGCTTGCCATCCGGTTAAGCACCCCCGGCCTATCCTCTACCAGGGCAACTAAGGTGTGCTTCGTCGCGGCCATACTGCCACCCCCTTCTCAGGTTCCTCCAGGACTTCAGCCAATGCCGCTCCCGGCGGTACCATCGGATAAACATTCTCCTCCGGCTCTATCCTGAAATCAATGATAAACGGGCCCGCTTCCGCCATCGCCTGCTCAACCGCCGGGACCACCTCTTCCCGGCGGGTAACCCTCAGTGCCGGAATACCGTAGGCATCGGCAATCCCAATAAAGTCCGGCCCGGACAGAGGCGTGGCTACATACCGGCGCTGGTAGAACATCTCCTGCCACTGCCTCACCATCCCCAGGTAACCGTTATTCAGAATGGCCACCTTCACCGCTATCTTCTCCTGAGCTATGGTCGCCAGTTCTTGAATGGTCATCTGAAAACCGCCGTCACCGGCGATACACCACACCGTATCCTCAGGACGACCAACCTTGGCTCCCATCGCCGCCGGCAGCTCAAACCCCATCGTCCCCAGTCCACCCGATGAAATCAGGCTGGCCGGTCTGTTATACCAGTAGTGCTGGGCAGCCCACATCTGGTTCTGCCCGACCCCGGTGACAACAATCGCCTCACCCCCGGTTACCTCATATATCTTGCGAATTACAAACTGGGGCAGGAGCCCTTCGCTATCCCTGATTTCAACCAACGGGTGCTCCTGACGCCAATCGTCAAGCTGCCTCACCCAGGCAACATGCTCGCTGGAAATGACCAGTTCGTTCAGGGCCTTTAACACCAGCTTGATATCACCGACTATAGGGACATCTACACGGACGTTCTTACCAATCTCAGCCGGGTCAATATCAATATGGATAATGTGGGCATGGGGAGCAAAGGCACTTGTCCTGGCTGTAGCCCGGTCGTCAAATCTCATTCCGATAGCAATAATAAGGTCAGCGGCACTAACCGCCATATTGGCATAAGCCATGCCATGCATACCCAGCATGCCGAAACTCAAAACATGACTCTCGGGAAAGCTGCCGATACCCAGCAGGGTGGTTATCACCGGCACCTGGGCCGTCTCCGCCAGATACTTAAGCTCATCATATGCCCCCGAGATAATTACCCCTCTGCCCGCAATAATAACCGGCTGATGGGCTTCATTAATAAGCTTTACCGCCTTCTTAACCTGCGCCGGGTGCCCCTCGAGCGTTGGTTTATAGCCCGGCAAATTCACCCTGGCCGGGTAGTGAAATTCAACTTCGTCAACGAAAACATCCCGGGGTATATCAATAAGTACCGGCCCCGGTCTGCCGCTGCGAGCCAGATGAAAAGCCTCCTTGACTATCCTTGCCAGTGAACCGGTATCAGGAACGAGGTAGTTATGCTTGGTAATAGGCAGGGTAATACCGGTAATATCTATCTCCTGGAAGGCATCCCTGCCAATAAAGGGCCTGGCTACCTGGCCGGTGATGGCTACCATGGGTGACGAGTCAAGGTAAGCATTGGCAATTCCGGTTACCAGGTTAGTCGCTCCCGGACCCGATGTCGCCAGACACACCCCCACCTTACCCGTGGCCCGGGCATAGCCATCAGCGGCATGGGCCGCCCCCTGCTCATGGCGCACCAGAATGTGGCGAAGCTGCGGATATTGAGGAAAGATATCATACAAAGGCAAAAGCACCCCCCCGGGAAAGCCAAAGATAACCTCCACCCCCTCCTTCACCATACCCTCACACAGAATCTGAGCCCCGCTCATCTTCATAATAGCCTCCTTATCAACCGAACACCGCTCCTGTGTTGGCCGAGGATACCCTTTCGGCATAGTACCTGAGGTAACCCGTCTCCACCCTGGGCTTAAACTCACCAAGGCGGGCCAGGCGGCCGGACAGCTCATCGTCATCAAGCTCAACATCAAGCCGGCAGTCAGGAATATCAATCCTGATAGTATCCCCATCCTTCAAGGCAGCAATTGGCCCCCGGCTGGCCGCTTCAGGGGAGACATGACCGATAGCCGCCCCCCGGGTGGCCCCCGAGAAACGCCCGTCGGTTATCAGGGCAACCTCTTTATCCATCCCGATGCCGCTGAGGAGAGAGGTAGGGGTGAGCATTTCTCTCATCCCCGGGCCGCCCCGGGGCCCCTCGTAGCGGATGACCAACACTTCACCCGGCTTTATTTTGCCCTGCATTATAGCCGCCGTTGCCTCCTCCTCAGAGTCAAATACCCTGGCCGGCCCCCGGTGCACCATCATCTCCGGAGCTACCGCTCCCTTTTTCACCACCGCGCCATCCGGTGCCAGGTTGCCGAAAAGGATAGCAATCCCTCCCGTAGCCGAGTGAGCAGTGGCAGTGGTATGAATGACATTTCCATCCCTGACGCTGGCACCGGCAATGGTCTCAGCCACCGATTTGCCTGAGACCGTCCCTGCCTCCAGGTTCAGCAGCCCCCCCAATTCTTTCATCACCGCCGCAATCCCGCCCGCACGGTCCAGGTCCTCAACGTGATAATCACCGACCGGGCTGAGCTTACACAGGTAGGGGGTATGTTTGCTGAGCTTATTTACCATCTCCAGGGGAAAATCAACCCCCGCTTCATGCGCAATCGCCATCAGGTGCAGCACCGAGTTGGTGCTGCCGCCCAGCGCCATATCAACCGCAAAGGCATTGGCAAGGGAGTCTTTATTTATAATACTGCGGGGGCGGATATCATCGGCCAGAAGCGCCATCACCTGCTGACCCGCTTTCCTGGCCAGCTGAGTCCGCCTGGAGTCTACTGCCGGGATGGTGCCGTTACCCGGCAGCCCCATTCCCAGGGCCTCCGTCAGGCAATTCATGGTATTGGCAGTAAACATCCCCGAACAGCTGCCGCAACCAGGGCAGGCAATCTCCTCAAGCTCCTCGAGTTCCTCCTCGGTCATCTTCCCAGCGGTTACCCTGCCCACCCCCTCGAAGACGGAACTAAGGTCAACCAGTTTAATCTCATTATTACGGCTCAGACGCCCCGCCAGCATTGGACCACCGCTAATAAAGATAGCCGGCAGATTCAGTCTTACCGCCGCCATCAGCATCCCCGGGATTATCTTGTCGCAATTGGGAATGAAGACCAGGGCATCAAAAGCATGGGCCTCAGCCACTATTTCCACCGAGTCAGCTATCAATTCGCGGCTGGGAAGGCTGTACTTCATACCCGGGTGGTTCATGGCAATGCCATCACATACCGCAATGGTATTAACCTCAAAGGGAACACCCCCACCACCATTCACCCCCGCCTTGACTGCCTCGGCAATATCCCGGAGGTGCACATGTCCCGGGACAATCTCGCTGAAGCTATTGACAACGCCGACAAGCGGCCTGTCTATTTCAGCGCGCCTCCAGCCCACGGCATGCAGCAGCGCCCGGTGCGGAGCCCTCTCGATACCCTGCTTGACAATATCACTTTTCATACCCTGCCTCCGCTCGATGCCAAATTAAAAAAACCGCCCCTGAAGGGACGGAGCAAGAATTATCCTTCTACCTTCAGCCCTACTGCCACAACATAGCATAGCCCCTATTTATTGTCAAGCAATTGTGACCGCACGCACGCACATTGACAACCCCCACCTGCCTTATTTAGAATACGCAGGGCGGTCCTGTCACTCATCGTTCCTGCCACCAGGCAAGACACAGCTCAGTCAAGGAATGCCCGGTCAGATGTCGGTTCCGGGACGGAAAGGAGCAGCTATCTATGAGCGAACTCAAGACCGAAGTACTTATCATCGGCGGTGGCGTCCTGGGCACAGCAGTCGCCAGGGAACTTTCCCGGTATAAGGTTGATGCCACACTGATAGAGAAAGAAGTGGACTTTGGCTGGGGGAGTACCAAGGCTAATATGTGCATCGTCTGCCAGGGGGCGGACCACCTGGAGTTCAGGAAGGAATATCACCGCAGCCGGCTTGTCTGGGAAAGTATGCCCCTGATGGAGCCTATGTGCCAGGAGCTTGAGGTTCCCTTCAACCGGGTGGGCGAGCTAGCCCTGTTCTTCAATAATAGCGGCAAGGAAAAGTATGAGAAGATGATGGCCCGGGCCGAAAGTAGAGGCATAACCACCCACCAGCTTCTCGACCGTGACAGCCTGCGCCGTCTGGAACCCAATATAGCCAGAGAGGCAACCGGGGCACTATATGACCCCAGCATCGCTATCACCGACCCGGTGAGGTTGACCATAGCCCTGGCGGGAAACGCCCGGCAGAACGGCGTTAACGTGATAACCGGAACCGAAGTGCAGGACATAAAAGCGGGCGCCGGTGGGTTTGAGGTCAAGACCAGCCAGGGGAACATCTCCTGCGAGTTTGTCGTCAATGCCGCCGGGATGGCGGTAGATAAAGTAGCCGCGCTGGTAAATGCCGACGATTTCATCGTCTTCCCGATAAGAGGCTATGTAGCCATCCTGGATAAGAAGGTAAGCGACCTTGTCAGCCATGAGGTACATGCCAGACCCGAAGCCCCCGGGGAGAGCAACATCATAACCCCCACGGTATACGGCAACCTGTTCATCGGCACCCCGATGAAGCTGGCCAGGCGCGGGGATGACGCCACCAACCGGGAGATGGCTGTGGTCGCCCTGAGAAATGCGCGCCGCCTGATACCTGATATATCGGAAAAGGACATCATCAATTCTTTTGCCGGCTTTCTCATGTTTCGCAACTGGGAGCTGGGGTGGCACGAATGTGTGGTTAATACCTCAAGCACGGTGCCCCGGTTTGTGAATGTCTCCATCGGTTTCCCCGGCGTAAGTGCTGCCCCGGCTACCGCCAGGGAGGTGGTTAAACTATTAAGCCGGGAAGGGCTCGAGCTCAGGGAGAATCCCGGGTTCAACCCTTACCGCAAGGCAATAACCGACTTCACCAATCTCACCGATGAGGAGAAGAGAAAGCTTATCGCCAGTGATAGCCGGTACGGGCATGTGGTATGCCGCTGTGAGACGGTAACCGAGGGAGAGATAGTGGAAGCTATCAAACAGGGGGCTGCCACCCTGGATGGGGTTAAGTTCAGGACCAGGGCCGGTATGGGCCGCTGCCAGAGTGGTTTCTGTAGCTCCCGGGTAACCGGTATTCTGGCCCGCGAACTCGGCATCCCTGAGGAAGAAATAACCAAAAAGGGAGGCGAGTCCCGGCAATTACTATATAAGAGCAAAGAGCTAATAGGAGGGAGGGAATAGCGTGAAGCTGCAGGATGTGGATGTAGCCGTAATCGGGGGTGGCCCGGCGGGAATCGCCGCCGCCATCAAGGCCAGGGAGACCGGCGCCCAAAACGTAGTTATCCTGGAACGGGCCGAGAAGATGGGAGGCCTGCTCTACCAGTGTATCCACAACGGTTTCGGACTATTCTACTTCAACGAGGACCTCACCGGACCGGAGTATGCGCATCGCTTTGTGGAAAAGGCAATGGACACCGGCGTCAAGGGGCTGCCGGAGACCATGGTAACCGGTATTTCCCCTGAGCGGCAAATAACCGCCGCCAGCAAAGGGGAGGGCTATCTCACCTTCAGACCCGCCTCCATTGTTCTGGCAATGGGCTGCCGCGAGAAAAGCCGGGGAGCACTGGGGATTCCCGGCACCAGGCCGGCGGGTATTTTCACCGCCGGCACTGCCCAGAGGTTCGTCAACGTCGAGGGCTTCATCCCGGGTAAAAGGATAGTAATCCTGGGGTCGGGTGATATCGGGATGATAATGGCCCGCCGGCTGACCCTGGAAGGGGCCGAGGTAGCGGCAGTCGTGGAGATACTCCCCTACATCGGGGGGCTAATCAGAAACGAAGTCCAGTGCCTGCATGACTTTGATATCCCCCTGCTCCTGGAGCATACCATCACCCGGATTCACGGCGAACAGCGAATAGAAGCGGTAACCGTGGCCCGGGTAGATGACGGCAAAAGGCCGATTGCCAGCACGGAAAGAAGGATAGAGTGTGATACCCTGCTGCTATCAGCCGGCTTAATCCCGGAAAATGAGCTGTCGTTGATGGCCGGAGTGAAACTGGACACTGTTACCGGAGGCCCTACCGTGGACGAGACGAGGCAAACCAGCATCAGCGGCATATTTGCCGGAGGGAATGTGGTCCATGTCCACGACCTGGTGGACAACGTTTCCTGGGAGAGTGAGCTAGCCGGGGAGAGTGCCGCCAGGTTTGCTATGGGAGGCAAAGGGGCTCAAGGAAAGATTCAACTGAAAGCAGGCAGAAATATCAGGTACATCGTGCCTCAAACCATCAGCGGCCAAAACAAGGTGACCCTTTACATGCGGGTCAATGACCTGGAAGAAGGGGTCCGCCTCAAGATAGGCAACATTATGAGTAAGGGACTGCGGGTGGTAAAACCCAGCGAAATGCTGAAGGTAGAACTTACCCCGGAGCAACTTGAGAAGCTAAAAGAGGGAACCTCAGAAATCACGGTTGACTGTGAGAGAAGGGAGAGAAAATAGTGGCTACCAAGGAGAAGCTCATCTGCGTTGGTTGCCCCATGGGCTGCCTGGTAACGCTCACCATCAGCAGTAACAAAGAGGTGGCGGGTATCACCGGCAACAAGTGCAAGCAAGGGGAGAAGTATGTTCTGGAGGAATACCTCCACCCGGTGCGAACCCTGACTGCCACCGTTCTAACTCAGGGAAGCTTGCAGCCTCTGCTCTCCGTGAAAACGACCCGGCCAATACCGAAGACGAAATCATTACCGGGAGCAATCGCCCTGGCCGGACTAAAGGTAAGACCTCCGGTTAAGGCAGGTGACGTGGTTATTTCCAACCTGGCCGGTACCGGCGTCGATGTAGTGGCAACCGGTAATCTACTTTCTTAAGTTAAAGGGGTGAGTTTGATGAAAGAAATAACCCTGGAAATGGCAGAGAAAGCACTTGAGGCAGCCGAGAGATGGGCAAGAGACATTGCCGGTCTCCCCTGCAGCACTGCTATAGTTGATAAGGCAGGAGCGCTCATTGCCGTCCACCGCATGGACGGTGCTGCCATGGCAACTACCGAGATAGCCATCGAGAAGGCATGGTCAGCGGTGGTATTCAAGATACCCACCCTGATGATGTCACGCTGGCTCGACCCTCGCAGTGTGGGCGAACAACTGGGCGACCATGCCCTGGGTATGGTCGGTAGAGGCAAGAACCGCCTTTGCTTCATCCCCGGGGGCATCCCCATCACCGGCGATGATGGGGAGATAATCGGAGGTATCGGTAATAGTGGTGTCCCGTCAGGAGTAGGTGATATCAGCGATACCAGCGTCAGTCAGGCCGGCATCTCTGCCCTCTACGATTAAACCTATCCATGGCATAATAATTTGGAGGTTTTTCAGTGACAGTAACCTTAAATATGGCCAGAAAGATACTCGGAGCTGGTAAAAAAGAAGCCCGGAGGCGGGGTATCCTCTGCAGCATCGCCATCGTCGATGAGAATGGATGGCTGGTAGCCCTGCATCGAATGGACGGTGCCTCCATCCCTACCGCCGATATTGCCCGTGATAAAGCCTGGACAGCGGCCGTCTTCAGAATGCCGAGTTCGGCTATCTCCCGGCTCGGCAACCCCCAGAGCCCCGGCTCTGGCTTTAATACTCAGAACTGGAATGACCGCCTGACCACCATCGCCGGCGGACTCCCCATCGAGGACGATACGAAGGTCATCGGAGGTATCGGGGTGTGCGGGGAAACACCAGAGCAGGATGTGAACATATGCCAGGCGGCAATCAAGACTCTCCCCACCCGGAACTCGTAACCGGACTGTTTTCGCCGTCCTTCCCCTAAGGCAGAGTGCGCCTTAATTCGAACACTACGGGATTTGCCGCATCGGGACAGGCAACGGTGGCCTTGCCCGGGTCCTCCTCCCAGGGAAACGAGCCGCCAAACTGCAGTACCTCGGCAAAGCTATCACATCACCCATTCCGTCCTCCTCCTATTCGATGAAGCTAAGCCCGGCCACAGGCACCCATGTCGGCCCCACGCGCTATTCCTCAAGGATGAGGTTCACCGGGGTAGACCCCGTTTGCCTCTTTCTTAAAAAGTAGATGACGATGCCTATCACCAAGGCGCTGGCAAAAATCAGCGCCGCCACTGGTAATGCCACCGTCAGAATAAGCATGAAGAAAACATTAATAACCACCGCCGCCAGGGAAGTAACAGCAAGGGTCTTGCGGCCGAACTTAAATTTCGCGTTCTCATACACTCCCGGATGCGTTTTGGGCAGCCTGAA
>Ga0209121_10004473_pt1 | contig 13045 bp, 13 predicted proteins | sample Cruoilmetagenom3_FD_187292 | JGI IMG/M metagenome (GOLD analysis project Ga0209121, IMG submission 187292) | Oil polluted marine microbial communities from Coal Oil Point, Santa Barbara, California, USA - Sample 3 (SPAdes) (version 2) | ecosystem: Environmental > Aquatic > Marine > Oil seeps ... | reverse complement strand
TTGGAGTGAACATTGGAGTGATCGTCGGTTCCAGGGTTAGTGTTGGCAAAGATTCTGTCGTTACAACGGGATCTGGTATTTCAGCTTCATTTTTCACTGCAGGCGTCGGCAGGTTGCTGACCGGATTGATCAATTTTCGCACATACGTTACGGCAATATCCAACCGGTAGTTGACAATACGATTCACACGGGGTATTTGGTATATAAAAAGCCCCAAAATCACCAAAGCTGTTGAAATGACTAAAAACAATATTAAACCCCTGCGCTTTTTTCGTGAATAGGGGATATAGTCAGGCTGCTGCATTCCGCTATTTTACCAGACCATTAACTATTAGATAAGTGGATGAATTTTGTCTGAATTACTGTTATAATCGCGGGCGTGCGTTATCATATTTGGACCGAAGGCTGCCAAATGAACGTCGCGGATTCATACCGTGTGGCAGCTGCCCTTGAAAACCTCGGCTATACACCCACCAATCTGCCAAATCAGGCGGATGTGATTGTATTAAATACGTGTGTCGTCCGTGAAAGTGCAGAACAAAAAGCGATTGGCCGTCTGACCTCTCTAAAGTCTTTAAAATTGAAGAATCCTGATTTAGTGCTTAATTTGATGGGCTGCATGGTAGGAGTACATGGCTACTCAGAACTGCGGCAGCGGTACCCCTATGTGGATGTATTTTCACAGCCCTCTGATCCACGCCCATTGATAGATCATCTTCAGGGCAAAGATCTCACCACCGCAAAACATCAGGAAATCTCAGATATTCTCGATACAGAATTCGCGTACAAGCTTCCGCCCACAAAAGAAAATGCGGTTGTCACTGCTTTCCTTCCGATTGTGTTTGGATGTTCCCACGCCTGCAGTTACTGTATCATCCCCTTACGCCGGGGAAAAGAGATCAGCCGCCCGCCAGACGAAATCATTTCTGACGCGAATGCGTTGGTTGCCAGAGGCGTAAAGGAGATAACGCTGCTCGGGCAGATCGTGGACCGCTATGGGCAGGATCAACCGGGCTACCCCACGCTGAGCACTTTATTACGGAAAATCCATCAAATAAAAGGGATTCAGCGCATCCGTTTCCTTACTTCGCACCCTAACTGGATGACTGATATTATTATAGATGCGGTAGCTGACCTCCCTAAAGTAATGCCCCATATCGAGCTGCCCAATCAAGCTGGTGATGATATTGTTCTCAGGAATATGCGCCGCGGTTATACAATCGATCAATATATCAAAACTATTGAGAAAATAAAGAAACGCCTGGGGGACGTTTCTATCGCCACAGACATTATCGTCGGATTTCCCGGGGAGAGCGAAGCTCAATTCAATCGGTCGGTAGATCTATTGAAAACGGTCAGGCCAGATATGACTCATGTCGCGCGCTACTCACCCCGCCCGGGCACATACTCTGCCAGAAAGCTGATTGATGATGTCCCCCCGGAAGAGAAAATGCGCCGTTTCCGTATCATTGAAAAACTGCAGGAACAAATATCAACTGAGATTAATCATAACTATCTGGGCAGGAAAGTGCCAGTTCTCTTTGAAGGTAAATCAAAGGATCGCTGGCGGGGTCGCACTCCAACAAATAAACTTGTGTTTGTCGATCATAAAGAAAACTTACTGGGAAAAATCATGGATACTAAGATAACCTGGGCTGGACCCTGGTCAATGATCGGTGTAATTGAACCTGCATCAGGCCAATGATGAAAATACCGAAAATATTCCTTATCATTGCAGTAGTCAGTCTAATTTCTTTGGCCGGGTACTTGTTTATTCGCACAGTTTTCCGCCCGATTCGGTACGTTCGAGTAGTCGAGTGGATCCGCAACGCAAAGGACCACCCGGATTGGGCAGTAACCGCGCTCGATTCATGCGATAATGCGCCTTTTATTTTTCCAACTGACGGGTATATTGGGTTTTTATGGGGGGATTCTTTTCGTCCCGGTCACAGCCATCAAGGGTTGGATTTCTTCAGTGGAGTTGAGTCTGGTATTACACCGGTGTATGCTGCCTACGATGGATACTTGACCCGCATGTCTGATTGGAAAGCAAGCATTATTATTCGAATTCCAAGCGATCCTCTAAATCCAGGACAGCAGATTTGGACCTATTACACTCACATGGCCGATGAATCAGGGAATTCATATATTATTGATCAATTTCCTCCCGGAACCAGTGAATCTTTCGTTAAAGCTGGAACATTGTTAGGATATCAGGGAAATTATTCTGGATCCCCTGATAATCCAACTGGCGTACATTTACATTTTTCAATTGTCAAGGATGATGGTCTGGGAAGATTTCTTAATGAATTAGAAATTAAGAACACCGTCGATCCTTCACCTTACTTCAACCTTGATCTCAATGCGAAAACCAATCAGGGTATGATTCCAGTTTGCCAACCCGTAGAGGAGTAGGAAGGTTTTATAATCATAACAATAGATTTATCACAAACTGACAATGATCTCCTTTCATAACATAACTGGAGCGTTGAAATCCATGGGATTGCGGAGAAATATTCCGATTATTACTCATATGGATCATTCCGTATTCGAGAGAATAAAAGGTGGAACCGCGACACTGATGAGCGCTCTACTGTCCACTGTTGATAATATAATGATCCCTGCATTTACATACTCCACAATGGTCACTCCTGAGGAAGGACCTGAAAATAATTATCTGCAGTACGGTGAAGGCAGTGGAAAAAATTTGGATGCAAAGATTTTCTCACATACGCTTCCCAGTGAACTTTCCAATCAAGAAGCAATAGACATACTGCGGGGATTCCCGGGAATTTATAGGTCTAGCCACCCAATTTTTTCGTTTTATGGTCTAGGGTTAGACATTGTTTTATTAGATCATACGCCAGAAAGACCCTACCTGCCAATTGAAAAACTCAAGGACTTAGGCGGCTGGGTTACATTAATTGGGGCTGATCCAAGTCAAAATTTCAGCATCCATTATGCAGAATTTTTAGCTGGTAGAAAACAGTTTCTGCGATGGGCATTAACGCCAGATGGCATCTGTGCATGTCCTCATTTTCCCGGATGCCCAAACGGTTTTCATAAACTGGATTATTATCTTCAAGATGAATTAAGAGTATCTGTGATTGAAGATATAAAATTGTGTGCAGTTCCCCTTAAAACATTAATCAGTACAGCTGTCGCACTTCTAAAAGAAGATCCTTTCGCATTATTATGTAATGACCTCCAATGTATGCGCTGCAATCTTGTGCGCGCTGAAATAAAAAAACAGATCGCCAGCCATTGGAAAAAAGAAAGCGAAAAAAAATGAGTATGTTATACTCACCTCGCTATTCGTTTCCACCTGTAAACATTGGACTATAGGTAAAAAATGAAAGAAATCGCACCTGATGTTTTTATAAATACTGAGTATAAAGGGGTGACCGTTGGTGCAATTCGCACACCAGAGGGTGTTGTGATGATTGATGTTCCTTTGGTTAATAAAAACATCCAATCCTGGCAAACAACCTGTGCCCGATCTGGCACAGGATCAAGCCGATTATTGGTACTCCTGGACGACCATCCAGACCGGACCGCGGGCGCAAAACACAACCGCTGCCCAATCATTACCCATGTAAATACAGCAATGGCTCTAACCTCGCGCCCCTCCGCTACAAAATTGCAGGGATTGGAAACCGGAGCAATTTGGGAAACCATACAAGAAATATGTACAATCGATTGGCCCCGCCCTGAGATCACTTTCACAGATTCGATCACTATCAACTGGGGAGAAAAGCCAATCGTTATTGAACACCATCCTGGTCCTACGGCAGGTTCTTCCTGGGTGATCCTTCCCGATCAAAAAATAGTATTCATCGGAGACACAATAACACCCGGTCAGCCTCCGTTTTTCTCCTCCGCAGAAATTGAACCCTGGATCCTTTCCTTAGATATTTTAAAATCACCCGGATTTAAAAATTTCGTGATGATCAGTGGAAGAGCATCACTTGTTACAAGAGATGATATTCGCCAATCGCAAAGATTCTTAAAGAAAGCACTGCGGACATTTGATAGGCTCAATAGCCAGAAATCCGAAACTATGAAAGTCCAAAAAACCGGCGTATCTTTTATCGATGAATTCAAACCCAAAAATAAATCCGAAAAAGATCTTTTCCGCGCACGTCTTTCTTACGGGTTCAGTAAATACTATATTAACAATTATTCCAAGAAGAAATAAAACATTGGTGACACCATGGATGATTGTAAGCATTTTCCTCTCATTGAAACAACACGCGGCAATACGGTAGAATCCATTCACTATGGGAGTGTAGCGATTGCTTTTAATGGAAGAAAAAAAGTCATCTCGATCGGTGACTCAAAGCATCCTTTCTTCCTCAGGTCATCCGCGAAACCCTTTCAAGCCCTTGCTTTTATAGAAAGGGGGGGCGGTAATCAGTTCAGTTTATCCCCCCGAGAAATTGCTATTATCTGCGCATCTCATTCAGGAACTGATTCGCATGTAGATGTGCTTTCGCATTTGCAGAAGAAGATTGGTATCACCGAAGATATGCTTCAGTGTGGTGTGCATCCTCCATTCCATGAAAAAACTGCCCTGCGGATGCTAAAAAACGATGAGCCATTACATCCAAACCGGCACACTTGCTCAGGAAAACATACAGGAATGCTTGCTTTTGCAAAAATGATTGGCGCGCCGTTTGAAACATATCTGGAAAATACACATCCAGTTCAAAAACACATCCTCAATACATTTTCGGAAATGTGTGAAGTTCCTGTAGATAGCATCCATTTAGGTATGGATGGTTGTTCCGCACCAGTATTCGCTGTTCCCCTAGCAAACGCCGCAACCGCATTTGTTAAGTTGTGCCAACCCGTTGACCTTCCGCCGGAAAGAGCCAATGCCTGCAGGACGATCACCACTGCCATGGCTGCATATCCCGATATGGTAGCAGGTCCTGATCGCTTCGATACCGCTGTGATGAAAACTGCAAAAGGAAAGATCATCACGAAAATAGGCGCAGAAGGGTACCAGGGAATTGGAGTAATGCCAGGCGCTTGTAGATATTTTAAGGGAAGTATTGGAATTACCAGCAAAATTAGCGACGGAGATCTCGACCTCAGGGCTGGTTCAGTTGTAAGTCTTGCTATCCTCGAGAGATTAAAAGTGCTTTCAGAGCAAGATCTGGCAAAATTAAAAGAGTACTACATACGCCCCATTAAGAATTGGCGCGGCATAAATATTGGCGAAATCCGGCCAACCGCTGAATTTCTCCAAGCACTTGATGATATCTCGCTATGACCCCAAAGCCTATCATTGTTTCACCGACCCAAAAAGACATCGCTAAGGCGAGGAAAATATATCAGATATTAGAATCAATTTATAGCACTCCCGAATGGCGAGAACCGCCTTCTGCTGTAGATGAACTAGTTTCCACTATTCTTTCCCAGAATACAAATGACACCAACCGCGACCGTGCCTATAACAGTTTACGTACTAAATTTCCCACATGGGAATCTGTAATGGACGCACCCGTTGAAGAAGTGATCGAAGCGGTCCGCGTTGCTGGTTTAGCCAATCAAAAAGGTCCGCGCATTCAATCAGTCCTCAGGCAAATCAGCACAGAGCGGGGAAATTTATCTTTAGATTTTCTGCGCAATATGGAAAAGGATAAGGCGTTAGACTGGTTAAAGCAGCATAAAGGTGTTGGTCCTAAAACCGCTGCTATCGTTCTTCAATTTGCCTTAGGGATTCCGGCATTCCCTGTTGATACACACATTTACCGCGTGTCGGGGCGGACAGGGATTCGGCCAAAACAACTTAACGTCGAACGAGCCCATTCCTGGATGGAGCAGCTTTTTGATCCGGAACAATACGGACCCGGACATTTAAATATCATCAAATTTGGGCGGGAGATCTGCCACGCGAGAAAACCAGAATGCCCTATTTGCCCGATTAACAATTTATGTGATTATTATAAGAACTTACAGGTAAAAAAAAACAGTAAAGATCGTTAGAAAAAACCGCTACTTATCCAGCTTAAAATATAATCCCCAATAGCCAGATCCCTTGCTGCGGCCACTTGCTAAAATATGGTATTTTTCAGAATCGACTGTTTCCCAGAGAGGCGCGTAATTAGGTACTAGTTCAATCCAGGTTTGCCCTGGTTTTAATGGGAATGGATTTCCTTCGGCATCAATAAAGCGGATCGGGCGCAGTTTTCCAGTTGTCTTTTCATATTCCTCACTTTTTGTGGTCCAGTAAATATCATACATCTGGCCATCGCGGAATAAAGCGGCTTTTCCTTTCAGAACATACAGAAGGTCAATATCAATCAGATAGGTATTTTCTACTTCATGGTCCGCGAACAGCACAATCACATTTTCATATTTCAGTGGCTCACCATTCAATCTATCTGTTTGTTCAATAAAAGTAGATCCATCGGCATTATCCTGCCACCTGTGGTAAGTCCCATCATCCGCGTTGAATCGCCAAAAAACCTGATTTTTGTACGCGTAAAAAACCCATAACGAGTGTGCGTCTCTACCTCCCTCAGGGGCATCTTCCTCAAACAACATACCGCTTAACGCGGCATCCCCTAATTCCTTGTCGCTTTCCTTTGCAATTTCTTCGATATCATCAACAGCAATCAGCGCGCTGTTGATATCTGATTGATCATCACCAAATACATTTACGTAATCACCCAACTGTTCAGCTACTTTGGAATATGCGGAAGCCATCACAATAAAGCCATTATATAGTTGGCGCACATATTCATAAGAAATCCTCCCCGAGCGCACTGGTCCAATTACGGGTTCCTGCATACCTTCAGACAAATCTTCTTGCAGGTTTCCGGATTTCGCTTGAATAGATGCTTTTGGATAATCCCCATAAAAAATTGCCAGATATCGCGTCATCCCGTCCCCGATAAAAAGCTCAAAAACAATCGGGCTGGTTGATAAACCTGCCTGAGGGCGAGCAGTCGGTGGAAAATTTGTCACAGAAACTAAAGCTGGCGGTAGTAGTAAATTTCCCGGATTGTTTACCGGCAAACCGGTAAGCGGATTAATGGATTTGCTGGAAATATGTTCATCCTCACCATCCGATTCAGATAATTCTTGACCGCTTTCATTTTCCTGAGTCTCGTCTCCAACTGAATTAACTTCTTCCTCGTTGGGCGATTTCGAAACTGAGGATATTGTTGGCGTTGGTTCTTCTACATCTTTTTCAATATCTACTGTTTCGTTCAAAAAAGAACCGGTGTAAGTACACCCATTAATGATTAACGCAGTAATTACTATCAATAAAATATTTCGCCACTTCATTACTTCCTCTATACTCTTGTTTCTTTCACTAAAACACAAAAAGATCTGCAGCAGCTTGGCGGTCATGGCTTTTCAGCGGTAGATCCATAGCTTTGCGCCACCGGTTTTCACCGGGTTTGCTTTTTTCGATCAATGTTTTGTATATACAATACATTATACATCTTTTTAATTTTAATTTAATGTATTAGCATAGATAGTTTTCACTGCACGGGGTCTATTCTTTTCGTAAAAATTCACTACTTGACAAATCATAAAAAACTCCGTAAACTATGGTATAGTGGTATGACCAACATACCACGCGAATTATTATTAGATGATAGGAGATAAAAATGAATAAAAAAATCATGGTCACCCTCTTTTTAGCCGTATTCATGCTCGCTTCCTGCAGCACAATTTCCAATCTCGGAATCGGCGGTGAAAGCGTAGAAGAAGAACTGGAATTACAGGAGATTAAATTTGAACCCACTGAAGCCACTTTATCAGATAGTATTTATTATCGTGATGAATTAGAAGAAGACCTCAACAAGGATTGGGGGCTGCGCGTGATCACTGGTTTAGAAGAGCAATTAATCTTATCTCAAATGGGCAGAAAACTCCGCCTGCGGACTCTGCCGCCTAATGATGTAAACTTCATCTTCCTAAATAAGAACAATGACTACAAAGATGTGATTGTTCAGGCGGAAGTAGAAAATGATGGACCTATCGATAACGGATACTCATTAATCTGCCGTGCGACTAAAGAAGGATGGTACGAGTTCCGCATCAGCAGCTCCGGCTATTACGAATTGATTCGCTTCGACCAGTATAAGAAAAATGAAGGCAAAAACGCATATACAAACCTCCTCGAAAAGCGCTTCAATAACACCCTCATCAAAGGCGGGTTGGACAAGAATGTGTTCTCACTTTCCTGTGTTGGCTCAACCATTTCAGCTTTCATAAATGGAGATCAGCTCTACTATAAAAAGCTGCCTTTAGCAATTGAAGATAGCACCTATGGAGAAGGAACCATCGGTTTTGGCATTCTTGGGTTCGGGGAATCACTCGATATGACCTTCAACTGGATTGAAGCAGTCAAACCCTAGCACCACCAATTCCTTGATTTCGAAAAGAGGAAGGAAGACCTCACCTTCCTCTTTTCATTTAACCTTGCGCTTAGAGTGGTTTTCGATATAATCAAACATATGTTCCAAATTGGTTGGGGATTCTAAATGCCCATTAACTACCTTGATTTACAACCGCAAATAAAAGACTACTGCGAACAAGCCGAATCAACTTATAAAAGCCGTTCTCGTAAAGTCGATCAAGTTCTTGATTTACTGCATCGCTGCGCTGATGAAATCACTTCTGGAGTATCTCAGGATACTTCTGGCCTTAAATCTCCTCACCCCAATAATCGCTGTGCACGTCCTGATATTGAGCGCATAGACCAAAGTTACAGATCGATTAATGAAGAAAAATATGTCCTCCTCGCATCTGATGGATCCCAAATTACCTCCAATCATCATGATGCACTTCCGATATCACTGATAAATATTTCGGGGATTTTCTACCAACCGAATAGCAGGAAAGCGCCTGAAATCCAAACGTTTTCAGAATTCATAAGAAACGCAGAAAATGATATTGTCTTAGAAATGATCCCTGAAGATCAAGTTAATATGATCAGGGATGTTGCCGAAGCGGGTATGCTGGCAAATTGGCATTCTGTAGGTGATCTACCAATCATCGCGATCAGTGATGGTCCATTGGAGCTTTTTCATGAGCCGCACACCAGCGCAAACCATCAGCGACTATTTCAAGAATATCTAGAGGTACTCCGAAAAATCCATCAGGCGGGAAGAATATTCGGTGGATATATCGATAAGCCCCGCTCAGATCTGGTTATCCGTATGCTTGAAATTATTTACAGATCTGATTCGCAACTAGATCTGGCCAGTATTTCAGATGCTGATATTTTTTCTCACCTTCTGGAACCAAGCAGCCGGTCAGCGATCTTTCAATTAAATTCACCTTCCAGCAGTAATTACACAGGACCTCTCGCACTCCAATTCTTCTACCTGAATGTAGGGCTAAAGGATAAACCCTGGATCGTTCGAGTAGAAATCAACAGGTGGACCGCGGATAATATATCCAGCGTGCATTTACTTCACCAAGCACTGCTGGACCAATGCCGCCTTATGGGCAGCCAACCCTACCCGTATATACTCCACCGCGCTCATGAAGAAGCGGTCGTCCATTTTGATGAAAAAGAAAAGCTCACATCTTTGCTTTCATTTTTACTTCAGCAATCCGGGGTTGAAATCGGCAGCAGGTCATACAAATCGTCTGCAAAGGAATTACAGAAAAGAACGAGGATGAAATAGAAAATGAGTGATATCTCTGCCGGGCGCTTACTGCGCTCAAATACACGCGGATGCGTAGTTGGTTGCCATATCAGTCAACCGGTACCCGTCTTTGGTTCGATGATCAATATTCCTATAGAAACTGGTAGGGTTTTTGGCTTGGTTTATGACATCCATATTGATGATGATGGGCTTGTCCGTCAGCTAGCCGCTGCCGGGAGCGTACCAGATGAGGTTATTCTTGATAACCGCACGAACAGAAATGTACCGGTGGAAATGAGCATCATATTTATCGGGTATTCGATTGATAGAAAAATATACCATTTGCTTCCACCCCGCCCACCTTTATCGCTGGACGAGATGTATATTTGTGATGCCGAAGATTTACGGAATTTCACCAACGCGGGGCATTTCGGATATTTCCGCCACATCCTCTCTGGACAGGATATCCCTGCCGGGGAGCTGCTATCCGCACATCTTCAGGCAGCCAATTCAGCACAGAGAGATGGTGAAAATCCCAATTGGATCAACGAAGCCATTCAAGAGATCATCTCCCTCCTCCGTGATAATCATGAACTAATGACCAATGTGCTCAGCGCTATTAGCGATGCCTTCCTGGCTTCCAGTTAAAGCGATAGGAGATCTTACATGGCAGATAAAAAAACAAAAAAGATAGGCATCAATAACCCCATCGGGTATGTTGTTGGCGGGGGATTAAAGGCAAATCTCCACATTCGCCTGACTGTTCCCGCCTTTTCCATACAGGAAGGATCCTTTATCGTTTTAAAAAGTGGGGATTGGCAATTTTACGGTATCGCGACTGATCTGCAGTTAGGTGCAACAGACCCGCGTTTTGCTGATGACCAGATGGAAAACCGCCTTCCACCCAGCATCGTGTCACTTCTTCAGGGGCAGACACTGTACACTAACCTGGTGGTTCTTCCATCATTAATGCTGGAAAGCGGTCCGGATTTAAATTCTCCCGAATATGCTGTCTGGCGGAGATTGATAGACAACGGCGAGAAAGAAGAACCGCGTCCTGTGCCAGTGAAAACCGTCCCTGTCCATCACGCGAAGGCATTTCTTGCCAATAAAGGGAATATCGCTGAGATTTTCGGTAAAAAGACAGTAGATGGAAATTTCGTGATCGGTCATACTCGCGAACAAAAACACCCTGTATGTATCAATCTGGATAAACTCATTCAGCGCTCTTCAGGAATTTTTGGAGCTACCGGTTCTGGTAAATCCTTCCTCACACGGATCATTCTTGCAGGCTTGATTGACCATGATCAATCGTCCGTGCTTGTCTATGATATGCACAATGAATACGGACTGGATGATACCGCGTCGGACACCGGGCAGAATGTGATTGGGCTTCGGTCTGCATTTGGACGCACTAAGGTTCAGATTGTCGGCTTAGGCAGCAGCGCGGATATTCGGGGAATAACGCCTGATTTCAACCTGACTTTATCTTATAAAGATATCATGCCTGAAGATATAGAAATGCTGACCCGAGAATTGAACCTGAGAGAAACAACCGCAGCAACTCTGGATGCGCTCATTCAGCAGTTTGGACACTCCGGCTGGTTTGGTAAGTTTAAAGCCATGAAACATGGAAAAATGGTTGGGGAGGAGGGGAAGCGGATACCTTCTCCTGATAGTGTAGCTTTTTGGGCAAACCAGAACGGCATCCATCCAATAGCAGCGGAAGGGCTGCACAGCAAACTTATGCGCCTTTTTAACAAACCTTATATTGTAGAAAATCCGCCCTCCGACAGCATCCAGGCAGTCATCGATAGCCTTAAAAAAGGCCAGCATATCGTCTTGTCATTTGGTAAATTTGAAAGCGACTTGGATTATCTCCTGATTTCTAATCTGATCACACGCCGCATCCGCGCTGAATGGGAGAAGATGACCAACCAATTCCGCAATGGAAAAGCGGCTGAACCGCGCCAATTAGTGATCACTGTAGAAGAAGCCCATAAATTACTTAACCAGGATATGGCTTCGCAGACCACATTCAGCAAAATCGCGCGCGAGATGCGGAAATATTATGTTACCTTACTCGTTATTGACCAGCGCCCCTCGCAAATCTATGATGAAGTGATGTCTCAGTTAGGAACGCGCATCTGTGGCTGGTTGGGGGATGATGATGATATCCACGCCGTCCTTTCCGGCTTGGCTGGAAGAGAAGCATTACGCGGCATGCTGGCACGGTTGCAGCCAAAAGAAGAAGTACTACTTCTGGGTTGGGGAGTACCGATGCCCATTTTAGTGCGTTCCCGCCGTTATGACGCAGATTTTTATAAGGATATCAAACGCAGCAGAAAAGGAGATTTTGACCAGAAAGGCGCGATTAATACGCTTTTTCCAGATTAAACAGGCAGTATAACAAGCAATGCCCAACTGATGAGAACCCCAAGGAGTACCCCGGCGATTACTTCAAACTTTGTGTGCCCCAGCATTTCTTTAAGATCTTCCTCTGGAAAACGGCGGTTTTCAATGAAATTTTTCATTATTTCATTAATTCGCTCCGCGTGGATGCCGGCCTGCCTGCGCACACCTGCCGCGTCGTAGATAACGATCATCGCAATCGCCACGGCTAACGCGAATATTGACGTATCAAATCCATCCTGAAAACCAATTGAAAGCGTAACTGCTGTTACAAGCGCTGAATGGGAACTCGGCAGGCCTCCCGAGCTGAACATGATGCCCCAATTCCAGCGTCTGTTGAGAATGTACTCAAGGGGGAATTTGAGGAATTGGCCAATCAGCCACGCGGCTACTGCCGCGATCAGCACTCTATTTTGTAGAAGCTCAGTAAGCATATTTTTTACTCCTCGATGGTAGACATGCTTCCATTTTCTTCAAGCTGCCGTACTTTTAGTTCCGCGCTGTCCAAGAGCTTTTGGCAGTGCTGAATAATCGCTTTTCCACGTTCAAACATCGTGACAGATCTTTCTAATCCACTCGGTTCATTTTCCAGCTTGGAGATAATTTCCTCCAGCTCAGCCAGCGCTTGTTCATAATTTAGATTCCCAATAGAAACTGGTTTCTTAGCCATCTTGTTTCATTCCTTTTCCTTGATCTCAGTTACATCCGCGGAAATTGTTCCGTCCGAAACATACACGGATATGTCCTGGTCTAATTGTACCTGCTTGATTGTAGTGATCACACTGCCGTTCTTATCCTCAACCAACGCGTATCCCCTTCCTAAAACATAGCGGGGGTTAAAAGATATGATCTTTCCTTCCGCCAATTCAAGCTGCTGTCGTTTTTGTAAAAAATACTGATTGACAAGATAGTCCATTCGCAAACTGGAATTATCAAGCCGCTGCATACATTGTTTAATCTGCCATCCTGGCGATAAAACATCAAGCCGGCTCTTTCTCTCTATCAATTTT
>Ga0209121_10004472_pt1 | contig 13045 bp, 14 predicted proteins | sample Cruoilmetagenom3_FD_187292 | JGI IMG/M metagenome (GOLD analysis project Ga0209121, IMG submission 187292) | Oil polluted marine microbial communities from Coal Oil Point, Santa Barbara, California, USA - Sample 3 (SPAdes) (version 2) | ecosystem: Environmental > Aquatic > Marine > Oil seeps ... | reverse complement strand
ATGAGTTCGATTGGACGGCATTTCGATCGTGCGTCGTCTTCGATCTTCCCCCATTTGGCGCAGTTCGGCGGGATCCGACCCGCTGCCCGTAAGAGGTCGTGACGCTTTTTCACAGGTATTTGCTCGCTTTCAACTCTGCCACGACCCGATCTGCCATACCAACACAGCGCGCGCCATCGAATGGAAAGATGGCGTCAAAACCGCCCTGTATGCGATCTTCGAGGGCGGTGCGTAATCGACGGCGCGCACGAAAGAGGCGGGTCTTAACTGTGATAGGGTTGAGCGATAGGTCGTGCGCTATAGCAAGCACGCTCATGCTTTCGGCTTCGCGCATCAGAAAGGGTAAACGTAAGTCTGCTGGCAGAAGTGCCACAGCTTCTTCCAAGAGGACACGCATCTGTGCTCTCCCAAGAGCCGCTTCTGGTCGATCAGGATCTTGTCCGGGAAATGTAAGTAAAAAGTCCGGGTTCTGTTGGTCTTCGGCCACGGTATCGTACTCCTCCTGTGGTCGGACGCGGCGGATTTGCATTCGTGCAGTGTTGATTGCGATGCGCGTGATCCAAGTAGAAAACTGGGCGTCGCCGCGAAACTTGTCCAGCTGAGTAAATGCTTTCAAATAGGTTTCCTGAACAACATCTTCGGCCTCTACATCGCTTGTAACAATGCCGCGCGCTATTCGAAAAATTCGCGGATTCATCCACCGGATCAGCTCCCGCACTGCGGCTTCATCCCCATCCTTGGCGGCGGCAATGAGTGCGTTCTCGGGGGTATTCCCCCCCAGATGGGCTATATCTTGGTGGTTTGACCGGGCAATCATGCGCCATCTTTCTGTTCGATCCGCCCACGGGCGTGGATTTCCTCGACGGTTGGCAGCGTTGCCAGCACCTCGGGCGACACGTCTGTGGTGTCAGTGCTCGGTCCTTCCCAACCTGTGTCCAGGGGGGTGCCCACCACAATGCGTCCGACCATGGCCGCCATCTCATGCGGAATGCAGTAATAGTCATAGACACCGGGCACGGTGAACGTCACCTCAAAACTTTCATCGGGCAAAAGAAAATCACTATCCCAAGGGGCGGCTGCCTGCGGGATGCGACGGACACGATCAAAATTATCGGGATGATACGCCGTGGCGGTATGGCCGTTGCCCGGATCATGGTTGACGAAACGGACGGTTGAATCTGCAGGTATTGCAACGCCCAGTGGATTGAACCACACTCTTTCGCCGCGCGCTGAACCTTGCATTTTGACCACTTGAAGTGGTGCGGCACGCAAGATTGCAGGCGCTGCGAGGGCAGCAAAAACGCTGCCCCCCATCGTCAAGGCTCTACGCCGTGCAATGATCATTCGGCCAGCCGTGCTTTGGCTTCTGCGTCGTGATAGAGCACGATATGCGCATGTGGTACGTCCACGCCGGGATGGCCAGCATTGTAATAAACGTCGACGGCGATAACTTCGTGCGTGCCAACCGCCAAATCGTCATAGGAAACACCATTCTTTAGCTCGTCCAACGGAGTCATATAGACCGTCGCGGAGAGCATGCCATCATGGTCATAGGCAAGAAACGGACCAGCAGGCAGTGTATCAGGCGAGACAAACAGCGTGCCCAAACCGGGGATGAAGGCGGGCAATGGCAGGACATCGCTGACCTGAACAAAGGGCTCACCGGGAGGTGACTGAAGCATCGCCGCGTGGCCTTCGGCGAATGCAAAAGTTGCAGAAGTGGCCAAAAGAGTGGCGCTCAGTATCATGGGTTTAAACATTTCATTTCCTTTGGTGATTTAACAGCGCCAGTTTTTGACACTCACACCATTAGATGCTGTGAAAAGAAAAAGGTTCCCGGCGTGGTGTGAATTGATATTCGTTTTGACTGGGCTGGGGCAGTTTTTTTGAAATTTATTGCTCCAACGGCCAGAATCGATGCTTTCGAAATGTCTTCGAAACCAACCGGTCAAAAAAGCCCTGTTTGGAACATGCGCAAACCGCCTCGTTTGATGCCGCAAAAAAACCAGTTCGACACCCAAGCAATTGTCGAAGGTTTATGCTTCTCTCATGATAGCTGCCGTTGGTGACTAACGCAGCATCACGCACTTTGGGCTCTCAGCAGTCATTCAACGCAACCACCCAAACCACACCCACACTACCCCCCAAACATGTCGCCCTGACCCTTGGGCGCTGCCATCCCCAAATGGGTCCACGCCTTTTGCGCCAACATACGGCCGCGCGGGGTGCGTTGGATCAGGCCTTGTTGCAGCAAATAGGGTTCAATCACTTCCTCAAGCGCATCCCGCGCTTCAGACAGTGCCGCCGAGAGGGTTTCAATCCCCACAGGCCCGCCCTGATAGTTCTCGGCAATCAACCGCAAGTACCGCCGATCCGCACCATCCAGCCCCAGATGATCCACGCCCAGCCGCGTCAATGAACTGTCGGCAATCTCTTGGGTGACAGTTCCATCCCCCTCAACAATTGCGAAATCCACAACACGGCGCAGCAAACGCCCCGCAATACGCGGTGTGCCACGGGCGCGTTTGGCGATCTCTTGTGCGCCATCCGGCGTCGCAGGCGCACCCATCAGCCGCGCGCCACGGGTGACGATCTGGTGCAATTCCTCGGTCGTATAAAACTGCAACCGTGTCGGAATGCCAAAACGGTCACGCAATGGCGTCGTCAGCAACCCCATGCGGGTGGTCGCCCCAATCAGGGTAAAGGGCTGCAATTCAATCCGCACCGTGCGTGCCGCTGGCCCCTCGCCAATCACCAAATCCAGCTCAAAATCCTCAAGCGCGGGATACAGCACTTCTTCGACCGCCGGATTAAGGCGGTGAATCTCGTCGATAAACAAAACATCCCGCGCCTCAAGGTTGGTCAGGATCGCCGCGAGGTCGCCCGCCTTGGCCAACACAGGGCCCGATGTCATGCGAAACCCAACGCCCAACTCCCGCGCCATGATCTGCGCCAACGTGGTTTTCCCCAAACCGGGTGGCCCATGAAACAACGTGTGGTCCATCGCCTCACCACGCCGCTTTGCGCTCTCGATGAACACCTTCAGGTTCGCGCGCGCTTCCGCTTGGCCGATAAACTCGTCCAGCGCTTGCGGGCGCAACGCGCGGTCCCCCTCGTGGGCCGCGTCCTCGGACTGGCGTTGTGGCTGCAATGATGGGTCGTCTGGTTCACTCATGTCTGCCTTATGCCTCACTGCCGCGCACGCGACCAGCGGCGCGAAAAAGAACCCATTCATTTGGATGACCGGTGCGCATTTGCCCTACCCCTTCGGAGCCAACAGCTTAAGCGCTGCACGGATCAACGTCGCCGCGTCTGCGCCCACGTTCTCGCCCGCCGCCTGCGCCACAGCGCTTGCGGCATCAGACGGCCCATACCCAAGGTTGCCCAGCGCGGATAGCGCATCCGATTGCACCGCTCCGCTGGCCTCAATCGGGGCGCTGACAGGTTCAAGAACGGCGTCGTCCGCCGCGTCAGCGGTGGGCGACGCCCCCCCGCCCGCCGCAGGTGCAACACCAGTTCCCGCCATCGCCATCACGCTATGGGCTTTGTCCTTCAATTCCAGAATGGTCTTTTTGGCCGTCTTCGGACCGACACCCTTGGCCGTGGCCACCGCAGCCCAATCGCCCAAGGCAATCGCGCGGCTCACGCCGTCCGCGCCCAGTGCCCCCAAGATCGCCATTGATGCTTTCGCGCCAATGCCCTGCACGGACATCAGCAACCTGTGCCATTCTTTTTCAACCAACGTCGTGAACCCGAACAGCTGCAACAGGTCTTCACGCACCAGCAGGTCAGTATAAAGCGCAACGGCTTCCCCCACGCCCGGCAATGTCGCCATAACGCGATCACTCACATAGACAATATAGCCCACGCCTTTGACGTCGATCAGCACATGGTCGGCTGCGCGGTATTCCAACCGCCCTGCGATACGCCCGATCATGCGACTGTCCTTTTGCGTACCGCTGGCGCGACCCTTGCGATTGCTCGCGCAGATTGCAGATGATGCGCATGGCAAATCGCTATCGCCAAAGCATCCGCCGCGTCTGCCCCAGCCAAATCAACGCCGGGTAATTGCAGCTTCACCATATGGGCGATCTGCGCTTTGTCCGCATGTCCAACCCCCACGACCGCCTTCTTAATTGCATTGGGGGCATATTCCCCCACAGCCAGCCCAGCGCGTGCCGGAACCAACATCGCGACACCACGGGCCTGCCCAAGTTTCAGCGTTGCGGCCCCGTTTGAATTCACAAAAGTCTGCTCAACGGCTGCGGCGTCTGGCATATGTTCGGCAATGACCGCGCCAAGCTGGTCATGCAGCGCCAACAACCGCTGCGCCAAATCACCCTTGCCGGACTTGCAAACACCATTCGCAACATGGCTTAGACGTGATCCATCCACGTGAATCACCCCCCAGCCCATGTTCATCAACCCTGGATCAATGCCCAAAACCCGCATGCCTGCCCTCTTTTTGTTGTTCGTTCCTTACTCGTTAGCACAAAACGCGAACACCCGCCTAGTCCTTTTGACATTTTCGCCACAGGCGCGTTAACCACCTTCGCCACATTTAGGGTTCGAAAACGTCACCAACAGCCCTAAAACCGACGTTTCTTTAAGTCAATTAGCGCCTTATTTTAAAGGCTTTGGCCGGTTTTTTCAGACATGCAGAATCTGCATAACGCCTATGTTCAAATGGCACTGGTTTGTCGCAAAAAGAGATCCTAATTGCGCCTTAGAACGACGATAGACCTTTAACGGCGCCAGCCCACACATTCAGGAGACTTCACCATGGCAGCCATCGCTTTCCGCACTGCAAACGCAAAATCCGGTTTTTCCTTTGTTGCTTTGATTGGCACATTTGTTTCTTGGAATGACCGTCGCATGACACGCAATTCCCTTAACAAGTTGTCCAACCGTGAACTGGACGATATCGGCCTGGTCCGCGGCGACATCGAAGAAATCGCCAAAGGTAACCTGATCCGCTAACTGCGGCACGGTTTTCGGCCATCGCCACCACAAACGAATAACAAAGGCCGCGTCCAAATCAATGGACGCGGCCTTTTTATGTTCCTGAGGATGAAACGTACTCGTTACTGTATCTCGCGCCCTAGCGCTGAGCGATAAATTGATTGAGGTACCCACCGATTGCAACGGTCACAGGCTCTTCTTGCATCAACACAGCGCCAGCCCGTTCAATCATGGATCCAGAACGTAGCGCTTCGATTTTTTCTGCGTAATTTCCCGCGCCGAGCTGTGCAAACAGCAACGACTTAAATGCGACAAACAGGGCGACAATTAGCATCACGCCTTTCAACGGAAAACGGTCACTCACCAAACGTGGGCGGGACCGGATCAGGCCATCCTTGCCAACACGATGAACAACGCCATTGCGGCGCATACGTTCATGGTTACGGGCAATTTTATTCAAACGTTTGTCTAAAGAAGCATCAATCGTCATTTGGCAGCCTACTCAACTCGGCCCCCACCGAACGCGACCAATTTCCGCCTCAATTGCGACAAAAATAAGGCAGACCCCTAAATTTAAGGGAAAAACAGCTTCAAATGCGGTTTTACTATGTTTCCTTACGTAGGGTTAGCGTCGACCAATCTCCAATCTGATCGTGATGCACCAGATTGTATCCATTGCGTGCATAAACGCCGATGATTTCGTCGGCCTGTTCGTTCAAAAGCCCGGACAGAATCGCGAATCCGCCCGGCTTCGCGTTCGTCGCCATATTCGGCGCCAGCATAATCAGCGGCCCCTTAAGGATGTTTGCGAAAATCAAATCAAACGGTGCAGCATTCGCCAGCGCACCGTCATCAAACCCAGCCGCAGTCACACACGTCACCGCACCGGCCATTCCATTGGCCGCCATGTTTACTTCAGCAACATCCACCGCCACTGGATCAATGTCACTGGCAATGACCTTGGCCTGCGTGGTCCGTGCAGCAGCCATTGCCAAAACAGCCGTCCCACACCCAACGTCGGCCACGTCTTCAAACATTTCCCCGTCATTCAACAGCCGGTCAAATGCGCGCAAGCACCCCAGCGTCGTGCCGTGATGCCCTGTGCCAAACGCCATCGCGGCATCAATCAGCAAGCCGATGCGATCGTCCGGCAACGCCTCTGCATCGTGCGACCCGTAAACAAAGAACCGCCCCGCCTCGACAGGGGGCAACTCGCGCTTCACGTGGGCAACCCAATCGGTTTCCGGCACCTCAGACACCACAAACGGCTTTGCGCCAAACGTCGCCGCCAAAAGCGCGAGTGACGCCTCGTCCGGCGCGCCCTCAAAGTATCCGCCAACTTCCCATAGCCCGCTGTCGTCTTCCACTTCGAAAACGCCCACGCCCGTTGGTGCGGGGTCCATCCCCTCCATAGCGTTGCTCATCGCTTCTGCGGCAGGTTTTCCCATCATCGTGGTCAGTGCTGTGAACGTCGTCATTCTCTACTCCGCAAGTTGCGCCCGCAGGCGTACAAATACCGTTTCATTTCCCTCAACCGGATGGCGCGGGATCATCAACGCCAAGGCCAGCGACACAAGCGCCATCCCTGCCGCCGCCAAGAAAACCAATTGCGGCGATGTTAACCACAGATACCCTAGACCTGCTGGCAGAAACACCGCTGCAATATGGTTAATCGTAAAGGCCACGGCCGCCGTCGGCGCAATATCTTGCGGGTCTGCGATCTTCTGAAAATACGTCTTCAACGCCAAGGCGAGGCTGAAGAACAAATGGTTCACAACATAAAGCCCCGATGCCAACACAACGCCCCACCCGAAGTAGTACAAACCGCCATATAGGAAAAAGATTACTGCCAAGCCGACATATTCAAACACCAAGGCATTACGCTCGCCCCATACGGACACCGCCTTGCCGACCAGCGGCGCGCTCACCATGTTCGCCAACAGCGTAATCAAAAACAGTGACGTGATTTCATGCACGGCAAAGCCAAACTTCTCGACCATCATAAATCCGGCAAACACAACGAAAATTTGCCGCCGCGCACCGGACATGAATTGCAGCGCATAATACAACCAGTACCGCTTGCGCAGAATAAACTGTTTGCGCTGCGGGTTGGGGCTTTCAAATTGCGGGTACGCAAACATGCAAAACAACGCGATGATCGCAGTAATCCCGCCTGACGCCCAATAAACGACCGAATATGACAGGTCGAACTTTTCCCATGTCAGCACAATCAACACATAGGCCAGAAACGTCGCCCCTGACCCCGCCGCAATAAGCCACCCCAACGTTTGCGGCGCGCGTGCCTTGTCGATCCACTGTAACTGTAGGCTCTGATTTACGGTCTCATAGTAGTGAAACCCGATGGAACTCAGCATCGTGATCACCAAAATGCCACCCATCGACGGGAACTGCGCCGTCAGCGCCGTTGCGACCCCCAATAGGGCAAGCGACACCAAACCAAGCACCTGTTCGCGAAACAACATCAACAACACGATCACGCCAATCGCCAGAAACCCCGGGATCTCGCGCACCGTATGCAGCCATCCAATGTCCGCCCCATCGAAATCCGCAACCTCAATCACAAAATTGTTGAGCAACGCAGACCAGGTCGAAAACGCAATCGGCATCGCCGCCGCCATGAGGAATAACAACGTCACGGGGCGGCGCCACAATGGCAGGTTTTGTGCATCAGATAAGGAGACGGTTTTCATACGTCGCCTCTACGCCTGCCCGCTACATTTGTCGAACCCGCATTTACGTTTACGCCCTCCCCGCTGACACCAAACCTCAGCGGCTTCACCAAACCTGACCCCAGACAACCCCGCCCCGTTTGTCTTTGTCATATAAATATCCCAGGGGGAATCGGGCTTGCCCGATGGGGGACTGGTCCCCCTCTTCCCCGCTCGCCGCAGGCGAACTCCGCCTTCAAAAAGCAAACTCAGTAAAAGCTTTGAGGGTCAATATCGATCGCCATGCGCAACTCACCGCGCAGCTTGAATTGCCCGGCCCAAGCCGCCAGCGCCTTTTGCAACGGTGCCGATTTTTCTGCCTTCACCAACAGGCGCACACGGTGCCGCCCGCGTATCCGCGCAATCGGCGCGGGCGCGGGGCCGAACACTTGGGCGCCAATCTTGCGCAACGGCCCATCCATCCGCGCCATCTCGGTGCCCAGGTCAAACACCTCTTGCACGTTGGTCGAACTCAACACGATCCCCGCCATGCGCCCATAAGGTGGCACACCCGCCGCGCGGCGCTCGCCTGCTTCGGCCGCCCAGAAGGCCTCTTCATCGCCCCCTAAAATCGCACGAATAACCGGATGTTCCGGCTGAAACGTCTGCAACACGGCCTCTCCGGTAATCTCGGCCCGCCCGGCACGGCCCGCGACCTGACGCATCAGTTGAAAGGTACGTTCAGCTGCCCGCAGGTCAGACCCTTGCAACCCAAGGTCGGCATCAATCACACCCACAAGCGTCAACTTGGGGAAATTGTGCCCCTTAGCCACCAATTGCGTGCCGACAATCACATCTGCCTCACCGCGGGCGATGCTCTCTATATGTTCTTTCAACGCCCGCGCGGACCCGTACAAATCCGAACTCAACACGGCGATCTTGGCATCAGGAAACAACGCCTGCGCTTCTTCCGCCATACGCTCCACACCGGGGCCAACAGGGGCCAAACGGTCCTCCGCTTCACAGCTCGGGCACACGGTCGGCATCGGTTTCGTTTCACCGCACTGGTGGCACATGAGGCGCTTGAGGAAGCGGTGCTCGACCATCGTTGCATCACAGTCATCACAGCCAATCTGGTGTCCGCAGGCCCGACAAATCGTAACAGGTGCATAACCGCGTCGGTTCAGGAACAGCAACGACTGCTCGCCCTTCTCCAACCGCGTCTGCACCATTTTTTGCAAAGTAGGTGAAACCCACCGCCCCCCCGGCAAATCCTCAACCCGCATGTCAATCGCGGACATCTTCGGCAGCACCGCGTCGCCATATCGCGAGGTGAGCGTCACCCGCGCGTACTTGCCTGCCTCGACATTCGCCCAGCTTTCCAAGCTCGGCGTGGCACTCGCCAAAACAACCTGCGCCGAATTAAGCGACGCCCGCAGAACCGTCATATCGCGGGCATTATAAAGAACCCCGTCTTCCTGTTTGTAAGACGTGTCATGTTCCTCATCGACGACGATCAATCCCAGATCGCGGTAGGGCAAAAACAGCGCCGAGCGAGCGCCCACAATCAACTGCGCATCCCCCTGTCCGACCATACGCCAACAGCGGCGGCGCTCTGTCATAGTCACGCCAGAATGCCATTCCGCCGGCTTCATCCCGAACCGTGCCTCGACCCGTGTGATGAATTCAGACGTCAACGCGATCTCTGGCAACAGCACCAAGGCCTGCCGCCCCGCACGCAAACATTCCGCCACGGCCTCTAGGTACACTTCGGTCTTACCCGACCCCGTCACCCCCTTCAGCAAGGTCGTGCCATAGGTCCCTGACCGCACAGCCTCGCGCAGCACCTTTGCGCCCGCGGTCTGGTCTTCGGTCAGGTCCTTGCTGCCATAATCAGGGTCCAACCGCGGATAGGGCAGATCGCGCGGGCTGTCTTCTTCGGACACCGCGCCCAGCTTTACCAACCCTTTTACCACAGACGGCGTAACCCCTGCCGTGTCCGCGACTTCTTTCAAGGTAAACGCCAGCCCGCCGTACTCGCGCAACACATCCAACACTTTGGTCCGCGCTTCGGTCATCCGGTCCGGTTCAACACTGCCCAAACGGTAGACCTTGCGCATTGACGGCGCATCCCCCAGCCCCGGTGCACGGGTCGCAAGCCGCAGCATCGCGTTCATCGGCGTCAGTGTATAATCAGCAGCCTTTTGCAGAAATTGACGCATCTCATCGGCCATTGGGGCCACGTCCAGCACACGAATAACCGAGCGCACCTTCTTGATATCCCAATCACCCTTACCGTTGCCCCAGACCACGCCCAACACTTTGCGCGGGCCAAGCGGAACCTCAACAAAGGCCCCCAAATGGCACCCGCCCTCTGGCGCTTTGTAATCCAACACGCGGTTCAGCGGTTGCGTTGTCAAAACGCCGACCAACTCGCCCTCGTGGAAAAACGCCTGATTCATGCAGCGGCCTTACGCAATGTCGCCGTCAGCACGCCCATGCCAATCAAAACGCCACCACCAATGCGGGTCATCCAGCCAAGCACGGCGGGCTGACGGATGGTCGTGCGCAGCCGGTCCGCCAGCAGCGCATAGATCAAGACGTTCACGGCAGCGAGACCGACAAACGTCACGATCAGAATCGAAAACTGCGGCGCCAACGCCGCCTGCGTGTTGATGAACTGCGGCACAAAGGCGATGAAAAACACAATGCTCTTGGGGTTTAGCGCGGTCACGACGCAAGCGTTGCGAAACACGGCCCCCGCACTCAATTGCGGCGCACCCTCAATCTTGCCCAATGTCGCACCGCCCGCGCTGCGGATCATACCAATGCCCATCCACACCAGATAGATCGCCCCAACCCACTTAAGCGCGGTAAACGCCGTGGCAGACGCCAGAACAAGCGCACCAAGTCCCACCAAGGAGGTGGTCATCGCGATGAAATCCCCCAGCGCCACACCCGCGGCAGATGCAATCGCTACGCGCCGCCCTTGCGTGAGCGCGTAGGTCAGAACCAGCACAATTGTCGGACCGGGGATGATCAACAACACCACCGTTGCCGCCACAAATGTCATCCAGATTGATAGGTCCATGAGAATCTCCAGCCGCCGCCCGAAATGGCATTAGACACCCGCCGCAACGGGCAATCAACCGCCCCTTCCCGAACGAAGTGGATTGCGCTATTGGGAAGGCAGATTCCTATCACCCAACATAAGCCGGAGCGCAGCCCCATGAAATTCTTCGTAGATACCGCAGACGTCGCCGCCATTGCAGAACTGAACGACCTTGGCATGGTTGACGGTGTCACAACAAACCCGTCCATCATCGCCAAATCCGGCCGTGATATTCTGGAAGTCACCAAAGAAATCTGTGAGCTGGTCGATGGTCCGGTCTCTGCCGAGGTCGTCTCGCTTGATGCGGATGGCATGATCGCGGAAGGCCGCAAGCTCGCAAAAATTGCGGACAATATCACGGTGAAAGTGCCGCTGACTTGGGATGGTTTGAAGGCCTGTAAAGTTTTGTCTGGCGAAGGCACCATGGTTAACGTCACGCTTTGCTTTAGTGCCAACCAAGCGCTGCTGGCCGCCAAAGCCGGTGCCACATTCATTTCCCCATTCATTGGTCGTTTAGACGATATCAACCTTGATGGCCTTGAGTTGATCGAAGACATCCGCACGATCTATGACAACTACGGGTTTGATACGCAGATCCTCGCAGCGTCGATCCGCAACGCAAACCACATGTCCGAATGCGCGAAAATTGGCGCGGACGTCTGCACCGCACCACCGAACGTGATCAAGGCGATGGCGAACCACGTGCTAACGGACAATGGCTTGGCCGCGTTCATGAAAGACATCGAAAAGGCGAACATCAAGATCGTCTAAGGTTACGCCTGCGGCGGGCGGGGGCGCACCTACGGTGCGCAAGAAAGAAAGAGGGGGCCAGCCCCCGTCCTGCGGACTCCCCCGGGATATTTAGATGACAAAGACAAAGGCGGGGCGGCATTCTACATGAGTGTCGCCCTGCAACACTTTGGATTCATCATAAATAAGCCTATCCGCATGGTATTTCTTTCTGCTACAAACGTCCCCAATCAATAAGATGAGACGCGTATGAGCAGTGATCCCCTTCTGACCGATGACGTTCGGTCTAAAATCATGTCCGATCCTTCGGTTCTTCTGGAAGATCAAGATGTTATGCGTGCACTCATCGCCGCAAATGAAAGCGCGCAAGGCAGCAATATCGTTGATCTGCGCGGTATTGCGATGGAGCGCCTTGAGGCGCGGCTTGATCGTCTTGAGGACACGCATCGCAATGTGATTGCGGCAGCCTATGAAAACCTTGCCGGCACAAACCAGATCCACCGCGCGATTTTGCGAATGATGGATGCGACGAAATTTGAGCCGTTCATGAAAGAATTGCGTGGAGACGTGGCCGACATTCTGCGCGTGGATGCAGTGCGTTTGGTGCTTGAATCCGTCACGCCAGAAGCCGGTCCAGCCGTTTCCAAGCTGAGCGATGTTCTGTCCGTCGCAGAACCCGGTTTTGTGCGTGACTACATCACACACGGACGTTCAATCACGGCGCGTCAAGTGACACTGCGCCAAGTGAAATCCGATGATACCGCCATTTTTGGGGACAAGGCAGACTACATCCGCTCAGAGGCCTGTTTGAAGCTAGATCTCGGCGAGGGGCGCTTGCCCGGGATGTTGATATTTGGCGCTGAAGACCCACACCAGTTCACCCCACAGCAAGGCACCGATCTGTTGACGTTCTTTGCCGGAGTGTTCGAACGCTCCTTACGGCGCTGGTTAAGCTGATGATTTCGCCCGCCATGTCCGCCGCCTTGGACAGTTGGTTGGCCCATCAACGCGCCCTGAAAGGTGCGGCGAAGAACACGATCACAGCCTACCAGACTGACCTTTTGGGCTTTCTTAGCTTCATGACGCAATATCACGGCGAAGCGCAGGGGCTTGGCCCGATCTCGCGAATAACCGTCAGTGACATGCGGGCTTGGATGGCGTCCGAACGCGCACGCGGTGTTGCAGCGCGGTCTTTGGCGCGCAGCCTATCGGCGGTGAAATCCTTTTACCGCTGGCTTGCAGACCGCGAAGGGTTTGAGCCAACGGCCGTATTATCCACACGCTCCCCCAAGTTTCAGAAAAAACTCCCCCGCCCGCTGGCCGTAGATGCGGCACGCGCGATGATTGACACCGTTGAAGTGCAAGCTCGCGCGCCTTGGATTGCCGCGCGTGATGTGGCGGTGGTGACACTGTTATACGGCTGCGGCTTGCGGATATCCGAGGCGCTTGGTTTGACCGCGAAGGATGTTCCCCTGCCCGCGACCCTGCGCATCCTTGGTAAAGGCGGCAAAGAACGCCTCGTGCCGGTTATCCCTGCCGCCCGCACCGCCGT
>Ga0209121_10004470_pt1 | contig 13047 bp, 11 predicted proteins | sample Cruoilmetagenom3_FD_187292 | JGI IMG/M metagenome (GOLD analysis project Ga0209121, IMG submission 187292) | Oil polluted marine microbial communities from Coal Oil Point, Santa Barbara, California, USA - Sample 3 (SPAdes) (version 2) | ecosystem: Environmental > Aquatic > Marine > Oil seeps ... | reverse complement strand
ATTTTTACAACTGCGGATGCTTCGGGATTTATGTTCGATTGAAATGAATGCAGCCGTGGGAGAGAAACTTTAAAAGTTAAAGAGGACACGAAACGTGATGGAAATATATTCATTATTAAATAAGATCATGCAAGGAGCAGAAAAATGAACTGGTCCATCCTTGGTTGGGGGATGATTAGCGTGGCAATTATTCTGCTGGTTGTCTTCACCTTTCGTTTTAAAAATGGCAAATCCTATAAGGTTCGAAAGAACACCCAGATGGAGGGATTGAACAAATCACGGATTGCGAAAATTGAAGGTGGTTTACATCGAACGATTGTCCTTGGTCATCAATTGTCGTCATCAGCTTATCCCGGTTTAGGGCTCAACAGCCTGGCGATTGTACCCGGTATTCTTGACCCGGAGACCCTGGCTGATGGGAAGTTGAATATCTCGACATCTCAAGGCTCACTAATGGTATTTGTAAGACAAATTGTTGAAAATTCCTATCAGAATGGTTTTTCAAAAGCTTTAACCCAAAGGGGCGTCAACACCGTATTACCTGGTCCAACGGTTTATTCTAATATAGCCGGATTGGTTTGTGAGTTGGGTGTGCACCCGCAACACGGTTTGATCTTAGCTGGAAATTTTGGGCCTGAGGTATCTTTGTTGAGTGAGGTATGCGTCTCAAAAAATGGGGATGTCTTTGCTGCAGCAGGGACAATTACTTCGCAAGCTGCACTTTTTCCTCAAGTTGAGAACCTCGTCATGGGTGAAAACAACTTTATGCTGCCCGGTTTGCTCACGCCTTCTCCAGGCAGAGATGCAGGTTGGCTGACAGAGGATATCCTGCGGATATTGCTGATCTTTATGATTATTGCAGCTGCTATTTTGAAAATGGTCGGTGTCTTATGAAAAAAATTCTTGCCATAAGCATTCTTTTGTTTATTGGTTTGACCGTTTTAGCGGGATATTTATTCCCACAGGAACTGAGTCCGATCCTCAGTTTAATAATTGATTGGGGCATATTGCTTATCGGGACAGCGGTATTGATAGGCATTGGATATTTAATAAAAAGGCATATTAGCCTGATCTCCCAACGCGAAAAACAAAACTTCTTAAGCATTATTCTCCTGCTGGCTTTTATTTCCACCATTATCCTTGGTTTGATTTTTTCATTTAATCATCCGGTTTTTACAGATTTGATGATCAATGTGCAATATCCTGTTGAAACCAGTCTGCTGGCGATTCTGGCAGTTGTTCTATTGACGGCGAGCTTCCGATTAATTAGCACCCGTGGATGGACACCGATGTCAATCGCATTTTTATGCAGTGCAGTTATTACTCTTGGGCTCGATGCAGGATCGATTTATTTAGGTTCAGGGGGAGCAGGAGATGTGATTTTGAATTTCTTGCGCCGATTACCATTAGTAGGAGCACGAGGTATTTTGCTTGGAATGGGTTTGGGTGGCCTGATTGTTGGTTTGCGAGTTTTGTTGACCATAGAGAAACCTTACGGTGAATGATGACGGAAAAGATTACCTGTCCGGAATGTGGTGCTGAGAATTTAGAAGATGCTGAGTTTTGCATTGTGTGTCATGCACAGTTAAGAGAGGATTCAACTTTAGCTTTTGTTGATCCGCAGCAATCTGACCAAGATGGTTTTGATTTGTTAAATGGCGAGGAAGATGATTTGCCTGGCTTACTGCATGCCTTAAAACAAGAAGATGAAGCTGAAACGGCAGAGGATAAGTCCCAGGAAAATGAACTTCCATCAATTACTCCTGAGGATGAATTTGGTAAAGAGGATATCCAGGAAGATGAGGGAATCCCAGGTTGGCTGGATCGCGTTCGTCAGCGAGCTACTGAGGAAGAGGATTCAACCGGTGAAATCACACAAAAGATTTCGGCTGCAAAAGAAAGCCTGAAAGGTGATAAGCGTTCCACACAGCATGAAAACTTTGAAACATGGATTCAAAAATTACGCGGCCCCATTGGGGGCGGTTTTGATCGTGATCCGGAAGCGGGAGATTCAAGTGATGAGCTCGAGGAGGAACAGGAAGAAGTTCAGGAAAAGGAATCCGAATGGCTTCAGAAAATTCGTAAAGCCGAAGGAAAACAGAATGTTACAGAAGACCAAAGGATTCTTGATCATGGTGAGAATGGCTTGTTGAATTGGCTGGTTGCCTTAGAAGATGGTGAAGAAGACAGATCTGGGGAACAGGGAGAATTCGATATTAAAACGGAAGAAGATCAGGAAAGTGACGAGGTCAAGATTGATGAATCTGCGGCTACCCAGGAAATCCCTGTAGATGAAAGACCTTTGTCCGTAAGGATCCCGCCCAAGCTCTCCGTTACTGATGAGGATAGAAGCCAGGCGGATCAACTCTCGTCGATGATTTTGGATGAGAATGCCCCAAGACCTGTTCGAGTAATAAAACGGCGTTCAAAACTTGGCGCCGCACGTTTTTTCTTTGCGGTTTTACTGATCCTCAGCATGAGCCTTTCCTTATTTATTGGCGAAGCGGTTGTCAATCAATCTGGACCAATTCAGCCGCACACGGATGGCTTTTTATCCTGGATAAAGGATTTAGAAGAGGGAGCTGGCATTTTACTGATATTCGACTATCAGCCGGCGTATTCAAGTGAAATTAATTTAATAGCGTCGCCAATCCTCATTGACCTGGTTTCACGAGAAAGCGATTTAAACCTTCTTTCATCTTCAATGTCCGGACCCATCCTTCAGCGTCAATTAATCGGGGATATCCCCGGATTAGACACGGATTCCATTACTGATTTGGGGTATTTCCCAATCGGGGCATATGGCGCATTTGGGCTGGGCATGGGCATTTCAGCTGATTGGCAAATTGTTGGCTTGCCGGAAAGCGCAAGGGCCTTTCCAGATGGCGGGTTTGATAGCATCTTGATCCTTTCTGATACCTACGGCGGTGCCAGAGCCTGGATTGAACAATTAACGGTCCTGATGCCTGACACACCCATTAATTTGGTGGTCACAGCACAGGCAATGCCGATGTTAGTACCCTATTTTGACTCGGGGCAAATCATAGGGATGGTTTCTGGGCTCAATGATGGTGTGATCCTTGAAACTGAATTATCAACTGGCGTTATGATAGGAATGCGAAGACGAGCTTACCAGGGAGGATTGGTGATATTAGCTGCAGTCATGGTGATTGGTGCGATTAATGCTGGAAACCAAAATGGTGAAGAAGGGGGTGCAGCATGACCTTCACATATGAATTGCTGTGGATCATTTTAAGTTTTCTACTGACGGTTATGGTGCTTAGCTACCTTCTGGGCGATAATATCTTCTTCCGTGTTGCAGCTCACCTTTTCATTGGGTTGACGGCTGGTTATGTGGTTTTGCTAATTGCCAATCAAATTTTGTGGCCATATTTAATCAATCCGCTCATTAATGGCACGTGGCCTGAAGCCTTGTGGTTGGCAATTCCCGTTGTTTTGATCCTCATGCTGCTTTTAAGTCAGATCAGGCGATTTACCTGGATTGGTAGTTTGCCCTTAGCCTACCTGGCAGGTTTGGCTGCAGCAATTGCAGTTGGTGGTGCGGTATTTGGTACATTGCTTCCCCAATCACGAGCGATTGTTGATTCCTTTGACCCTGCAAGATGGTACGCTGTACCCAACCAAACCTGGCTTCGTATCCTTGATGCGGTTGTGATGCTGGTCGGTACGGTTGGAACCTTGAGTTTCTTTCATTTTGGGCGAAAGCAAAAAACGACATCAGAGGAAGAATATGAAAAACAACCTTCGATTATTGAAGGATTAAGTAAGGTGGGGCAGGTTTTTATTGGCATTACCCTGGGTGCAGTTTTTTCCGGCGTGTTTTCATCAAGCCTCCTGGCGTTAATTGATCGCATCCTCTTTATAGGACAATTTCTTACCAATCTCTTTCGGAGTTTCTAATGGATCATCAAGGGGTTTTGCACGCATTACTGGGTTTGGATATTGGTTTTGTAAATACACGGGCATCATATTTCGGTATTCTGGAAGAAAAATACCGGTTGCAAGCCTGTGGTATGGCATCCTCAAGTATGGGAGAGGGTTTTCAACTCGGGAGCGGCGCAGGTGCGGCGATGCAAGATTTGCAAAGCCGATCAGATGTCCATATATTAAAACCGAACGGGGAATTAATTTGGCCTTATTATGAGACCAGATTAGGTGTTGATCGTATTGCAGTAACAATTTCTGGGGGACCAGAGCTGAGAACGGTCTTACTCGGATTGACTGGAGAGGGCTCGCTGAAAGCTGGACAGGCTCTGGTCGAATCCATGCCATTAATAATTGTTGGATCTTACAACTTAACGGCTTTGGCAGATGAAGCAGGTCTGGTTGATGCTCTTGTGACTCATCGCCCGGATCTTGTGGTCCTTACAGGTGGTGAGAATGGCGGTGCAGAAAAATACGTCAAAGGCTGGATAGACATTTTAAAATTAGTTTGCCGGATATTGCCTGAGGAAATTAAACCGGATGTTCTTTATGCTGGGAATACCTTTTTGGAGGAATCAGTCAAACGACATTTAGAGCCTTTGGCGAATTTAAGTGTGGTGCCAAATATCCGTCCTGCTCAGCAGGAAATGGACTTGGTGCCTGCGCAAGCAGCCATAGAAAAGATTGTGATTAATCGATGGCAAAAAGCTATCCCTGGATTCAAGACTTTGATTACACGCTCAAAATCCATCGCAGGCACGAAAAGTTTTGCGTTTTCCAGGATGATTCGGTACCTGGGCAAAGCGAACACAAAAACACATAAAGGTGTATTAGCACTTGATCTTGGCGGCGGTTCAACATTGGTAGGGGCTGGCTTAGATGAAGACTCAGGTGTTATGGTTCAACCTGCATGGGAAGGTTCCCCCGAGTCCCTCGACGACGATATGATTGATTTTGTGCATCAATGGACAGCGGCTACAGTCACACGCGATGAAGTCAGTGAGTATTTATGCAATCATGCCTTGCAGCCCAATTTTATTCCTGAGAATTCTCGTGGCTTGGCAATTTCCCAGGCTTATGCGCGATATCGCATAAAACAGGCAAGTAGACGCTTAGCTAAGAATTTTGCATGGTTTCCGTACAAGCAAGAAAAAGGGCTTGTGGGTCATTTTGAACCCGTGATTGCAAGCGGCGCTATCCTTACGCTAGCGCCAAAAGCAGGTCAAAGTATGTTGATGTTGATTGATGGCCTGGAACCCTGGGGCGTGACGACGATTGTGCTCGATCGTCACCAAATTTTGCCTATGTTAGGTTTAATCGGAACTCAGGAACCAGTTTTACCCGTGCATGTTTTAGGATCAGATGCCTTTGAAAGCCTGGGTACCGTAATCGTTGCTGTTTCAGATGCCCCTGAAAATGAAGCCATTCTAAATGTGAGGGTTAAGACGAATAATGGAAAAGATTATGAAGTTGAGATCTTGCAGGGCACCCTCAAGCGCCTGGTGATCCCATCGGATGTTACGGCAGAATTGACCCTTGAACCAATGTTGGAAACAGATGTGGGATTTGGCGGCTTCGGGGTAGGTGGTCGTTTGAAAGTGCCAGGCGGGAGCATGGGTGTTGTCATCGATGCCCGAGGTCGACCTTTGCGACTTCCTGAAGACGATGAGAAAAGAGTGGCGGAGCTAAAGCGATGGTTGGTGGTGCTTGGCGGATGAATAGAAAAGGGTCAGGGGATTGCAATGATTGTTGATGTTTTACAAACAACTTCATTTACAGAAATCGAACGCGTCCGAAAGCTGCCTTTCCCTGGACAGGTTCTTGTGGAAAAGGGAATGGAAGTTCATCCGTCGGATGTCGTTGCTGAGGCACAAGTTCCAAACAAGATCATGATGCTGGACATCGCCAGGGGACTGGCGCTGTCACCCGATGAAACAAAAGCTTGTTTGATTCGTGAAGTGGATGATATCCTGGAGGAAGGAGATGTTATTGCCCAATGTGGAAATACTCTTCCCAGGTTATTCAGGGCACCTGTTGACGGAAAAATCATAAGCTATCACCAGGGGCAGATGGTTCTGGCAACAGGAACTTCTAAAATTACTATTACAGCGAACATGATTGGCAGTGTAAAAGAAATCATCCCCGAATATGGGGTTATTCTTTCATCACGCGGCAGTGTAATTCAAGCTTACTGGGGAAACGGCTTGTCCGGCAGCGGCATTTTAAAGGTTTTAGAAGCATCCCTGGATCGACCGATAACTATCTCAATGCTGGGTGACATGGCGCAAGATCAGATTATTGCAGGCGGTGCTTGTTTAGACGGGGATGTATTGGATGCATGTTTTGAAAATCAGATCTCCGGATTGATCTTGAGTACTTTATCAACAGACCTGATTGAAAAAGTGAATAAACTGCCTTTCCCGGTGATTGTTCTGCATGGATTTGGCGAACATACCTTAGCCCAGGACATCTTTGGAATTTTCAAATCTCATTCTGAGGCAAGAATTAGTTTGAATGCATGTCCGGTGGATTATTTTGATGGTGAACGCCCCGAGGTTATTATTCCAAAAGATGAGGGAACAATAACGCGGGAACTTGGTTTTCGTAAGACATTAGAAGTTGGTGATAGGGTGCGCCTAATTTCAGGCAAGACGATTAACCAGCTGGGGAAAGTTGTTGAGTTGCTCGAAGAAGGGCAAATTTTTGAAAATGGTGTGATCATGCCTGCAGCAATTGTAAAATTACAGAGTTTAGAAAAGGTGAAAGTTTCCCAACTTAACCTTGTTGTGGTTGGCTGAGCTTTTATTAAATGGTCTGTATCCCTATCTGTAAATAGCTAAAATATTATTATTTGAATTTTAATTGTTTCTTGTTGGTGTGGGTGTTTGTGTTTTCACCAGTGAACTTAGCAACCACCCTGTTACCCCTGTTTCAGTCTCCACTTGATACCATAAATAGTTGTTTTCAGAGAGGCTCTGGTTGAGCACCTCAATTTGTGCGCCATCATTGGCATAACCGATCACCTGAGCCTGGAAATCGGCTGATTCCCGAATCACAATACCGTTGATCGAATCAACAACAATCAAAAATCTCGTGGGTTGGGGAGTGGGGCTTGGTGTTGGGGAAGGGGTATTTGTCGGTGATTTTGTTATGGACGGCGTGATTGTCTTTGTTTGAGTAATGAGGCTTGCGGTAGGCGATACCATTACCTTTGGGGAGCTTGTCATTGAAGGCATTATTTTTGGGGTATTTGTGGCATTGTTAATGGTTATGCTTGTTGGTATGGGCTTAAAGGATAAGGGCAGTTCTATCCCGCTAAGAATCAGTGCACCAATCAGCAATGCAAAGCTAAGGACCAAGGGCAAGATGGCAAGTATCCATCCAGTGAAATGTTTTGGACTGAACCCTAATATCAGAAAAGCTATGATTGCAACAAAGATTGATAATACCAGATGGCAAACACCGATTAATAAGGCGTCAGGCCAGAGGTGAGCATATCCAAGGGGAAGAGCAAAACCTGCAACGGCGATTGGAAAAAGGATCTCATAAGTTAAGATGATTCCTATCTTGCGGGGTAATTTCCCCTGCCTAATTAAAATTAAGACACATAAAAAAGAGCTCAGTGCAACAGCAGCCAGGTCAAGCCAGTAAGGTGCGCTGAATCGTATGGCGTCCAATCGACCAGTCTGCCCTTCTTTTTGAAGATAGCCTGCAAGGAGCCCAGCAAAGAATGTTAAAAAAACAGGGATCAATAGGCTGACCAGGCATTTTATCCAGTGGCTGAATTTATTGGCGTGAGGGAATAATGCCAGCCCAAAAACAGGGCGGAGAAAGGGCAATGCCACTAAGCCTAATAGAAGGATAGCGGGTTCATTAAAGTATAAAGATAGACCAATTATCAAACTCCCGAAAAATGAGAGAAGGAAAAAATTCAAAGTCGGAGCGGATAAGGCTAAAAGAGAATCGAGCAATATTTGTCTTTCAGCAAGAGAAGCTGCACGCGGTCGGCGTCTTATGTGCCGCTGTCGGGCAGGCGGCAGGTCGTTGATATTGGTGGGTAAGGTTTCGCTGCTTGGAAGGCCCATATCTGTCATTCTCTTAAGGTATCGGGTGTACAGGTTAATATTGTCATTATGACCATTATAATACAGGGGAAATGATTTGGACAAAATGACTGTGAATTGCGATTGTTAAAAATATGGCTGCTGGGGTAGAATAGGGGCTATGAAGAATGACATGCTTCGTCCTTTACTTGTGCTAATTTTGGCCATCACCCTGGTTTTTAGTGCAACTGCTTGTGAGCCGTCCCTTCTAACGGAAACAGGTGTACCGGAGGAAACAAAAACGGTAACACCGCCTGAGACTGCCACGGAAGTTGTCCCCCCATCCACATCGACCCCGAGCACGTCGACAGTTATTTTAATTTCCAGCTTGGAGGCTGATCAATTTGCCCTTGCACAGGTTCAATCGGCCTTAGAAACCCTGATAACGGAGGCAGGAATTAAGCTTGTTATCCAGGAATGGACGTCATTTGAAATGATGTCCAATGTCCCGATGGTTGTCAGCGTTGGTGAGGATATTGATGTCAACAGCCTTGCGCAAAACTACCCGGAAGTGTCATTTGTGGCTGTGGATAATTCCAATACTACCCCTTCAGTTAATGTCAGTGTCATCGGAGATCCAATGGCTGATCAGCGGAACCGGGCTTTTATGGCGGGATATCTGGCTGCCCTTATTTCAGACGATTATAAAGTTGCTGCCCTTGTCCCTTCGGAGACAAACACAACAGACGCAGTTTTGGAATCTTTTGTGATCGGTGTGCGATTCTTTTGTGGTATTTGCCAGCCGAAATACCCACCTTACCAATCCTTTCCACAATGGCAGACCGTTTCCGTTGAAAATGTAGCAGAGCAGTACCAGCCTATCATAGATGGTTTTAGAAATAGCGGCGTTGATGTCCTCTACATTCAGGGTGACCTTGCCGCATCCTCTATGCTTACTGCAACGGTTGATAATGGGATCAATGTGGTGAGTGATAAACGTCCTGACATAATCATCAATAATTATGCCGGCACGGTGCTTTCAGACCCGGCGCCAGCTCTAACATACCTTTGGCAAGAAATTCTGAATGGGCGTGAGGGTCTTCAAATTCCGGCTTCTATCACCCTGGCAGACGTGGATTCTGGTCTGGTCTCTGAAGGACGTTATGCGGCATTTATGAAAATGGCGGCAAATCTTCAGGAAGGATTGATTTCCGTTGAAGCGGTACCTTAATAATGAGAATCAGCGTCTTTATTTGAGGTTCCGGGGGGATTGCCTTTAAATAATTCAGCAGTTGCCTGACCGGGTTGGGAAATGCCTTCCCGCTGTAAAACTTTTAGTAGGGTCATCCCAATGATTTTCAGGTCAAGCCAGAACGATTGGTGGTCAACATACCATATATCGAGTTCAAACTTTTCCTGCCATGAGAGCGCGTTACGGCCGTGGACCTGTGCCCATCCTGTAATTCCTGGCAAGACATCGTGGCGTCGAGCTTGTTCTGCGTTATATAATGGCAGGTAATCGGGAAGCAGCGGTCGAGGGCCTACCAGGCTCATCTCTCCTTTAAGGACATTGATGAGCTCGGGTAATTCGTCAAGGCTTGTTGACCGTAAAAATCGACCCAGTTTTGTCAACCGCTTCTGATCTGGCAAAGGCTCGCCTAATTTATTGACGGTATTATGCATTGTGCGAAATTTATAAATGGTGAATATTTTTCCCTGGAATCCCGGTCGCTCTTGGCGAAAGAGGATAGGAAATCCATAAAAATTCACCACAAGAAAGCTAATCAGTATTAAAATAGGAGATAGAAGTATCAAAGCTGGTATCGTTATGGCGATATCCAGAATATGTTTGACAAGAGGTGTGCCTTTCGGCAATAATTGAATAGACATTGATAATACGATTGTACCAAATTTGTTATGAATTGAATCCAACCCATTTTGGGAATGATGCATATTGATAGCATATGGAAAGGAAAAATCATGGACGAGAGAATTTTGATAATTGAAGACGATGAGGAAATTCTAAGGGTACTTAAGCGAGTACTCAGTTATGAAGGATATATTGTTGATACAGCGCTGACCGGCAAAGCAGGTTTGACCCTTGCTGAACAGCAGCGTCCTGATTTGGTCGTTCTCGATTGGATGCTGCCCACCATGGACGGCTTGGAGGTTTGTCGACAATTACAAAAGATTGGCAATCAACCAATTTTGATGTTGACAGCTAAGGATACCACCTTGGATCGTGTTGAGGGCCTTGACGCTGGTGCGGATGATTATGTTGTTAAACCTTTCGAGATTGAAGAATTACTCGCCAGGATACGGGCTTTACTTCGCCGTACCGCTGCTGACCGTGTGAAGGTGCTGGAGTTTGAGGATTTGAAACTTGACAGCAGTTCCCATAAAGCGATCAGGGGTGAACGAGTCATTGACCTGACAAAAAAGGAATACGATCTGCTTGATTTGTTCCTGCGCCATCCAAGGCAGGTTATGCCTCGCAAAGTCATCTTTGACAGGGTTTGGGATTATGATTTTGGCGGCGAAAGCAATGTATTGGACGTCTATATTCGTTATCTACGCCAAAAATTAGAAGATCAGGGTGAATCACGATTGATATATACCGTGCGCGGGGTGGGATATGTTATGAGGGAACCTGAAGAGTAATTAAAAAATGACCCTGCGTCTTCGTCTGACATTGTTATACGCCAGTTTGCTTTGCATTGTTGTATTTTTGCTTGGCATTGTTATGTATACAATGCTGTATATGATCATGATCAACCATGTTGACAGCTTGCTGGATTATTCAGCCGATCAAGCTATAGAGGCTTTGTGGGTTACCCCGGACGGTACGATTGGTGTTGATTCTGATGAATTTATTGCTTACGGCTCATCAGAATTCCAGGTTTGGTCAGATGAAGGGAAGCTATTGCTCAGTTCTGAGCCTGATAGTTCACTTAATGAGGCTTGGAATGCTGAGATCATGGAAAATGACCAATCAAATTTCAGAAATGAAACTGTCAATGGTGTCTCTTATCGTCTTTTAAGCCTCCCTTTAGAAGCCGAAGGTGAGAAGTATGGATGGCTGCAAGTTGGGATGACACTGACAGATATGCAGCAAAACCAGGATGTTTTGCAGCTTGTAATTAGCCTTGTAATTGTCTTTGCGATATTTGCATCGGGCTTTATTGGTTGGTTTGTGGTTGGAAAAGGGCTTCAGCCCCTTACTAATATGTCGAATATTGCAAAAAACATCACCAGTACCGAGGATCTTTCACAAAGACTTCCCGTGGAAACCGGGCGTATTGATGAGATTCGCCAATTAGGACTTACATTTAATAGAACCCTTGCACGCCTGGAACGTTTATTCAGAATACAGCGTCAATTCCTGGCTGATGTCAGCCATGAACTCAGGACCCCACTTACGGTTATCAAAGGCAATATTGGACTGATGCGATTAATGCATGACTTTGACGATGAATCCCTGGAAAGTGTTGAAGTTGAAGTGGATCGGATGACCCGCATGGTGGGTGATTTGCTGTTAATGGCACAGGCTGAAACGGGGAGATTACCGTTATTGATGGCACCCGTTGCAGTTGATGACATTCTTTTTGAGGTATTTGAACAACTGAAAGTGCTTTCCCGTGGGAAACATGAAATACGGATTCTTGATATTCAACCTACAATTGTCACAGGAGATCGAGATAGGTTGAAGCAGGTATTCTTGAACCTTGGCGGAAATGCTGTTAAATTCACACCAGAAGGAAAACACATTTTTTTGAGTCTGGATGTTGAGGATAATTGGGTAAAAGTACTGGTTCGGGATGAGGGGCGTGGGATACCAAAGGCAGAAGTTGGTCGTCTCTTCGACCGTTTTTACAGAGGCGATAAAGCTCGCAGGCGCGATGACAAAAATGCTGGATATGGTTTAGGTTTACCAATTGCATATTGGATTGTTCGCTCTCATGGCGGAAGGATAGATGTGCAGACAGAAGTTGATATCGGGACAACATTTACCGTTTGGCTGCCCGTTTCTCAGACGGATGTTCCAACCAGACCTTTAGAAATCGATGAAGAACAAATTTGATTTTTCCTCAACAATCAATCAATATATTCCTGATTTTTAGCTTTAGTGCGACATCAATAAATCACAAGATGAACAACACAGGGATTCAAATCACTTCCTCACACTGGGGAGGGATTCAGGGAGGGGGTTGGTACTGATGAGTGTGCCCCATTTTCTGATCGTTTTTTATTCTCTTTAAGAAGTCCCGGGACGGTTTTTCTTTAACCTGTTTATAGGCTTTATGAATGCTCTTCTATTGGGCTTGATTAATGGTGGTTGAATTTCAATTGAAGGTAAAGTAAATGAACATCCTTGGAAGGGCCAATTATTAAGAACAATCAGATAGCTTTATCTTGACCTTTCAATGCAAATCGGATAGACTCATAAATCGGATAATAATGGCATTGTGCGATTAAAAAGTCTTGCGTTTAGGTTAGGGCTTTGGTATAATCGTGCAGTCTTAAGGCGTTTTGTAGTTTAACAATTTATCATTTTGCCGATGTAGCTCAATGGTAGAGCAATCGCCTTGTAAGTGATAGGTTATGGGTTCGATTCCCATCATCGGCTCAGGTTACACGTTTGCGATCGGGATTGATTTCAATGAAACGATCCCGATCTCGAGCAGGTAACACACTTGCTTGATCCAGGACGGTTACCCAAGCGGACAAAGGGGACTGACTGTAAATCAGTTGGCACAGGCCTTCGTTGGTTCGAATCCAACACCGTCCATTTCTGGCAGCCCAGGCTTCCAGTTAGATCGGCTGCCCTCATAGCTCAGTCGGTAGAGCGCATTCTTGGTAAGAATGAGGTCATGGGTTCAAATCCCATTGAGGGCTTTCTGCCGAAGTAAGATTTAAAGAAAAAATTGGTTGAGGCTTTTTGCAAAGGAGAAAGGTATTTATGGCCAAGGAAAAATTTGATCGCTCAAAGCCGCACCTCAACGTGGGAACGATGGGACACATTGACCATGGGAAGACCACGCTGACAGCGGCGATCACA
>Ga0209121_10004469_pt1 | contig 13048 bp, 14 predicted proteins | sample Cruoilmetagenom3_FD_187292 | JGI IMG/M metagenome (GOLD analysis project Ga0209121, IMG submission 187292) | Oil polluted marine microbial communities from Coal Oil Point, Santa Barbara, California, USA - Sample 3 (SPAdes) (version 2) | ecosystem: Environmental > Aquatic > Marine > Oil seeps ... | reverse complement strand
TATATAATTACTGGAGATAAAGACTTACTAATATTGAAATCCTACCAGGAAATTCAAATCTTAAAGCCTTCTGATTTCTTAAAAATAATAGAAAAGTAAAGGGATAGTAAAGCTTTTTGTATAAATTCCTGCATAGTAGCCAGATATTCTAATAAGTTAAGAGATGGTGACTATGTGGCTATCTTTCTTGAGCTAAATATCACCTTGCTATAAGTGTAAATAAGTATAGCAGTTACAAGCCTTGGTGGTATACATGCTGGCCTAAAATGCTGTATTTTTTCTAAATTTCTTTTTTTATGGTTTTCTGCTTTATTGTATTTACCAATTTTTTTATTTAAACTCAAAGACCATGGTGAAAACTACTTATTTTAGAAATAACCCCAATTCAAATGAATTTGTTATATTATAATAATTGAATATAGATTATTTTTAATTTCAAAAATTTTATATATAATAGGTTAATAAAAAATTTTATAAAATTTAAAATGTGGATAAAAAAAACCTTAATTATATTAGGAGTTATACCTATAATATTTTTTTCTCCATTAGGAATATCTTCTATTGAAGCAGAAGATTGCAGTTTAGAAATTACTGTAGAAGAAACTGCTATAGACAATATAGTTTATTGCGATTATTATCCCTGGTTTAATGAAGCAATATGGAGACGCGGATATTCCAATACTCCTTATTTGGGTTTTTATAACAGCCAGGATAAAAAAGTTATACAACAGCATGTAGCATGGGGAAATGAATTTGGAATAGATGTTTGGAGGATTGAGTATGAACTTCCATTAGACGAACAAATACAAAATGGAATTTTAAATACAGATTTAGGTAATACAAGAGTCTGTATGATGTATGACATAATGATAAGAAATATATCAGCAGGAAAAGGAGAACCCCCTTACAACTTTGATGATCCGTATATTTATAATAATTTTATTAATGACATCAATCATATAGCAAACACATACTTTTCCCACCCTAATTATTTTAATATAAATGGAAGGCCTGTTTTATGGATATATATAACAAGGGAGCTATATGGAAATTGGAAACAGGCTGTATATCAAGCAAGACAAGAAATGAATAATATGGGTTATAATGTTTACCTAATTGGAGATCACATATATTATGACTATGATTATGATGGCATTGAACTTTTTGATGCAGTTGGAATATACAGTCCATATCAAGCAGGTCCACCACAGTCCGATAAACTTATAAAAAGGATGGATGAACTGTACTTAAAATGGAGTTATGCTGCAAAAGCAAGAGGAGTTGATTTAATACCTGGAGGAATGCCTGGATATAATGATACTTGCTTAGCACACGAGAGAATATGTATGCGTCCTTTCAGCTGTTCACCTTCTGAATTTAATTGGATGTTACATATACTCTTAAAATATGCTGATCCAGTAAATGGAGCTGAAAATATAAGGCAATTCTCTATAGCAACATTTAACGAGAACCAGGAAGGGAGTGGGGTAGAACCTTCACAGGAATGGGGTTATAGTAGAATAGAACAAATACCAAAGGTTTTTGGGGAAAACTGATTTAGTAACTATTTTATATGTTAATTAATCATTAAAATGGAAAAAATTATTGGAATAACAAATGTCAGAACAAAAATAAAAGATATAGTTAACAAGGTTTCAGATAAAGAAGAGACATATATTGTTACTAGAGATAGCAAGCCTGAAGCAGTAATCATGTCCTATGACAAGTATTTAGAAAATAAAGAATTAATATCACAAGGTCGAAAAATTAGACTTGAGAAACTTCTTATAGAAACACGCAGGCAATTTAATGAGTGGCTTAAGAAAAAAGGTCACGATATAAATAAGCTATCCGAGGAGGATATAGAGAGGATTATAGAAATATTAAAACCTTCTGATTTCTTAAAAATAATAGAAAATAATAAATAGCCAGGTTAAATAGCAAAAGTTGCATAATTGCAGTCATTTCCTTATTTTTCGATTTATTGAATTAACTTATGAGTTATGATAACATAAAAATTGGTACTCTGTTTTGATCGTGACCAAAGTTAATTTTTGTGCCAACAAATTAACTTTGGAAGCCCAAACTCTGACTGCAGCGTAAATGCCTGCTGTTAGCAGGACTTATAAAGCAGGCAGGAGGGCATCCACCTGCTTAGGGCAGGGCATAAAAAACTTCTTGTGGTTGCGACAAAATAGAGTATCGCTTTACAAAATAGCAGATAATTATATCAGTCATTTTGATTATATATAATTATAAGTAGCATAATTACCCATCAATTATTTATTGTTTATTATGGATATTAGAAAAATATTTTTAGATTATTTTCAAAAGAAAGGCCATCTTATACTGCCTTCTGCAGGCTTAATTCCAGATAATGACCCGAGTGTACTACTAACAACAGCTGGCATGCAGCAATTTAAACCTTATTACCTGGGAGTGAAAAAACCACCAAAAAACAGGATTTCAACAGTGCAAAAATGTTTTAGAACAAGTGATATTGACAGTGTTGGATATACTGAAAGACATCTGACTTTTTTTGAGATGATGGGGAACTTTTCATTTGGAGATTACTTTAAAGAAGAGGCGATAAAATATTCACTGGATTTTATATTAAATATTTTAAAGCTACCAGAAGAAAAATTATGGGTTGGAGTATTTAAAGGTGAAGACAAACTGCCTGAGGATAACGAGTCTATAAAATTCTGGCATAACAGCGGTATTGCTTATAAGAAGATTTATAAATTTGGAAAAGATGAGAATTTCTGGGGCCCGGCAGGTGAAACAGGGCCTTGTGGACCATGTTCTGAGATATATTATGATTTTGGCAAAGAGTATGGCTGTGGAAAAGATAGCTGCGGTCCAGGATGTGAATGCGGCAGATTCTTAGAAATATGGAACCTTGTTTTTACTGAGTATAATTTTGATGGTACCAAATATACAAAACTACCAGGTAAAAACATTGATACCGGTATGGGTCTGGAAAGAATAACAGCAGCTCTGGAAGGAACTCCATCAGTATTTAAAACTTCTTTATTTAAAGAGATTTTAGAAAAAATAGAAGAAATTTCAGGAAAAAGGTTAACTGATAAAAATGATTCACAATACAATCCTGATTTTAACAGAAGTATAAGAGTAGTTGTAGATCACAGCAGAGCTATTTACTTTTTAATTTCAGATGGAGTAATGCCATCAAATGAAGGAAGAGGATATATTTTAAGGAGGATAATAAGAAGGGCAATAAGATTTGGAAGACTTCTTGGGATAGATGACTTTTTCTTGAATGATATTGGCAAAACAGTAATAGATAAATATTCTGATGTATATCCTGAGCTTTTAAATAAAAAAGATTTTTCCCTTAAACTGGTTAGGGATGAAGAAAAGAGATTTTCAAAAACATTAAAGGAAGGGATGAAGGTTCTGGTTCAGGAAATTAAAGAATTGAAAGTTTCTGGTAAAGAGTATATAAATTCTAAAGACTCATTCAGGTTGTACGATACTTTTGGATTTCCAGTTGAACTTACTATGGAAATTTTAGGAGAAAACAATTTGAAATTGGATTTAAATAAGTTCAATGATTTTTTAAAAATACATTCTGAAAAATCCAGAAAAAAAGCTTCTTTTGATAAAAAGATTGACAGGGGTATTTACCTGTCTAAAAAAATAATTAAAAAAAATGAAGTTGAATTTGTAGGATACCAGGAAAATAGGCTTAGGTCTAAAGTAATAAGTATAATTGAAATTACAAGGGATGGAAAAAAAGAATTTGTATCCAGTTTATCTGAGGGTAAAACAGGAGAGGTAATCCTGAAGGCTACTCCTTTTTATGGCGAAAAAGGGGGACAAATAGGCGATAAGGGAATTATTAAAACTAATGAAGGAATTTTTATAGTAGAGGACTGCAAAATTCCAATAGAAGGAATCATTGCCCATATTGGTAAGGTAGATAAGGGGAAGCTTACCGTAGGAGATGAAGTAGATGCTGAAATTGATATAAAATTTAGAAAGAATGTAAGTAAAAATCATACCGCAACACATCTTCTACATTGGGCGCTTAGAAATATAATTGGCAAAAAAGCTGTGCAAGCAGGTTCTTTTGTAGGAAAAGATAGGTTCAGGTTTGACTATACTATTTACAGCACTCCTTCTATAAAAAAATTGGATAGGGTAGAAGAAATTGTAAATGAAAAAATACAGAACAACGATATAGTTAGATGTTTTGAAACAACTAAAGAATATGCTGATGAAATAGGCACTATTTCTTTATTTGATCAAAAGTATGGTAAGTTTGTAAGAGTGGTTGAGATCGATGATTATAGCAGGGAACTCTGTGGGGGGACACATGTCAATAGAACAGGAGAGATTGGACTGCTTAAAATTATTTCTGAATACAGCATAGGTGCTAATCTCAGAAGAATAGAAGCAGTAACAGGAATGTATGCTTATTCGTATTTATCAGATAGAGGAAAAATATTAAAAGAAGTTTCAGGTTATTTAGAAGCTGATGAAGATAAATTAAAAGATGCAGTAAGTGAGATAAAAAATAATTTGAAAGAAGTACAGGAGAAGTTAAGGTTATTTCAGATAAGAGCAGCTAAAAAGGAAATACTTGATAAATTCAAATCTAAATCAGGTATAAATGATATAAAGGTTATTGATTTTGATTTTTCAAAAGCTGATTATAATTTTAATTTAGATATTAAAAGTCTGGGTATAATTGGAGATGAAATTAGAAATTTTTTTAAAGATAAAAATACTTTCATAGTTTTTGGAGATGTAACAGGAGAAAAACCCGTACTTCTGCTGCAGGCTACAGAAGATCTTACAAGGAAAGGCATTGATTGCGGAAAACTGGCAAAAGAAGCAGGTGAAAAAATAAAAGGTGGAGGAGGAGGAAAAATAGATTTTGCTCAGGCAGGTGGATCAGATGTAAAATCCGTAAGTAGTGCTATTCGTTTTGTAAAAAATAAAGTTTTTGAAATTTTAAATTAATAAATAAATTAAATGAGAATACTTGGGTTGGATATTGGTGATAAAAGGATAGGGGTTGCTATAACAGATAAATCAGAGACAATAGCAAAACCCTTAAAAGTAATAAATAATGACGACAGGGTAATAGATGAATTAAATAATTTAATAAAAGATTATAATGTAAAAAAGATGGTAGTGGGGATTCCATACACTTTAAGAGGAGAAATTGGCCTGCAGGCGAAAAAGGTAACTTATTTTATAGATAATGTATTAAGAAAATCAAAACTAAAAATAATATATATAGATGAAAGATTTACCTCTAAAATTTCAAGAAAAATAATAAAGAAAAATAAAAGAACTGGTGAAATTGATAAAATTTCAGCAAGCATAATACTCAGTGATTATCTGAATAGTTCAAAAAAGCAGGAGGAATAAAGAAGCTTATAGTGTAGAAGAATTTATTATAATAGTAAGATATAAACTGTGCAGATTATGAATAAAGTAAGACTTAATAAAAAAAATACCGGAAAGCTTTGTATTTTTATTTTAGCAGTTTTTTTAATATTTTCATTGACTTTTTATTTAAGTTCATGCAAAAAATACTTAGAAAAAAAAGGAGAAGTTGCTGAAGAAAGAGTTGAAGTTGAGCTAAAAATAGAAGAAGGAATGACCCTAAGAGAAGTATCAAAACTTTTAGAGGAAAAAGGTGTAATTGACAGTAGTTTTTTCTTCAGATTATATGTTGAACAGAAAGGTAAGGCTGAAAGTTTAATTCCTGGAAAATATAAATTTAAAACAGGATCAGATTATGAATCAGTGCTTGATGAAATAACTTCCGGGCCTCAAGTTGTAACTTATAAGTTTGTTATTCCAGAAGGTTACATAGTAGAGCAGATTGTAAGAAGAGTGGCGGATGAATTACCATTTATTGAGTATTCTGATTTATTGGAAGCCATAGACATAAATAATTATAATTATGATTTTTTAAAAAATGTTACAAGCCTTGAGGGATTTTTGTTTCCAAAAACTTATGAGGTAAATATAGATTATAGTGCTAAGAATATAATAGAAATGATGCTTGCTCAATATAGATTTGAGATAGGTGTACTTGATTATTCTTTTGCTGAAGAGCACAACCTATCGCCTTACGAAATTTTAATAATTGCATCTATGATTGAAAGAGAAGCGTATATCGCAGAGGAAAGGGAACTTATATCAGCAGTAATTCATAATAGATTGGAAATAGATATGCTCCTACAAATAGATGCTACTTTAACATACGACCTGGGTAAATGGGATGAAGGTATAAATGATTCAGACAAAGAAATTGACTCCTCTTATAATACCTATATTTATACTGGTCTTCCTCCAACACCTATAAGTAATCCTGGACTTGCCTGTATAAAAGCAGCACTGGATCCTGCTGATGAAGATTATCTTTACTATTTAGTTGACGATCCAGAGAAACATAGTCATTCATTTTCCTATACCCTGGAAGAACATAATGAAAAGCTCCAAAATAACTCAAATTAGGCAGATACAAACCTATCTTAAAGAAAAAAAACTATTAGGCAATCTTAGAGAAGATGCTGCTGCAGGGAAAATACCAGTAATAGATGAAGTTGCGGGCAGATTTTTAGAAATGCTGTGCTTTATAAAAAATCCAAAAAATATTTTAGAAATTGGATGTGGAAGTGGATATTCCTCGTATTTTTTAGTTAAAAATTTGGGCAGTGGCAATTATACAGGAATTGATTTAAATAAAAAGAGATTGGAGATGGCCGAAAAATTTATAAAAAGTATATTTCCAGAGAAAAATTGTATTTTTTTAGCAGGAAATGCTATAGACATAATAACTGATCTTAAAGGTAATTATGATTTAGTATTTATAGATGCTGCAAAGTATGAATATCCAATGTATGTTAAATCTTTAATGGGAAAAATCAAAACAGGATCAATCATTATTGCTGATAATATTTTTTATAAAGGTAAAATTTTTACCAGTAGTGTAACAAAACATGATTGCAGAAGTGTAACGGGAATTAAAGATTATATTGGTTATATAACTCGCAGCCGTAATTTTAAGAACAATTTTATAAATGTTGGAGATGGCCTGTCAATCTCAAAATTTTTGGGCAGATAATTTTAAATAATATTGACAAGAATTTGCATATAGGTGAATATGAAAAAAAAGATGCCTGAATTACTTGTACCTGCTAATAATTTAAATACATTAAAATATGCAGTGCAGTATGGAGCAAATGCTGTTTATGTGGGTGGCAAGAAATTTAATTTAAGAAGCCTGGGAGAAAATTTTACATTAACCGAGTTAAGAAAAGGAGTAGATTACGCTCACAACAGGGGAGTAAAAGTTTATTTTACTTTAAATGCTGTTATTTTAGACAATGAAATTTCAGAGCTGGAGGAGTATTTAAGCGAGATAAAAAAAATAAATTTAGATGCAGTTATAATAGCAGATTTTGGAGTAATAGAATTAGTAAAAAGATTGCTTCCGAATGTAAAGATACATATAAGTACACAGACTAATGTCACAAACAATTTAGGAGTAGATTTTTGGGAAAAAATAGGAGCAAGCAGAGTTAATTTAGCAAGAGAAATAAAGTTTTTAGATTTGAAGAATATAATAAATAAATCCAGTATAGAAATAGAAGTATTTATCCATGGAGCATTGTGCATTTCTTATTCTGGCAGGTGTATGCTGAGTAAATATCTAACAGGCAGAGATGCTAATAGGGGAGAGTGCGCTCACAGCTGCAGGTGGAAATATTATTTAATGGAAGAAAAAAGGCCAAATTTATTCTTACCTATTGAGCAGGACAAGAGAGGAACTTATATATATAATTCACGGGATTTATGTTTGCTTAAAAGGTTGAACTTACTAATAGATGCAGGTGTAGATAGTTTTAAAATAGAGGGTAGGATGAAAACAGAAAATTATGTCAGCCTTACTACATGGGTTTATCGCAAGGCTTTAGATTATATTGAGCAGGGTAAATTTACCGAGCAAAAAATTTCTTATTTGATGGGCGAATTAGATAAAACTTCACACAGGAATTTTACATTGGGTTTTATGTTTTTAAATGATTACGGAGAGCTGCAGGAAAACAATGACGTGCATTATATAAAGAAATATAGATTCGTTGGTGTGTATAAAGGATATAGTGATAGATATAGTGGACCTATAATAAAAGTAAAAAATCAATTCAAGCAGGGTGAAATATTTGATATTCTTCAGCCAGGGGCCGATCCATTAAAATTTAAAATAGGCAAAATAATCCTTCATAATAGCAACAATAATAATAGTAAAATTAGTAGCAGATATGAAGAAATTAGCTGTGCAAACACTAACGATGTAGTAATTATTCCCAATCTTAAAAAACTAAACCCCAACGCCATTTTTAGGATTAAAATTTATTGAAAATAGCTATTTGATATAAGCATATCGGGATTACTACATCGCAACTTTATGAATAACTTCTGATATTAGAGTCTGATAATGAACCCCCAGTCTTTTTGCCTTTTTCTTTATATTATCCAAATCTTGTTTATTAATCCTGATATTAAGGACAGTGTTCTTTTTCCTTATATTGATTGAATCTGCAATAGCTTTAAGCTCACTTTTAGATACAGGTTTATATGCACCTTCCAGTAATTCTTTTTCTATATGTTTTTCTTGAATTGTAAGTTTAGGTGTTCTCATATCATTCCCTCCTTAAATATTTTAGTATATTTTCTGCTTGGAAACAGTGTTTTTAAAAAATAATAATCGTTTTCCTCAACAAAAGGCACTATCCAAATGTAATTCTTGTATTCAAATAACATAATATTTTGATTAACACGCTTAGGATTTTTCATAATTTTAATTAGTTTTGAATTAATGAGATCTTCAAAAGAAGCACCTCTTGTTTTTTTAAGCATTTCGTTTTTTACTAAACTCCAATATATTTCTTTCATGTTTTACATTATGCCATATTACAATTGTATATACAAGATATATTTTGTTTTTTTTCTGCGAACAATCAATATCCATATATTTATTCTTTTGTCTTTACATCGATTTTAAGAATATTATTTTGTATATTAATCACTTCCTGATATGTAACATAGCACAAATCCCATTATGGGAAAATTTACTTTCAGTAAGATTGTTTTGTGATAAAATATGAAAATAATTAGTCGTCTAATGTTTCCAAATATGGTTATTAATAGAATATATTATATTCAACCTAAACCTAAAAAGAAAAAATATTGTGCTTTAAATTTTTTGTTTTTATATATATAGATCAACTTTAATATTTAAAATTACATCTTCAAATTTCTTTAGACATTTATCCTCAACAAGTACCATGAAGTCAATATCTGATTCATCATCATAATCTCCTCTTGCATAAGAACCAAATATTATTATTTTTTTTAGCTTATTCTTAAATACCTTCTTAATACTCTTTTCCACATCTTTAATCATTTTTTGTACTTTTCCACTGCCAACTTTAATTAGTCTAGTATTCATCTTCTATTACCTTCTCCGCATTAATTTCTTTTGAATTAATACCACAAAATAAATATACGTTACCAATTATTTCTAATAATTACTTCTTTTTAAAAATTCTTTGACTAAATTACTAAATTTTAACTGTAAACATTAGTCTACATTATACTATCATTTTTATTTTATCATATTTAATTTATTTAATTTCCATTTAATTTACATTCTTATGATAGACATCAGGTATAATTTTAATAACAACCGGCAATTCAGACACTTGAATTATTACCTTTCAACTTATAATTAGAATGATTCCTGCAATTATAGTTTGATTCTAAATTTTCATTGACTATATTTATATGTTTATGTATTCTTTTATTAGATTAACAGAGTTGAAACATCGTCGCATTAGGAGGGTGAGATGGAGACAGATTGGAGAAATTATATTGTAAGTACACCTGATGTACTTAGAGGTAAACCCCGAATTAAAGGGACCAGGATCCCGGTTAGTCTTATTCTTGGGTATTTAGCTGCTGGTAGCACAGTTGAAGAGATCATAAAGGAGTTCCCTGATATAACAAGAGAACAAATTGCTGCCTGTTTGAATTATGCTTAATTTTAATTCTATTCTAATTTCTTTGAATGGAGATTTTGCTGATATAGTAACTTATCCTCCAGTAAAATATAAGGGTATAATTGCTCTTCAAGTGAGAAATCACCCGGGAAGTATTCCACATATTATGGGAAAGTTGGTGAATTACTTGTATGCTCATCCTGATATGCATCACTATAAAGGGAAATTACTTTTAGTGGAGGCTTATAGAATTAGAATTAGGGAGTAAATGAAATAAATCATTTCGCTGTAATTTGTATATTCTTGAAGGAGCATATTCAGTTGTAACTAAATATGATAAAAGTCATATAGATATTAAAAAACTAAAGAAATTTATAGGTAAATAAAAAAATTCCACGGTTCTTCACCGAGGAAAGTTTGGTTCTGCCCTACCTTAGTAGAGCAATTGTATGATAACATAATGATATATTTATTGTCAAATTTTAAATTTTTTTTGTATTATTATTATATTCTGAAGGAAATTTAGGATAAATGGCAGATAAAGTGAAAACATTTAAAATAATATTATCTGGTAGGGTCCAGGGAGTTGGTTTTAGATATTTTGCTGAGTCCAGAGCTGAAAAATATAATATCGCAGGATATGTAAGAAATACTTTTAATAATAAAGTAGAAATTGTTTGCCAGGGAGAGGAAGAAAATTTAGAACCATTTATTAGAGAAGTTAAAAGAGGTCCTACATTTTCAGCAGTAACAGATGTTGATATTAAAGAGATTGAGAATTCTCGCAGCTATAATACTTTTGAAATTAAATTTTAATGATTTTATCATAGTAAATTTATTACAGTAAAATGATAAACTCTCATACAAAATTAACAGCTCTTATTGGAAATCCTTCAAGACATAGTCTTTCTCCTGAAATTCAAAACTATTTTATTAAAAGCAATAAAAAAAATGCTGTATATTTAGTATTTGAATTCCCAAAAAAAAACTTAAGGGAAGCTTTTTATGGTGCAAAAAATCTTGGTTTTATTGGATTAAATGTAACTATGCCTTATAAAGAAGAAGTATATAATATAGTAGAAAAGCTAAATAAAACTTCTTCCATTACTAAATCTGTAAACACAGTTAAATTTTTAGAAAAAAGCCAGATATCCGTTGGCTTTAATACCGATGTTGATGGATTTACAAAATCGGTAGAAGAAAAGAATTTTGATTGGAAAGATAAGATGTGTCTTGTAATTGGAGCAGGCGGAGCAGCTAAAAGTGCTGTATATGGAATACTTACAAAACCTATAAGGAAATTATTTTTATATAATAGAACCAGAAAAAGAGCGCATGAGATTATAAATATTTTTAAAGATATTTCTGGTAAAAAAATAGAAATCGTATCTGATTTGAATAATTTTAAAGATGAAGCCAGAAAGATTGATTTAATTGTTAACTGTACTCCTGTCGGGATGAAGGTAAGATCTTATGAAGATATGTTGCCTGTCCCACAAAATTGGAACCTGAAGGGTAAATTTATTTTTGACATGGTTTACAATCCTATAGAAACAAAATTTATAAAAAAAGGTGTAACGGAAGGAGCAGAGGTAATTACAGGGATTGATATGCTGGTAAACCAGGCTGCGTTTTCTTTTAATGTATGGTTCAAAATAATGCCTGATACTGGTCATATTAGAAAAATAATTTTAAATAGTATATAATAATAAAAAAATAATTATAATTATAATGTTACTATTTAGAGGGGTAAACCCCTATCAATGAATATTATTATAAACAATCTGGATTCAATTGCTATAAATAAATTTAAGACAGGGCAGGTACCATAAATGGATCTCCCTCAAATGCAGCCTGAATCGCATCGATTACAGAAAGTGAATTCTTTCTTACAGTAGAGATATAGCCTCTGATACGACAGAATGTCTTAGCTCCATCAGTACTTCTAAAGGTACCTGATATTTTCTGCTGGACTTTTGTCATTCTAATGTCCCGCTCAGCCTGTAATCCTAAACTTAGGATTAAGGGCTTTATCCACAGGAATATATAATCCTCAGGATTTGTAGAAAGCCCTTGTTATTAGCGGATTTTCTGGCTAAATCCTGAGGATTATGTTTACACTTCATCAACGACATAGGATACTCATGGTAAAAACCGCAAGGAGGATTATCATGTATCTATGTTATGATGAAGCAGTTCAAGTTGGGCTCAACGCATATCGCACGCTTGAATATGCAGACAGCTGCCGTTATGCTTTCCAGCTTGCCTCAAAGGAATTCAAAAAATATATGGAGGATACTAATCTTCCGTATTCCCCCGGGCTTGCCCAACAGTGGGTTAATGACAGTAAAGAGCATTGGAATGACCGCAAACTGAAAAGTTCACAAAAAGCGATGGGCGTACTGGCAGACATTATGGAACACGGTTGTGTAACTACCAGTCTGCAAACTAAAATAGAACGAATGTCGCCCTATGCCCAGCTCCCAAATTGGAGCAGAACACTCCTGGATAACTATCTTGCAATGCTAACTTGTACCTACGGGACTTCATATCTGAAACATATAAGAAACGCATGCTCGCACTTCTTTTTGTTTCTGGAGACCTCAGGCATAAGTCAGCTTTCCCAGATTACCCATGACATTGTTAAATCTTTTTTTATCAAAGATATCCATATTTCACCGAAGGCTAAGGATCAATACAACAATAAAATTAGCCATTGTCTTATGTACATGGCTGACCAGGGACTAATTCCCAAAACCGTAGGACTTGCACTCAACAAATTTGTCATTTCTGACCTGATCATTGTTGCTGAATTACCCAAATCAGAACGCAATAGATTCTTGAGATTTTCAATGCTGCTTGAGCAGGATATCTCGCAACCTGAGGCAGAATATGATGCGGCTGCAAAGAAACTTGCCGACATACGTAAAAATCGGAAATATTCTGCCAATATTGGAAAGTTGGATTCACAGGCTGTAAGAGATTTTAGAGTTTTT
>Ga0209121_10004468_pt1 | contig 13048 bp, 12 predicted proteins | sample Cruoilmetagenom3_FD_187292 | JGI IMG/M metagenome (GOLD analysis project Ga0209121, IMG submission 187292) | Oil polluted marine microbial communities from Coal Oil Point, Santa Barbara, California, USA - Sample 3 (SPAdes) (version 2) | ecosystem: Environmental > Aquatic > Marine > Oil seeps ... | reverse complement strand
TCCTGGTGTGTAACTGATAAATTAAGCGCAAGTGGGTATATAGTCCCATCTATTATGTTTAAAGGTGTGGGAATTGACGTTGAAACCGATCTGGGTGAAGTGGTTGAAGCTGGTTCTCATGAAGGGGCTGCGGTAGGCGTATATGACGGCACTTGCGATTTTGCAACCACTTACGTAGATGCCCGTTCCCGCATAGAAAATGTAGAAGAAGATTATCCTGATATCATGGAAACCACCAAGGTTATTGCGGTTGAGCCTGAAATTCCCAATGACGGCATTCAATTTGTAACCGGATTCCCGGAAGATGTGAAAGAGACTCTTGTTAAAGCCATCCTAGCGCTATTTGAGACCGAAGAAGGTATGGCTGCGATGGATGCGGCGTATCAATGGAGCGGTATGGAAGAGCATGATGATACATATTATGATCCCTTCCGCCAAATACTTGATGCTTCAGGTATGTCAATCGAAGAACTTGCAGGGGAATAATCTTTAGAACGATAAAAAAAGGAAAGGTTAAATACCTTTCCTTTTTTTTATCATATAATCATAGCAAATAATATCTTTATTTGGGAGATAATCCTGTATGCTTCAAATAAAAAACCTCACTAAAATATATGATGATGGTACTCAAGCATTAAAGAATGTTAGTTTTGATGTAAAAGATGGTGAATTCCTTATCATCATTGGCTTGAGTGGTTCTGGAAAATCAACTTTACTGCGCTGTATCAATCGTTTAATTGATCCAACTGAAGGAGAGATTATCTGGAATGGTACAAACCTGTGCACGTTGGAAGGGGATGAATTACGGAAAACCAGGCGTAAAATCGGGATGATTTTCCAGCATTTCAATCTCGTAAAACGGTCATCGGTTTATAAAAACGTTATGTCAGGGAGGTTGGGTTATACAAAAGCATCTGCGAGCTTATTTAACAAATTTTCTGATGAAGATATAAGAATGGGGGAAAAAGTGATCGAAAGGTTGGGGATCACTGATCAAACGCACAAACGGGCTGATGAATTAAGCGGTGGCCAGCAGCAGCGGGTGGGGATTGCAAGAGCATTAATGCAGGACCCCGAATTAGTCCTTGCAGACGAACCGGTAGCAAGTTTAGATCCTGTCCTGGCCCATTCTATTCTGGAAACATTAGAGAGATTAAATCAGGAAGATGGGATTACTGTGATTTGTAGTCTTCATTATTTAGATTTAGTCCAAAGGTATGCAACGAGGGTTGTGGGACTGCGAGAAGGCGAGATAGTATATAGGGGTACCAAAGAAGATATCATGGCACTAACTGATGAAGAATTTAAAGAAATTTATGGTGCTGAGGCAGAAAGGGTGGGGGGAAGTATAGAAGGTGATCTGGCATCAAACTGAGGAAATTATATGCGGTCGAAAAAAGTAAAAAACCATAATGAAACAGAAAAAGAAAGTCTTGTTTCACCAATTATAGCTGGAGTCCTTTCGGCAATAATACCGGGATTGGGTCAAATTCTTGCCAGAGATTTAAAAAGAGGATTAGTAATTTTTGGGGGCATGATCACATCTATTGGCTTATTAATATGGCGGATTTTAGATACAGGCCGTAGATATAACGACATAAATACTATCATCAGGAAAGCATATTATTTAAACACTAAATTGTATGTAATCACCGGATTGATATTACTTGCATACATTATTACGATTATTGATGCATATAGACAAGCGTTACCTAAAGAAAAGAGATCAAATTTAGCTGGATTAATGTTCTTGATCTTATTGATATTTTTTGTCCAGGGATGGGAAATTGGCCAAATTGAACCAATGGCTATAATAAAGGATGCGAATGAAGCCCTGCCGGCACTTTCAAAAGTAGTCTGGCCGTGGGCGAAAGCTGTTGAATACCCTGAAGATTTTCATAAAGTATATGTGGAAGTACAATCTCCCTGTACAGATGAACTCTTCCCCTCAGGTGAAGAGAAAAAAGATGAACCTTATATGATTGCGGATCCTACATGCGGTGTCCCTTCTGAAGTAGAAAAGGAATTAGGGACGGAATTTACAATCCGGGGAGGAAATTTTGAGCCCGGAAAGGAAATAGAAATATGGTGGAAAGATCCCATCAACAATGAATTCCATCACCGGTCGGAAGGCAAATATTTGAAATTTATTCCCAATGACGATGGCAGCTTTGAAATGAATGTGATCATGCCTTATCGGCTTATGCCCCCAGTTGCAGGGGAGGGTGCAAAAATATGGCAAATTCAAGCACGCCAATTAATTAGCGTTGGTGGTCCGCAAGCAAGCAAGGAATTAAAATTGTCGATTGAAAAAATGATCGAAACAATATTTATTGGAATGATGGCGACATTTTTCGGGATCATTTTAGCTGTTCCCGTGAGTTTTCTTGCAGCTCGAAACCTCATGTCGCAATCACCAGTTACGATGATAATCTATTTTTTAATTCGCACCTTGATGAATATAATTCGGTCAATCGAACCCTTAATTTGGGCGATTATTGCGGTGATTGTTGTTGGCTTAGGGCCATTTGCTGGTATTTTAGCGCTGACATTACACTCGCTAGCTGCGCTGGCAAAATTGTATTCTGAAGCAATAGAAAGCATTGATCCAGGGCCTATAGAAGCTGTGCAGGCAACAGGTGCAAATTGGGTCCAGGTGATTATGTATGCAGTTGTTCCACAAATAATTCCGCCTTTTGTATCATTTACAATTTATCGGTGGGATATCAATATTCGAATGTCAACTGTCATAGGATTCGTGGGCGGTGGTGGAATTGGTTTCTTGCTGCAGCAGTGGATTCGGCTCCTTGATTATCGGGCTGCCGGAATAGCTGTATGGTTTATAGCAATAACTGTAGCAATATTAGATTTCACAAGTGCAGAAATTCGCGAAAAATTTATATAATCCAAAAATAACTTTATCAGGACTGGCTTTAATCAAAGCCAGTTTCTTTATGTATAATACATCAACGGAATTTTTTATAAAAATAGCTCTTAATGCCTAGAAGTTTTGAAAAGAAATTACGCGCCATTTATGAATGGTTAAATGACCATACTCATGGAGCTGTACGGATATTGCGTATAGCTATATATAATTATGGTGAATCCAATGCCACGCAAGCAGCCGCTGGGATGGCTTACTATGGATTTTTCTCGCTTTTCCCTCTATTACTGTTTTTGATATTGGGAGCATCCTACGTCTTAGAAGTCCAATCAGCGTATGATTATGTGATTGAAAATGTTTACCGGGTTCTACCCACGGCTCAGAATTTAATTGATGCAAATTTACAGCAGGTCCTTAATTCGAGAGGGGCGGTGGGGCTATTGGGATTGACAGGATTCCTATGGTCAAGTACGAGCTTCTTTTCAATACTAACGCGCAATATTAACCGCGCGAATCCCAATTCAACAAATAGGGGATTCTTTGAAGATCGGGTAGTTGCTCTTGGAATGATTGGTTTATTGGCACTGCTTCTGGGCTTATCTCTGCTCTCGAACACGATCACGGGGCTGCTGCCCAAGATGGATATCTTATCTATACGGGGAATACCAATTCACGAGACAATGGTTTGGCGATATATTATCAAATTAGTCCCATACTTTATCACACTATTACTCTTAATTGCGCTATATCGGTATATACCAAAAGAAAAAGTGGGGTGGCAGGGTGTTCTGATCGCTGCGCCATTAGCCGCGTTGTTATGGCAGGGAGTTACTAAGATATTCACATGGCTGCTGCAGGGCGGTCTTGTTCAGTATGAACTAATCTATGGTTCACTGGGAACTCTGGCATCCCTTTTATTTTGGTTATACCTGATTAGTTTGATAACCATCTTTGGCGCTCATCTGAGCGCAGTTATTGATTTAAAAATCTCAAATCATTGAATTCGATTGATTTTCCCATAAGACACTCAAACAATCTTTCAACCGATTGCGTAAAGCGGGTTTATATTCCGTGGTTACATCATCCTCATTCTCAAAAATCGTGTAAGGAACATTTTTATTGCGAATTGAAATAAATAAATCATCTTTATCAGCCAATTCAAAGAAATCACATTCAGAATACATATGTTCAAGTTTCTTGTCAGGAATTCCGTGTTCTAATATACTATCCGGTTTATCGGGGTTAAAACGCTTTCGGTTTTTCCGCAAAGATTCACTCCAGGATACATTTATGTACAAGATTGATAATTTATTAAGTATTTTATCGCTAAGGATGGGAAGCGCTCGATCATAGCCACCATGTTCTTTTCCCCTTGAGAACTCAAGAATTACCGAATACTTATCAGTTTTCTCCTCTTTTCGGAGAAATTTCTCGTATTCAAGATTGATGAGATTAATTAGCAAATCCCATTGGTGGATATATTTGAAATATCCTTCTTCATCAGTAAAAAGACGTTCTTTGTTCATTTTAGATAGGATATGATCCTCCTCAAACCAGCGCCATAAAAAGGGAAAATCATCAATTACTTTTAATTTCCCTAAATGAAAATTCTTTTTTCTATCTACAGGGTCCAAATCATAAAGAAATTTAATGATTTCGCTTTTACCTGCAGCTGGTCTGGCAATAAGTAGTAATATCGGAAAAATATCAAATTCCTTGATTAGTTCTTTATACATATAAACCTCGTTTATTCTTCAAATACTTCCCAGTATCCTTTATCCAATTCATCATTTGAAAGGTGAGCATACCTTTGAGTTACCGCTATATTCTTATGCCGGGCTAAATTTTGTGCAAGTTTAAGGTTTCCGGTGACCGCAAGAACACGAGTAACAAAATAATGCCTGAAAGAGTGGGGGGTTATTGTGCCGACTGCATCTTCTCCCAATATTTCACGGACGCGTTCAGTAACTATATTCCTTCCAGTTGTGGTAGTAATAGGTTTTACTTTCTTACCAGCGCCTTTATCATGCCTTGCAAAAAGAGGTAAAGAGCCTAGCTGCTTGCCAGAATGGCCGTCTATTGAGCTTCTTTCCCGTAAATAGGCCCGTAAAGCTTGTTGTGATCTTTTAGAAAATCTAACGACTGCCTGGCGGTTGCCCTTTCCTATAACCAACGCCTTTCCCTCATTCCAGTCAATATCTCCTCTGCGTAGAGAGCATGCTTCATGTACGCGTAAACCGGTGTCAGCAAGTGTTAATAAGAAAGCTTTATCACGCATTGCGCGTAGTTTATTTTTGTTATCATTTAATCCTGAAATCTGGTTATTTTCTATAATTTCAATAATTTTAAAAATATCATCAGTGGGGAATTGTGGTAATCGCTTCCCAGGTTTTCTTGTTCTCTGTTTTATGAGAAGTTTAACTTTTGATAAATTTATATTTGATAAATCTTCCGCGATTAAATATTCAAGATAACCTTTGACAGCGGTTATATACAATTGCTCAGATGAGGCCGAATATCCCTTTAGATCGTAGGCAAACCATGAAATTATTTCTTCCTGGATCAAATCAACTCCTCCAACCTCTGGATTAATATCATGGCTTTCTAAAGTCATCCATAAGAATTTAATCGCATTTGAATATGCCAAGTGTGTGTTTTTACTGCGTGCATATTTTACAGATTCTAGATAATTTTGGAATGATTCAGCGATAGATATCATAAGTTATTGGTTATTATAATACTACTTATCGAAAGCATTACTATTTTATCATACCTTCCCTATTATATGATGAACGAATAATATAATAATAGAAATAATGTTTAAAAAAATAAAATTAATATATGATTAAGTCTATGTATGATGGAGATCGTCTTACTCCCCCGCTAAGGAAGAACTATTTGATGGACAGTGTAAGAATTCCTTATGGAAATGGATTTTTATCATTTGATTTCAATGATAAATATTCATTTGATAAGATTTTACCAAATGAAAGTATTGTTACGAGAAATAAAGAGCTGGAATTTATAAAAAAAGCATTAAACAATTGCATTGGTAAAGATGAAAAAAAGCTATTTAATGAACCAAAATGCAAAAAAGTAGCAATTGCTATAAATGATCCAACAAGACCTATTCCGAATAACCTTTTACTGCCTCCCCTGCTAAAACATATTGAAAATTTAGATATTTCTCGGAAAAACATATCGTTTTTCATAGCAACCGGAACACACAAAGGACTAAATAAAAATGAGATAAACGAGATCTTAACACCTGAAATTGCGGAAAAATATGATGTGGTAGTTCATGATTGCGATGATCCGAATAATTTGATATTTCTTGGTCATTCAACGTCTGGAACACCCATATATATAAATAAAGATTATTATCTTCACGATTTAAAGTTAGTTGTTGGACAAATTGAACCGCACCATTTTATGGGATTTTCTGGAGGAGTGAAATCGGCTGTTATTGGGCTTGGAGGTAGAAAAACGATTGAAGGAAACCACAGCAAGATTCTCAACCCTAAAGCCAAGATGGGTATCTTCTTTACTAATCCTATGCGAAAAGAAGTGGAGGAAATTGGCAAGACAATAGGGATTGATATTGCTTTTAATGTTGTTGTAAATTCTCAAAAACAAATAATAAGTACATTTTATGGAGATCCATATCAGGTTATGCTTGAAGGAATTAATACATCAGCTAGTGTTTGCCAGGTAGATAGTGAGGGAGAATATGATATGGTCATAGCATCACCTGGCGGATATCCTAAGGATATTAATTTATACCAATCACAGAAAGCAATTACGCATGCATGTACGTTCCTGAAAAAGAATGGAGTTGTCATTCTTGCTGCCGCATGTAGCGAAGGGACCGGGAATAAATTGTTTGAGAATTACTTTCAAGGAAAACATACGTGGTTGGAGATAATAAATTCTTTTGAAAAACAAAAATTCCGAGTTGGACCACATAAAGCATTTCAATTAGCGTTGCAATTAAAGGATCACCCCATCATTTTAATATCCGAGATGAAATCTAAAAAAGTGAGGGATATGCTGCTAACGCCTGCTAAAGATATTTCAGAAGCAATATCTCTATCTAAAGATTTTCTTCCTGAAACACCCAGGATTGTTGTCCTTCCATACGCAACTCATACCATGTTGAGAACAGGGAGCGGAGTATGAAAAAAGATGGGAGGAATTCGCAGTATCAAAATCCGCATTTACAGGGAGGAACTATCAATCATGATGGAAATAATGTTGGTGTTTTACTGATTCACGGATTTACAGCTACCACCGCTGAAGTTCGATTTCTCGCTAATTATTTTATAAAGAAAGGATGTACACTTATTGCTCCCCTCCTTCCCGGTCACGGGACATATCCTTCTGATTTGAATAAGCAAATTTTTCCTGATTGGACTAATTGTGTTGAGAAAAAACTAGAAATCTTGGAGAATAAATGTGAATCAGTTATTGTAGGTGGTGAATCAATGGGTGGTGTTCTCGGACTATATTTAGCGGAAAATCATCCTGATATTGCTGCTCTCTTACTATATTCAACAGCGCTCTTTGTAGGTAAATTAAAATATGCGAAAATATTAAAGTTTGCAACTTCAACAATCAATAAGAACAATCCTGATGACGGGTTACCATGGCAGGGATACACGGTTTATCCATTATGGGCAGCAGACCAATTTTTTAGACTCACCAAAAAAGTCAAAAAAAATATCTCGAGAGTGCAGGTTCCAACAATCATTTTTCAAGGTAGTTATGATAAAACAATTGATAAAAGGAATATTCATTTCATCTATGATGGTATACAATCGAAAACAAAGGAAATGGTTTTTATGGAAAAATCAGGCCATGTGATGTTAATTGACCAGGAGATTAACATTATTAAACAAAAGACACAAATATTTTTACAGCGTTTAGAAATCTTTAAGTAAAATGTCGGGTTATAATGTACAAAATAGAAAGGTAATTCTCAATGGAAAAAATGGAAGAATATTCTGAAACACAGGGGCGTACAACGATTGACCCTGGTGTTTTACTCGAAATTGCAAAATTAGCCGCTCTGGGCGTCCCTGGAGTATGTAAAATGGCCTCTGGACCTCACCACGTGGAAAACCTGCTTCGAAAGAATTATTCGGATGGGGTTCACATTGACGTTGAAAATAATACAGTATATGCTGACTTATATCTAGTCCTTAATAAGGATGTGAATTTGTATAAGACCAGTCAGATTATCCAAGAAAAAGTTTCCCGGGCGATCACAGAGATGGTTGGTATGGAAGTTGGAAAAATAAACATTCATATTGAGGATGTCAATTACAATAAATAAAGCTGACTATGAAATCTCGCACCAAAGCAAGGGGGATAGCTCTACAAGTTCTTTATGAATATGATATGACTGGTCATCCAATTGATATCATACTTCATCATAGATTTCAAGAAAATACTTTAGATTCTAAATTGTATGATTTCGTTCGAGATATTGTGAAAGGTGTTTTACCGATTATAGGAAAATTAGATGAAACCATCAGTGTATATGCCCCTGATTGGCCTTTAGATCAGGTGGCTTCTATTGATAGAAATATCATCCGTATTGCGTTATGGGAATTCGCGGTTGGTAAATGTACACCCGTGAAGGTTGCTATCAATGAAGCGGTGGAGTTAGCAAAGATATATGGGTCAGATAGCACACCTCGGTTTATAAATGGGGTCTTAGGTAGCCTGGTGACAAACTTTAATAGTTACGAGGGTAGCTTGAATAGCTAGGGATAAAGGGCATTTTTTATGAAGCAATTAAAATATTATTGGATGATCTTATTGATTTTTGTAATAAGCCTAATAATGGGATCTTGTGTTCCTAATTTAGCAGCAAAAGAGACAACCCAGAAACTTTCCTCCTCAGAAATGGTATTTGAAGTTACACTACCAGAAGAATTAGGGGTCAACGAGATTGTTTATCTAGAAATTTTAGATGAGGTTACTGGTATTGCATTAAATCCAATGCGATATGAAATGCAGTCAAAAGATAATTTAACCTTTTTTGTTCGTATTCCTATAATTAATAGGTCATTTGTTAATTATCGGTATGTTAAACGATCTGATGTGGATGTAATAGAACATACTCTGGATGGCAATCAGGTACATTATCGATCTTACATGGTCAATCATCCCGCAGTAGTAAAAGATATTATATCGAGTTGGACTAATGAAGGTAGTACAGTTTTTCCTACAGGCGAAATAAGCGGGTTTGTATATGATGCCAAAACGAATTTACCAATTCCTGAAATTTTCATTTCAGTCAATGGAATCACCACTACTTCTTCTTCCGACGGCTACTATCAGATCGGTGATATACCCATCGGAGAGCATAACCTGATAGCTTTTCATCCCGACGGATTATATCAACCATTCCAGCAAGGCGCAGTAATCGCAGATAATGCTGTCACCCCAGCTTCATTTGGGATGGACTCATCCAAAATGGTAAAAATTACTTTTGACGTTGAGGTTCCTGAAAATACTGTTCAAGGTGCATCTTTGCGATTTATTGGGGATTTTTATTCGTTGGGGAATATTTATTCCGAGATAAATGGGGGAACTTCTATCATTGCATCCAGAGCCCCGAAATTGGAATACCTTGAAAACAATAAGTATTCAATCACCCTTGAGCTTCCGTCAGGGGCAGATCTTCGATATAAATATTCTTTAGGAGATGGATTTGTTAATGCAGAATACTCAGCTGATGGAAATTTACGCACAAGGCAAATTATTATACCGGAAAAAGATACGAGAATCGTCAATTTAATTGAAAGCTGGTCGTCAAAAGATATATCGCCAATAACATTTCAAGCTACATCACCGATAAATACACCTGCTGGTGATTATGTCTCCATTCAATTTAACCCTTTCACGTGGATGCAGCCAATCCAAATGTGGAAAACAGGGGAAAACCAATGGTCATATACACTCTACAGTCCGTTTGAATTCCTCGATCACTCCCAATTCCGTTTTTGCAGAAATGACCAGTGTGGGTATGCGGATGACGCTTTAACTGTCGGTGATGATGCTGAGGGGTATGTTTTAGATCTCATCAATGCAGATGGAAAGAGCAATATAAGCTATAAAATTGAAAATTGGGTGGGATTAAATAGTATTCCATATGAAATTGAAAAAACAACAAAAATAATTAATAATGAGTATTTTCTAAAAGGAATTGAATTTACAAAAAATTATGATCCAAAATGGCTCCCCTACTTGGAATGGGGATTTATCGATGCGGCAATTAGTGGCTCGAATGCAATTGTGTTTTCACCTACATGGGTATTTGAGAACAATGCGATCCCAAAAGCTGAATATAGAACTGATATAAATTCGTCCAATCAAGATATTTTGAAAATATATAACTATGCGCAAGATGCCGGATTAACTTTAGCTTTATATCCCCAGCCAACCTTTTCAGATTTAACGACGAGTGAATACTGGGCTAATTCTCCTCTTACATATAATTGGTGGTTAGAATGGTTTTCTCTGTATGAACGATTTATCTTAAATTACGCTGATTTTGCTCAGAATAACAATATTGAAATATTCATCTTTGGAGGAGACTCAATTTTACCCGCACTGCCCAACGGAAGATTAATAAATGGTAGCCCAGCAAATACTCCATATGATTTTCCTGAAAAATGGACTTCTCTTGTTGAAAAAATCCGATCAAAATTTTCCGGGCAGATAATTTTCTCCCTCCCCTCTTATTTAGCAGAAGAAATAGATTATGAATTCTTGGTGAAAGTTGATGCAATCATGGTGGAGAATGCAACTGCGCTTACTTCTAGTACCTCACCGTCCATTGCTGATCTGAAAAACCGATATACTCAAATTTTAGATCAGTCAATTCTTCAACTTTACAATCGTTTTCAAAAGCCAATCATAATAGGAATTAAGTATCCATCGATAGATGGAAGTGCATCTGATTGTATTAATTATAATAATCCCTGTTTGGAGTTGGTTGAAAGTAAATCATCAGGGAGTCTTGCGATTGATTTAAATGAGCAAGCAGATATTTACACAGCGATTCTCGATATGATAATAGATCGGGAGTGGATAACGGGAGTTGTATCACAGGGATATTATCCTGCTGTAATTGTTAAAGATACATCTATTTCTGTCCGTGGTAAATCAGCTATGGATGTATTGTCTTATTATTACAATGAAGTTATAAATTAATCATGCCTATTAATATAAAACTGAATGCCATAAATGGATAAAGTGGCATAGTTCTTATTTGGTCCCTAAAGGATTTTTTTGGTTTTCTTGTAAAAATTTCCCATATCAATGTAACCAATAATCCAAAAAGAATTATTATTAACCCTTTTTCTATGCCAGAAATTAACATAATAGAAAGAAAAAGAATTTTGTCTCCTGAAGAAAGTATAGTGGGAGATGGTTTTTTAATAAAAAGTGAGTTTTTATAAAAAAAGTGGTTTGTAATATAGAAGATTGAGAAACCTAATGTTATTAATAATATTTCTGTAATCAATTTCGCTTTGTTGCTTTTCTCTATCCAAAATATTGTGGAAACAAATAGGAGAATAATCAGAATATCAAAACGTATTTTATGATACTTGGAATCAAACAACGCGCAAATCGTTAATAGATTGATAAAAAGAAAATACATCGAGAATTAAAATCTATATATTTTTAATAAATTCACATACTTTGATAAAGTTGCTATGCGGATTGCTTAATTTTTACCGCTCTCATTTTTAATTCAGAACGCAAGTCATTGATATCATGATGGATGATTCTTGAAGTCAAGAAAAAGAATAAACCACAAATCAGCCAGGTGCTTATACATATAATTAGAATAGCTGTGCCACGAGGACTTGAATTGTTAACCGATCGGAGATAATCGGAGATTATTCCGGTTAAAAATGGAGCTAAAGCCGCCCCGCTTGATTCAATGAAATATTGGATAGCAATTGCAGTGCTGCGGATTTCTGGAACAGTTACGTCATTTACAGTCGAGGTTACATTTGGAGAAGCAATGGGGATGAATAAAGCAGTTGCTGTTAATAAAATTCCAAACAAAATCTTATTTGCAGATGGTACATTTAGGGTAAAGTATAGAAGGATCGCACCAGTTATGACACCGACCATTGCTACTAGAACGCGCCCTTTGGGTGTCTTTTTAAAGAAGTGGTCTCCTAATGCACCTCCAAAGAAATAACCGGAAGCCAGAATAATAATCGCCGGAGCCATAGTCATCAATACCTCAGATTCCATATATCCGCGTTCTTCTGATAAATAGATAAAAATGAATGCGGTGATCGTATTCCATGGGAAAACGCCGAAGAATCCCTGAAGGTACATGTACAATAAAGATCTTTTTTTAAGGACATCTCTTATCTTATGCCATTCAAATTTATATTGTTCCACTTCGTTGATTTTTTCCAATTCCGGCTCACTGCTGCCCCTTTTTAGATCTTTAACACCAAGCAAAATAACAGCAGATAATAATACTCCCAACCCGCCGGTTATAAAGAAAATATTTCGCCAACCGATAGAGACAGCAACGGTTGTTGCAAGAACTAATCCCGCCATATAACCTAATGGCATGGTCAATTGTAATAAGCCATATATTTTTCCCCTGACATTGGGAGGGAAGTAATCAGCGATCAAACTATATAACCCTGGATAACTTGAATCATCTATACCTGTAGATGCGCGGGAAGCTAAGAATAAGTTATACGATGGGGCAATAGCGCTTAACCAAGTAGTTGCGCCCCAAATAAACGATGCCAAAGCAAGCAGTTTGCTGCGCGCGTATCGATCATAAAAGTATCCCCATAAGGGATAAAACACAGCGCCTACAATTAAGGCTGCAGTAGAAATTGCCCCCCACTGTGTATCTGTTAAGTTCCATTCTTTATAAATTTGAGTTGCTAATGGATTGATTAATAATTTATCTGTTTGGTGAAGCAGCATGAAAAAGAAAAATATAAAAACTACAAGCCAACGATGTTTCTTAATTTCCATTTTTTCTCCTTAGTTATCTAAGCTATAGTATATAAGATTAATATTCGATGTTTTATTGATATCATAAAAACTGATATATTCCTATCATACAAGATGAATATAAATAAGTTCTGTGAATGATTATTT
>Ga0209121_10004467_pt1 | contig 13049 bp, 14 predicted proteins | sample Cruoilmetagenom3_FD_187292 | JGI IMG/M metagenome (GOLD analysis project Ga0209121, IMG submission 187292) | Oil polluted marine microbial communities from Coal Oil Point, Santa Barbara, California, USA - Sample 3 (SPAdes) (version 2) | ecosystem: Environmental > Aquatic > Marine > Oil seeps ... | reverse complement strand
GGGGGCGTTGCCTTGGATGTTGATATAGTTCAGGCCGCGTAAGCGCTCGTTCGCGTATTTGAACAGGGTGGCTTCATGGGCGGCGATGTTGTCCATGCCCACGTCCATCATGTACTCCAGCGCCACGCCCATGCCGATGGTCTGAACGATGCCGGGGGTGCCTGCCTCGAATTTATGGGGGGGGGAGTTGTAGGTGACGACGTCTTTCGTGACCTCGCCAATCATATCGCCGCCGCCCATGAAGGGGCGCATTTCGGCTTGGCGTTCGGACTTGATATAGATCGCGCCGGACCCCGAGGGGCCGTAAAGCTTGTGGCCGGTGATGGCGTAGAAATCCGCGCCAAGATCGGCAACGTTAACGGGCATATGAACCGTAGATTGGGAGCCATCGACGCAGACCACAACGCCTTTGTCATGGGCCGCAGCAATGATCGTTTTAACATCGACTACGGTGCCGAGCACATTCGACATATGGGTGATTGCCACCATCTTGGTCCGCGGCGAGATCGCGTCGATGACAGCTTGGGGATCAAGCGAGCCATCCTCGGCAATATCGACCCATTTTAGTACAACACCCATGCGTTCACGCAGGAAATGCCACGGGACGATGTTGGCGTGGTGTTCCATCACGGAGAGGATGATCTCGTCGCCGGCCTTCAGGTTGGGAACGCCCCAGCCATAGGATACGAGGTTCAACCCTTCGGTGGAACCCGACGTGAACAGGATTTCTTCCTCGCGTTCCGCGCCAAGAAATTTTTGCACTGTGCCGCGCACGGCTTCGTATTTATCCGTCGCCAAATTCGACAGGTAATGTAGCCCGCGATGGACATTCGCATATTCCTCGGCGTAGCCACGGGTGACGGCATCAATTACCACCTGCGGCTTTTGCGCCGATGCGCCATTGTCGAGATAAACCAAAGGTTTGCCGTGGACCTCGCGCGATAGAATCGGGAAGTCTTTGCGGATCGCATTTACGTCATACATTCGGGGTAAGCTCCATCTTCGGGGTAAGCTCCATCACTGGCAGGCCAAGTATACTTGCCACAATAACTGATATAATGCTTGCGATCAGGAATGCCACAAGGGCCACCACAAATCCCAAGAACAGATTTTTGGTGCCTAGAAGTTGGGACCAGAAAACCGCCAAAGTGTATGGCCCCCACACGATGGTGAACAGCACCACAAACATCCCGAACGGACCAAGCAGCGCCGAAGTCAGGATCATTACCGCAAGCAGGACCACCAACAGGAAATTGAACCACAGGTAAACGACCATCGCGTCGGAAAAGGCCACATCCACCTTGATACCACGCGCCAACAGGACCACGATTTGGCTAACGATATAAGCGTTAACGAATTGCACGGCAACATCTGCCAGCGGCATGGAGAACTTAACCGTCCACAGCTCCGCAGCTTGTGTTTGTATGAAGGTATATAGCAGGAATTGCGACAAAATCGTAAGGACCGCCAAAAGCAAGGCCGCCTCGATCAGTGTGTTTCGGGATAGATTTAACCCGATTAAATGTGGCGCAGCGGTACGTGGCCGGAAGAAACTCTCCCTTGCCAGTTCCAGCAAGGGAATGGGCATTTAGATTACTCCGTTTGCCCTTAGATATAGTGCCCAGAACATACCTACAATACATAGCAGCGAAAGAGCGGCAAATAGTGGGTAGAATTTTTTGAAACCGTGGGCCGATGTTGCGCCAGCCGAAACGAACCAGATATACGGCAGAAGGCCGAGCCATAATGGCGCCAGTGAGATCGTCTCGCCGGACAGGAATGGCATGACACCCTCAAGCCGCGCCATGCTGACAGCCAGAATTGCGGCAAAAACTTCGAACGGGGCTGACACAAAAGTGCCCCAGAACACACCTGCGCGCGTATCTTTCAAAGTACCAGTGCCACCAAATACGCGAAGTATTAGGCCAAGAATTACCGAAAACGCGTAAATCGAAGCGGTTCGCCCCATCAAGGCAACCACCAAAAGCAAGGCAACGTCGTTTGGCAAAGCACTTTCGGCGATTGATGTAGGGCTAACAACGGTCTTAACGGAGAAAGACAGGAAGAAAATCAGGTCCGAAAGGAGGACGAAAAATAAAAGGCGAGCCTCGGACGGGCGCTCCGCGATCAGGCGGCGGGTGGATGCCGGCATGTCTTTCCACGCATCCAGAATGCGCACAGCCAAGCCAGTATGACTTTGTTGATATGTACCGTACCCGGCCTTAAAATTTGCTTCGGAAAAATTCGTTTCACTTACCATATCATCCCCCAGAGTTTATCAACAAACACAGATACTCGTAAAGGTACATAAAAGCGTTCTATAAAGGCTGGAATCAAAACCAAATACTTTGATTCCAGTTGTTTAGCTTCACATCGCCATATAGCGCAAGCCGCCCACCAGAATTATGGCAAGGGCAGCGAGCGTACCGAAAACCGGAACCGCATTTTCGATGCGGTTTGCAGCAGCAGCCCCTTTGGCAACGAACCATACAAATGGAACCATACCAAGCCAGTATGGGGTCATCTGGACACCTTGGCTCTGAAGGAGAGCAAAACTGCCGTCGAAGTTATTGATCAATACCGAAAACTCGGCGATGATCAGGCCAATCGGCGCGGCAACAAATACGCCCCAGATCACACCGATACGCGTTTCAAGCAAGGTCGCCTTACCGCCCAGGATCTTGACAATGATGCCAACGAACAGCGCCAGCGCGTAAACCCCGGTAGTACGCAGCATCACTGCAACCAAGAGCCAAAGCACTGCATCCGCCCCCAACGAAGCAGTAACAGCCGTTGTTGGAGAGATCAGGGTTTTCAGCGTCCAGGACAGGATGAAAATCATGTCGGACAAAATCACCAGCATAAGAAGGCGGGCTTCGGAAGGGCGTTCGCTTATCAACTCTTCAGTTGTGGCACGCATATCGAAGAACGACCGCGCGAGGCGCACTGTAACGCTTGGGCGGAGGTTTTCTTTTTCGTTGCTAACGTCTGATGCGTTGATGCTGACCATGACCGTGTCCCTTTTTCTGAAGTTGGGACCAACATCGTTTACAAGTTTGACGGAATTAGGGCAGGACTAGGGCCATTATGCCCCAAGGTTAATAATTAGTGAAATCCCTGCAATAACAACAAGGATAACGCCGGAAACACGCCATTCGCTGCGAAACCCCTTGGCTTCGGACAACATTGCGCCCCAAATTCGCAAGATTGCGAGAGCTAAAATGATGTTTAAGGCATTCAACATATTTTGCCCCAAATCGCCGCCAATCTGGATGAAGACACTGGCCAACATCGCCTTGGTGATCAACACCGGGCTAAGAACGCAAAGCCCCCAGAATAAAGCATGGCGAGCGTTTTTGTTGCTAGTTTCCGCCCCGAAGGCCTTGGCAATAAAGTGCGAAATCCAGGCGATTCCGTACATCAATAACGGCAGGAAAAACATCACCACGAAGAACCACATGATGATTCCCGCGGCTATGCTCTGGTCTGGCGTCTGTGACAGGTCGGTGGCAAACAAGCGTGGCAGGAAGCTAAGGAAAATCACGAAACAGCCGAACATAAGCAGCGCCAGCAGCCCCTCTTCGCCAGGATTTTTATCTAGTTGTTTACGCATAGAGGCCCGAAGCCCCCCATAAGCGTTAACGATTTCGGGTAGGAACCCGCTGCCCAGAAAGCCCATTTTAATCCTTATGCCGTTCCACCCAGCCGCCAAGACGCTCGCGGATTTCATCGGCCAAGGCCGTGTCCTCGATTTCCTGAATGCTTTCGTCCATGAACGCCAAAACCAGCATGTCCTGCGCCTGATCCTTTGGAACCCCGCGCGATGTCAGATAGAACAGCGCCGTTTCGTCGACCGCGCCGCATGTGGACCCGTGCGAACAAATCACATCATCGGCATAGATCTCAAGCTCGGGCTTGGCGAGGAACGTGCAATCGTCTTCCAGCAACATGCCTTGGGCGATCTGATAGCCATCAGTTTTTTGCGCGTGCGATGGTACAAGGATTTTGCCCTGAAACACGCCGGTCGCGCCGTTACGCAGAACCTTTTTGAAAACCTGACGGCTTTCGCAGTTCAGCGCGTCGTGGGTGACGAACACAGTATCGTCGTGGTGATAAGCCCCGTCACCCGCACTTGCGCCAGAAACGGTGGCAAAGGCATCGTCGCCGGTAAACTCGATCACGGCCTCGTTTCGGGTTAACACGCCGTTAACCGTCACCGTGAAGCTTTTGAAACGGCTTTCCTTGCCGAGGCGAGCAAACATATGGGTTGCTGCCAGACGTTCGTGATCCCGCCCTTGTGTGCGCACATGGTGAAGGGCGGCACTGTCTGCGATCTCGACCTCAAGACTACTGTTGAAACGCGCCGCTGCCGGACCGCTCTCAAGAAGTGTCAGATCAGCGCCAGCATCCAGCTTGATAACATTGTGAACCATCACATCCGTATCCGCACCAGACCGAATATAGCGCAGCGCAATCGGTTTGGAGGCTTTTCCGGTAACGTGAATTACCAAGCCTTCGGTTGCCACCGCCGTATTCAGCGCTGCCAATGGGCGCGAAACCGGGTTCTGTCCGTTCGCCTCCAGCACACCGTAAATATCAGCCGCCCAGTGGATGTCCTTGGACATAGCCGAGGCCAGCGTTTCGATCTCGACACCTTCCATCGTCAAATCATCCGACAGGTCGGTCCGAAAAATACCGTCCACGAACACCACCAAAAGTTTGTCGGTATCTTCAAACACGGGCACTTCGTCTGTTTCAAGGATCGCGGCAGGTTTCGCAGGTTCCGTTAGGCGCGCCGGATTGGTGAATTTCCAATACTCGTCACGCCGGACCGGCGCCCCGCTTTGGCGCAAGGTTGTCAACGCACGCACACGCGCATCGCTGGCCCATTTGCCCTCGCCCGAAGGCGCAGGATAGGCGGCAATCAGCGCCTCGGTTGCATCTATGTTATTAGCAGCAAGTGCCATTAGGCCACCTCGTTCAACAAATCGGCGTAGCCTTCGTTTTCGACTTGCAACGCCAGCTCGGGCCCACCGCTTTTGATGATTTTACCGGCAGCCATAATATGCACCACGTCAGGTTTGATGTGATCCAGCAAGCGTTGGTAGTGGGTAATCACAAGGAAAGACCGCTTACCGTCGCGCATCGCGTTAACGCCTTCGGACACCAGTTTCATCGCGTCCACGTCCAGACCGGAATCCGTTTCATCCAGAATACACATCTTTGGCTCAAGCATCGCCATTTGCAAAATCTCGTTACGCTTCTTTTCACCACCCGAGAAACCGACGTTAACCGGACGCTTCAGCATATCCGCGTCGATTTTCAGGTCTTTGGCCCTGGCGCGCACCAGTTTCAGGAACTCGGCCGCGTTCAGTTCTTCTTCGCCGCGCATTTTACGTTGCGAATTAACGGCGGTGCGCAGGAACGTCATGTTACCCACACCCGGGATCTCCACAGGATACTGAAACGCCAGAAACAGGCCTTCGGCGGCGCGTTCTTCGGGCTCCATGTCCAGCAGATCCGCACCATCAAGGCTGGCCGAGCCGCCATCAACCACATATCCGCCCTTTCCCGAAAGCACGTAGGACAGCGTCGATTTACCAGACCCGTTCGGCCCCATAATCGCATGCACCTCGCCCTCGCCGATCTCCAGATCGATACCTTTAAGGATTTGTTTATCTTCTTCCTCAAGCGAGGCTTTCAGGTTTTCAATTTTCAGCATTTTCGTTTTCCTTTTAAGCGGTACCCTGACCGTCAAATTTTGAATTCTTATTTTACAGTCACAGCCGTGCCCGAGGCCGAAACCATCAGCATGGAACCATTGGCCCCCACGACTTCGTAATCCAGATCGACACCAACAACCGCGTTTGCACCCTTGGATGCTGCGCGTTCTTCAAGTTCACGCAGGGCGGTATCGCGCGCATCTTGCAGCTTGCTCTCGTAAGCACCGGAACGCCCGCCGACGATATCGGTGATCGAGGCGAACACATCGCGCACAATGTTGGCGCCCATGATGGCCTCGCCCACAACAATGCCGTGGTAATCCGTGATCGATTTACCCTCGATGCTGGGTGTGGTTGTTACGATCATTTTAACTTCTCCTCAAACCGGAAAGTCCGGCAAATTCTGCAATTTTCAGTCTTCTTTTTTCCAGCGATCAAACGCACCCGAGGCCTTTGCTTCTTCGATTTTTTTGGCTTGAACCGCTTCGTGAAGATTTTGCATTTCAGCTTTGCGTCTTGCTGCTTTGCGTTCCACCATACCAAACAGCCACCACCTAACCGATAGTCCGGCAACCGGCCCAACGATCAAAACCAAGAAGATCATCACAAATCTCGGGATTGGCGAGTAGTCAACAACCGACATAAGAATTATGCCAGCAATCCAGCCCAGTAATGCAATTGAACCCGCCAGACGCAAGCCGCTTGTATGCATGGAATCATTAGGGTTTGTTTGTGCATTTCGCTCAAGGTGGCTTCCGTTACCAAAAATCATCCAACCGACCCCTCAAGGCTAATCGCGACCAGCTTCTGCGCTTCCATCGCGAATTCCATTGGCAGGGACTGCAACACTTCCTTAACGAAACCGTTCACGATCAGGGCTACGGCCTCTTCCTCGCCAACGCCGCGTTGCAGGCAGTAGAACAGTTGTTCGTCGTCTACCTTCGATGTCGTCGCCTCGTGTTCTACGCGCGAAGAATTATTCTTCACCTCGATATACGGAACCGTGTGCGCCCCGCATTTGTTGCCGATAAGCAGGCTGTCGCACTGCGTATAGTTACGCGAGTTCTTTGCCTTCGGGTGCATCGTCACCAGCCCGCGATAGGTGTTCTGTGCTTTACCCGCCGAAATACCCTTGGACACGATCCGCGACTTGGAGTTTTTGCCAAGGTGGATCATCTTGGTGCCTGTATCGGCCTGCTGATAGTTGTTGGCAATGGCGATGGAATAGAACTCGCCTTGTGTATCATCGCCGCGCAGAATGCAGGACGGGTATTTCCATGTTACGGCCGAGCCTGTCTCGACCTGTGTCCACATAACCTTCGCCCGATCGCCACGGCAATCCGCGCGTTTGGTTACAAAGTTGTAAATTCCGCCAACGCCGTTTTCATCGCCAGGATACCAGTTCTGAACGGTCGAATACTTAACGTCCGCATCTTCCTGAATGACAATTTCAACCACAGCAGCGTGTAGCTGGTTGGTGTCACGCTGCGGGGCTGTGCAACCCTCAAGGTACGAAACCTTGGAGCCCTTCTCGGCCACGATCAACGTGCGCTCGAACTGGCCGGTGTTTTCGGCGTTGATACGGAAGTAGGTCGAAAGCTCCATCGGGCATTTCACGCCTTCGGGGATGTAAACGAACGACCCGTCCGAGAACACCGCGCTGTTCAGCGTTGCGTAATAGTTGTCCGTCGCCGGAACCACCGAGCCCAGATATTTCTTCACCAGTTCGGGATGATCCTTAACCGCTTCGGAGAACGAACAGAAGATCACGCCAGCTTTGGCGAGTTCGTCTTTGAACGTGGTACCAACGGAAACGCTGTCAAACACCGCATCCACGGCAACCTTGCGTTCGCCCTCGGGCATTTCAACGCCTGCCAGCAACGCCTGTTCTTTCAACGGAATGCCCAACTTGGCATAGGTTTCCAGCAACTTCGGGTCCACCTCGTCCAAGGACTTCGGTTTTTCGATCATGCTGGCCGGTTTGGCGTAATAGTAGATGTCCTGAAAGTCGATTTTTGGGTAATCGACCATCGCCCAGTCGGGTTCTTCCAGCTTTAGCCAACGCCGATAGGCATCAAGACGCCATTCCAGCAACCATTCCGGTTCGTCGTTCTTGCCCGAGATCAGGCGCACGATGTCCTCGTTCAGGCCAAGGGGGGCGTATTCGGTTTCGACGTCGGTTTCAAAGCCATACTTGTACTTTTCGGCAACACCTTGCACCGCCTCGACTGTTTCGGCGTCTACGCCTTCTTTTACTACATCTTCTAAAGCAGCCATTTGGCTTTCCCCTTTTATGCCGCGCGTTGTTTATAACGGCGGTAATGTTCAATCCATGTATCGGCGAAGCGTTCTACTTCTTCGCGCGTTGTCTCTAGGCCAAGCGAAATGCGGATCGCACTGCTGGCTGTCAATTCGTCATGCCCCATCGCCAGCAAAACCTTGCTGGCCTTAACTTTGCCGCTGGAACAGGCCGAGCCTGCGGAAACAGCGAAGCCTGCCAAATCCATTTGCATAACCTGCGTTTCACCCTTCCAGCCGCTAACAGAGAAATAGGAAGTGTTGGGCAAGCGATCAACGTTTTGACCAAAAATCTGGACGTCTTCGGCGGCGTCTGCCAGATATCCCTCCAGCCAGTCGCGTAAATCCGCAACCCTGTCCCAAAGGCCCGCATCAACATCCCGCGCGGCCGCAGCCGCTGCGGCCCCCATGCCAGCTATCCCGATAACGTTTTCGGTGCCGGAGCGACGGCCCATTTCCTGTCCGCCGCCTTTCAGACGGGCTTCAACCTCGATCCCCCTGCGAACGATCAGCGCGCCTGTGCCCTTAGGGGCACCGAATTTATGACCCGAGATCATTGCACGTTCTGCCCCGCTCCATGAAAACGCATAAGGGATTTTCCCAAACGCCTGAACCGCATCCGACAGCGCGATGCCTTCGGGCAAAGTATGGATTACCCCGGTTTCGCTGTTCACCTGCTGCAAGGCTGTGTTTTTCGGATCTTCCGCCCGCACATGCCCATTTTTGTCGGCATGCAACGCCGCTGCTGCCCAGGCGGTCACGCAATCATGTTCAACTTCGGCGCACAAATACCCTTGATTAGCCAGCGCCAAGGCAGCCGCCTCCGTCGCACTGGAGGTAAACACAATATCCGCCCCCGAGGCACCCGTGGCGTCAGCCACCTGCCGCCGAGCGGTCTCGATGACCGCTTTGGCGGCACGCCCTTCTGCGTGGACAGACGACGGGTTGCCCAGCACGTCCATCGCTGACAGCATCGCCGCCCGCGCCTCGGGGCGCAGCGGGGTTGTGGCGTTGTAATCTAGGTAAACCCTGCTCATTCGTCGTCGACCACCGCAACAAAGGATGGAACCGCCGGACAAGGGGCAAGTTCATCGCCCGTGATGTCGCTAAGACGGGTCTGGTGCAGGAATACGTAAACATGGGCCGACAGGCGTTCCCACAGCTTATCGGTCAACTGCTGCGCTTCTGTGTCCTGATCGCCACCGCTGGCGCCTGCACCACGAGACATAGCGTCCATGGTTTCGTCAACCGCACATAAAATCTCGGAAATCCGAATCTCGGTCGTTGGGGCAGCAAGGCGGTATCCGCCCCCCGGGCCACGTACTGATTCTACAATTTCGGCACGGCGGAGCTTCACGAAAAGCTGCTCTAGATATGCCAATGAAATCCCTTGACGCTCGGAAATTTCCGATAAGGAAATCAGCCGGTCCTTTCCCTCATGCGCCATATCGACCAGCGCAATCATCGCGTAACGTCCCTTGGTGCTAAGTTTCATGGCCTGTTCCGATCTGCGAGAGGTTGACGCAAGCCCCATCAGGGCTTACTTCCATACCGAGCAATAAGGGGTTTCCCCTTAATTTAGAATGTTTCTAGGTTGGTTGACTGATTAAGTCAAGCATTCGGTCAACCCCTTAAGTCGCAGGAGCGATATTGTATGCCTGAAGTAATTTTCGCCGGTCCAGATGGTCGGTTAGAAGGTCGTTATCACCCCCAAAAAGAAAAGGATGCACCGATTGCAATTATCTTGCATCCGCATCCCGAGCATGGCGGGACGATGAACAACAAGGTAACGCATAACCTGCATTACACCTTCCACAAAATGGGATTCACTGTTTTGCGGTTTAATTTCCGTGGCGTTGGCCGAAGCCAAGGCGAATACGATCAAGGCATTGGGGAATTATCCGATGCCGCTGCGGCGCTTAACTATCTGCAAGACATGAATCCGAACGCCAAACATTGCTGGGTTGCCGGTTTCCAGTTTGGCGCATGGATCGGTATGCAATTGTTGATGCGTCGGCCTGAAGTGTCGGGATTCATCTCCGTGGCACCACCTGCGAACATGTATGACTTCAGCTTCCTGGCACCTTGCCCGGCATCCGGTTTGATCATCAACGGTTCCGAGGATAAAGTTGTGCCGCCAGAGCCCGTTGAAGAACTGGTTGAAAAGTTGCACCAGCAAAAAGGTATTACCATCACCCACGAGGTAATCGAGGGCGCAGGCCACTTTTTTGATCCGGGTATGGTTGAAATGTTGGATATGACCGAAGCATACGTGCGCCGCCGAATGACGGAAAGCACGCGCTAATATCTTCGGTGTTTGTACTTTTCCAATGTCTGGATGATTTTCACACCTGTTGACTTGTTTTGACTTCCTGAACGCCTAAATGTTAATGGCATTAACACTTGCGAATTATGGAGAAAAATAATGGATTCCGACACAACAATCAGCCCCTCTCGCTGGGCCCGACTATTGCCGATGATCGTACTGATGCTTTGCTTTGCGGTCGCAGAAACGGCTCTGCACTTAATCGCATTGATCCAGTTTATCTGGGCCTTGGTTAATGGCGAGGCAAATGACCAACTTGCGGAATTCGGCTCGTCCCTATCCGAGTGGATGTCGCAAAACGCCAAATATTTGACCTACGCGTCAGAAGAAAAGCCGTTTCCGTGGGCGAAGTGGCCAGACGCGCAAGACTAGGGCTTGGCGGCCACCCCTGCCACATAGGTTTCGATAATCGAGCGGTCATCGCCAAGGGTTTGCAGAACGAACAGTTCTTCGGCCAAGGTTGTGACCGTTTCCATCCGCAGCGCCATGGCTGGCGTGGCTGTTGCATCCAGAACAACGATATCCGCCTCGGTTCCAGCCTCGAGCGTGCCGATTTCGGCCTCTAGGCCCAGCGCTTTGGCATTGCCAAGCGTCATCAGGTAGAACGCATAAAGCGGCGGCAAGTTCTGGTTTTGCAACTGGCAAACTTTGTAGGCCTCGTCCATGGTTCTAAACATGGAATAGCTGGTGCCACCACCAATATCGGTTGCCACAGCAATACGAACGCCGTCCTGGCGGGTGCGTTCTTCGTTAAACAGACCAGAGCCGATAAACAAATTCGAAGTCGGGCAGAACACCGCAACGGAATCCGTGTCGGCCATCACCGACCGCTCGCGATCGCTTAGATGAATACAATGGCCAAGAAGGGCGCGCGGCCCCAACAAACCGTAGTGTTCATATATCCCCAAATAGTCTGGATGCTCGGGATAAAGCGACATCGTATAGGCGATTTCATCGTGGTTCTCGGACAGATGCGTCTGCATGTAACAGGTCGGGTTTTCCGCCACCAAGGCTTGCGCCATCTGCAACTGTTCGGGTGTCGAGGTGATCGCAAACCGTGGGCTAATCGCATAAAGCGCCCTGCCCTTGCCATGCCATTTATCGATCAACGCTTTGGTGTCGTCATAAGCGCTTTGCGGGTCGTCCAACAGCCCGTCGGGCGCGTTGCGATCCATCAGGACCTTGCCACCAAGGGCGCGGATGTTGCGTTTTTCAGCCTCCGCGAAATACGCCTCGGCAGATGTTTTATGAACGGAACAATACGCCACAGGGGTGGTTGTGCCATTGCGCAGCATCTCGTCGAAATACCGCACGGCGATACGTTCCGCGTGGGCTTGGTCAGAAAACTTCGTTTCGGCCGGAAACGTGTAATTGTTCAGCCAATCCAGCAGTTGCGCCCCGTAAGAGCCTATCACCTGCATCTGTGGAAAATGATTATGTGTATCGATGAAACCTGCCATCAGCAGGTTCGGGCGGTGGTCTGCCACCTCGATACCCGAAGGCATATCGGCGAAAGTACCGACGGCTTTGATCAAGCCACCGGACACCAATATAGCCCCGTCTTCGATGTAGGTGTAAGAGGCATGATCTTCGGCCTCTTCGGGTTGCCGTGTGAACGACAGCACCCGCCCACGCAAAATTTTCTGGGTCACTTCGCGATTGCCCCTTCGTACCATGCAACGATCAACGCGCGCTCGGTTGGTTCCATGTAGGTTATATTGCCCGGTGGCATCGCGTGGCTGCGCCCTGCTTGCAAATAAATTTCCCGTGCGCGAGAGGCGATCTGGTGATCTTCTTCCAGCAACACGCCTTTGGGGGCGGTTGCGATACCTTCCCAGTAAACCTCGGCCCCGTGGCACATGGAACAGCGGCCAAGGATGGTGTCGCGGACATCCTCGAACTGCGCCGAGGCCACCAAGGTTTGCTCGCGCTCGTTTAGGGAAACCTCGACATCGCCGGTCAGGACCTTGGGAACAGTGGACAGCCACATGATAATCAGGAACAACACGGTAGTCGCCACCCACGTCCATTTCGGATCGCCAGCACGGGCGTGTTTGCTGTTGAAGTAATGCCGGATTGTCACGCCCATCAGGAACACCAGACTGGCAATGATCCAGTTGAATTCCGTCGCAAACGCCATTGGGTAATGGTTCGACAGCATCAGGAAAATCACCGGCAATGTCAGATAGTTGTTATGCGTCGAACGCTGCTTGGCAATCTTGCCATACTTCGGGTCCGGCTTCTTGCCGGCAATCAAATCCGCCACCACGATTTTCTGGTTGGGGATAATGGTGATGAAAACATTCGCGCTCATAATCGTTGCGGTAATCGCGCCCAGATGCAGGAAGGTTGCGCGGCCCGTGAATACCTTCGTGAAGCCCCAAGCAAGTGCGACGAGGATGATGTAAAGCAAGATCATCAGGCGGGTGTTGTCCTGCCCGAACTTCGATTTACACAGCAAATCGTAGGCAAACCAGCCGCCGAATATGGACACAAGCGAGATACAGATTGCCACCCAGATGGAGATTTCCATCGCATCGGTGTTAATCAGGTAAAGCTCCGCGCCGCCATAATATATCAGCATCAGCAAGGTGAAACCGGACAGCCACGTCGCGTAGCTTTCCCATTTGAACCATGTCAGATGTTCGGGCATCGCGGCGGGGGCGACCAGATACTTCTGGATGTGATAAAACCCGCCACCA
>Ga0209121_10004466_pt1 | contig 13050 bp, 13 predicted proteins | sample Cruoilmetagenom3_FD_187292 | JGI IMG/M metagenome (GOLD analysis project Ga0209121, IMG submission 187292) | Oil polluted marine microbial communities from Coal Oil Point, Santa Barbara, California, USA - Sample 3 (SPAdes) (version 2) | ecosystem: Environmental > Aquatic > Marine > Oil seeps ... | reverse complement strand
AGAAGTGATTGGGCGTCAGGCCGCAAGGTGTGGCAGGGGACTGTAACTCCCTCGGGGTGACCCACGCCTGGTTCGATTCCAGGGTCGCCCACCACTTCTAAAAATCCCCATTAGACAGACAGATCGCTTTCACTTAAGTCTGTCGCTATGAGATTTTTGCGCGGAATTCTGTTTTTGGGTGTGCTTAGCTATGGTCTGGCGGCTGCGGCGGCCTACTGGGGGCAGGGCCGGATGCTTTATGCGCCGGACGGTAAGCCTTTAAGCGATTGCGCGCTTCCCGAAGGTGTCGAAGTCTGGAGCGCGGGGATCGAGCAGGGGCTTCTGTCCGACGACAACAATGACAATCTTCTATTGTTTTTCCACGGCAACGCCGGTTCGGCCTGCAACTGGCGGTATCTAGGCGTGAACCATGCGGTGAAACTCGGTTTTGATGTGCTGGTTTTGGAATACCCCGGATACGGCGGGGATGCGCGCACTCCGGGTAAAATTGAAATTGAAAGCGGGCTGAAGACGCTGGCGGCGTGGGTCGAGGCGCAAAACCATACCAGTATCACTGTTATGGGCTATTCGCTTGGCACCGGAGTCGCCGGTCTTTACGCCCAAGACTACGGCGCTGATCAGGTGATCCTGTTTGCACCTTTCGACAGCGTTTATAACGTCGCGCTATCGCAGGGGCTGGCTTTCCCCCGTGTGCTGCTTCGCGAAGATTTCGACAATATGCAAACTCTGGCCACCGTAAACGCCCCGATAACGATCATCCACGGGGCCGATGACATTGTGATTTCTGCCGAACATTCGCTTCAACTACAAGAACACCTGACCGCCAATGGCCGCGATGTGCGCCGCGAGGTGCGCACCGCTGTCGGACACTACGGACTTTTTGAAAACCCGGATTTTGACACTTTTCTGAAACACACACTGCAACCCTGACCGAGAGAACCACATGACTATCAAAACTATCGCCCTTCTTGGCACTGGCATTATGGGTGCCCCGATGACCCGCAGCCTCGCCACCGCAGGTTTTATCATGCGGGTCTGGAACCGGACCAGATCGAAGGCCGAGGCCTTGGGCGATGTCGCGCAGGTCTGTGATACTGCTCCCGAAGCGGTCACCGGTGCCGATGCGGTGATTACAATGCTGGAAAGCGGTGCGATTGTGACCAAAGTTCTGTTTGACGGAGTCGCACAAGCGGCTTCGGTTGGCACCTTGTTTATCGACATGTCCTCGATTCAGCCAAGCGTAGCGCGCGATCTGACGGCGGCCCTTGGAAAGCTCGGGATGCATATGTTGGACGCGCCGGTTTCGGGTGGGGAGAAAGGCGCAACGGAGGCCACCCTTGCGATTATGGCTGGCGGCGACACCGCTGATTTTACCCGTGCGCGGCCGGTATTCAATGCCATGGGTCGCGCGACGCATGTTGGCGTTCACGGGGCGGGTCAGGTGGCCAAACTCGCCAATCAGGTGATCGTCGGCATCACTATCGGTGCGGTGTCCGAGGCCCTATTGTTGGCACAAGAAGGTGGCTGCGACCCCGCCGCTGTGCGCGAAGCTTTGATGGGCGGCTTTGCCACTTCGAAAATCCTCGACTTGCATGGCCAGCGGATGCTTGACCGCAACTGGGTGCCCGGCGGTCCGGCCACCGTTCAGTTGAAAGACATGAACAATGCTTTGGAAGCCGCTGCCGAATATGGTCTGGAACTGCCGTTAACACAGCAAGCCCGTGCTGCCTTCGCCGATCTCGTCGCCGACCCTGAAACTGCCCGCAACGATCACGCCGCCTATATGCGTTGGCTGGAAATCCAGAATCCGGGCAAACGGCTGGGCACGGGGACGGATGTTCTACCCTAAGCGCTAATCCGCGACGATATCATCCTCAAGGAACCAACGCACCGTATCGCTGAAAGATTCATCGGCGGTGAATCCCATGTCCAGTGCCTTTGCCGGTACAAACTCGGCGCGCCAGCCGCCCACAACGGCCTCGACCGCAGGGTTCTTGTCCCAAGTGATCCGCGCCTCGGCATCCGGTCCGGCGACATCTGTCATGGCAGCGATCATTTCGCCAATGCTGTCGGTTCGTCCGGGCAGGTTGATACAGCGGTTATAACTGAAGGCCGCTGCCTGCACCTCGGCCGCGAGCAGCATATTGGCAACGATCGTGCGCGGCGCGGAGTGCCAGACCTTGAAGTCCTTTGAGACCGGACAATTCGCGGTATTCCCTTGCAATGTATCGCGGAAAATAGAGGACATAAACGACGAAGCCGCCGCATTCGCCACCCCGGGCCGGATCGTGACGGTTGGCAACCTGATACCGCGTCCGTCGATAAACCCTTTGCGCGAGTAATCCTGCAACAGCTTCTCGCCAATCACCTTTTGCGTGCCATAGGATGACTGCGGGTTCAGCTCGACACCGTCCTGCACAACGTCGGGCGCTTCGCCGCCATGGGCGGCAACCGAGGACGCGAAAATTATGATCGGTACGTTACCGGACTGCCGTGCGGCCTCCAGAATATTCATTGTACCGCCTAGATTGACCCGCATGCCCAGATCAAAATCCGCCTCGGCTGCGCCGGAAACCACCGCTGCGAGATGATAGATGACATCGGGCGGATTGCTGAACAAACGGTTAACCGCAGCCGTGTCGCCAATGTCGGTCGCCACGGTTTCCACCGGAAACGGTGCTTCCATCGACGCGGGGGCAGCCAGATCCGCCAGAACCAAGCCGGTTACCGCTCCACCGGCGATCTGCGGATTGTCCCGCAACGCGAACGCCAGTTTTCGCCCTAAAAAACCGCCACCACCTGTGATTAAAACCCGCATGCAAACTTCCTTGATGTTATGATAAGGATTATCTGTTGCACGACGCCCCGACTTGGGCAAGGTTTGCACAAAATTAACATCAGGAGCATGTCGCCATGAAACTACTTCGCTACGGTCCAAAAGGTCAGGAAAAACCGGGTTGTCTGGATGCCGACGGTAATATTCGCGACCTGTCGGCGGCGACCGCTGACCTTGCTGGCGAGTCGGTTTCGCTTACCGCGTTAGAACGTCTGAAAGCCTTGAACCCCGAGGCGTTGCCGCTGGTTGAGGACTCGCCGCGGATCGGATCCTGTTTGGCCGACGTCCCGAATTTCTACTGCGTCGGTCTGAACTATGCACGTCATGCTGCCGAGGCCGGGATGGACCTGCCCAAAGAGCCTATCATCTTTTCCAAAGCGTCGAGCGCGTTGTCCGGCCCTAACGACCCTGTAATAAAACCGCGCGATTCCGAGAAAACCGACTGGGAGCTTGAGTTGGGTGTCGTGATCGGTGAACGGCTGTCTTACGTGTCGCAAAAAGAAGCAATGGCCGGCGTCGCGGGATACTGCGTCATCAACGATGTGTCCGAGCGAGAGTTCCAGATCGAACGCGGCGGGCAGTGGATCAAAGGCAAGTCCGCACCGACCTTCGGTCCGATTGGGCCATATTTGGTTACCGCTGACGAAATCGCAGACCCGCAAGACCTGCGCCTGACGATGAGCCTGAACGGCGAAATTAAGCAGGATTCAAGCACCGAAGACATGGTGTTCGGAGTGGGTGAGATCATTTCCTACATGTCACGTTTCATGGAGCTACGCCCGGGTGACATCATCGCCACCGGCACCCCTGATGGGGTCGGCATGGGCTTAAAGCCGCAACGTTTCCTGAAGGCGGGGGATGAGATGGTTCTTGAGGTTGAGGGCCTTGGCGTCCAGACCCAGACGGTCGAAGATCCTAGCTAACGACCAGCGACTTCCGGCAGCGCTTTTAGATATTGTGCAATCGCCAGCCGATCCTCTGCGCTTAGGCGTTCCATGTTTTCAACAACATCGACCATCACGCCACCGACGGAGTCGAATTCCGGCGTGAATCCGGTTTCGAGGTAATAGGCGATATCCGCCGCGCTCCAGCCGCCAAGGCCGTCGGGGTGTGGTGTGATATTCGGAACCCGCCCTTTGCCTTCGGGTGACGGCGCACCGACGAGCCATGCGGCAGTGTTCATGCCGCCAATCGCGTTACGCGGGGTGTGACACTCGCCACAATGTCCCAGACTTTCGACCAGATATTGCCCGCGCGCCAATTCGGGTGGCACCTCGGCAATCGGTCTGTCGTTCAGGTAAAGCAGCTTCCACAATCCAAGCGCCCGGCGGATGCGGAAAGGCAGCGGCAGGTCGTGCGACAGGTTTGTGGCGCTCGAGGCGGGTAGGGTGGCGAGAAACGCGTGCAGGTCGACCACGTCTGCGATCTCGATCCGACTGTAGGAGGTATAGGGGAAGGCGGGGTAATAGTGCTGCCCGTCTGGCGAAACGCCTTTCATCATCGCATTGGCCAAGTCGGGCACCGACCATTCTCCGATACCAAATTCGGGATCAGGCGAGATGTTGGGGGCGTAAAAGGTGCCAAACGGCGAGGCAAAGGCCCGTCCGCCGGACAGTAACAGCTTGTCGTCCCCTTGCGCTCCCGCTGCGGAGTGACAAGAAGCGCAGCCACCGGCGTAGAACACTATGCGACCGTTTTCGACGTCTGCGTCACGTGTAAATCCGGTCATGTCGTCCAGCCTGTCAGGGGCCGACAAGACCCACGCAACAGCCGCGGCGGTTGCCGCGACTGCGAGTGTGAGGGACAAAAATCGTTTCATTCAGTCACTATCAGTTTTTCACACGGTAGGCCTGATGGCAGGACTTGCAGTTTGCCGCTACGGATCCGAAAGCCGCGCCAAAGGCCGCTAAATCAGCCGAAGCAGATTTATTTGCCGCCCCGGAATCAGCGATGAATTTGGCGATAGCGGCATTAAAGCCAGCAGTATCTGTCCAGACATTTGGAGCGGCAGAGCTGCGCGGGTTGCTGTCCGATCCGGCAGGAAATAGGCCCTGCATTCCAAGCGCGGCGGTGTTGAGAACCGCCAATGCGCCTTTGGCGACAACCGGATCAAAGGGGATCTCCCCTTTCAACATACCGCCGGAAACGGCCGCAGCAGCGCCAACGTTTTGCATGACGTTAATCCTGAGCGATACTGGATCATTAACGTCCGCGACAACCAGATTGTGACCTCCGGCGTTGGCGGACAGTGTGATGGTAGCGGCGGCAGCGCAGGTAAGTGCCAACAATTTCTTATTCATTTCAAACTCCCGTTTTTATTGCCTACAAGGTATGGAGGTTTCCTCCGACTGCGAGGTTATCCGCTCCGTTTCGCTGGCGGGAACAACTTTTCGTGAACTTCGATGTCGTTTGAGGATTGTCTTTGTCCCGCATTTTCGATCTCATTAGATAAATCCGCTCAACGGCTGAATTACAGGAAACATGATCAAATTATCCGCCAATCTAGGGTTTTTGTGGCAAGAGCTGCCGCTACCGGAGGCGATCCGCGCGGCCGCCGCTGCCGGTTTTGATGCAGTCGAATGCCACTGGCCCTATGATGTCGATCCGGATGAAGTGAAGGCTGCGCTGAAAGAAACAGGCTTGCCAATGCTGTCACTGAACACCGAACGCGGTGGCGGGTTTGGTTTGTCGGCGGTTGAAGGGCAGGAAACTGCGGCGCGAGCGGCGATCGATCAGGCGGTTCAGTATGCTGCGGAGGTTGGTGCAAAAAACATCCACGTCATGGCTGGATTTGCGTCTGGCAAGGCCGCGCATCATAGGTTCGTCGCAAGTCTGCGCTATGCGCTGGCGCGGGGCGCTGACCACGGTATTGCTATGCTGATCGAGCCACTAAACGATCGTGATGCCCCCGGATACTTTCTGCAAACGGCGGATCAGGCAGCGGAAATTATCGCCGAGATCGGTAACCCGAACCTGCGGCTGATGTTTGATTGTTACCATCTGCAAATTATACAGGGCGATCTTGGCGATTTGCTGCAAAAGATGCGACCGATCATCGGCCATATCCAGATCGCTTCCGTTCCTGATCGTGGAGAACCAGATCACGGGGAAGTCGACTATCGCGAAGTGTTCGCGCAGATCGAAGCAATGGGCTATACTGGCTATGTCGGTGCGGAATACAGGCCGCGGGGCGATGCGGACGCGGGGTTCGGCTGGTTCGGGTTGCGTTAGCGATCTGCGATCCCGCTGCCAATTTGTCCCGTTGCGACTCAACCGTCAAGGCAGTAGATTTTCAAACATACAGGCGTAATTTCAACATAAGCATCGGCCAACGGTGATTTGAAAGGAGCTAAAAAATGTTTAGAAAAATTGGTTTGGCGACTGCCGCAACACTTTGCGCCGCCACAGTAAACGCACAGTCCATGCCCATCGGTTTTTATGCCGACGGTGGCGGGGAATAGGTTACGTCTCCAACGGCGATAACGACGCGACTTTGTACGGGGTCGATCTCACGCTCGGATATAGCGGCTCGTCCGCCGGAAGCATGCCGTTAGGCTTCGAAGTGAGCGTCGAATATGTGGACTTTGACGGCAAAGACCTTGGCCCTGCATATAGTGCCGTTGTTTACTACGAAAGTTCGTTTGGCCGGATATCGGTTGGTTCACCGCTGAATGCGCTGGATGATTATGTGAACGCCCCCAAAAGCCGGATGAATAGTGCGTATTTAGGGGAACTCTCGATCTTGACCGGCAGTTACACCGGCTTAATTCCCCTCTTCGAAGAGGAAATGGCCTACGGTGTGCGGTTTGACGGCACGGCAAACGGAGTCAATTATGGCGTGTCGTATCATAACTTCGATAACGTCGGGTTGGAGACATTAACCGCAGGTGCAAGCTTCGGGCGTGACAATTACATTGTATCCATCGGGGCCGAGAGTTTTATAGACGAAGACGAATCCAGTGTATTTGCTTCGGTTGAATTCGATTTTGGTCTGTTTGGAACCCAACTGTTCGTAAGCCGACCCTTCTTTGGCGATGACTTGTTCTATCAGGTCGAGGGAACATACCTGCCGTTCGAAAGCGTCGAACTTGTTGCCGGCTATGGTTCCTTTCCCGAAGAAACTCTCGGCTACTACTATGTGCAAGCCGAGTACAGTTTCTTGAACGGTGGTTACGTCGGTGCAGCTTACACTAATGGTGACGAAATCAATTCTCTCTACGACGTTTATGCTGGATGGCGCTTCAACTACGGTTATGGCGGTTAAATTCACCTGATACGCAATCAAAAAAGGCCGCCCATTCGAGCGGCCTTTTTCAATGGATATTAAACTTCGGTTAACCGCCGGTGTGGCTCATATGGCGGGTCATTTCGCCTTGGATCTTCTGGCGTGAGTAATCGAAATCGTGTCCTTTGGGCTTACGGGCAATCGCCGACGTGATCGCGGCCCGCAGGGGTGCGTCGTCTTCGGGGTTGGCGCGCAGAACCTTGCGCAGGTCGGCGTCATCCTCTTGTCCCAAACACATATACAACTGGCCAGTGCAGGTCAGACGTACGCGGTTGCAGCTTTCGCAGAAATTATGGGTGAGGGGGGTGATAAAGCCGACCCGTCCACCGGTTTCCTCGACCCGCACGTAGCTGGCAGGGCCGCCTGTGTTCAGTGGAATATCTTGCAGCGAATATCGGGTGGCCAGCTTGGCGCGAACATCTTTAAGCGACCAGTATTGATCGAGCCGGTCTGCCTCGCCCATGTCGCCCATCGGCATCACTTCGATGAAGGTCACGTCGAACCCGCGCTCGCCACACCATTCGACCATGCGGATGGCTTCGTCGTCGTTTGTGCCCTTCAACGCCACCGCGTTGATCTTGATCGCAAGACCGGCTTTGTCAGCGGCGTCGATGCCGTCCATCACCTGCTGGAAACGACCCCAACGAGTGATCTCGGCGAATTTTTTCTCGTCCAGCGTATCGAGCGAGACATTGATGCGTTTCACTCCCGCATCCTTCAACGGCTGTGCGAATTTATGCAACTGCGTGGCGTTGGTGGTCAGCGTCAATTCCTTCAACGCGTCTGTTGCCAGATGGCGGGACATGTCGTCAAAAAAGCCCATGATCCCGCGACGTACCAACGGCTCCCCGCCGGTGATGCGCAATTTGCTGACACCCATGTCAACGAAAGTCGAACACAGGCGGTCCAGTTCTTCGAGGCTTAACAATTCCTTTTTGGGAAGGAAGGTCATGTTCTCGGACATGCAGTAGTAACAGCGTAGATCACAGCGGTCCGTCACAGACACTCGCAAGTAATTTACGTCGCGTGCAAACGGGTCGACTAACTTGGGTGCATGTGTCATGTAGATTCCTCTGGTTCGCGGTGAAACTAGGCCTATGCCGACGAGGTTGCAAGGCCTAGGCGCCAGCGGTGGCGAAGATTGCACACAATTGTGTGCAGGTTGTCGGAGAGATGTAATGTACGTCGAACGGTTGGTTAAGAATTCCGGTAACTGGGAGCAAATGCGGGCGGATTTCAGGTGGCCGCAGCCTGAACGATACAACATCGCCGAACAGATATGCGAGCGCTGGGCGCGCGCCGAACCAAACCGCCATGCGCTGACCTATATGGAAGCAGATGGCACAGTCGAGCGGTTTACGTATCTGCAACTTTCGCAATCTTCCTCGCGTCTCGCCAATACCCTTCGTGCGCAAGGTGTGGTGCGGGGAGATCGTTGTGCGGTGCTTTTGCCACAAACGCCCGAGACGGTTTTGACTCATCTGGCTTGCTACAAACTCGGTGCCATCGCCGTGCCCCTGTTCACGCTTTTCGGTGAGGATGGCCTGCAATACCGGCTGGAGAATTCAGGCGCGAAAGTTGTCGTTACGGATGCTGCGAACCTGCCGAAGGTTCTTAATATTCGTGAAACCTTGCCACAGCTGGAGCATATTCTCTGCATTGACGGCCCCGCCGACGGAGCAATGGATTTCTGGCAGCAGCTGGCGTTGGCGTCCGACCAGTGCGAGATCGCCGACACAGGCCCCGATGATCCGGCTTTCATCAGCTACACATCCGGCACCACAGGGCCACCCAAGGGGGCTCTGCACGCTCATCGGGTGTTGCTTGGTCATTTACCAGGCGTCGAAACCCACCACAATTTCCTACCCCAAGAAGGCGATTGCCTTTGGACCCCCGCTGACTGGGCGTGGATGGGCGGGCTGACGAATGTCATGATGCCGGCCTTTAACTACGGGGTACCATTGGTAGCGCACCGGATGACGAAATTTGATCCGGACAAAGCCTTCTGGCTGATGCGGGAACTGGGTGTACGCAATACTTTCCTGCCACCAACCGCGCTGAAATTGATGCGACAAGCCGGTGAACCAGACCAGCCGCTAAATCTACGCTCCGTCGGTTCAGGCGGGGAGGCGTTGGGTGCCGGACTGCTGGATTGGGGTCGCAGCGCGTTGGGCGTAACAATCAACGAATTCTACGGACAAACCGAATGCAATCTGGTGCTCGGGAACTGTGTTGATGTTATGGAGCCGCGCCCCGGTTCTACCGGAAAACCGGTTCCGGGACATGAAGTTGCGATAATTGACCCTGAAGGTAACGTCTTGCCTGCGGGCGAGGAGGGCGAGATCGCCGTGCATCGTCCCGACCCTTCGATGTTTCTGGAATACTGGCGTAGTCCCGAGAAAACCGCCGAGAAATTTGTCGGCGACTGGATGTTGACCGGCGATGTCGGCACGATGGACGGCGACGGCTTCTTCCATTTTTCCTCGCGGACCGACGACGTGATTACTTCGTCCGGCTACCGTATCGGACCAAGCGAGATCGAGGATTGTCTGACCGGACACCCCGATGTCTCGATGACGGCAGTTATCGGCATGCCTGATCCGGTGCGTACCGAAATCGTCAAAGCGTTTGTTGTACTGAAAGACGGCCCGCCTTCCGATGCATTGAAGGCCGAACTGACCCTGCGGGTGCGTGAAAAAATCTCGCCACATGTTGCGCCGCGCGAGATCGAATTTATTGATAGCCTTCCGATGACCGCGACGGGTAAGATACTGCGACGCGAACTTAAAGAGCGCTCGTAATACTAACGGAATTGGCGGGATCACATGGACACCACAGTATTGATTGCCTTGATCGGCGTTCTTGGCATCGGTTCGCAGTGGCTGGCTTGGCGGCTGCAACTTCCGGCGATCGTGCTAATGCTGGCCGCCGGACTTCTCGCAGGTCCCGTCACCGGCGTGATCGATCCCGAAGCTAACTTTGGCGAGCTGTTCCGACCCATCGTAGCGGTCGCCGTCGCGTTGATACTGTTTGAAGGTGGAATTACCCTTAAATTCAAAGAGTTACGCGGCGCACGCCCAGCCGTTCGTCGTCTTGTTTTGCTGGGCGCGCCGCTTGGCTGGATATTTTCGACACTCGCGGCCAAATATGGTGCCGGTCTGGGCTGGGAGGCTTCGGTGATTTTCGGCGGCATCCTGATCGTTACCGGTCCAACAGTCGTCACACCCCTATTGCGTCAGGCACGCCTTGCGAAACGCCCGTCCGAAATTCTCCGATGGGAGGCTATTGTAAATGACCCGGTCGGCGCACTCGCTGCTGTTCTGGCGTTCGAGGGTGTCATGGCCCTGCACGGCGAAGGTACAATCGGCACAATTGGCGGCCATCTGACGTTCGGAATCCTATTGGCCGGCGTTGTGGGGTATATCGCAGGCCGCGCGTTGGTGGAAAGTTTTTGCCGCAGCTGGGTGCCCGAATATATGAAGGTTCCGACGCTTTTCGCACTGGTTCTGGCCGTTTACGCTGGCACCGATCACGTCCTGCACGAAAGCGGCTTGCTGGCTGTAACGGTCATGGGCATCGTTGTCGGTAACGCCCGATTACCGGCGCTGGGCGAATTGAAACGGTTCAAGGAACACATCACCGTCATTCTGGTTTCGGGCGTTTTCATCCTGCTCGCCGCTTCGATGAAATGGGAGATGTTGGCCCAACTTGATTTGCGCGCTTTGGTTTTTGTGCTGCTCATCATGTTCGTGGCCCGCCCCGCCGCCGTATTTCTCGCCTTGCTTGGCACCGATCTACCAGCCAAAGAAAAACTGATAGTTGCCTGGATCGGACCACGCGGAGTAGTCGCCGTCGCCGTATCCGGCCTGTTTGGCGCGCGGTTGATCGAGGTCGGGGTCGAGGACGGGCAACTCCTCGCACCGCTCGCCTTTCTGCTGGTCGCGGCGACGGTGGTGGCGCATGGGTTTTCGATTAAACCTTTGGCGCGCAAGTTTGGCCTAACATCGACCGCGCCACCCGGCGTGCTGCTTGTAGGAGCGTCTGACTGGGTTGTTGCGCTTGGCAAAACACTGTCTTGCGCCGAAATTCCGGTACTGATCGCCGAGCGCAACTGGTGGCGATTGCGCGGTGCCCGCAACGAAGGCTTACCGGTCTACTATGGTGAAATCCTGTCCGAGGCGGCGGCGCACACCGTCGACCTTCACCACTATGGCGCACTTTTGGCGTTTTCCGATAACGATGACTACAACTCCTTGCTTTGCACCGACTTCGCCCCCGAATTCGGTCGCAACAACGTTTTCCAGATCGGCCGCCATGAAGGCAGCGTTTCCGAAACCGACCTTCCGGTTACCATCGGCGGTCGTACCTTGGCGCGCGGGCACGCGTTTGAATACTTTGCCCGCAACCTCGCAGATGGCTGGACTTTCGGCGTGACTTCTTTGACCGAGGAGTACACGCTCGAAACCTATCGTGAAACTCGACCGGAAGCGGAAATCCTGGCGGTTTTGAGCGCCAGCAACATTTTGAAATTTGCCGGACCAAACCAGTTGCCCAAAACCACCAACGGCGATCGTATCCTTACGTTTGAGCATCGGCAGAAGGCGGAGCCAGAGACCTAATGCCCGTTATCCCGTCCCATCTGCCCGCGAGCGTAATCGCGAACCCACCGCATGCAATCGTCGGGATCATCAGGTTTTCGTTGTTACTACGCGAGTCAAACTTCTTTCCGCCATTGTCCGGCCAGTCTTACGAAGAACGCAAAGCACGCATCTTTGACCCGCTCCGATTGCGGCGCCGGTTCGATATTTTTGAACAGGTTTGCCTGCCGAGCCTGACTGGTCAGAGCGACCAGAATTTCAACGTAATTCTCGCAACCTCACGCGACCTGCCGGATTGGGCGCACCAGAGGCTGGCCGGTCTGGTACATTCGTTGCCGAATATTTACGTCCGCGCCTATCGTCCACAAGCAAACATACAACGTATATACCGCCGATCTGCCCTCGAGATGACCGACCAAGCCGCTCCTATCACCGCGACCTTCCGGCTTGACGACGACGATGCGCTCGCGCGCGGATATGTGGCGCGGCTTCGTACACATATGCAGCCGGAAAACATCGGAAAAACCGTGACCTTTTCAAATGGCTGCCAGCTGGTTTTGTCGGACCGTGAATTGCAGGCATGGATTGATACGCGCAGTAACGGCTCGGCTGGTTTGGCGTTGATCCAACGGGGCGGGATCGCAACTATCCCCGAAATCAGTACGATCTACTGCCTCGGTGGGCATCGCAAAGTCGGGCAACTCGCGCCGCAGATCGATGATCCGATGCCGCAGAGCTATGTGCAAACCGCGAACGGCTTTAACGTCACATCACGGCGGGGGATGGGGGGGAGCGATGTAGCCACCGCACCCGATCTGGCGTCGCAGCTACGCGCAAATTTCCCGTATCTTGACGCTGGAACACTCGCAGGATTGCACGAGGTTTTTGACGATTAACCCAGTTTGCGCGTAGCTTCGCGCACGGCAAATGGTTTCATTTTGTCGCCGTTTTCAGTGATAAATGCACGAACACGATCGGGATCATGCCCCGACAGGCTTCGCAACCACCAACCGATGGATTTCTGGATGAACCAATTGTGGTCCTCGGCGTATCCGCCCGCCCATCCAAGTATCCTTTCGCGAATGGCCTGATCTGCCGCATCGGGATGGTTCTGCTTGGACCAGGGCAGGGTCATGACCAGCGCCGCGCGTCGCACCCACATGTTTTCGTCCTGCGCCCAACTCTCGACGGTATCAAGGCGGGCCGGATCGGCGACCAGACGTCTTGAGCCCGCCGAGCAGGCATGATCGGCAATCGCCCATGCATCGAATTCGCCAACCCAACGGGTGATTTCCTGCCAGACATCATTGTCCGGCGTGATCCGCGCTTGC
>Ga0209121_10004465_pt1 | contig 13051 bp, 16 predicted proteins | sample Cruoilmetagenom3_FD_187292 | JGI IMG/M metagenome (GOLD analysis project Ga0209121, IMG submission 187292) | Oil polluted marine microbial communities from Coal Oil Point, Santa Barbara, California, USA - Sample 3 (SPAdes) (version 2) | ecosystem: Environmental > Aquatic > Marine > Oil seeps ... | reverse complement strand
GGCGCGGACATGGTGAATTCCTTCTTTAAGCGGGTATTTGGCTGGCGATTATCGGGTTTTGCACGATTGAGCAAGGCCGGGGGTTGCATGGTCTGCCTGCCTGCGGCACTGGTTTTGATATGACAGAGTTTCAAGATAGGGTCCGCGACGCCGAGACCGCCATGCGCAAGCTGTTTAAACGCACGCCGCTGCATAAGAGCGAGCATCTCTCTGAGCGGTTCGGAGCAGAGATTTTCCTGAAGCGCGAAGATACAACTCCGGTGCGATCGTATAAACTGCGGGGAGCGTTTAATGCGATGCGCAAGGTGTTGGCCGTGTCGCCTGATACGTCGCAATTCGTGTGCGCCAGTGCGGGCAATCACGCGCAAGGGGTGGCATTTATGTGCCGTTCTTTGGGGGTGAAAGGCGTGATTTTCATGCCGGTGACGACGCCTGAACAAAAGATCTCCAAAACCCAGACCTTTGGTGGTGAGATGGTCACCATCCGGTTGGTTGGCGATTATTTTGATGACACACTGGCCAATGCGCAGGCCTATTGTGACCAGGTAAAGGGGTATTTCCTGTCGCCGTTTGACGACGAGGATGTGATAGAGGGTCAAGCCACAGTAGCCGTTGAGATTGAACAACAAATGCAAGGGCTGCCTGATCGGATCATTTTGCCGGTCGGGGGTGGGGGCTTGTCTTCGGGTGTTGTCAGCTATCTGGGTGATCGCTGTGCATATACTCTGGTGGAGCCCGAAGGAGGGGCGTGTTTGCACGCGGCGCTGGGCGCAGGAGCGCCGGTCCGGTTGCCCCATGTGAACACCTTTGCTGATGGGGCCGCAGTGGCGCAGATCGGACAGCGCCCATTTGAGAGGCTCTCTCATATTGATGTAAGGGATTCTCTGACCATCCCAGAAGATCGGTTGTGCATCACAATGATGGAATTCCTGAATGTTGAAGGGATTGTTCTGGAACCTGCTGGCGCGCTGTCGATTGATGCGCTGAAGGATGTAGCAGAGCAGATCAAGGGCAAGACGGTGGTTTGCATCACGTCGGGCGGCAATTTTGATTTTGAACGTTTGCCCGAGGTGAAAGAACGTGCGCTACGCTATTCGGGGGTAAAGAAGTACTTTGTGCTGCGAATGCCGCAAAGGCCCGGTGCACTGAAGGATTTTTTGGGCATGTTGGGCCCGGATGATGATATTGCCCGATTTGAGTACCTGAAGAAATCAGCGCGGAATTTTGGCTCGGTTCTGATCGGGATACAGACCAGCACGCCCGAAAATTTTGAGGTGCTTTTTGCCAAATTGGTGGCGCAAGGGTTTGACTATCGCGATATCACCAATGATCCAGTGTTGTCAGAATTTCTGATCTAAAGTGCTCGTGTAGAACCTGAACCAGAGCTTTTGCCCAAATGCCCACAACGTTCATATACCATGCTGGGCATCGCCATTTGTCTGCCTCAGGTTAAAGGCGATACGCTTTAGGCGGCATAACGGCTGCTAAGCGCGTTTAGAAATTCGGCTTTTGATCCCTCGTAAGATGTCACCACGGCAGGTAAATTAATGATATCAAACGCGCCTTTGTTAGCAGCGGTTTCACCAGCCTGACACAGGGTGGAAAACTCTTCAAACCCAAGGTTCAAAGCACTGCCTTTGAGAAAATGTAGATGCCCTTCGATTTTATCTTGCGGCACTTCACCGCTGATAATGGTGATAGTTTCTTCAACTTCTTCAAGGAAAATCTCGACAATTTCGGCAAAGTCTTCGCTGCCAATTTCATCACGCAATTCTTCGACACGGCTCCAGTTTATCATCGGGCTTTCCTGCATTGACCTCATCACAGGATCGCTCATGTGGCTTAAGACAACATTGCAAAGTAACATCAATTTCCGCGCAATTTGATCATTCACGTCTGGTTAAGTGTCTGCCTGTACCGAGGGCTTGTTGGTAAAAAGGTAGGCCTGTGCAAAATTCTGAGCAGCAGCCAAATGCAACCCTGCAAGACGAGGGCGCAGTGATCCGCGATGTACTGGTTGTTGATGACAGCCGGCTGCAACGCAAAATCCTGTCGGCATCCCTCAAAAAATGGGGGTTTTGTGTGCGCGAGGCGGATGATGCTGCCACAGCGCTAAAGATGTGTGAGGACGTGCCGCCAGATCTGGTGCTGAGCGATTGGATGATGCCGGGCATGAATGGCCTGGAATTTTGCCGCGCGTTTCGGGCGATGCCACGGGAACGATACGGGTATTTCATCCTGCTCACCTCCAAAAGCGAGAAAAACGAAATCGCCAATGGCCTGGATGCCGGGGCAGATGATTTTCTGACCAAACCTGTCAATGCGCCCGAGTTGCGCGCGCGCATCGCAGCGGGTGAACGCATTTTACAGATGGAACGTGAACTGGGCGACAAGAACCGCCTGATAAAATCGACTTTGGATGAATTGCAAAAATTATACGATTCGCTCGATAATGATCTGATTGAAGCCAAGAAATTGCAGCAGTCTCTGGTCAGCGACAAGTATCGTGATTTTGGATATGCCGAAGTTTCATTATTGTTGCAATCCAGCGGCCATGTCGGCGGTGATCTGGTCGGCATGTTCCCGATCAACGACACCCGGGTTGGCATCTATGGGATTGATGTATCGGGACATGGTATCAGCTCGGCTTTGATGACCGCACGATTGGCAGGGTATCTGTCGGCCTCGGCGCTGGATCAGAATGTCGCTTTGGTTAAATCGGCCTTTGGGGGTTACACAAGCCGCCCGCCAGCAGAGACGATAGCGACATTGAATCAGCTGATCCTCGAAGAGATGGAGACTGAGCTGTATTTCACGTTGCTGCTGGCCGAGGTGCATCTGGATACAGGCCGCGTGATCATGGCGCAAGCGGGCCATCCCAGCCCCGCCATTCAGCGCGCCAATGGGACAGTAGAAATAGATGGCCCCGGTGGTTTGCCTGTTGGCCTGATTGAAGGGGCGACTTACGATCAGTTTGAGGTGACCCTGCACCCCGGTGATCGCCTGCTTATTCAGTCTGACGGTATGGTGGAATGCGCTGATTTGGATGGAAACCTGTTGGGCGAAGAAGGGCTGGCACGCATTCTGACGTCCCTCAAACAAACCCGCGGCAGGGCCTGTTTGGAATCAATCATCTGGAAGCTGAATGAATATGCCTCGGACCAGGATTTTGACGATGATGTTTCGGCCGTATTGCTGGAGTTTAAACCAAGCCCATGTGCTGTCTGACAAAATGCCGATCGCCTTCATTGGCCAGCTTTTCTGCCGCTGACTTGGGATCAGCCCACAGGGGTGTGTGATCAATTTCAATCGGTGGTCCAATGCGACGCACGGGCCGGGCCGTATAGATCGTACACAGTTTTTCGGCCCAGATGTCATATTCCGGCATGAAGGTGAAACGGCGAAACGCGCCCAATCGTCGTGGGGCGGCGATGATCCAGCCGGTTTCCTCCATCACTTCGCGGTGCAGGGCATGAATGGGGCTTTCGCCTGGGTCAATTCCGCCACCGGGAAGCTGTATTTCAAAATGTGGGTCATCCTGCCATGTCAACAACAGCTTATCGAGCAAGGGCAAGATGGCATACACGCCGTGGCGCATCTGATACCGCTGGGCGGTGTTGGGCTTTTCACCAAATCGTCTGATCATACGCTTGCCCCCTTGGTGCGTGGCTTGCTTCACCTATATAGACGCGATATGCCAGATCTGGCTCGTAAGGAAACCCCCCATGACACTTGGACAGAAAATCGCCTGGGACGACACTGTTCTGCCGTTCCAGTTGGATGCATCAGATATTCGTGGCCGTGTGGCGCGTCTGGATACTGTATTGGATGGTATTCTACAGCAGCATGATTACCCCACAAAGGTTGAGGCATTGGTGGCTGAAATGGCCCTTCTGACGGCCTTGATTGGCCAGACCATCAAATTGCGCTGGAAGTTGTCGTTGCAAGTGCAATCCAATGGGCCGGTGCGCATGATCGCCACCGATTTTTATGCACCGCAATCTGAGGGTGAACCCGCCCAGATCCGCGCGTATGCAAGTTTTGACAAAGATCGGCTGACTGATGACATCCCCTTTGCACAGGTGGGCGAAGGGTATTTTGCCGTGCTGATCGACCAAGGCAAAGGCAACACTCCCTACCAAGGCATCACGCCAATTGCAGGTGAAAGCCTGAGCGACTGCGCTGAGGCCTATTTTGCTCAATCCGAGCAATTGCCAACACGGTTTTCCCTCAGCTTTGGCCGCTCGACCGAGGTGAGCGAAAATGAACATTGGCGCGCCGGAGGCGTTATGCTGCAACATATGCCCAAAGCATCACCTTATGCGCAGGATGGTGGCTCGGGCGAAGGCGGCTTGTTGGAGGCGCGTGACATCGTTGACGGTGACGATAGGGAAAACTGGACACGCGTGAACGCGCTACTTGATACGGTTGAGGACCTGGAGCTGATCGGCCCATCTGTGCCGCCTTCGGATTTATTGGTGCGGCTTTTCCACGAAGAAACACCGCGGGTGTTTGACGCCCAGCAAGTCAAGTTTGGCTGTACCTGCACAGAGGAGCGCGTGCGCCAGAGCCTGTCGATCTATTCTGCCAAGGAGATTGGGACGATGACCACTGACGACGGCCAAGTCACAGCCGATTGCCAGTTTTGTGGAGCGCATTATCAGATGGACCCGGCAACTTTGGGTTTCGAAGCACAAGAGCCCAGTGATGGCAACGCCTGATCCGCTGAGCAATGTGATGCGCGCGCTGGCAGGTGCCAGTGCGCCGTCGTCTGACTATGACCTCAATCCGGATTATGTTTTGCCAGAGGGGCGCAAACTGCGTCCGGCAGGTGTTTTGGTGCCGATCCTGGTGACAGATGGGCAACCGATGCTGTATCTGACCAAGAGGTCCTCGGCGTTGCAACATCATCCGGGGCAGATCGCGTTTCCGGGCGGAAAACGGGATGATACCGATGCCGATATCACCGCTGCTGCCCTGCGAGAGGCCCACGAAGAAATCGGCCTGAACCCTGACAATGTTGAGGTGCTGGGCGTTTTGCCTGGTCATGATACCATCACCAGTTTTGCCATTACCCCTGTTGTGGCCCGCGTTTTGCACCCCTTTACGCCGACACCCGAACCGGGCGAAGTCGAAGAGGTGTTTCAGGTGCCGCTGGCACATGTTCTGAACGGCGCACAGTATTCGGTGCAGGCTCGACGTTGGCGCGGGACATTGCGCAAATATCATACCGTGCCTTATGGCCCCTATTACATCTGGGGCGCGACCGCGCGCATTCTGTTTGCTTTGGCTGATGCCACGGGGCGCGCGGATGAAGGTTGATGGCCAATGGATGCGCGCTCGTGCCACTCAATCAGTGTGCGAGATGCTGATTGGGGCCGGTTATCAGGCGCTGTTTGTAGGTGGTTGTGTGCGCAATGCGTTGTTAGATGCGCCTGTCAAAGACATCGACATTGCCACCGATGCCCTGCCAAACGAGGTGATGAAACTGGCCAGGCAAGCCGGAATGAAGCCTGTACCCACCGGGATTGACCATGGAACAATCACCGTTGTTTCGGATCATGTGCCGCATGAGATCACAACGTTTCGCAAGGATATTGAAACCTTTGGGCGTCACGCTGTTGTCGCCTTCTCTAACGATGTCTGTGATGATGCCCGCCGCCGGGATTTTACGATGAATGCGCTGTATGCCGGGCCTGACGGAACAGTGATTGACCCATTGGGCGGTTTGGATGACCTGCACGCGCGGCGGTTTCGGTTTATTGAGGATGCTGAGCAACGCATTCAGGAAGACTATCTGCGCATCCTGCGATTTTTTCGGTTCCATGCTTGGTATGGTGATCCCGAAGGTGGATTAGACGCTGATGCGATGGCCGCCATTGCACTTCATCTGGATGGGTTGGCGGGCCTTTCGCGTGAAAGGGTTGGATCGGAAATTCTGAAACTGTTGGAAGCACCGGATCCGGCGATATCTGTGGCCGCCATGTACCAGATCGGAGTATTGAACGCCGTGTTGCCGGGGGCGAACATGCACGCATTGGGACCATTGATACATCTGGAAGCAACGGTGCAACGACCTGCTGACGCCATTCGCCGGTTGGCGGCGCTGGGCGGTGCGGATGTGGGCCAGCTGCTGCGACTAAGCAAAGCACAGGCCAAGCGCCTGATTTTACTGCACGAGTTAACCAGCAACCTGATGCCTGCGGCAGAAATTGGGTACAGACATGGTGCCGATTTGGGCCATGACGTTTTGTTGCTGCGGGCGGCAATGTTGGAAACACCTTTGGTAAATGCTGAATTTGATTTGGTTGCTCAGGGTGCTGGCGCCACATTTCCACTGAAGGCCGCCGATCTTCAGCCTGAATTTTCCGGGCCAGAGCTTGGCCAGGCCCTGAGATCAGCCGAGCAATTTTGGATCGACTCTGGGTTTACACTTGGTGCGCAGGCCCTGTTGGATGAGGTGACACACCCATGACCACCACAATAACGATCGAACGGCTTGGCCATCAGGGCGATGGAATTGCCGATGGTCCAATTTATGCGCCCCTTACCCTGCCCGGAGAAGTTGTCACCGGGGTGCTGGATGGTCAGAACCTGAACAACGTCAAAATCGTTACGCCGTCACCTGACCGGGTGAAACCGGCGTGCCGCCATTTCCCGGCCTGCGGTGGCTGTCAGTTGCAACATGCCGCAGATGGGTTTTTGAAAGACTGGAAAACTGAGGTGGTTCGCCAAGCCCTGCAAGCGCGGGACTTGACCACCGAATTTTTGCCCACACATTGTTCGCCTTCCCGGTCGCGCCGCCGGGCGGTTGTGTCGGCCAAACGTACCAAGAAAGGGGCGATGGTTGGATTTCATGCGCGCGCGTCTGATGTGGTGATTGAGACGCCAGATTGTCAACTTTTGCACCCTGATTTGATGCGGGCCTTGCCTGCTGCCGCTGATTTGGCGCTGGTTGGCGCCAGCCGGAAACATGCGTTGTCGGTGATGCTGACACTTACTGATGGTGGTGTTGACGCCTGTGTGCTGAATGGTAAACCGTTGGAAAACAACATGTATATGGAGCTGGCGGCGATTGCGGACCGTCATGATCTGGCGCGGTTATCCTGGGCAGAAGAACCCGTTGCGACACGTCGTGCACCACAACAACATTTTGGCGCAGCCCAGGTCACGCTGCCATCTGGTGCCTTTTTGCAGGCCACGCTGGACGGGCAAAAGGTGTTGCAATCGGATGTGCGCCAGAGTGTGAGTGGGGCAAAACATGTGCTTGATCTCTTTGCCGGATGTGGGACATTCGCGCTTGATCTGGCATCAGAGCATGAGGTGCATGCTGTCGAAGGTGACAGCGCGATGGTTGCCGCTTTGGATCATGGGTGGCGTATGGCCAATGGATTGCGCGCCGTGACGTCTGAGGTGCGCGATCTGTTCCGCCGCCCAATGACACCCGATGAATTGCAGCGGTATGATGCTGTTGTTTTGGATCCGCCCCGCGCAGGTGCTGAAGCGCAGATTGAACAGATTTGCACCGCGAAGGTGCCGCTGATTGCCTATGTGTCATGCAATCCAATCAGCTTTGCCCGCGATGCCGCAAAACTGGCTGAGGCTGGTTATGCGCTGGAGCATTTGCGGGTGGTAGATCAGTTCAAATGGTCCTCACATGTGGAGATTGTATCAAAGTTCTTGCTCAAATCTCTGTGATTGGCAAAAAAACCTACCTATTATCGGTATTCTTGTTGTATTTAGCCCGCAGGCAGGAAACAGGCGGAAAACAGGAAAAATCTGATGCGCTTTACACGACGTTCGGCAATTTTTGTCACCCTGGCAGGTTTGGCAAGTTTCGCTACATCAGCAACCGCTGCTTCTCGGCTCAGGCAATACGATGGCCCCGAGGTGACGGATATTCTCATCTCAAAGAAACGCCGCAAGATGTGGCTGATGCATGGTGATCGTAAACTCAGGAAATACCGTATTGGCCTCGGCTTTGCGCCTGAAGGGCACAAGCGGTTCGAAGGGGATGGTAAAACGCCTGAAGGCACATACCGTATTGACCGGCGCAACCCCAACAGCGATTTTCATTTGTCGTTGGGTATTTCATATCCGAATATTAACGATGTGGCTTTTGCGCAATCATCGGGCAAAAGCCCCGGCGGTGATATTTTTATCCACGGCAAGCCACGCAAAAAATTTGGCACTGGCCGGGATTGGACCGCTGGCTGTATCTCAGTATCTAACCGACACATCGAAGAGATTTATGCGATGGTCAGCAATGGCACTTATGTAACGATCCATCCCTAAGGCGATACGCTTTAAGCAATGGTGGGGGTTTATTCCCCCATCACCAAGGTCCACCACAGTTTGCCATTTTCTTCCTGTGACCAGGCAAAGCCCATCTTATTTGCCTGAGGCGATAATATCACCCGGCGCGTGTCGGATTGATCCATCCATGCGGCCAGCGTTTCCACCTCGTTTTCGTAGGTCTCTGAAATGTTTTCACCCACCAGGTTGCCGGAATAACCAACACGGCGCACCCGATCGATGGGCGATGAGCCGTCCGAGCCAAAATGCCAGGGGCGGTTTTGGTTCGACATATCGCGTGAATGGGTCGCGGCAGCGGCATTCAGTTGAGAATCGAACTGAACCGGTGACTGACCAGCGGCTTGTCGCAGCGTATTAACGGAGTCAAGCATCCTGAATTGTATTTTTGACACATCACCTGAACGAATTCGGTAGACTTTGGGCAGAGGTTTGCCATCAGTTCCGAGTTGAGGCTGAACAGTCGTACAAGCTGACAAAGCCAGCACAGCTACGAATAAAAGACCAAGAATACGCACCATTTTAGCGCCCTACCAGTATTTACACCTAGCGAAGCCTTATCTCGGGTTGCGCCGTCTTTCAAACCCGCATGGGCTTAACTTCGCCAAATAACGTTTGTTTGAATTGCGACTGCGTCTTTCACGCCATATATACCCAACATTAGTATGGGTGACGGCGGGAGAGAGATCATGGCCAATAGTCCTGGTTTTAAGATGAAACGACGCAGTTTCCTGGCGGGAACCGCGGCAATGGTCGGCATGCCAGCGCTTGCGCAGGATGTTGATGGTGACGAAACAGTTGAAATTGAGCGTGAAGTCACTGAAACAGTGCGCCACAATATTTCCAGCTTTAGACGGTTGGAATGGGAGCCCTATTTTTCGAATCTCAAAGGCGGGGCGATCCTGGTGGATATTGATTCTCGGGCTTTGCACTATTGGTCAGACGGTGGGCAAACCTACAATCTGTACCCGTCGAGCGTTCCTCTGACCGAAGAGTTAACGCGCCGTGGCCGCACGCAGGTTGTGCGCAAGGTCGAAGGGCCCAGCTGGCGCCCCACACCATCGATGATGAAGCGTAACCCCGATTGGCCCGAGTATATCGGCCCTGGTCCGGATAACCCCTTGGGGACGCACGCGCTTTACCTAAGCTGGACCTATTACCGGATCCACGGAACGCATGACACGCGTAAAATCGGGCGGCGATCATCAAACGGGTGTATTGGTCTTTACAATCAACACATCTCTGAATTGTTCGCTTTGGCGAAGGTCGGCACTCAAGTGTTGCTTATTTGACGTATATCCGCCATCGTTTTGGGATTGGCGGGGAAGATGTGTTTGCATTTGACCAGATTTGCTGATTAGAGAAACATACAATGTAGTCTTGGGTGCTTGTTGCTGCCACGTCAGTGATGAGCCTTCATCTGGAGGATAAAATGAAGAAACTCGTACTCGCCGCAGCATTTGTCGCTGCTGCCACCGCTGGTAACGCTGGCACCATGGAAGAGCCCGTGATGGAAGCGCCAGTAATCGTTGAAGATACATCTTCAAGCTCGTCTGCAAGCGGTATCTGGATTCCGCTGGTTCTGCTGGCTGTTGTTGCCGCAGTTGTTATTGCTGACTAAGGTCAATATCTTCGTACTTAAAAAGGCAGTGGGTTTTCCCACTGCCTTTTTATTTGGGTGATGCTTTAGCTTAGCCAACCGGCAATGTTGTCCTCAATAATCTGGCTCAGCGCTTTGATGTGTGCATCTTCATCGTTGAGGCAAGGTATGTAGGTGAAGTGTTCGCCTCCCACCTCTTCAAAGCTCTCCCGAATCTCTTCGTTGATCTCTTCCAGTGTCTCGATACAGTCGGCTGAAAACGCAGGCGCGATCACGGCGATGCGTTTTGTCCCGTCTTCACGCGCCAGACGTGCAACCTCCTTCACGGTGTATGGTTTTAACCATTCTTCGCGGCCAAAGACCGATTGGAAAGTGGTTGTGATCTGGGTCTCATCCCAGCCCAGCCGCTCACGCAGCAACCGCGTGTTTTTCTGGCATTGGCAATGGTAGGGATCCCCCTGCTGCAAATAACGCTGGGGCATGCCATGGTAGGATACCACCAGTTTTTCGGGCTTTGGATCGGTCTTGGCGTAGGCACGCTCAACCGATTGCGCCAGAGCATCAATATACAGCTGGTTCTCAAAATATGGCTCGACGACCCGTGCAGTTGGTTGCCAGGTTTCCTTCATCAAAGCACGAAAGAACTGATCATTCGCCGTGGCAGATGTGGCCCCTGCATAATGCGGATACAGCGGGAAAAACAGAATTCGGCGGCATCCGGCCTGCACCATCGCGCGCACTTTGGATTGGGTTGATGGATTGCCGTAGCGCATACAGAAATCAACCATCACCTGATCCCCGTATCGAGTTTTCATTGATGCTGCCAAGGCTTGCGTCTGGTCGCGGGTGATGGTCATCAGGGGGCTTTCGCCCTTGTCCTTGTTCCAGATGGAAGCATAGGCTTTGCCGCTGGAAAAAGGGCGTTTTGTCAGGATAATCAGCTGCAAAAGGGGTTGCCACTTCCAGCGTGGCAGGTCGATCACGCGGCGGTCAGACAGAAATTCGTTCAGATAGCGGCGCATCGACCAGTAATCGTAATTATCCGGCGTGCCCAGGTTGGCCAGCAGGACGCCCGTTTTAGCGCCAGGAATCGTGGGATGATCCGCTTTCGCGTGGTCAGGTCTTTTGGCTGAGTTGTCATCGGACATTGGTGGGTGATCCCTGGATAAGTGCTTTGGCTGAAGTTGGACATAAAGGTTGTTGAACTGTCGTCAATCTTTCAGCGGTGTTTCTTGAGCGCCCAGCACATCGGCCAGCCGGGTTGACGCGCTGCCGGGGCGAAGGGGCTGTGGTTGGTCGGGGGCAGGGGCCCAGCCGATCAGAAACACCATATCGAAGGTGGCCAGGATACGGCCATCCTTATCTGCATAGGTATCTGCATATATTTCGCAGGCGCGCGCCAAAAGCGCCTTGGGCATGGGGCTGCGGGGGCGGTCCGACAGGGCGTTGGCCTCGCCCATGGCCCGCAGATCACGCATCAGATGTAGCGGTGTTTCATAGCTGACGCTCAGAGGCAGGCTGTCGGCCACAGGCAAGGCAAATCCGGCACGTTGTAGCAAAGCACCCAGATCACGGATTTCGCCCATAGGGGCCACACGAGGCGACAGCCCGCCATAAAGATCTGATTCGGCTTGGGCCAGGGCCGCACGCAATTGATGCAGTGTTGTTCCGCCAAAGAGAGCGGCCATAAACAACCCATCCGGTTTCAATGCCCGGCGAGCCTGAATCAACTGACCCAGCGGATCATTGGCCCAGTGCAGTGCCAATCCATGGATCACCAGATCATGCGCCCCTTCGGCCAGATCAAGGGTGTCGTCATCTGAAACATGTGTGGCATCCATGAATGCAGAGCGCCAAATATGCGGCGCACCAGACACCACAGCGGCTTGCGTAAAGGATTTGTTAACGATTGAAAGCCGATCCTTGAGCTCATCAATTGCCTGTTCGTGCAGGAATGCCGCAAAATCGCGCTGGGCGCGAAGACGCTGGCGGGCAAGGGCGGGGCGATCAATCAAGGGGTGCGTCATGGCGCGAACAATAGAGTGAAGCTGCGGGGGGTTCAAACGGCTCTGCATTTGATTTACCCGGCCCGCTGCACAATTTGTGGTGATCTGGTTGAGGATGATTTTGCCCTGTGTGGGCCATGCTGGCGCGACACGCCTTTGATCACCGGGCTTTGCTGTGATGTTTGTGGTGTCCCTTTGCCCGGTGAGGAGACCGGCACGCCCGAACAATGTGATGAATGCCTGCGTATTGCCAGGCCATGGTCGCGCGGGCGGGCGGCGATGATCTATCATGATAATGGGCGCAAGTTGGTGTTGGCGTTGAAACATGGCGACCGGCATGAGGTTTTGAAACCAGCGGCACGGTGGTTGGCGGCCGCGGTGAAGCCGATCTTGCCTGACAGCGGTGTTTTGATTGCCCCGGTGCCCTTGCATTGGCTGCGATTACTGCGCCGGACGTTCAATCAATCTGCCATGTTGGCGCAAAGCCTGGGAAAGATGATTGATCAGGAGGTGTGCCCCGATCTGCTGATTCGCCCAAAACGCACGCAAAGCCTGGGCGGGCTGAGCCTTGATCAGCGGTTTGCTGAAATGGAGGAGAGCATCACTCTCAATCCGCGACGAGCAGATTTGTTGCAAGGGCGCACGGTGTTGATTGTTGATGATGTGATGACCTCGGGCGCCACTTTGTCAGCCTCAGCGCAGGCCTGCCTCACGGGGGGTGCAAAGGATGTGATGACGCTGACACTGGCGCGCGTGGTGAAGGATGCCTAAATAGGAGGTCAAATCTATGAGAAGGCCTTGGACATGAGTGCTATTGAAATCTACACCTCACCGTTTTGCGGATTTTGTACCGCAGCCAAGCGGCTGTTGACCCAAAAGGGCATCAAGTTCTCTGAGATTAACGTGATGACAGATCCATCCCGCAAACCAGAGATGATTCAGCGCGCCAATGGTGGGCGCACAGTTCCGCAGATATTTGTCGGTGACACCCATGTGGGTGGTTGTGATGATCTGTATGCTTTGGAACGCGTCGGCAAGCTTGATGCCCTGCTCGCCACTTGACTGTGATGCGGGCGGCGCTTGTTCAGCTTAACAGTGGTGATGATCCGGCACAAAACCTGCCGGTGACCCT
>Ga0209121_10004463_pt1 | contig 13060 bp, 10 predicted proteins | sample Cruoilmetagenom3_FD_187292 | JGI IMG/M metagenome (GOLD analysis project Ga0209121, IMG submission 187292) | Oil polluted marine microbial communities from Coal Oil Point, Santa Barbara, California, USA - Sample 3 (SPAdes) (version 2) | ecosystem: Environmental > Aquatic > Marine > Oil seeps ... | reverse complement strand
GTGATGCCGAGGCCCGCTATGTGGCCGAGGCGATCACCGAAAATATCGACCTTTCGCGGCATATGGCGGATGCGGTGCAGTCTCTCGAAATTTGTCTGGCAGCGGATGAAAGCATCCGCTCCGGCCAGCCCGTTGATCTTTAAAGGAGGCGGCCCATGGGTTCCCTGACGCTCAAAAACATTCACAAATCCTTTGGCAAGGTCGAAGTGTTGTCGGATATCAATCTTGATGTCGAAGACGGCGAGTTTGTGATTTTTGTCGGGCCATCAGGTTGCGGCAAGTCAACCTTGCTCCGGATCATTGCGGGGCTAGAAAATGCCAGCACGGGTGATGTGATGATCGCCGATAAACGCGTGAATACCGAGCCTTCCAGCAAGCGCGGCATTGCGATGGTTTTCCAGACCTACGCGCTTTATCCGCACCTAACCGTGCGCAAAAATATGAGCCTGGGCCTGAAGCAAGCCAAACATCCGGCCGAGTATATCGAAGAGCGCGTGGGCGTGGCCACCAATATGCTGGGGTTAGGGCCATACTTGGACAGACGCCCCTCCGAGCTTTCAGGCGGACAGCGCCAAAGGGTGGCGATCGGGCGTGCGCTGGTGCGCAACCCCGAGCTTTTCCTGTTTGACGAGCCGCTTTCCAACCTTGATGCCGCGCTGCGGGTCAATACGCGGCTCGAAATCGCCCGCCTCCACCGCGAGCTAGGCACAACCATTGTTTATGTAACCCACGATCAGGTGGAAGCGATGACGCTCGCCGACAAGATCGTGGTACTGCAAGACGGTAAGGTTGAACAGGTCGGCTCCCCGATGGAGCTCTATAACGACCCCGACAATATCTTTGTGGCCGGGTTTATCGGCTCACCGGCAATGAACTTTTTGCCGGGGTCGGTGATCAACGATTCTGCCAAATCCATCGGGCTGCGGCCAGAGATGATCACCCTTGGGCCGGAGGGGCAGATCGAGGGCGAAATCAGCCATCTGGAGCATTTGGGAGCCGACACAAACGTGTATGTGCGCGTAGGGGAAGTGCTGGTCACCGTGCGCTACATGGGGCAAACCGATTATGAGATCGGCAGTAAAACCATGCTTTCCTTTGCGCCGGAAGCGCTGTTCAGGTTTGACGAAAGCGGTCAACGGATGCGCGGCTAGCTGGCTATAGACTGATTCCCATTCTGGCCCTATTCTGGCTCCATATTTCTCCCCCATACACAGGGTAGAAAATGGCCCCTTGGCCCGCAGAATCAGGAGCGCACCCCATGAAAATGACCACCGAAGAAGCCTTTGTAAAAACCCTGCAAATGCACGGCATTGATAACGCCTTTGGCATTATCGGCTCGGCCTTTATGCCGATCTCTGACCTGTTCCCGAAAGCGGGCATTACCTTTTGGGACTGCGCCCATGAATATACCGCCGGCATGATGGCCGACGGCTTCACCCGTTCCTCCGGTAAAATGAGCCTCGCGATTGCGCAAAACGGCCCCGGCATTGCCAACCTCGTGACCCCGGTTAAAACCGCCTACTGGAACCACACGCCCATGCTGCTGATCACCCCGCAGGCGGCCAACAAAACTATTGGCCAAGGCGGCTTTCAGGAAGTCGAGCAAATGCGGATGTTTGCCGATTGTGTGGCCTATCAGGAAGAAGTGCGTGACCCGTCCCGCATGGCCGAGGTGCTGAACCGCGTCATTACCAAAGCCCGCCGCCTGTCGGCCCCCGCGCAAATCAACATCCCGCGTGATTTCTGGACTCAGGTGATTGATATCAACCTGCCTGCGATCGTGGATTTCGAGCGCCCCTCCGGCGGTAGCAATGCAATATCCGAAGCGGCCAAACTGCTTTCCGAAGCCAAGTTTCCGGTGATCCTGAACGGTGCAGGTGTGGTGATCGGCGGCGCGATTGAGGCTTCCAAGGCGCTGGCCGAACGGCTGGATGCGCCGGTATGCTGTGGCTACCAGCACAATGATGCCTTCCCCGGTTCGCACCCGCTTTTCGCGGGCCCATTGGGCTATAACGGCTCCAAAGCCGGTATGGAGCTGATCGCCAAGGCTGATGTGGTGCTGGCGCTTGGCACACGGCTGAACCCGTTTTCGACCCTGCCCGGCTACGGTATCGACTACTGGCCAACAGGTGCCAAAATCATTCAGGTTGATATTAATCCGGACCGGATCGGGCTGACCAAACCGGTAACAGTCGGTATTGTCGGGGATGCCAAAATGGTGGCCGAACAGGTTCTGGAACAGCTTTCGGATAGCGCGGGTGATGCAGGCCGTGCAGATCGCAAAGCGCTGATCGCCACAACCAAATCCACGTGGGCGCAGACTCTGACCTCCATGGACCACGAAGACGACGATGACGGCACCGATTGGAACGCCCGCGCCCGCGCGGCCAAGGCCGACCACATGTCGCCCCGCAAAGCGTGGCGCGCCATTCAGTCAGGCCTGCCCAAAGATGCGATTATTAGCTCGGATATCGGCAACGCTTGTGCCATCGGCAATGCTTACCCGACCTTTGAGGAAGGGCGCAAATACCTGGCCCCGGGCCTGTTTGGCCCTTGCGGTTATTCGTTGCCCGCTATCATCGGCGCCAAAATCGGCAAGCCGGATGTGCCGGTAGTCGGCTTCGCCGGTGACGGCGCCTTCGGGATTTCGATGAACGAAATGACAGCGGTTGGCCGTGACGAATGGCCCGGCATCACCATGGTGATTTTCCGCAATTACCAATGGGGGGCCGAAAAGCGCAACACCACTTTGTGGTATGAGGATAATTTCGTTGGAACCGAGCTGGACGTGAATGTGTCCTATGCCGGTATCGCCAAAGCCTGTGGTGTTAACGGGGTGATCGCCACCTCCATGGAAGGCCTGACCGATGCGCTCGATGTTGCGGTTAAAGCCCAGATGGAAAACGGCGAAACAACCTTTATCGAGGTGATGCTCAATCAGGAACTGGGTGAACCCTTCCGCCGTGACGCGATGACCAAACCCGTTGAGGTGGCCGGGATCAGCGCGGCCGACATGAAACCGCAAGCGGTCTAGCCTATGGCGGACGGCTGGATATTGGTGCTGAATGCAGGCTCTAGCAGCCTGAAATTCGCCGCCTATGACCAGCACTCGCTTAAGGATCTCGCCAGCGGGCAGGTGGCTGGCATCGGCAAAGATGCCGTGCTTCACTTCGGTGAAACGAAACAGCCCACCAGCGCTGCCGATCACGGCGCGGCCCTCAAAGCCGCGCTGGACACACTCGCACCCTTAGGTGGGCCGCCATCGGTGGTGGGGCACAGGGTGGTGCATGGCGGTTTGCAAAACCAGCCGGTTCTTATCAATGATAACACGCGGCAGATCATCAAAGACGCTGGCGCTTTTGCCCCCCTGCACAACCCGCCCGCGCTCAAGGTGATAGATGCCTTGGCTGCCCGCCACCCCGACCTGCCACAAATGGCCTGTTTTGATACAGCCTTTCATGCTGGCAACCCGGAGGTTGCCACCACCTTCGCATTGCCGCGCGAATTGCGCGAAAAAGGCTTGCGCCGCTACGGGTTTCACGGGCTTTCCTATGCCTCTCTGGTGCGCCGGTTTCGCGGAGTCACCGGCAAACCCCTGCCCAATCGCCTGCTGGCGTTTCACCTTGGAGCGGGCGCGAGCATTGCTGCTATTCTCAACGGAAAAGGCGTGGCCACCACAATGGGATTTTCACCGCTTGATGGCCTGACTATGGCCACCCGTGCCGGCAGCCTTGACCCGGGCGTTGTGCTGCATTTGCTGGGGAAGGGTGAAATGGATGCAGAGAAAGTCACGCACATTCTGAACCATGAGAGTGGACTCAAAGCCTTGGCGGATGACCCCGAAATGAAAAACCTGCTGGCCAGCGATGGAGAAAACGCAAAATTTGCAGTTGAGCATTTTATCTATTGGGCCGCGCGCCACGCGGGCTCGATGATTGCCGCCATGCAAGGGGTGGATGGAATCGTATTCACGGGTGGGATCGGGGAAAATGCAGCCCCGGTACGAGACGGCATTCTAGACCGGTTGCGCTGGACGCGGATCAACCCAGCGCGTCAGGTTTGGGTTATCACAGCCGATGAAGAAGGCGAAATCGCTCAGGCGGTCAAAGACCTTAATCAGTAATTCGCGATCGCTTGCTTGATCACTTCAACCCCGTCCGGAATTTTATCAAGTCCGATTGAGGAATAGGCGAGGCGGAAGAAATTTTTCGGTCCGCCAGTTCCATGGAAAAACGGCGCACCGGCCTCAATAAGCACACCGCTTTTTTCAAGCTCGACCGCGAGTATTTCGGTATCAATATGATCCGGCGCTTCCACCCAGAAATTTGACCCGCCAAAAGCGGCGCGTCCGGCGATATTCAGCCCGCTGCCCTCAAGCGCCTGCTCCATCACCGCGCGCCGCTTCTGGAATTCGGTGCGCATCCGCTTGATCATCGCGTCATAGTGCCCAAGACCTAAAAAATAGGCCGTGGTGCGCTGGATATGCCCCGGAGGGTGGCGCAGGGTGGCCAGTCGCAGCGCGCGCGCCTGCTCGATCAGCGGCTCAGAAGCCACCATGTAGCCTAGCCGCAGCCCCGGAAACAGGGATTTGGAGAAGCTGCCAACATAAATTACGCGCCCCTCGGTATCGAGCGATTTAAGAGCGGGCGAAGGGGGTTTCAGAAAGCCCATCTCGAATTCGTAATCGTCTTCGACGATCAGAAACTCCCGCTCTCGGGCGAGGCGGAGCAGCTCGTAGCGGCGCTGCATCGGTAAGGTCGCCATGGTTGGGCACTGGTGGCTTGGGGTGGTGAAAAGCACATCGAGCGCATCGGGCAGGGCATCAGGCGAAATGCCGTGTTCGTCAATTTCCACGGGCACGCGCTGGCATCCGGCGTGGCGGAGAACCTCGCGGACACCGTGGTAGCCGGGGTTTTCAAACGCCGCTGTGCTGGTTTCATCCAGCAAAAGTTGCCCTGCCATCCACATCGCGTTTTGCGCGCCTACGGTCACCAGTATCTGCTCGGGTCGTGCCAGAATTCCGCGCCGGGGCAGCGTATGGCGGGCAATAAATTTGATCAACTCGGGGTCGTCATGGCTGGCGTAATCAGAGGTGAGGCTGTCAAACTCCTTTTTCCCCAGCGCCTGTAAAGCGCAAAGCCGCCAGTGTGACTGGTTAAACAGGGTCGGGTCCGGCTGGCCACATACAAAAGGGTAGCGGTAGCTCCGCCAGTTCACCTCTTTCTTGACCGTTTTTCCGCCGGCAAAGCGGCGGCGCAGGGCGTTATCCCAATCCACCTTGTCCCCGTTTGTTTCGCCGGGCAGCGGTGGTAGCGGCACGCTCGGCGCTGTCTCCGAAACATAATAACCAGAGCGACCTTTGGAGGAGATATAATCATCCGCCACCAGCTCGTGATAAGCCAGCGTGACCGTGATTCGCGAAATGCCCAGATGCTTGGCCAGTTTGCGCGAGGATGGCAGCTTTTCACCGGTGGCAAACCGCCCCGACAGAATAGCCGAAGCCACGATCTGCCGGATCTGGCTTTGCAACGAGCCCTGAAAGCTCGGATCAAGGAAGAACATATCTTCGGCGAGGGGCATAGCGGCCTAACTGGACTTATTTCGGAGTTGGAACTGGGGGTAATGGAAGCCCAAATTGCATCCTAGTGTCAAGTAGAACCACGCCGGTGGCGGGGTCTCGCATTCTCTAAATTTGAACATAAAGGGGCGGTCATGGCATTTGACGTCAACACAAACTCGCTAGAGGCATACTGGATTCCGTTTACCGACAATAAGGGGTTCAAAGCGGACCCCCGGTTGATCGTCAGCGGCAATGGCAACTACATGACCAACCATCGAGGCGGGCAGGTCATTGATGGCTCGTCGGGGCTGTTTTGCTCTCCTGCGGGCCACGCGCACCCCAAGATCGTGGAAGCCGTGCATGAAACCATGAAAGAGCTGACCTATGTGGCGGCCTTTGGCACCAGCCACCCGCTGAGCTTTGCGCTGGCCGAGCAGGTTTCGCGGTTGACACCGGAAGAGATCAACCACGTTTTCTTCGTGAATTCTGGGTCCGAAGCCATAGATACCGCCCTGAAAATGGTGATGGCTTACCACGCGGCCAACGGGCAGGATCGGCACCGCTTTGTCTCTCGCGAGCGCGCCTATCACGGGGTGAATATCGGCGGTGTATCGCTCTCGGGGCTGGTGAACAACCGCAAGACTTTCCCGTCCGTGATGCCCAACATCGTGATGATGCGCCACACTTGGGACGAGGCCGAGCTGTTTGTAAACGGCCAGCCCGAGGGGCGCGGCGTGGAACTGGCAAACGACCTCCAGCGCGCGGTCGATACCTTCGGCGGCCAATCCATTGCCGCCTGTTTTGTGGAGCCGGTGGCAGGCTCAACCGGCGTGCTGTGCCCGCCCAAAGGTTACCTTGAGCGGCTGCGGGAGATCTGCGACGCCGAGGGGATTTTGCTGGTGTTTGACGAAGTGATCACCGGCTTTGGCCGCATTGGTGGCAAGTTTGCTGCTGATACATTCGGCGTAACGCCTGATATTATGACCATGGCAAAAGCCCTGACAAATGGCTCCATCCCGATGGGCGCTGTGGCGGTGAAAGACAGCATCTATGAGGTGATCACCGATAGCGCTGCCCCGGGCGCAATCGAGTTTTTCCACGGCTACACCTATTCCGGCCACCCCGCCGCCTGCGCCGCAGGGCTGGCAACGCTTTCACTCTATGAAGAGGAAGGGCTGTTTGATCAGGCCACCGCGATGTCGCCTTACTTCCTCGATGCCGCCTTCTCGCTGAAGGACCATCCGATGGTGAAAGACATCCGTGGCATGGGCTCGCTGGTAGGCTTGGAGCTACACTCCAATGGCACACCAGGCGCGCGTGGCGGGCAGGCCCAGAAAGACCTTTTCTGGAACGGCATGCACGTCAAATTCACCGGAGACACCGGCATTTTGGCCCCGATGTTTATTGCTGAGGAACAGCATATCGACGAGATGATCGACAAGCTGAAGCTCACTCTCGACGGTCTCTAGGAAAACAACCGGCTCCGCCAACGTGGCGGGGCCGTTTTTTAGTCCAGAAAACCACGGCCTTTAAGCAGCGCTTCAACTTTTGGCATCTTCCCGCGGTAGGCTTTATAAAGCGCCTCGGGGTCTTTGCTGCCGCCCGCCGCATAAATGTGCTTGGCAAGCTTCGCGGCGGTTTCCGTGTCAAACGGATCATCGGCCTCACGGAAAGCTTCAAAAGCATCTTCGTCCATGACTTCCGACCACATGTAGGAATAATATCCGGCCGAGTAGCCATCCCCCGAGAATACGTGTGCAAAATTCGGGCTGGCATGGCGCATGGTAATGGCCTCGGGCATATCAAGCGCCGCAAGAGATGCGGCTTGCGCTTCCATGAGGTCATCCGGCACCGCGCCGGTGTGGTAATCGAGATCGACAATGGCCGAAGCCACGTATTCTACGGTGCTGAACCCTTGGTCAAAATTCTCTGCCGCTTTCAGGCGTTTGAGCAGGCTTTCCGGCATCGCTTCGCCGGTTTCAACATGGCGTGCATGTTTCTCAAGCACCTCCGGCACACTGAGCCAATGCTCGTAAAGCTGGCTTGGCAGCTCCACAAAATCCCGCGCGACCGATGTGCCGGAAATGAAACCATAGGTGACATCAGACATCAGCGAGTGCAGGGCGTGGCCGAATTCGTGGAACAAGGTGCGGGCATCGTCGAAGGTGAGCAGGGCGGGTTCGCCGGTGGGCGGTTTGGCGAAGTTGCACACATTTACCGTGATCGGGCGGACATCTTCATCCAGCGCGCTTTGGGCGCGGAACCGAGAGCACCACGCGCCGGAGCGCTTGCTCGGGCGGGCGAAATAGTCACCGATAAACACGCCGATATGGCGGTCGCCTTTGGTGACCTCCCACGCCCGTGCATCGGGGTGATAAAGCGGCACATCGAGCGGTTTGAAGCTGAGGCCAAACAGCTTGCCCGCGACGTCAAACGCGGCTTCGATCATGTTTTCAAGGCCGAAATAGGGTTTGACCTCGGCATCATCGAGGTCGTGCATTTCCTTTTGCAGCTTGGCGGCATAATAGCGCCAGTCCCACGGGGCGAGGTCGGCGTTAATGCCGTCAGCATGCATCAGTTCGGTCAGCTTTTCAGCATCCTTTTCGGCAGCCGCCTTGGCGGGTGCCCAAACCTGCATCAGCAAATCCCGCACCGCGTCAGGCGTTTTGGCCATTTCGCCATCGAGCTTGAAGGCCGCGAAATTGTCATAGCCGAGCAGCTTGGCCCGCTCGTCGCGCCGCGTGAGCATCTCGACGGCCAGCGCGCGGTTGTCGGTCTCGCCGCCGTTCTCCCCACGGGCGACCCATGCGTTAAACGCGGTTTCGCGCAGGTCGCGGCGCGGGGAAAACTGCAAAAACGGCACGATCAGCGAGCGGGAAAGCGTGAGCACATGGCCCGCCTCATCCCGATCTTCGGCGGCCGATTTGGCAGCCGCGATCACATCGGCAGGCAGCCCCTCAAGGTCCGCCTCGGCCAGAGGCATAAACCAGTCGCGCTCGTCAGCCAGCAGGTTTTGCGTGAAGGTTGTGCCATCACTGGCCAATTGCTGCATGATCTCGGCAAAGCGGGTTTTGGCGTTGCCTTCCAGCTCGGCCCCCGCACGGCGGAACATACGCTGGTAAAGCTCCAACACCCGCGCTTGTTCGTCATTCAAGCCCTCCGGCGTGAGCGCCCGAACACGGGCATAAAGCGCTTCGTTCATCATTAATTCGGATTGATAGGCCGCCAGCTTGGGGGAAAGGTCCCGCTGGAGCGCTTCCAGCGCCGGTGTGCTATCGGCCCCTGCGATGTTGAAAAACACGCCCGCCACACGGTCGAGAAGGGCTTCGGCCCGCTCCATTTGCTCAATCGTATTCGCAAATGTCGGCGCTTCGGATTGCGCTGCAATGAGGGCCATGTTGGCGCGGGCTTCTTTAAGAGCGGCCTCGAAGGCCGTTGCAAAATCCGTTTCGTTGATCTGGTCAAAGGGCGGGATTTTGAAAGGTGTCTGCCAGTCGGTTAGCAAAGCGTTCATTTTGGTCTCCTGATAGGTTTTCAGCCGTTGTCCCGCAATATCCGGCCTGCCAGATAGAGCGAACCACACAGCAAAATGCGGGCGGTTGGGGCTTCGGCCACAATTCGCGCCACGGCTTCGGCAACGCTGTTCGCGGTGTCGGAAATCATCCCGACCTCGCGCGCGGTGGCGCTGATTTCTTCGGCGCTCAGCGTGGCCGTTTCCCCGGGAATAGACACCCCCGTAAGCCTGATGGCCAATGGAGCCAACGGCGCCAGATAGCCCGAAACATCCTTGGTGTTGAGCATACCACACACCATATAAAGCGGGCGATCGGGCAGGCGGCCCAGTGCCTCGGCCAGTGCCAGCCCTGCCGCCGGATTATGCCCGCCATCGAGCCAGAGCTCGGCGGTCGAAGCCGCCTCAACCAGCGGTCCGGTTTTGAGCTTTTGCATCCGCGCGGGCCATTCGGCTTTGAGCAATGCGGCCTCACAAGCCGCCTCATCCTGCCCCAAAACCCGCAACGCGCACACTGCTGCGCCCGCATTTTGCACCTGATGCGCGCCTATGAGCGCGGGCAAAGGCAGGTCGAGCAGGCCCATTTCGTCCTGATAGGTCATGCCGCTGCGTTCTTCATAACTGTGCCAGTCCTGCCCGAAGATCAGAAGGCGCGCGCCGACGCGCTCGGCTTCCTCTTCGATCACAGCGCGCGCTTCTTCCTCTTGCGGCCCTACAATGCACGGCACGCCGCGCTTCAATATTCCGGCCTTTTCACCCGCGATTTTGGCCAGGGTATCCCCCAGAAAATCCTGATGGTCGAGCGATACGGGTGTGATGATCGTAAGCCGCGGCACTTCTACCACGTTTGTAGTATCAAAGCGCCCGCCGAGGCCGACTTCCAGAAGCGTATAATCCGCCGGTGTGCGGGACATGGCCAGCATGGCCGCGCAGGTTGTAATCTCGAAAAATGTGATCGGCTCATCGCCATTGGCGGCCATCGTTTCCTCAAGCACATCGACAAGCGCTTCCTCGGAAATCAGATCCCCCGCCAGCCGGATGCGTTCATGAAACCGCGCCAGATGTGGCGAGGTGTAGGCATGGACCTTGAGCCCTCCGGCCTCCAGCCCCGCGCGGATCATCGCTTGCGTCGAGCCTTTGCCGTTGGTTCCGGCAATGTGGATAACGTCGGGCAGGTGGTTTTGCGGGTTTCCGAGCTTGTCGAGCAAGGCCAGCATACGGCCTAGCGAAAGATCAATACCTTTTGGGTGGAGCGACATCATCCGCTCGAGGATGAGGTCGCTGCCGGTACTCACGCGTCAGATTCCGCTTTGGCTGGCTCAGTCTTCGCCTCGGCCTTTGGCGCGGGCAAGTCACCCATAATCGGCGGGGTATCCCGCATCAGCATCCGCACAATCGAAACAAGCTCTTCCTTCATTTTGGTGCGGTGCGTTACGCGGTCCAGCATGCCGTGGTCCAAGAGGTATTCAGCACGCTGAAAACCCTCGGGAAGCTTTTCACGGATGGTTTGTTCGATGACGCGGGTGCCGGCAAAGGCGATTAGCGCGTTTGGCTCGGCGATATGGATATCCCCGAGCATTGCGTAAGAGGCGGTTACGCCGCCGGTTGTCGGGTGCGTGAGTACAACGATATAGGGCAGACCGGCTTCTTTTAGCATTTGCACCGCCACCGTGGTGCGTGGCATTTGCATAAGCGAGAGAATTCCCTCCTGCATACGCGCGCCACCTGCGGCGGAAAACAACACAAGCGGGCATTTATGCGCAACAGCGGCTTCGGCTGCCGCAATAATCGCATTGCCCACATACATGCCCATCGAGCCCCCCATAAAGGAAAAATCCTGCGCGGCGGCAATAATTCTGGTGCGGCCGATTTCGCCTTCGGCTACCAGCATCGCGTCTTTTTCGCCGGTCTTTTTGCGCGCATCTTTAATGCGCTCGGGGTAGCGCTTCTGGTCCCTGAAAGCGAGCGGGTCGGCATAGGGTTCCTCGACCGCCACTTCGGTAAATATCCCGCCGTCAAACAGCGCCTGAAAACGCGCGCGCGGGCTGATATACATATGGTGGTCACAGTTGGGGCAGGTATTTTGGGCTACCGCCAGCTCGCGGTGAAACAGCATGGTGCCGCATTCGGGGCACTTGGTCCACAGGTTGTCGGGCACCTCGCGGCGCGAGAACATCGAATTGATTTTTGGCCGGACGTAGTTTGAAATCCAGTTCATATCTGCGGAATCCCCTTTGCAGTGCTATCCCTAGATATAACCGCGCGGAGTTGATTGCAACGCCTAGCGCCGTGCACGAAGCACCAAAAGATAGATGAAATAGATCGCCAGCATGACACCCATCGAGCTCAGCAGTTCCATCCGCATCACATCTACATCCCTGATGTTGATTTTGTGCAGGTAAAGGCTGAGTGAAGAGAGCTGTCCCGGCACGCCAATAATCAGAACCGAAGTCAGATTATTGGCGAAATGCAGGCCGAGCGCAATTGAAAGATCGCCGGAGCGCGCGGTAATGTCCCCAAATACCAGCCCCGCCAGCGTGGCAGAGGCAACGACGATCCATGTATTCTCGCCGTAAGTGACCGTGTTGTAATGCAAAGCGCCAAACAGGAGCGCAGGCAGGACCCACCAGATCCACCGGCTTTGAAACCGCGCCGCCAGTTGCTGCATCAGGTAACCACGAAAAAACAGCTCTTCAGTGGCGGTTTGTAGAAAGATCAAGATCAGCGCAGGGGCGACCCATGGCAACCATTGCATCAGTGTCAGTTGTTGCGTGAAGGCGCTGCCGACGAGCACGGGAAGGCTGGTTACCAAGCCAAACACAGCCACAAAAGCCAAAGCGCGGGTATAGTTTCTCCAATGAATCCGCCCGGTGGGGGCGATCAGGCTGCGCAGCGAACGATGGTGCAAAAACCGCAGCACCAGCCATAGGGCGGGCAGGGCCAGCACAACGCTGAATAGGGCAATCATAACCGCGCGTTTGGTTGAATAGGTGGCCAGTTCAAAAACCATCGCATAGCCTGCGCCGAGCTGAATGCGCTCGGCAATCTGGATCGCAGCCCAGCCCAGCCCTGAAACGCCTACGAGGTAAATACCGGCCACCAGCAGCACACCGAGCGCCGTGCGCCACGGCTCGCAATAGTCTTCTGCGCAGGCGGAGTAGCTTGTCATCCGTTGGGTTTTTCTGGGTAGCATGGGTTTGTTCCTGCGTTTATCAGCGGCACATTAGGCGGGTTCAGCCCCAATCGCAACGCTTGAGCTTGGCCGCCGCTGCCGCTAACCTGTGCCAAAACCAATCGGGAGGCCCCCATGCCCAACCTTCGTATCTTGCTTTTGGCCGTGCTGCCGCTTTTGGCTGCTTGTGCATTTTCCCCAACCGAAGGGATTATGCGCCAGCGCGTGGTGAGTGTCGGCGGGGCTGATGTTATCATCGCTGGCCCTTCGGGCTTTTGCATTGACGAGCGGTTGGTGGACGAAGCGCGCGTTGGCGCTTTTGTCTTTCTGTCAGATTGCGCCGCCAATCCGGATGCCGGTGGTCCCACAATCGCCCGTGTGCCAATTTCTACGGTGCTGACAGCATCGGTCTCCAATAACGGCCTGCCGGGCAGCGAGAACGGAATGCCAGCGGCGCTTGCCCAGTTGGAAAGCTTTCTGAACACGCCGTTTGGCCAGCTGACCCTTAGCAAAAGCCACAACCCGAACACCCTGACCGTTCTTTCCATCGAGCGAGCCGATGACGCGGTCTATGCCTTTGTCGAAGATTTGACCCAAACCACCCGCACCGGCGAATCGCCACGTTTCTGGCGGGCCTTTACCGAGATCGGCGGGCGCTTGGTGGCACTCTCGGCCACCGGCTATAATGCGGCTGACCCAGAGCAAGAGAGGGTAAAGCGGATAATCGAGGCTTTTGTGCAGTCCCTGCATTCGGCTAATTCTTAATAAGCAAATTCGCGAAATCAACTCCGCTGGTTAACGGTACAGGTGTGCAGTG
>Ga0209121_10004461_pt1 | contig 13065 bp, 10 predicted proteins | sample Cruoilmetagenom3_FD_187292 | JGI IMG/M metagenome (GOLD analysis project Ga0209121, IMG submission 187292) | Oil polluted marine microbial communities from Coal Oil Point, Santa Barbara, California, USA - Sample 3 (SPAdes) (version 2) | ecosystem: Environmental > Aquatic > Marine > Oil seeps ... | reverse complement strand
AAAATCTATCTTGTCTCTTATATCACTGGCGACTTCATCAAGATTAGTACCCCACGCGAATCTCATTGTAAGTGCCGAGACATTTTCTTCAGAGTTTGATATAACTTCTTTTATATGAAAGAGTGTTGCTACTCTCGATTCAATGACTTTTGTGATCGATGTCTCGACATCTTCTGCGCTTGCTCCTAAATACTGGGTAATAATTGACATCGCCGGTCTCGAATGATGTTGTTCCTATAACTTTTTCTATTTGAGCAATAGCAATGGTATAATCATACAATGCTTGGGTATAATTTGTTTTGGCCTGAGTAAGGGCTACTTGAGATGAACTTACATCTAAACTCGTAGCCATCCCCTCTGAATAGTTAAGCTCGACGATTCTTAGACAGGCTTCTATTATCTCTTAATAATGTCAGTAAATTAAAAAAATCGGAATCTAATTTTGACAGGGAATATTTCCTGTGTTAAAATTTTCTCAGTCATTAATTAAGAAAATTTGCCTGGTTTTTCCTTCAAATGTTTTTATGGGACTTTCGATGCAGGTTGGAAAAGTAAAGAGCATTCTTCAATGTCCTGTTTAATAGGAAAGAATCTAAATAGATTACTGCACTTACGGAGCTCTCTTTTCTAAGAAATCAATATTAAAATCTAACAGATTTTATTGCATTTACTTTATGTTATAATAAAAAAGGAAGCTGGCTTTTGAAGAAAAAGGTTTCTTTTATCCGAGATTTTTCAGTATGCTTATATTTTAATTACTTTAAAAAATCGTAATTATTGAAGAGATTAGATGGCAGTATTAAAGAAATTTAAAGCATTGAGGCCGAAAAAAGGATTTGAAAAAAAGCTTGCTTCTTTGCCTTATGATGTTCTCGACAGTGAGGAGGCAAGAGAACTTGCCAGGGATAATCCCTGGTCTTTTCTGCATGTTGTGAAACCGGAAATCGATCTCCCTGAAGGGATTGATCTTTATTCCCGGGCCGTTTATGAAAAGGCAAAAGAAAATATCAATAAGTTTATAACAGAAGGCATATTGATTCAGGAAGATTCTCCGAAATTATATGTTTACAGACAAACAATGAATGGCAGAGAGCAGTACGGAATCGTAGGCTGTGTTTCTGCAGAAGATTATGATAAAGATGTGATAAGGAAACATGAACATACGCGGAAAGCAAAAGAAGAAGATAGGATGAAGCATATAGACGCAACCAATGTTAACGCTGGACCAGTGTTTTTAACTTATAGAGCAAAAGATTCCATCGATTCCATGGTAGCAAGGGTGACAAAAAATTATCCTGTTTATGATTTTGTTGCTTTGGATGGAATAAAGCATACAGTTTGGATTGTCGAGGATGAAGCGCTTAGCGATGAAATAATCGAAGAATTTATAAAAATAGATCATTTGTATGTTGCCGATGGCCATCATAGATCTGCTTCGGGTGCTGCCATTGCAAGAAAAAGGAAGGCTTTGAACCCTCATCATACAGGGGATGAAGAATATAATTATTTCTTAGCAGTTTTGTTTCCTCATAATCAGCTTCATATAATGGATTATAACAGGGTCTTAAAAAATTTAAACGGCCATACAAAGGAAGAGCTGTTTGAAACCCTTGAAAATATATTCACCATAGAGAAAAAGGACTCATCGATTTATAAGCCTTCAAAAAAGGGAGAGGTAGGGATCTATATAGATAAAGAATGGTATAAATTAGCTATAAAAAAAGAAAGAATCGATTATAGTGATCCCGTTAGCAGCCTGGATACCGCCTTGCTTCAGAATCTTCTTCTTCAACCATTCTTTGGTATCGCAGACCCTCGTACGAGTGAGAATATTGGTTTTATAGGTGGTATCAGGGGTTTGGAAGAGCTCGAAAGACTCGTTGACAGTAAAAAGTTCAGAGTAGCTTTTGCGATGTATCCCACCCGCGTGGAAGAGCTTATGAATATAGCGGATTCAGCAAAAGTAATGCCCCCAAAATCCACCTGGTTCGAGCCAAAGCTTAGAAGCGGCCTTCTGATTCATTCGCTAAAAGATTAGAACATAATGTCTTGTTTTTCTCATGTTTATTTTGCTGAATAGAATCTTCCTTTCAAAAAGAAATTTTTGACTTTGAAATCCTGAATACTTTTCGTTTTGCTTTCCTTGACATTTTTATGATTAAGTATTTTACTTATTAAGTAAACAGTATTATCTGATATATAGAAGATTTCATCCCTTGTGTTTTTGATATGCTTCTAAAGGGATGAAGAATCATATTTAATAAAATTTCAGATATTTTTCAATAATTTTTTTTACGTATGCCTCATTTCCTTAAATTAGGAAATTTCATTTGATAAACGATCGAGAGACAAAAACAGGCTTAATATTTTATTTTTGTTTTTTGGAAGCATTTTTGATTAGCAGGATAAAAAATTTGTTTAGAAGGAGGTTGATAGAGAATGGATGCACTTATAATTGCTGCGGGGAGAGGCAGCAGACTAAATGATCCTATCACTCCAAAGCCTTTAATTCCTATTTTTGGGCTTGGCTTAATTGAACGTGTAATTCTTAGAGCAAAGTTGGCAGGAATTACCAGCTTTAAAATCGTAGTTGGGTATAAAGCTAAGCGTATTATGAAGAAAATTGGAAACGGTGAGAAATATGGTGTTCACGTAGAATATATTTTCAATGCTGAATGGGAAAAGGGCAACGGAGTTTCTGTTTATAAGGCTAAGGATTATTTTAAAGAAGAATTTATTTTATTAATGTCAGATCATCTTTTCGATGATTCAATTCTGAAAAGGCTTCAGGAAATTAAGCCTAAAAAGAAGAGCTGTATATTATGTGTGGATAGGAAGCTTTGCGGTGACCACTTTAATATCGATGAAGTAACGAGGATTTGGACAGAAAATAGAAAAGTTAAAAGAATAGCAAAGGGGCTTGATAGGTATAATGCTGTTGATACAGGAATTTTCCTGTGTTCTCCAGTTGTTTTTGATGCACTTGAAGAAAGTATTTCAGAAAGAAAATATTCGCTTTCGGCTGCTAATCAAATACTTTCTAATCAAGGGAAGCTTGAAACATTTGATATTGGCGATAATTTATGGGTAGACGTTGATTGTAAAAAGGATCTTAAGAAGGCAAAAAAGATGTTGATCAGGCGCCTTGAAAAGCCGACAGATGGTCCGATTTCCAGAATGTTGAATCGAAAAATTTCATTGTGGATGAGTTCGAAACTATGCAATTACAACATCAATCCGAATCATTTGACCCTGGTTAACTTTTTTCTTGCATTACTGTCGGGATTGTTCTTTTTTCTTGGTGGACATTCCTGGATTATTCTTGGAGGATTAATGGCTCAGCTTTCTTCTATCATAGACGGATGTGATGGCGAGATTGCCCGTTTAAAGTTTAGGCAGAGTAGATTTGGTGGATATCTGGATACGTTTCTCGATAGATATGCCGACGCGTGGATTATTTTAGGATTAACGTTTGCTTGTTTTCGTTTAGAACTAATTATCTGGGTGTGGGTTATAGGTTCTTTTGCACTCGTAGGAAGCTTCATGAATAGTTATACTGCAATACAGTATGATAAGCTGTTGAAATCTAAGGCTTCTATCACGAACAGAAGCGTCAGGATGGGAAGGGATATTCGGATTTTTATTGTGTTTGTCGGTGCAATACTAAATCAGCTATTGCCCACATTAATCATATTATCCGTATTAACAAACGTTGAATCATTTAGACGGTTATTTGTCTTTAGACATGAATATCAATTACCGTAGCGCTATTGAAAGTAAGATTGAAAGGATTATTTCTAATTCAGATGTTCCGGAAGACTATAAACATGCAAAGAGTGTTAGAGATTGGTTGTTGAAATTCAAGCCGGATGCGGATTGGGCCCTTAAACTTGCTGGCTTTGCCCATGATATTGAACGCGCTCTTCCAAGGAGAAAGGTGCACCGTTCTAAATATTCCAACTATAATGATTTCAAGAGGGCCCATGCACAAAACAGTGCAAAGATTATTGAAGAAATTCTCGATAAATATCCAGTAAGTAACAGGGTAAAAAACAGAGTCATAAACCTTATTGAAAATCATGAACTCTCTGAGAGTAAAGATCCAGATATTATTGATTTAATAGATGCTGATGGTGTATCATTTTTTGAAGTTAATTTACCATACTATGCAGAAAGAAATGATGACTCAGAGGTATTTTTCAGAATGAAATGGGGTTACGGGAGACTTTCTGAAAGAGCAAGGAAATTTGTTAAAAAATTTTATTATGAGGATGAAAGATTAAACGAATTTCTTGGACGAATCATATTAAATATTTGTGATTGTTAATATCGTAAGGTTTAAGTTTAAATTGGATAATATTGAGGTTAAATATTGACAATTATTAAAAAGGTGAAATTACATTTTGCCCAGAATTGCCGTCGGTAATTCCAGAACAAATGAAACACTTTATACAACTGTAGATTTTGAAAAAAATAATGGAGGAAGCCAATGCAAAGATTAATGACAGCTAATAATTATTTTAAAGTAAGATATTTATTTTTCAAATGGCGTCACAGTTTGACTCTTATAAACAAGCTTGCTCTGGCATTTGGGATGGCCTGTGTGACCGGGCTCTTAGCACAAATCTGTATTCACTTACCTTTTACGCCCGTGCCTATTACGGGTCAGGTTTTGGGTGTGCTTTTAAGTGGAGTAGTTTGTGGAGGAGCATTTGGCTCAATTAGCCAGGTGATTTATTTAGCTTTAGGTATAGTTGGAGTACCATGGTTTGCGGGGGGAGCTTCAGGCAATATATTCCTTTTGTCCGGAAGCGGGGGGTATTTGATCGGCTTCATTCTTGCTCCATTAGTAATTGGAAGATATACAGATAGATATGTTAGTGCTCGTACTTTTCTTTCCCAGTTAAAATTTATGATGTTAGGTGTAGGAATTATCTATTTCTTTGGTGCAATTGTTCTATCATTTGTTATAGAAGCGGGCTTTTGGGAAACAATGATTAAAGGGGTAATTCCTTTTATCCTTATTGACTTAGGGAAAGCCTCGATAGCCGCCGGTGTTAGCTCTTTAATTCTTCCTAAATCTTCGTATAATGGAGAAGTAGATAAATCAAAATATTTAAATAAAAAATACTAACTATGGCTATTCAAGCTCATCACTTTTTGTGTATACAGGGTTTTCAAGGATATGAATATAACCGGGATATTGTGAATAACATGAAGGAAGTTATCAAGAGTATTCTTGATGTTCAAGGTATTAAAGAAATAGATTTTAGTTATTTTTTTATTTTAAAAGGAGATTGTTATGAAGCGAAGAATTTTTAATTTGTTTCTTTTGTCTATGGTTATAATCTCAGCAGCTACTTATTCTTACCCGCTTGGAAAACAGCTAATCGGTGCTCGACATCCAGCTCTTTCCCCAGGTTAGTGACAGGGAATTTCAAAGCAGCAATATCTGGACAGTTTCTTTAGACGGCTCCGACTTAAAACCGGTAAATCATTGGCCAAGCAAAGATGTTCGCTGGTTTTCTGTAGCTTCAAAAGTCCCTCTGGGAGTGTATGAACGTGACTTTGATCTTTGGCTGATAGACCTGACTACAGGCGATTCTAATCGTATTCAACTTGAAGCACCAACAGAAAGTAAGGAGAATCGTACTTTTTATTTGAAAAATGCACCTGTTTCAGAATTTCGTCTTTCTCCTGATGGGAAGAAGATAGCTGCGGTGGTTAGGGGAGATATTTTTGTTCTCTCCAGCGAAGGTGGTTATGCCCGCAACATTACCTATTCTTCCTGGCGGGAAAGGGATATAGATTGGGATAAAGAGAGCAAAAATATAGTCTATGTGTCTGATGTTGAAGCTAACCCCGATTTATATATTATTTCTGCCCTTGGAAAGGAAAAGCCTTTTCGGCTTACTCGAAGTAAGGAGGACGAAATTATTCCTCGCTTTTCACCTGATGGAAAATGGATTGCCTACTTCAGCGGGAAGCGCCAGCTTAGACTTGTGCACGCAGATGGCAGCCAGGGTCACCTTCTTGTGGAAGACGATTTTGGTGGCAATGTTCACGACCGAGTTCTTCAAGCATTAACCAAACCTGTTTATGCTAAATGGCGGATTAGAAGCCTTTCTGAGACGCCTCAGTCAACCTTTGGCTTCACCACTAAGCCAGTTATTCTTGTAGTTAACGAGGTGACATTGAGCGATGGCGAAATGACTGCTAACGGCTTTAAAACCCTGAAAAGGGGGCCAGTTATTGGCAACACTACCTACGGATGGCTCATTTTTACCACCAGTGTGAGCTTGATGAACGGCGGCTATTTTCGATTGCCATTCTGGGGTTGCTACACTCTGGATGGAAAGGATCTGGGAACAAGTAGTGGGGTAAAACCTGATGTGATGGTGGTTAATGATTTAAACCATGAACTTCAGAATCAGGATCCTCAACTGCAAAAAGCGATAGAATTAGCTCTTAAGGCAATCAAAAAGTAAAAAAGCAAGAGGATTTACTGAAATATCTGCTATCCTTTCATTGTCGCTTTTAGGAACTCCTCTTTTGGAAGTACCACTCACATGGATAGTGATGATAAAGATCTTTTTTTGTTTACAGTAATCAATAATTTTCTTGCCTGAATCGTATATAAATTATTTTTTCTTTTTGAACTGCTGCATTAGGTTCTTTGATGAAGGTCTTTTGTACTTTTTTACTTTAAAATAATCAGGTTTTTCTTGGACACTGCAGACATTGTTTCTTGTATTAACATCAGCGGTTTCAAGGAATGGGTCAAGGGTGATATACCGCACTTCTTTTTTTGTGATAAATATTTTGGTTACATAATCATTATTTTTGCTCCAGATCTCAGCAGGAATTCTCTTGACTTCTTTGGAGCCGTCTAAGTATTCAAACTCAAGTATGACAGGCATGACCATGCCGCCGATATTGGAGAGAGAAATCTCATAATAATTATAATTTGTTTTAAGCAGCCCTTTTTCCTCCTCTGACAGAGATTTGAGATATTCTTTATATTTTTTTTCCTCAAGAGGAGTGACTTTAAGCGGGTCATATTCATCGTAAAAATCAAGTAGGGATTTATCCTTTTCCACCGCAGCTTCTTTGATTTCTTTTTTATTACGGATATTGCTTATATACTGCCTACTGATTCGATTTTTTTTCTCGTATTCTATGGATTTAGCCAGAGCTGGTTCCCCACTATTAATTTTATACCATTTCACATTGTCTATAGATAGATCCACATCATCTGTGCCAAAAAACCAGCCGCGCCAGAACCAGTCAAGGTCCAAACCAGAAGCATCCTCCATAGTGCGAAAAAAATCAGCAGGAGTCGGATGCTTAAATTTCCATCTTCGGGCATATTCTTTAAAGGCATAATCAAATAATTCCCTGCCCATGATAGTCTCCCGCAGGATATTAAGTCCTGCAGCAGTTTTGGCGTAATCATTACTGCCCACATACAGATCAGAATCGGGCGCGGTCATAATGGGAGACATGTGCTTCTTGTCTCCTTTCATATAGTCGATGACAGTATAAGCAGGGCCTTCTCTATCTGGAAATTTACGGTCCCATTCCTGTTCAGCTAGGTATTGCAGAAAAGTATTTAGACCTTCATCCATCCACGCCCACTGCCGCTCGTCAGAGTTGACTATCATCGGGAAGAAGTTGTGTCCGAATTCATGGATTACCACCCCAATAAGACTGTATTTCAAGCGCTCAGCATACGTCGCATCCGGTTCACATTTGCCACCGTTAAAAGCAATCATGGGGTACTCCATTCCTCCCCCTCTTCCTGCTAAGACAGAGATAGCCTTAGGATAGGGATAATCGAAGGTGAATTTGGAATAGACTTTTATAGCATGGGCAACTGCCTTGGTTGAATATTTTTCCCAGAGAGGATTGCCCTCTTTGCTGTAAAGTGACATGGCCAGCACTGTCCGTTCCCCAAATTTAACAGCCATTGCATCCCAGATGAATTTCCTAGAGCTGGCAAAAGCAAAATCCCGGACGTTTTCTGCATTAAAAATCCAGGTTTTTTTAGTCTCGGCGCGTTTTTTCTCGTTTTGAACTGCTTCATTTTGACTCACAATTAAAACAGTTTTGTCAGGAGCTTGACCTGCATTTTCCAGTCGTCTCAGTTGCTCGGCTGTGAGCACCTCATCAGCATTCTCTAGAATGCCTGTAGCGCCTACTATATGGTCGGAAGGAACAGTTATTCTCACCTTGTAATTTCCAAAGGGAAGTGCAAACTCGCCACTTCCCAGGAACTGTTTATGTTGCCAGCCTTCTGTTTCATTATAAACAGCCATTCGGGGGAAAAACTGGGCTATAGCAAAGACATAGTTTCCATCCTTTTTATAATAATCGAATCCTGACCGCCCTCCTATTTTAGATTTGTCGTTTATGTTATACCACCATTTTATCTTAAAGGAATATTGTGAATGGGGATTTAAGGGAGAGGGAAGGTCGACTCTCATCATGGTTTCTACTATCTTATAATTGAGGTCTCTCCCTTTTGTGTCCTTAGCATATTCGATCTTAAAACCCCCATCAAAATCGCTGTGAATTCTTTCCAGATAGCGGAAAGTCATTGTCTCTGATAGCTGGCCTGTACCGGTTTTTTCCGCCATCGAGTCCTCGGCACGAATATTTTGGTCAAGCTGAAGCCAGAGATAGCGGAGTGGGACTGGGGAATTATTAAAATAAGTGATGCTTTCTGTTCCGAATAAACGCTTTTTATTTTCGTCCAGTTCAACCGAAATGTCATAATCAGCCTGCTGATGCCAGTATTTAGGGCCGGGGGCACCGGAGGCTGTTCGGTACTCGTTAGGAGTAGGCAATTCTTGATAAAGTTGTCGAAACTGGTTTATCCGCTCTTTTTGCTGGGCTGAGATGAGAACAGTATTTAAAAAGAAAAAGGAAACAATCAAAATAAAGAAGATAAAAAGACGGTTTTTAAACATTTAACACCTCCAAGATAGATTTAATAACAAATTCATAGGGATTTCTTTGGGTCTTGGCTGTCAATTCTTTAGACATTTTTACTATTTTTGGCCCGTGAAATTCTTGAGGGAATATATCATAATCTTCACACCAAAACAATGGACTGTATTCGTCCCAAATCCACCGCTTAATTTTATTTCACCACCAATTTCGTATACTTTTTGTTTTTGGTCTTGTTTGGTCTTGGTTTGTTTGTTTTTTGTGGTCTTGGGGTCGGGCCTCAGTATCTCTATTCTTAGCAGCAACTTATGTCTATTTTAGGGCGATTTTATACGCTTAAAACTCATTTTTTGGGGTGAAATATTGACTTTAAGCGCTTTACTCTCGCAGGATCATGTCCCAACATTTAACTCAGGTAATCATTGTTGTGATGAACCTTCCCCATAAATTCTTCATTTAAGGGGGTTTTAGACAGGGAATTATGACTTAACTTATTGATAATAGACAAATTGCTGAGGCCCGACCCTCATATACCCTCTATCTTTTTCCTAAACTCATAGTTCAAATTTTCCTTCTGTCTCTCATCTAGCATGCAGACATACATCCACATCTCTTATAAGAGAAAAAGCAGGATGTCCTTTCCTCCATTGAATAATCAATTCCCTGGAATGTTTTATTATTATAGCCGGGATATTGATTATCCAATAGCGGATCGCCTTCATTCGTTTCTTCTTCCATTCTCATATGAGAACAACGAGGTCTTTTTATTTTTTTGATGGTGGATTTGTGGTGAAAACAAATAGTTCAATTTTCCCTGTGCCACCAAAGATATTGGTGATTTTTAAGGGATAATATAGTTTTCTAAATATGCCAGATTATACTTCTGTCTGAAAGGACAGCAAAAATCTGTGGTTAAAATTGAATACACTTAAGTATCAATTCGCCTTCGCTGTCTTCATGAATATATACAAGACGGCCCTTATCTATCAAGGCAAATGCCCTCACACCGGATATAAAGTATTGATTTTGGTTGGAAAGAAAAATGCCTTTGGTTTATTTCATGAGATAAATAGGGTGAATAAGTTAGTATGCTCATAGTTTGGATCAGTTGGAATGTTGAAATTATTGCTTCAAGATATTAGACTGATACTGCGATATGATGATAAGAAAGGGCTAAAAAAGATATATGAATAATAAAGCGATCGGAATTTTTGATTCAGGAATTGGGGGTTTAACTGTTTATAATGCAATAAAACAAAGAATGCCACGTGAAAAATTGATTTATTTTGGAGATACTGCAAGGTTGCCTTATGGAACAAAGTCTTCAGAAACAATTATAAAATATTCAATGGAGAATGCGCAGTTTTTATTAAAAAAGGAAGTTAAAATAATCATTGTTGCCTGCAATTCATCCTCTTCTTATTCTCTTCCATTTCTTCAGGATAAGCTTAGTATACCTGTAGTTGGTGTTATTGAACCTGGCGCAGAGGCAGCCGTGAAACTCAGTAAAAAAAAGATTGGAGTAATTGGCACTACTGCTACAATAGCATCAAAGGCTTATGAAAAGGCAATCCTTACGAAAAAGCCAGATGCTGAAGTTATTTCAAAAGACTGTCCTTTGCTTGTTTCTCTTGTGGAAGAGGGTTGGATCAATCATGAGGTTACAAGGCTTGTTATAGAGGAATATTTATTGCCTTTAAAAGAAAAGGCTATTGACATTCTTGTACTCGGATGCACGCATTATCCTGTATTAAAAGATCAGATTTCAGATGTTATTGGAAAAGAGATTAGACTCATTGATTCAGGGGAAACCACTTCTAAAAAGGTTTATTCTGTTCTCAAGAATCGTGCCTGGCTATCAGCTTCTGATAATAGAGTTGAAGATGAATTTTATGTTTCTGATTTTCCTGAAAGATTTAAGAATGTAGGGGAAATTTTTTTGAAAAGAAAGCTTGAGAAAGTGAATATTGCTGAAGAAACTTCTTAATTAACAATTGCTTGATTTTTCTTAGTGGCAAAATCAAATAAATAAGTGTAAAATAATAATCTGTAGTGAATTTTATTAAATTGGAGGGGTTCAATATGAACAAAGAATTTATATTTTTTCTTCTGTCTGTTGGATTGCTTTCTTATGGAATCTTTGCGGCAATTCCTTATAAAGGTGAAAATTTTCCAAAAAAAGACAACCCAGCTCTGAAGTTAAGTGAAAAGGAAGTTTCTATCACGATTGTTTATAACAATTATCCTTTCAAATCTGATTTAACCACTGATTGGGGTTTTGGCAGCGTAATAAAGATATGTGGAAAGAACATTCTTTTTGATACTGGAGGAAACGCTTCTATCCTGCTTTCTAATATGGAAAAGATGGAAATAAAGCCTCAAAGTATTGATATTGTGGTTATTTCTCATGTTCATGGGGATCATGTTGGGGGATTGGATGGATTTCTTAAGAAGAACAGTAAAGTAAAAGTATATATTCCTGTTTCTTTTCCCGATTCTATTAGGAAAATGATTAGGTCTAATGGATCTGAATATGAAGATGTCAAAAAATCTGTCGAGATTTCTGAAAATGTGTACAGTACGGGACAACTTGGAACCTGGATAAAAGAACAATCTTTGATTCTGGATACGGAAAAGGGTCTGGTAATCATCACTGGCTGTGCTCATCCAGGAATAGTGAAGATTATAAAAGAAGCCAGGGCAATATTACCGGATAAGAAAATTTATTTAGTTATGGGTGGTTTTCATTTATCCGGCACTTCTGATTCAAAATTAAAGAGCATTATAAAAGATTTCAGGGAATTAGGTGTTCAGAAAGTTGCACCTTCCCACTGTTCGGGAGATCGTTGTCGAGAGCTATTTGAGCAAGAGTATAAAGATGACTATATCGAGAGTGGTGCAGGTAAAATCATCGTGGAATAAATTTATAAATTTTAGAAAATCACTGATTTCTATTCTACTTTTAGTTTTTTCCAGGATTTTATAAGGAATGTTGTTGAAATAACCATTATAACGCTGAGAATGCTTGCTACGGATACATTTCCATAGATCCAGTAACCTGTGGCAAAAAGAGTGCTGTAGATAGCAAAACATCCGAGGAACATGCAAAGAATGCCCGTTGGTAAATCCCAGAGTTCACCTGCCTTCTCGATAGGGTCATTTTCCTTGCGAGCCTGCAAGACAACTTTCTTCCAGCCTGGACCTCCAGGGTGGACCAACCGATAGAAGGAACACAGTGTCTTTTTATCAGAGGGTTTGCTTAGCAAGGTAACAGCGATCCAGCTAACCGTAGTGATGCCAACTCCCACGCAAAGTTGAACATGGGTCGATAGCAGTGGCAGCCCTGTTAGTGGATGAATGATTTCCAGATAAACTGCGATAACAAATGATACAATCATGGCGGTCAACTCGCTAAAGGGATTGATTCTCCACCAGAACCACCTTAGAATGAAAATCAATCCTGTGCCTGCACCTATCTGGAGAAGTATATGAAAAGCCTGTAGCGCGTTGCTCAACACAAGAGCCACCAGGCACGAAAGTATCATCAGAGCCACAGTGGATATTCGGCCTACAAGAACCTGTTTTTTCTCGCTTGCTTTCGGATTGATAAAGCGCTTGTAGAAATCGTTAGCTACATACGACGAACCCCAGTTTAAATGGGTAGAGATTGTAGACATGAAAGCCGCGATCAGAGAGGCTACCACGAGGCCTAAAAGTCCATTGGGTAGAAATGTTAACATTGCGGGATATGCCATATCATGTCTTATCACGCTCGGGTCTACATGAGGAAAGGATGCCTGCAATGATGCAAGATCAGGGAAAACCAGAAGAGAACACAGGGCAACGAGGATCCATGGCCAGGGACGAAGGGCGTAGTGTGCAGCATTAAAGAGCAGAGTTGCTCCAATTGCATGTTTTTCTGATTTTGCTGAAAGCATTCGTTGAGCGATGTAGCCTCCGCCTCCCGGTTCTGCTCCTGGATACCAGACACTCCACCACTGCACTGTTAGGGGTAGGATTAGGAGAGAAAGCAGAGCCTCGGAGTTTGAAAAATCAGGGAGCAAATTCAGCTTGGATACAACGACTCCGCTGGTCAATAAATTATGTAATCCT
>Ga0209121_10004460_pt1 | contig 13066 bp, 11 predicted proteins | sample Cruoilmetagenom3_FD_187292 | JGI IMG/M metagenome (GOLD analysis project Ga0209121, IMG submission 187292) | Oil polluted marine microbial communities from Coal Oil Point, Santa Barbara, California, USA - Sample 3 (SPAdes) (version 2) | ecosystem: Environmental > Aquatic > Marine > Oil seeps ... | reverse complement strand
CGCGCCCGTAGCTCATCTGGATAGAGCGCGAGACTTCTAATCTTGAGGCAGCAGGTTCGAGTCCTGCCGGGCGCGCCAATTTTCGCCGGAGGCGTAAATTGGTTTCCTTGCTTTTCGATCCGGCATCCGCCGGGTCACCCTCCCGGCTATTCCCTTCGCCCAAAGAAGTTTCGGGCTTCGGGGCCAGTCCGGGCGGGCAGTCGCCCTTTGTCGTTCGCTGGTCGCTCTCGATAACCACGAGTTCCAATCAGCCTCGCACCAATACCGTCGCCCTTGCGACGGCAAGCGCGCCTGCGCGCCCGCAGCCGCCCTGCAAGCGAGGCCGGAGGGATTTAGGCGAGAATAGCCAAGCGAGCGGTTGCGAAGGGCGTATCCACTGCATCGGGGCTTTGCTTGACTGGCTATTGCGGCAATTTATACTCGAGCAGTGGATCGCGATCACCTCTTCATCGAGCCTGAGACGTCCGCGTCCCTATCGGCAATTGACGACCTGCCCTCTGATGGTCCGCTGCTGAGCGAGACAGAACTGCAGCAGCGGATCGACGCGGCCTTGCGAGCGGGAAACCAGCGCTGGCTGTGGCCGGATGTCACCGTCGCCAAATGGCAGGAGGCGCTGCAGAGCATTGAGCGTGTAACCCGGGCGATCTTGTGTGAGGGGCGGTCGGCCGAGCCCGTCACAGGCGAACTCGATGCGTTGAGAATTGCCGCCTACACCTCCGGCATGGGGCCATTGCTCGGCCACTGGATCCGCGAAGGGAGCGTAACGGCGAGCACTGAAATCGCACCCCTTCTGGTTTTGCACTTGCAGCACAATGCGCGGCGCATGGAACGTATGGATGCAGCGGCAAGGCAGGTCATGGCGTCGCTTCAAGCCGCCGGGATTGATGCGCTCCTGCTTAAGGGAATGCACACTTCTGGCACCTATTTTCCTTCGCGTGCCACACGCACCTTGTCCGATATCGATATCTTCGTGCCGCCAAGGCATGAGCCGCGTGCGCAGACGATCCTGACCGATCTGGGCTATGAGCGGGGCGAGATCGCCCAGCGCAACATTCCACGTGCGGAAAGCTGGCATCCATCGGGAATGCGAACGCTGCCGCGCAGCCTGAATCACGTGCATTGCGATGATCCCTATTCAATCGATCTGCAGTTTTCGCTCAATCGGCGCACGCCGGGCGGATCGAAAGTGATCGCTTTCGATGATCTGATCGCATCTGGAGAAATCGCACCGGGGGTTAGCCCCCTACTGCCACAACCTGCCTTGTTGCTGCACCTTGCCTGCCATGCGGGCATCAATCTGGCCAGCCTGTCTCTGATGCGGCAGACCGAACTGGTCTTCGTAATCCGCAAGGACTTTGCTGACGGCGGCGGAGACTGGCACCGGTTGACGGCGATGGCAGAACATCTGGGCGTGAAGGAACCGGTTTTCCGGGCCTTTGCAATTGTGAACAAACTGGCCCCAGACACTGTGCCGGACGATGTGATGCGTGAATTTGCTGCGCCGACCTCTGCTCGGCTACGCGCGCAGGTGGCGAATTTGCAGCCCGCAAATGCCCATCGGCTCACGGGCAAATCGGCAGACGAGTTCTTTGTCTGGAATGGCTCAATCGGAGAGGCTGTGATGGAAGTGCTGCGCACGGTATTGCCAATCGGCTCGGTTGCACTGCGCCGTCTGCCACAAATATATCTTGCACGGTTTTGGCGCGCTGTCCGATCGATGAGCGATAAATGAGCATCGTAGCGGGAGATGGATAATGGGTTCGACCGTTCTCCAATTGGCGCCGTTCGGACGCAAAATGCAGATCCGGCTGGACGACGCGCTCGATGCGCAACTGTTTCTCGATCACTGCCGCGATTGGGACAATCCCTCTCCAGACGATGCAGCGCCCTTGCAGCTGGAGGTGCAGGTAAAGGCTAATGGATTTGCTGGGGACCCGTTCGAGATCAGCGCGGACGAGCGCGAACTGCAGATAGCGGGCCCCGATGTGTCGGCGGTTGCCTATGGACCTGCAGGCCAAGCGCATTGCCAGATTGCCCCCAGCATGTGCAGCGACTTGCCACGGTTGCGCAATGAAATACTCGATCCGCTGGTCTTCACGATATTGGCTCATCATGACCGCGTTCCCGTCCATGCCAGCGCATTCCTGATTGACGAGTTGGCAGTCGTGCTCGCAGGTCCCAGCGGTGCTGGAAAAAGCACTCTCTGCCGCGCGGCGGATGCTGCCGGATTGCAGGTGCTGTGCGAGGATATCGTGCGCGTTCAGAGGCGGCCAGAGCCGCGATTCTGGGGCAAGCCGGACAATGTTCACCTGCTGCCCGGGATAGGTGATGACAGAGCAATCGGCCGGCGATTCCGCAATGGCAAGACCAAGAATGTCCTGCCGCTGCACTCGCGCGCCGAAAGGCCGCTTTGCGCAAAATCTTCTGTTCTCTGCGTGTTGCAAAAGGGCGATCAGGCCTCGCTGCACCCGATCGCCGGAGAGGAAGCGGTTGTGCGGCTCTACAATCCGGAACCGGGGTTTGATATTCTCGGCGAGAAGGGACGTCAGGCTATTGTCGACGTCGCCGGGGAGCATGCCTTCGAACTGACATTGTCCGATGATCCAGCCGATGCGATCCGCCTGCTTGCCCAAAATCGCGATGAATTGCGCCGCATCGGGAGCACGCGCTGATGCATGTCGCGCATGTCCATTGCCAGATCGACGCCTATGCGAGACCCGCTGAGGAGCTGCTGGACGCATGGATCAGCGCCAGAATTGTTGCCGAAGCTGCCGAGGGTGCGGGAGCGCAGGTCACTGTGCTGATAGCCAGCCGCCACACTGCGGATTTCACCAAGAACGGGGTGCGCTATCAATTCTTGCCCGAGCGACAATTACCGGGCAGGCGCGGCGCTGGCATGGAGCCGTGGAAGCTTGCGCGTGAAGTGGCCGCGATCAAGCCCGATCTGGTCCATCTGCACGGCCTTGGTTTTCCAATCCACACGCACGCTATCTGCCAGACCGGCTTGCCCGTTCTCGCGCAGGATCATGCGAACAGGCCAGCGCAGCGCATGGCGTGGCTGCGGCGCTGGGGGCTTCGTCAGGTGCGGGCCTTGGCCTTCACATCGGCAGAGCAAGCACTGCCGATGCGCCGGTCGGGCGAACTGCCTGAACATGCAGCGATATTTCCAATCCCGGAATGCTCAACCGACTTCACAGCGGGTGACCAGGCCAGCGCCCGCGAGCAATCGGATGTTGCTGGCTCACCCGCTGTCCTGTGGGCCGGGCATTTGGCGCCCGGCAAAGATCCTGTGACTGCACTCAAGGCATTCCAGAAAGCGCGGCAAAGTGAGCCGAAGCTGCAATTGTGGTGTGCTTTCGGAACGGACGCGCTGCTCCCCGAACTGGATGCGATCATCAAGGCTGAGCCTGACCTGCGCAGTCATGTGCATCTGCTTGGGCGGCTGCCGCATACGGAAATTGAGGCGCTGTGCCGGGCATGCGACCTGTTCATTTCCACCAGCCATGCAGAAGGCTCTGGCTATGCATTGATCGAAGCGATGGCCTGCGGTTTGGTACCCGTGGTCAGCGACATACCGGCATTTCGGGGCCTGACGGGCAATGGCGCAGTCGGCCAACTTGCGCCACCGGGCGATGTCGATGCCTTCTGCGATGCCATTGTTCATGCGACCGAGGACTGGCGCGGCGGCGCGCGGGACGAGGTCCTTGAGCATTTTGATAGCCATTTGGCGAAGGACGCAATTGGCCGCGCTTTGCTGCAGGCATATAATCGCGTGATTGCTGGTGAGGATGCTGCATGAAAATCGCCATTATTGCACCCGGCGGCTTTGACCGATCCGGTACAGAGCGCGTCATTCCGTGCCTGCTGTGGTTGGTGGAACGGCTGACCAGGAAGGGCCACGATGTCCATGTCTTCGCGCTGCGGCAGGAAGACAAACCGGCCAGCTGGGACCTTTTTGGCGCGCGCGTACACACTGCCGGGAGCCGCAAGACCGGCTTTCAGTTCATCAGGCAAATTCGCGCGCAACATCGCGCCCGGCCGTTCGATGTCATCCATGCGTTCTGGGCGGTGTCGCCGGGCTTCTACGGCGCGATCGCATCGACGATTCTTGGGGTGCCGCTCGTCCTGTCGATGCCAGGCGGTGATGTGTCGGCTCTGGGCGATATCGGCTTCGGTGTCCAATTGCGATGGCGCAGTCGAATGCTTTTCAAAATCGCGACCCGGCGCGCCCGCAAGATCAATGTGCCAAGCCATTTCATGCAGGATCTTTGCCGGGAAAGAGGAATCGAAAGCGAATATATTCCGTTGGGCGTAGCGCTAGACCGCTGGCCTGCGCGTGCTCCCGCATCGCGCAATCAGGATGCGCCTCTCCGCTTGCTGCATGTGGCAACGCTTAATCAGGTGAAAGACCAGCGAACATTGCTGGATGCCATGGCCTTGTTGAAACAGCGCGGTGTGAACTTCACTGTGGACATGGTGGGTTGGGATCACCTTGGCGGTGAAATTCAGGCATATGCGAGTGCACGGGATCTGCTGCTCTGCGTTACCTTTCACGGTCAGATGAAACACGCCGATATGCGGGATTTGTTCGAGCGGGCAGACGCCCTCATCATGAGCTCACGCCATGAGGCGGGGCCCATGGTGGCATTGGAAGCAGCGATTGCAGGCCTCCCGGTCATCGGGACCGCGGTAGGTCATTTTGCAGACATGGCTCCGGATGCGGCGATGGCTGTGCCGGTGCGCGATGCACAGGCTATGGCAGATGCCGTCGTCCTGCTTGCACGCGATGAGCAGAAACGGTTTGATCTGGCGCGCAGGGCACAAATTTACGCGCTGGCTCGCGACGCCGATTATACTGCCGATGCGATGGAGCGCGCCTACCGCGAATGCTGCGCAGCGCCGGACGAGTTCGAACGGGCCGGGATTGGCGCATTGCCATGGCCCAAAGGGTGATTGACGGGTTGAGCCATTATGGCTCTACATATGCGGAATTAGCGGACCTTATCTGCAGATTTTTCCAAAGATTTTGTTAGGACGACTGGCAACGCTGTGATCTATGTTGCGCATTCATACTTCTTGCGTCGGGATGCGAAGCAATTCGCGCGCAAGAAGCCCTACATCCCCATTTCGACCTTGCTGGCTGCGGCCATGTTGCGCGACGAAGGTCATGCTGTGTCGCTCTTCGATGCGACTTTTGCAGATGGTCCGGGCGATTTTGCCAGGGATATCGAAACGGCCAATGCTGATGCGCTGATCCTGATAGAGGATCATTTCAACTTCCTCACCAAAATGTGCACCGAGCAGCGCCGGGATGATGCGTTGGAAATGATTGCTGCGGCGAAGGCGAAGGGTTGGTCTGTTGCTGTCAGCTCGCCCGACGCGGTCGACAATGCCGAGATCTATCTGGGAGCTGGCGCCGATGCCGTGCTCGTGGGAGAGGGCGAGTTTGCCATCTCCGGCCTCCTGCGAGCGCTGCGGGAAGGGCGCGCAATGCCCGAAGTGCCCGGCATCATCTATCATGACCACCTTGGCGCATTGCAGCGTTCCTTGCCCGCCTCGCGTCCCGCTCTGGACAGCTTGCCCATGCCCGCGTGGGATCTGGTCGAAGTCGATGATTACCGGCAGGTATGGAGCGAGGCGCACGGCCATTTCTCGCTCAACATCGCTGCATCGCGGGGCTGCCCTTACACTTGCAATTGGTGCGCCAAGCCGACCTTTGGGCGGCGCTATGACCAACGTTCACCAGAGAATGTCGCTCTCGAAATGCGCGAAATGAAGCGCGTCTATGGCCCGGACCAAGTCTGGTTCATGGATGATATCTTCGGCATGAGCGAGAAGTGGATTGCGGCCTTCTCCCACGAAGTGCGCAAACATGACGCAGTGATCCCTTTCACCATGCAATCGCGCGTCAACCTGATGACCCAGAGCGTCGCCGAGAACCTGCGACTGGCAGGCGCCACCGAAGTTTGGCTCGGCGTGGAATCGGGATCGCAGCGCGTGCTTGATGCCATGGACAAGGGCGAGAAAGTGGAGGCGGCGCGAAGCGCCACCCGCAATCTGAAGGCTGAGGGCATCCGCGCCTGTTGGTTCCTGCAATTGGGCTATCCGCTCGAGGATTGGCAAGATATTCTCAAGACGCGGGACCTGATGCGCGACGAAGCACCCGACGATATTGGCGTGTCGGTCGCTTACCCACTGCCCGGCACCCTGTTCTACGAACGCACAGTTTCGCAGCTGGGGGCCAAGCGCAACTGGTCTGACACCGGCGAACTCGCGATGATGTTTAAAGGTGAATTTGGCACCGATTTCTACCGCGACGTGCGCGACGCGCTCCATTCCGAAGCGCCATCGGGCGTATTTGACGATGCCCGCTGGGACGAGCTGGGCAGACGCGCCGCCAATGCTCGTCAGAAAATCTTGGCCTGACATGGCGGAGACACCGACACTCGAAGCCCTGCGCGACTTTGGCGAGAATTACGCAGCGCAGCGTGAGGCCGAAGGTCGCAGGCTGTCGCTGGAAGAACTGCGTGCGCTCCCTCATCTCAGAGCCGGCCCGCAAGCCTGGGCGTGGTCAATCAAGGCGCGCACATTTGATGCCTTCACAAGGCGTGTGGTGCATCCGATGCGCGCGGCACTTGGGCGCAGCCTCACCGTGCTCGATCTTGGTGCAGGCAATTGCTGGCTTTCCTATCGCCTCGCGCTGGGAGGCGATCACTGCACTGCCGTGGATATCCGCGATGACGATGTCGATGGGCTGGGTGCTGGTCAGGCGCTGGCAGAGGAGGCGGGGTTCGAGCGCAAGCAGGCGACTTTCGATGATCTGCCTCTCAAAGACAATTCCGTTGATATTTGCGCTTTCAATGCGGCCCTGCATTACAGCACCGATCTCGCCGCCACATTGGCAGAAGCCGCGCGCTGCGTGCGTTCTGGTGGCGTGATCGCGATACTCGATAGCCCGTTCTATCAGCGCGAGGAGGATGGCGCGGCGATGGTCGCAGAAAAACATCTCAGCGCGCCGCAGTATTTTGGTGAAAGAGCCGAGGCTTTGATGGCGGTGCCCAGCATCGAATTCCTCACCCGTGAGCGTTTGGGCAAGGCGTCAGAAAAGCTCGGCCTCAACTGGAAGCGACACCGCGTTCGTTACCCATTCTCCTACGAGAAACGTCTCTGGAAGGCCGTGCTTGGGGGCAAGAGGCGTCCCTCCAGATTCGATCTCTGGGTGGCCACAAAGCCATGAAAACTGCCACCGCCACCGCCACCGCCACCGCCACTGCCACTGCCGTTGCCACTGCCGCTCCAAACCCAATGATTTTGCGAACCCGAAGCGATGTCTGATATAGTTCTGACTCACGGCTATTTCCTTTTCGAGGACGAGAAGGAAATGGAGATCATGAAGCCTTATCCGCCGCTGGGATTGCTGTATCTCTCAGCCTATTTGCGCCGCGAAGGCTTTAGCACCGAAATCTTCGACAGCACTTGGAGCAATAAGGACGAACTGCGCGAAAGACTTGCCAAAAGTCCGGGCGGGACGCTGGGAATTTACACCAATCTGATGACGCGCGGCAATGTTGTGGCGATCATGGCAATGGCCAAGGAATATGGCTGGACGGTCATTTGCGGCGGACCGGAAAGCGCCAATTATCCCGAGCAATACCTCGCCCATGGCGCTGATGTCGTCGTTATCGGTGAAGGCGAACAGACGCTTGCCGAAGTGTTGCAGGGTCTGCAGGCTGGCGGCAAACACGGCCTGCGCGATGTTGCGGGCGCTGTCTTTGTGGACGAGACAGGCGAGATCACCACCAATCCCGCGCGGGCGCAGATCAACGATCTCGACAGCCTGCCTTGGCCAGACCGTGAGAGGATCGACATGCCTCGTTATGTCGAAGCGTGGCGCAAGCATCACGGGATGGGCAGCGTCAGTCTCATAACCGCGCGCGGCTGCCCCTATAAGTGCAATTGGTGCTCACATGCGGTGTTCGGCTATTCCTATCGCCGCCGCGACCCGGTTGATTGCGCGGATGAGCTGGAACACATCATGCAAACTTACCAGCCTGAACAGGTGTGGTATTCCGATGATGTTTTCACCATCAATCACAAATGGCTCTACACTTATGCAGCAGAGCTGAAGAAACGCGGGTTGAAAGTTCCGTTCGAGACGATTTCGCGCGCCGACCGCATGATGAAGGAAGAGGTGCTGGAAACGCTGGCAGAGATGGGTTGCTACCGCATCTGGATCGGGGCGGAGAGCGGCAGTCAGCGGATTCTCGATGCCATGCAACGCCAGGTTACGGTGGACCAGGTGGATTGGGCCATCAAGGCCGCGCAGCGTCACGGTATCGAAGTCGGCATTTTCCTGATGTGGGGGTACGAAGGCGAAGAACTCAGCGATATCGAAGCCACGGTTGAGCAGCTTGTGCGCTGGAATCCCGATATTTTCTTCACCACCGTGTCCTACCCCATCAAGAACACGCCCTATTTCGACAAGGTCAGCGACAAGGTCGTTCTGGCAGAGGATTGGGCGCAATCGACCGACCGCAATTTCCAGATCGCCGGACGGCACTCGCGGGCCTATTACAAGCAGGCCGATATCTGGCTGCGAAGCGCGGTGGAGGCGTCGCGTCTCGATGCGACCGATCCTGAAACGGCTGCGAGCATGCGGGCCAAGGCTGAGGCTGCGCGCGCAGCCATGCAGGAGCTCGCCCATGAGGTCGAGGTTCCGCTGGAGGCGGCCGAGTGACTAATGCGGCACCATTCGATGGCCTTGCTGCCGACTATGACGACACCTTCACCAAGGGCGAGATCGGCCGCTTGCTGCGAGCAGCAACCTGGCGGCACATGGACAGAGCGTTTTCGGCAGGGGATCGCATATTGGAACTCAATTGCGGAACTGGCGAAGATACATTGCGTCTCGCAAGGCGGGGTTGCGATGTACTCGCCACCGATGTGTCGAGCGAGATGCTGGCGGCCACTCGCGCCAAATGCGGGCAATCCTCAGCGGTTGGAAAGATCGCAACGCAGGTGCTGGCGATTGAGGAGCTAGATTGCCTCCGCGACCATGCAATGGCGCCTTTCGATGGTGTGCTTTCCAATTTCGGGGGATTGAATTGTGTGCCTGACCTGACGAATGTCAGCGAGCATATGGCGCAGATCGTCAGGCCGGGCGGCACTGCATTGTTTACCGTGATGGGGCCTTGGGTTCCATGGGAATGGGCCTGGTATCTGGCGCGGCTTAACCCTGCGAAGGCTTTCCGTCGCTTACGCAAGGGAGGCACCAATTGGCGCGGCATGACCATCACCTATCCCTCTATCGGCGAGTTGACACGCGCCTTTGCTCCGCATTTCACAGTGCAGGGCACCGCCGCGATCGGCGCGTTCATCCCGCCCTCCTATGCCGAGAACTGGGCTACCGGACGCAAGCGGCTGCTCGCTCGGCTGGACAGGTTTGAAAGGCGTTTCGAGACGAGCTGGCCGCTACCCTGGCTCGCCGACCATTACCTTGTTCGTATGGAGCGCAACGAAGCCCCATGATCCTGTTCGTCAATCCACGCGCGACCAAGCCGGCCAATCGCCGCTTCCCGCTCAGCATCATGGCCGTAGGCGCGGCGTTGCCAGCCCATCTCGAGTGGGAAATCATCGACGAGAATCTGCCCGATTGCGATGTTCTTGGAGAGGTGGCTGCGTATCAGGCTGCGGGGAAGCGCGTTGACGTGATCGCGCTGACTGTCATGCCCGGTCCACAATTGGTCAGCGCTGTGCGCCTGTCCAAGGCGCTGAAGCGCAAATTTCCCGGCATCCCCCTCGTCTGGGGCGGCAATTTCGGCAGTCTGTATCCCGCTCCGGTGCTCAACGCGCCCTATGTCGATTGGCTCATTAAAGGACAGGGCGAACAAACATTCGTCGAACTTCTCGAGGTGCTCGATGGAAAACGGGATCCGGCTGAAGTGGCAGGTCTGTGCTATCGCAATGAAGATGGAGAGCATGTCATCGGGAAAGAGCGGGTCTGGGTTGGCCCGGCCGAATTGCCCGATCCGCGCTATGACAAGATCAATGTCGCGGACTATTTGGCAGACAGCCTGCTTGGCAAGCGCACCGGCGTCTATCAGGCGTCAATCGGGTGCCCGTTTGCTTGCAGCTTCTGCGGTGTAATCTCGGTCTTCGGACGCAAGGAAAAGGTGCAGGAGCCCGCCCGCATGGCCGAACATCTGCGCTGTCTGATCGATGAATTCGGCATGGATGCGCTGCATTTCTACGACAACAACTTCTTTCTTAACGAAAAGCACGCCCTGAAGATAGTCGATGCGCTGGAGCCGCTGGGCATCAAGTGGTGGTGCGAATCCCGCGTGGATACACTGTCCAAATTCTCCGACGAGACGTGGGGCAGGCTGAAATCAGCCGGATTGGAGATGGTATTTTGCGGAGCCGAATCCGGCTCCAATGAGGTGCTGGCGAAGATGCAGAAGGGGATCACCACCGATCAGACTGAATTTGTCGCCGCGAAGGCTCGCGAGTTCGACATCATCCCCGAGTTTTCCTTTGTGTTTGGCGATCCGGATGCCCCCGAACGCGAGATCGAAAACACCATCAGCTTCATTTACAAGCTCAAGGGGATCAATCCCGATCTTGAGATGATTACCTATCATTACACGCCCACGCCGCAGCGTGACAGCACCTATGGCGATGTTGACCCCCTGTCCGGCACTCCTACCGATCTCGAAGACTGGACGCAGCCCGAATGGGTCGACTGGATGTCGCACGAGAACCCCGATTTGCCGTGGATGTCGGATCAATTGCGAGCGCGGGTTGCTGATTTCGAGACCGTGCTGCGCGCGCGCTTTCCCTCGCGCAATGATCGCAAGACCCGCGCTTGGGGCAAGCTGGCAGGCCAATGGCTCGCAAGAAGGCGCTGGGAGCGGAAAGCCTACTCCGATCCGAAATTGCTACGCAATGTCCAGAAATGGTCTCGCAAGAGACCTGTAAGCAAGCAGGAATATGGTCATTTGCGCGGGGAAAAGCTCGGGTGATCCGTTTGAGCGCCGCACAGGCTTACCCGCGTTGGGCCGCCAGCTACGATCAGGAAAATGTGATCACATCGCTTGATTGCGCGCTGGCCGATCAATTGACTCCGCCGATTGCTGGCGCACGCCTGCTCGATGTCGGCTGCGGTACGGGGCGGCGGTTGATCGGACTGAAAGCAGTGGAGATCGTCGGCGTCGAACCATGCGCCGAAATGCTGGATCAAGGCCGCAAAACCTTCGATTTCGGCGATGACGTGCAGCTGTTTCACGCCGATGGCAGAGCGATGCCGCTGCCCGATGCGCATTTCGATGTCGTCTGGTGTCGCCTCGTGATCGGGCACCTTGAGCACTGCGAGGACCTCTTGCGCGATATCAGCCGGGTGGCAGCGCCGGATGCAAACGTGATCATCACCGATTTCCACCCTGAAGCCTACACTGCAGGATTGCGCCGCAGCTTTCGCGATGGCGATGAGGTGATCGATGTGCAGCATACGGTGCATAAGGCAGCGGCGATTGCAGAGCAGGCTGCGCAATTCGGGCTGACTTTGACCGAGACCATGGATGGCAGAATTGGCCCGGAAGTCCGACAATTCTACGATGAAGCCGACCGGTTGGAACGCTACGAACAGCAGCTGGGAATGCCAATGGTATCAGCCATGCGCCTGTGTAAGGATGGATAGGGGCCGGATCGCCATTCGCGCCGGTGGCCGGCAGATTTGCATTGCCGGAAAGGTCATCGCGCCAGCTGGCAGCGCGCCCGACACAATCATCGATATCGGCGCTGGCGAAATTCACCCTGGGCTGATCAATGCCCATGATCACTTGCATCGCAATCACTATGGCCGGTTGGGACACCCGCCTTACGAGGATGCTCGCCAATGGGGGCAGGACATCCAGCAACGATTTCGCTGTGAAATTGCTGCTGGGAAGGAGGTTCCGCGCCGCGAGGCATTGCTGACGGGGGCATGGAAGAACCTTTTTTCCGGCGTGACGAGGGTGGTTCATCACGATCACTGGGAAAAGGATTTCGAGGACGCCTTCCCGATCAAGGTCGTGCGCATCGGTTTGATCGAGGATGCGCATGAGTGTGAACCCGATGTGAGCCTTGCGGACGCGCGGGTGCGCTCAGTCCATCTGGCCGAAGGGACCAGCGAACGCGCGAGGAGTGAGTTGGCACAGCGCAAGGCGTGCGGGCTGCTCGATGCTCGGTTGCTGGCGGTCCATTGCGTGGGCTTGGACGACGCAATGATCGCAGAGCTGCATGCATCTGGCGCCGCGGTAATCTGGTGCCCGTCGTCCAATCTCTATCTGCTCGGCCAGACGGTCCGTCCGGAGCTACTGGCTGCGGGCGACGTATTGTTGGGCAGCGACTCCCTGCTTAGCGGCGCGGGCAATCTGCTTGATGAAATCGCACTGGCGCGGCAGATTGGATATTTGCCCGATGATCGTCTGATCGAAGCTGTTGGTAGCCTCGCCGCCAAGCGGCTTGGTATTCCGCCTCCCGATTTGGCTTCTGGGAGAGCCGCCGATGTGATCGTGCTCGCCAAACCACTGCTCGAATGCAGCGCCGAGGATGTCGTATTGGTGCTGGTCGACGGCGTCCCACGCATTGCCTTGCCTGAAATTGCGCCGGCGTTTGAGGCGCTGGGATATCGGGGCGAAACCCGAACCTTGGACGGCGTCACGCGCTGGACCTATTCCGGCGTAGACTGAGGCATCTTGTCTGCGCTAGCGCCGCCTGAGCACGCGCCTTGCCCGCACCAATCCGCCGCGCATAAGGGCAAACGCCGAGGCTTGGCAGCGGTTCACCCATCCCCTTGGCCGCAACTCATCATAACCGAGATCACCAGCCAGATTGCCCAAGGTGATCGAGACCAGCCGTTCTTCGGCGCGGGTTAGAGATCGCTTGCCGGCGTCGCTGGCATTTTTGAACGATGAATTGCGGATTGCAGCATCACCAAAGGTGGTCGGTTCAAGAAGCGCGGGCACATTTTCGATGCCGAGGAACTGCGCTAGATCACGCATGACCGCAGGGCGATCAGCGACAAGGT
>Ga0209121_10004458_pt1 | contig 13067 bp, 12 predicted proteins | sample Cruoilmetagenom3_FD_187292 | JGI IMG/M metagenome (GOLD analysis project Ga0209121, IMG submission 187292) | Oil polluted marine microbial communities from Coal Oil Point, Santa Barbara, California, USA - Sample 3 (SPAdes) (version 2) | ecosystem: Environmental > Aquatic > Marine > Oil seeps ... | reverse complement strand
ATCATATTGATCACCTGGGGAACCGTGATTACAAGCTCGTCATCAAAGAGACTAAGCTGAAAGAAGCCGATCTCCGTGAAGTACTCAAACTTATCCAGCAGTTAGATCCTCGTCCCGGTAGCCGTATCACACCGGATGATACCGAGTACGTAATTCCAGATGTGTCCGTTTTTAAAGACAACGGCAAATGGACCGTTTCTATCAACCCAGATAGCGTTCCAAAATTAAAAGTTAATCAACAATATGCTCAATTAGGCAAAGGAAATAGCGCGGATAGCCAGTACATCCGCAGCAATTTGCAAGAGGCAAAATGGTTAATTAAGAGCTTAGAGAGTAGAAACGAGACGCTACTCAAAGTTGCAAGATGTATTGTTGAACATCAACGTGATTTCTTCGAACATGGCGAAGAAGCGATGAAACCTATGGTTCTCAACGATGTTGCGTTAGCCGTTGATATGCATGAATCCACAATCTCTCGTGTGACGACTCAAAAATTCATGCACACACCACGTGGCATCTTCGAACTCAAATATTTTTTCTCGAGCCACGTCAGTACAGACAATGGCGGAGAGTGTTCATCGACAGCAATTCGTGCGCTCATTAAGAAGCTTGTCGCGGCGGAAAATACCGCGAAACCTCTAAGTGATAGTAAGATTGCTGCTTTACTGGCTGACCAAGGAATTCAGGTAGCTAGACGTACCATAGCAAAATACCGTGAGTCTCTGGGCATCGCCCCATCGAGTCAGCGTAAACGCCTGCTGTAGGCTAATTTAGTTAGCTATAGATTTAGTTATAGTCAGGCAACCAACTGAAAAGGAAAGTCTATGCAAATCAATATTCAAGGCCATCACGTTGATCTTACCGATTCAATGCAAGACTATGTTCACACCAAATTCGAAAAACTTGAACGCTTTTTTGATCACATCAATAGCATTCAGGTTGTTTTAAAAGTTGAGAAAATCAATCAAATTGCAGAAGCGACCCTTCATGTAAACCAAGGAGAGATTCATGCAACAGCAACAGATGAAAGTATGTATGCTGCGATTGATTCATTGGTTGATAAACTCGTCCGTCAACTCAACAAGCACAAAGAAAAGCTAAGTAGTCACTAACATGCAATTAAGCGAAGTACTTTCATTGGACTGCACCAAAAGTGCAGTCCAATGCACAAGCAAGAAAAGAGCCCTTGAGCTCATCAGTCAGATCGCAGCAGAAAGCTGTGGTCAAGATTCAACAGAACTGTTTGAGTGCATGTTGAGCCGCGAGAAAATGGGCAGTACAGGTATTGGTAATGGCATTGCTATTCCCCATGCTCGTATGAACGTCAGTGACAAAGCAATTGCTGTATTACTGCAATGCCAAGATCCCATCGAATTTGATGCGATTGATAACCGTCCTGTCGATCTACTATTTGCTCTGCTTGTTCCAAGTGAACAATGTAAGGAGCATCTAAAAACCCTTTCTTGCATGGCAGAACGACTTAACGACAAGCAGACTCTTAAACAGTTGCGTAATGCTCAAAGCGATCAAGAGCTTTACGACATCATGATTCAAGTGCCAACTTGCGAGCAATAACATGCGGTTAATCGTTGTTAGTGGCCAATCAGGAGCAGGTAAAAGTGTCGCGCTACGAGTCCTTGAAGACTTGGGGTATTACTGTGTCGATAACCTTCCAGTAAATCTGCTCAACGACTTCGTCGAGTCAGTTCGTGAAATCAATCAAAACGTCGCCGTTAGCATTGATATTCGTAACTTACCGAAAGAGCCTCAATTAGTCACAGATACGCTTGAGCAGCTTGAGTCTGCAACCGACATCGATGTGAACGTGTTGTTCTTAGATGCGAGCAAGCAAACGCTACTTAAACGCTACAGTGAAACTCGCCGAATCCATCCTTTGTCGATTGGCCAAGAAAAGCTCTCTCTTGAACAAGCTATCGATTTAGAGAAGACACTCCTAACACCGCTTGCTGAACAAGCCTGCATTGTAATTGATAGCAGCGACTGCAACCTCTACGAATTGAGTGAAAAGGTTCGCTTTAAAGTTGAAGGTAAAGAGAAGCAAGAGCTGATCATTGTTTTTCAGTCTTTCGGCTTTAAATATGGTCTACCAAGCGATGCTGACTATGTGTTTGACGTACGCTTCTTGCCGAACCCTCATTGGGAACCCGCTCTACGACCATTAACAGGTCTTGATGCCCCTATTCACTCTTTTCTAGAAAAGCACCCGGAAGTTCTAGAGCTCAAGCAACAAATCCAAGGCTTTATCGAGCAGTGGTTACCAATGCTAGAAAAGAATAATCGCAGTTACCTAACGGTCGCGATTGGCTGTACTGGCGGCAAACACCGCTCGGTTTATCTGACTCAGAAAATTGGTGAGTATTTCGATCAACTTGGCCATCAAGTTCAGATCAGACACGCCTCCCTAGAGAAGCACCAACAGGGCTAACCATGGAATTAACTCGAACTGTACTGATCCAAAATCGCTTGGGTCTTCACGCTAGAGCAGCCGTCAAGTTGGTTGAGCTAGCGCAAAGCTTTGATGCGACCATTACTATCCATAGCGAAGAAGATAAGATCGCGACTGCAGATAGCGTGATGGGGCTACTTATGCTGGAATCAGCGCAAGGGCAACACATTACCATTCAAGCGGCAGGCTCTGATTCTCAGCAAGCTCTTGATGCTGTCTGTCAGCTAATTGAAGCAAAGTTTGATGAGGGTGAGTAACGAAATACGTCACTCACGCCGCCAAAAACTCAAACAACGAACCAACCAATATTAAATCTTAGTTCTACCTAAGTTAATGATTTAAATAAGCCCCAGAATTAAGTTACTATTCCAAGCATTGTTAAAATAATGAGATAGGAGGAAAATATGGCAGAGCAATTAGAATTCGACCAAGCTCACCAAACCCTCCAAGAAGTCAGCGAAGCCCTAGAAAACGGCCGATTTGTTCATGTACGCCGACAGCTTCAGGACATGGAACCTGAAGATATTGCACACCTTTTAGAAGCCTCCCCTCGCAAAAGTCGTGATGTACTCTGGCAACTCACCGATCCTGAAGACTACGGTGAAATTCTTGATGAGCTAAACGAAGACGTCAAAGATGCTCTTGTGTCGAAAATGGCACCAGAAACCTTGGCAGAAGCAACCGAAGGCATGGAAACCGATGACGTCGCGTACGTACTTCGAAGTCTACCCGACGATGTTTCTCGCGAAGTACTTTCTCAAATGGACTCCGTTGATCGTGCTTTAGTTGAAACCGCACTATCGTACCCCGAAGATTCAGCGGGTGCGTTAATGAACACTGACGTAATCACAATCCGTGGTGATGTCGATGTTGAAGTTGTCTTGCGTTACTTACGTATGCGTGGTGAATTACCTGACGCAACTGATGCTCTCTATGTTATCGACGACGATGAACGTCTCATTGGTAACCTTTCACTCAGTACATTGATCACAACACAACCCGATGTGGCGGTTTCGGAAGTAATGGAAGATGCCGACGAAGCTATCGCTGTGGAAACCAGTGCTTCTGATATCGCCAGCCTCTTCGAACGTCGTAACTGGGTTTCAGCTCCTGTTGTCGATGTAAATCAACACCTTGTTGGCCGTATTACGATCGATGACGTGGTTGATGTCATTCGTGAAGATGCTGAACACTCTATGATGAGTATGGCGGGTATGGACGATGACGAAGACACCTTCGCTCCGGTCGTCAAATCCGCTCGTCGTCGTAGTGTGTGGTTAGGCGCAAATGTTTTGGCGGCACTCGCAGCAGCGTCTGTGTCTAATATGTTTGAGGCGACACTGAATGAGATGGCAGCCATCGCTGTTTTGATGACCATCGTACCGTCCATGGGTGGTGTTGCTGGTAACCAAACCGTTGCTCTGGTCATTCGAGGTTTAGCACTTGGTCACATTGGTGACAGTAACAAACGTGAATTACTACTCAAAGAAGCCTCTATAGGCTTCCTTAACGGCATTCTATGGGCCGTTATCATTGGCGGTATAGTGGTTGCTTGGAAAGGCAATTGGATCTTGGGAGGCATTATCTCTGCAGCGATGATGACAAACTTGATTGTCGCGGGTATTGCAGGCGTAACCATTCCAGTGATGCTGAAGAAGATGAATATCGACCCTGCCCTTGCTGGTGGTATGGCACTCACAACGGTAACCGATGTAATTGGCCTATCGGTGTTCTTAGGCTTAGCCACCATACTTATCTAGCTTGATTACCGACTCGGTAAATACAAAAAGGGAGCCATTGGCTCCCTTTTTTAATACATCAGATTTAAGCTTCAGGTTTAAATCTTATGTTTAAACCTAAGCAAATTAAGCAAATCACTCGCCTGCGACTTTCATCGACTCAAGCAAGATAGAACCGGTTTGAATTTGCGAACGTGTTTCTACGTCGTTACCAACCGCAACAATCTGAGTGAACATGTCTTTTAGATTGCCCGCGATCGTCACTTCAGATACTGGGTACTGGATTTCTCCATTCTCAACCCAGAAACCCGCAGCGCCACGAGAGTAATCGCCAGTAACGGTATTCACACCTTGACCCATCACTTCAGTCACAAGGAAACCTGTGCCTAATTCTTTTAGCATTTGCTCAAAGCTTTGACCTGTCGATTTAACGAACCAGTTATGGATGCCACCGGCATGGCCTGTTGGCGTCATATCCATTTTACGCGCAGCGTAACTCGTCAGTAGATAAGTGGCTAAAACACCATCGGTGATGATTTCACGGTCTTGAGTGTAAACACCTTCACTATCAAATGGACTCGAAGCCAAACCACGTAAAAGATGTGGGCGCTCTGAGATATTGAACCAATCTGGTAGAATTTTCTGACCGAGGTGATCCAACAAGAAAGATGATTTACGGTAAAGGTTGCCACCACTGATTGCCATCACAAGATGGCCAATTAAGCCAGTTGCGACATCGTTAGCGAACATAATCGGGTATTGGCCTGTTGGTAGTTTTTTAGCATCCAAACGACTGATCGTTTTTTCTGCAGCATCTTGACCTACACGCTCAGGCGTCCAGAGCTCGTCACGGTGACGTGCAACTGTGTAGCTGTAGTCTCGTTCCATTTCACCGTTAGTGCCTTGCCCAATCACACAGCAGCTCGTACTGTGGCGACTGGAAGCGTAGCTCGCAAGTAAGCCATGACTGTTACCATAAACTTTAACGCCATAGTGACTGTCGTAGCTTGCACCATCACTTTGCTTGATCTTGTCGCTATAAGCTAATGCTTGCTTCTCAGCAGCTATCGCAATCTCCGCGGCATAGTCTGGGTTTGGTTCATCAGGGTGAAAAAGATCCAAATCTGGAATTTCTTTCACCATGTATTCTTTTGCGGCAGGGCCAGCAAATGGGTCTTCCGAAGTGTATTGAGCGATGTCTAGTGCCGCTGCGACAGTTTGAGCAATAGCCTTCTCACTTAGATCAGATGTGGATGCGCTGCCTTTCTTCTGGCCACGGTAAACAGTAATACCTAGTGCACCATCACTATTAAATTCAACGTTTTCCACTTCACACATACGTGTTGAAACACTTAAACCCGTTGACTTAGTAATAGCGACCTCAGCTGCGTCTGCACTCACTGATGCCATATCCAACGCTTTAGCTACTGCGGCTTCTAGCTCAACTCTTTGCTGGGCGACTTGCTGTTTTACATCCATATCTATTCTAATTTTGTAGGTCAATATTAGGTAGGATAACAAGAATTTCGCTTTCTCCCCAAGATTCTTGCTAAAATAGGCAATATATTCGTTTGAGATAGTGACATAGGCAGAAAAGATGGCTCGCAAAAACCAAAAAGCCCCATGGGAACCAGAAGAAGAAATCATCTGGGTAAGTAAGACAGAAATGAAAACGGACATGGATGCCCTGCAAAAGCTGGGAGAAGAGCTTGTTGGTTTAAAGCCTTCTGTATTAGACAAGTTTCCTCTGTCTGAAGATTTGGCACAAGCGATTAAAGATGCACAACGCTTTAAAAATGAAGCGAAGCGCCGTCAACTTCAGTACATTGGTAAAGTAATGCGTAGTGTCGATCCTGAGCCAATTCAAGCGGCTTTGGATAAAGTACGTAACAAGCACTCACAAGCAACCGCTGAGCTACATAAGCTTGAGCAACTGCGTGACCGTGTTGTAGCTGAAGGCGATACTGCCATTTCAGACGTTATGGAGATGTACCCTGAAGCAGACCGTCAACGTCTTCGTCAGCTCGCTCGCCAAGCTAACAAAGAAAAATCAGCGAACAAGCCAGCCAAAGCTTCTCGTGAAATCTTCCAAATCTTAAAAGAGCTAAAGCTAGGCGACTAATCTTCGTCTCGCTTTACTTGTAAAGATAATCAAAGACCTAGCACATGCTAGGTCTTTTTGTTTTCGACGCTCTCAATATCAAGAAGTATTCAATATCAAGGCTGAATGAGTCTTCACTCACCTGCTCGAACAAAGGAACTCAATTCGACTTGTGGGTGATCGACAGTTAGCGCATCTATCGAGTCTTCGACTAAAACCTTACCCAATGCCACAAACACAAACTTGTTCGCGATACTGCGCGCATCACCTAAATGGTGTGTCACCATCAAAACAGTAATGTTTCGCTCTGCCGCTAATCGCTTCACTAAGCTCAGCATCTCTTCACGAAGCAAAGGATCAAGCGCAGAAAATGGCTCATCAAGCAGCCAAATATTATGCGGCTGTACAAAACAGCGAGCTAGCGCAACACGCTGACGCTGACCACCCGATAAATGCTCTGGCAGCCGATCTAAATACTCAGCAACCCCTACTTGTGTAGCAGCTTGTTCGACTTCTAGCTTTTGGGTTACCGTAAGCTTTAATCCTGGGTGCAAACCCAGGCCAATATTTTCACGCACCGTGAGGTGCGCAAATAGGTTGTGTTCTTGGAACAACATCGCCAATGGGCGCTGATGTGCTTCTTTGCCAATCAGCGATTGGCCTGCCACCGAGATCTCGCCCGATGTTGGCTCAATAAAGCCAGCAACCAATGCGAGTAGCGTTGATTTCCCCGCACCACTTGGCCCCATAAGAGCAACAATATCGCCCTGCTCTGCTTGGAAATCAAAACTAAACAACTCTTGGTGATAATGGTAATCCACATTTTTCATCACTAACATCATCGGTTCCTTAACTCTTTAGCTTTGAGCTTCGAGTAAACAAAAATTCAATCAAACTAAAGCTGCCCACACTCAGTAACAATAAACTCACTGACACCACTGCCGCCGCTTCCATTTGATAGCTGCCTAACAATTGAAATAGATACAAAGGCAAAGTTCTAAAGTCTTGGCTACCAAACAAGGCTATCGCACTTAAGTCGCCCATCGCCAGCATAAAGCTGATTGAGAATGCTTGCGCCATCGGTTTGCGCAATGCGCGCCACTCCACGAGCCTAAAGCGAGTGAACCCTGTCATTCCTAAGCTTGCACACACATACTGATACTGCTGAGAAAGATGCAGCATAGGTTGGGCCAAGGTTTTAATCACGTAAGGCAGCGCCATCAAACTGTTTACAGCAATCACAATAAAGAAAGCCAAACTGAACACATCGGTAAATGAGCGCAGTAATAAGAAGAGGCCTGTACTGATCACTAAGCCCGGCGTCACCAAAATAATAGTGCCAATCAGCTCAATCTTATCCGCTCTATAGTTCTTGTTTTGCAAACGCCATGCGCGACTAGTTAGAAGGATTGCGATACCAATACCAACGGCGATAATGCTTGCGAGGGAAGCAACACGAACCGAGGTCATTAGCGCAGCCCAAAACGACTCACTGCTCGGTACAGTGAGCGCCTGGGAGTTAATACCACTTAGAACAACCATGGCTAATGGCGGTAATACCAGTATTGAGACTATGATGATCCAAAAGCTATCCCAAGCTTTTGACCACCAGCTGTCCTTAACCAAATATTTATCTTCCGACAGCTGACTAGCCGTCACAGAGATGGGCTTAGACAAACGCTGAATACTCACCGCTAATACGCCACACAACAGCATTTGCCATATCGCGAGTAACGCGCCAGCCTGCAGGTCAAAGTCGAATTTAATTGCTTGGTAGATGGCTAGCTCAATGGTGGTTGATTTCGGACCACCACCCAACGCCATCACGGTAGCAAAGCTGGTGAAGCACAACATGAAGACCAAACCGCACACATGCGGCAGCTGCTGTCTTAACCTCGGCCATTCAACCCATTTAAATTTATTCCAATGGCTCATGCCTAAATGAGCACACAGCTTGTGCTGCTCGGCAGGCACGGTATCCAAAGCTTGCAGAAGTAAACGGCTGGCGTAAGGCAGGTTGAAAAAAACATGCGCTAGCAAAATACCATTCAAGCCATAAATCGAGAATGGTAGCTCTATGTCGAAGTTCGCTAAGAACTTAGCTAACCAACCACTGTTGCCGTAAATCGCCAGCAAGCCAAATACGCCGACCAACACAGGTAGAACCAAGGTTGACGCGAACAACCTTAATAACAAGGCTCTTCCAAAGAACTGTCTGCGACACAGAGCATGCGCAATAGGTATAGCAAAGCCAACACTCAGCACAGTTGAGAGTGTCGCCTGATAAAAACTGAATTTCGTTACATGCCAATAGTAAGGATCAGACCATACTAGGCTGATATCAAGAGAAGGGGCATTGCTAAGCAATGCCCCAACTGCTGAAACCACGAAGGCGGTAATGAGTATCGCAACCCAGATCCCGACCTTAGGTGTTTTCTTTATCATAAATTAATTATTTACCGTAAATGGCTCATTCCAAACATCACGAATGAGCCTTTAAGTACAGGGCGCTCATCTTTTTAATAGTAAGTTAAAAAGTAAGTGCACTCTGCCATTCACGAATCCATGGCTTACGCTTAGATGCTATTTCTTCAGGCGTGAAACCTAGCGCTTTTTGAGGAACCGTAAGTTGCTCGAACCCTTTTGGAAGCTCAATATCTGTCACTGGGTACATCCAGTTACCCGTTGGCATCGCTGATTGGAACTCGTCACTCAGGATAAATACCATAAATTCATCAGCCAGCTTTTCGTTCTTGCTGCCTTTGACCTTAGCTGCCACTTCGACTTGAGTATAATGACCTTCTTCAAAGCTTGCTGCTGCGTACTTAGAATCACCTTCTGCAATGATGTGGTAAGCCGGAGAAGTCGTGTAAGACAGGACTAAGTCCGACTCGCCTTTTAGGAACATAGAGTAAGCCTCAGACCAACCTTTAGTCACAGTAACCGTTTTCTGAGCGAGCTTCTTCCACGCGTCTGTCGCTTCATCACCGTAAACAGACTTCATCCATAGCATCATGCCTTGACCTGGTGTTGATGTACGTGGATCCTGGTAGATAACCTTAAGATCATCACGCTGCTCAACCAGTTCTTTAAGGCTCTTAGGTGGATTTACCAACTTCTCTTTGTTGTAAATAAAAGCAAAGTAGCCAAAGTCATATGGAACAAAAGTGCTGTCACTCCAACCATTAGGAAGCGTTACTGATGACGTATCAACACTGTGCTCAGCCAATAAGCCCGTCGCTTTCGCTTCAGCCATTAGATTGTTATCTAGGCCTAACACGATATCAGCTTTGCTGTTACCACCTTCAAGACGCAAGCGATTTAAAATAGACACGCCATCTTCTAGCGCGACAAAATTCACATCACAACCACACTTTTCTTCGAATGCTTTTTCAACGGCAGGACGAGGGCCCCAATCCGCAGCAAAAGAATCATAGGTATATACAGTTAGAGTATTGTCTGCAGCAACGGCAGAGAAAGAGATAGCTGTAGTAACAGCAAGAGTTGTAAATGTTAATTTCACTGGACGCTCTCCATGGTCTGAGCGGCACAGGTTTGAGGGAGGAGAACGGTAGAAGTTGTTCCTAACTCAATTCCTACGCCAGCATTATCTGGTTCAGGTTTACGGGTCCCAAGCACTTGCTTGATCTCAGCTCGCATTCATTATTTGAATGGTTTGCTCCCCGATGAGTGTTCAGAATTGTAATTCGAATTTTAACAATAAGCTATCAAGTTTGGATCAATTACGTTGATCGTACCCCCAACGTGGCACTAAACCTTGCTCGATACCAAGATGATCGAGAATACGCGCCACCATAAAATCGACCAGATCTTCGATCGACTTAGGTTGGTGATAAAAACCCGGAGCCGCGGGCATGATCGTTACGCCCATGGTCGAGAGTTTGTGCATGTTCTCTAAGTGCAACGTAGAAAATGGCGTCTCACGAACCACTAACAACAGCTGGCCTCGCTCTTTCATAACCACGTCCGCTGCTCGCTCGATCAGGTTATCTGATAGGCCATGAGCAATGGATGCCAAGCTTCCTGCAGAACATGGACACACCACCATCTGCTTCGGTGCTGCTGAACCAGAGGCAACCGGTGAGAACCAATCATCTTTGCCACACACCACCAGCTTTTCTGGGTCGCAACCTAAATGCTTAACTAAAGCTTGTTTCGCAGCATCTGGCCCAGCAGGTAACTTAAGTTCATGCTCGGTCGCCAACACCACTCGAGCTGCCGACGATATCAGCAAATAAACCTGATAATCTGCCGCCAGTAGGCATTCAAGTAAACGCAGTCCGTAAGGCGCACCAGATGCGCCAGTGAAAGCGAGGGTTATCGCTTTATCGTGTTTTGTCATGTTCTCAATTACTTCAAATTATAAGGTCGTGGATGTCGTTAGCCTTTGAGTGCCAATCCATCCAACAGTTTTTGGTGAATGCCACCAAAGCCACCATTACTCATTACCAAGATTTGGTCGCCCGCTTGTGCCTCTGAGACAATTTTAGCAACGAATGCATCCATATCATCACTCACATACGCAGGTTGGTGACAAGCGTCTGCGACATCTTGAACCGACCAATCAATATTATCCGGTTGGAATAAGTAGGTAGAATCCGCCTGTTTCAACGAATCAGCCAAAGTTTCTTTGTGCACACCACGTTTCATTGTGGCAGAACGAGGCTCTAAAACGGCAATGATTTTTTTCGTGTCGACCTTATTACGTAATCCGCCCAGAGTAAGTTCAATCGCCGTTGGGTGATGTGCAAAATCATCATAAACAGAAACACCTGCCACCTCGCCTTTAAACTCCAAACGACGCTTAGTATTAATAAAAGTAGCTAACGATTCACAAGCTAGGTCTGGTGTCACGCCCACGTGTCGTGCAGCAGCTATCGCCATCAAAGCATTATTTACGTTGTGGTCGCCCACTAAATCCCAGTTTACCGTTCCAACACATTCATTTTGGAGGTAAACCTCAAATTGAGAGCCATCTTTAACCAGCTTCTTAGCATCCCAGTCGCCTTGCTCACCACTCGATTCTCTTTCACTCCAGCAACCGCGAGCTAGAACATCTTGAATAGCGGTGTCTTGCTTAGGTGAAAAAATACGACCGTTACTTGGTACAGTGCGCACTAAATGATGGAACTGTCGCTTAATCGCTTCAAGATCATCGAAGATGTCAGCATGATCGAACTCTAGATTATTCACTACCAAAGTTCTTGGGTGGTAATGAACAAACTTAGATCGCTTATCGAAAAAAGCACTGTCGTATTCGTCGGCCTCCACCACGAAGAACATACTTTCACCAAGGCGAGCCGATATACCAAAATTACCCAATACGCCACCCACTAAGAAGCCTGGCGCATAACCACAATCTTCTAAGATCCAAGCCAACATACTTGATGTTGTAGTTTTGCCATGCGTACCCGACACCGCCAGAACCCAACGGTCATGCAGTAGGAACTCTTGCAACCATTGCGGGCCAGATGTGTATCTAAGATTATTATCCAATACATACTCAACGCACGGATTACCACGGCTCATCGCATTGCCGATAACCACTAGGTCCGGCCTTGGCTCTAATTGGCTCGGGTCGAACCCTTCAATAATTTCAATCCCTTGAGATTCCAACAGCGTGCTCATTGGAGGATAAACATTCGCGTCACTACCCGTAACCTTGTGACCTAATTGACGAGCCAATACCGCAGCACCACCCATGAAGGTGCCACAAATTCCTAAGATATGAATATGCATATATTGCTTCCAAACGCTTGGCTAAATGAACCATGTTTAAATCAAACTATCAGCCTTCATTATCATGAATTGACGATTAAAAGCGAGTGGCAATGCAAAACAAATTTAGTCGACATAGTAAGTGAGATCTGTGTCGCTTAGTTCATTACCATTAAAAAGATCTAAGCCGTAGAATTTAGGTAAGCGTCTAGATGAATAAAGCCCACACAAGAGGCAGAATCTACAGTGCTCAAATCCCCCCTAATATTGAGAGAAGTTTAAGGAAATAACATGTCTGAGATGCGCACCCTTGGTGAGTTCATTGTTGCAAAACAAAATGACTTTCCCCATGCAAGTGGTGATCTATCATCCCTTTTGTCATCAATTCGTCTTGCTGCAAAAATTGTTAACCGTGAAATCAACAAAGCAGGTCTTGTCGACATTACTGGCGCTGTTGGTACAGACAACGTTCAAGGTGAAGAGCAGCAGAAGCTAGACCTTTACGCTAACGACAAATTTAAAGCAGCTCTAGAAGCTCGCGATCAAGTTTGTGGTGTAGCAAGTGAAGAAGAAGACGAAGCAGTTGCCTTCAATAAAGAGCTAAACAAAAATGCAAAATACGTTGTTTTGATGGATCCACTTGATGGCTCTTCAAACATCGATGTGAATGTATCTGTTGGTACAATTTTCTCTATCTACCGTCGAGTATCACCGATTGGCACTCCGCCAACAGAAGAAGATTTCCTACAACCTGGACACAAGCAAGTAGCCGCAGGTTACGTGATTTACGGTTCTTCAACCATGCTTGTTTACACGACAGGCGCTGGTGTAAATGGCTTCACCTACGACCCATCATTGGGTACTTTCTGTCTGTCTCATGAAAACATGATGGTCCCTGATGAAGGTAAGATTTACTCAATCAACGAAGGTAATTACTTCCGTTTCCCTACGGGTGTTAAAAAGTACATTAAGTACTGCCAAGAAGATGAGCCGAGTGACAACCGTCCTTACACCTCTCGTT
>Ga0209121_10004456_pt1 | contig 13069 bp, 9 predicted proteins | sample Cruoilmetagenom3_FD_187292 | JGI IMG/M metagenome (GOLD analysis project Ga0209121, IMG submission 187292) | Oil polluted marine microbial communities from Coal Oil Point, Santa Barbara, California, USA - Sample 3 (SPAdes) (version 2) | ecosystem: Environmental > Aquatic > Marine > Oil seeps ... | reverse complement strand
TCTAGCTTCAGGCTTTAATTGTCGTTCAATTAAATAGGAATAATTTGTTAAATCGGGCTGTGAATTTGGGTTCACTTCAAAAACTTGTTTTTCACGTTCAAGCACTTGTAACCCTAAATATGCTGCTCCCAAATCTCCAGTAACAACAATTAAATCATTAGGTTTTGCTGTGTTCCTATACACAACATTTTCCTTTTCAACCTCGCCAATGGCGGTTACACTAATTAAAATTCCTTTTGTAGAAGATGAAGTATCTCCACCAACTAAATCTATATTATATGTTTTACAAGCTAAATAAATCCCTTCATATAATTCCTCTATTGCTTCTAAAGGAAAACGATTTGAAACAGCTATAGAAACCGTAATCTGACTCGCTTTTCCATTCATTGCATAAACGTCGGATAAATTTACAACCACAGCTTTGTAACCTAAATGTTTTAGGGGCATATAGCTTAAATCAAAATGTACACCTTCAACCAATAAATCGGTAGTAACTAAAACTTGTTTGTTTTGAATGTTTAAAACAGCAGCATCGTCCCCAACAGCTTTCACTGTGGTATTTTGCTTCACATCGAAATTATTAGTTAAATGCTTAATTAAGCCAAACTCTCCTAATTCAGAAAGTTTTGTACGCGATTGATTTTTATCTTCTAACATATTGCAAAGATAAACCAATTCTAATTCAATAAAAGGCTTTTATTTACAACTCTTTAAAAACTGGATATTCAACGGATTTTTTCTCAACACCTTTTTCAACTAAATAAGTATCGAAAAAATTCCAAGTTACCAAACCGTCATCCGATTGTGGCTCTAGCATATAAAAAATAAGGTTTGTTAAAGGTTGAGCCATATCGATATAATAATCTCCTTTTTTAAAAGTTTTGGTTTTTCTTTTAAATTCACCTTCAACTTTTGCCATATAATGACCTTCAAATTCTCGCTTTGATTTTTCTAATTTCTTAATTATGAATACTTCACCTTTTATACGTTTAGACTTGGTAAGTTTTTGAACATTTACACCTTGTTTTTCCAAGTGCTTTACTATAAACTCCATAGATTTTGGCAAATAATAACCTCTTGGTAATTTACTTTCAACAGTTGCTTCAAACTTCGAATAATTATCTATTTCTGGAATTTCAATAATTCTCCCTGATCTAGAAAATTTATCTTTTCCAGAAGCATCAACAAATGGAATATAATCATAACTTCTATAATTCTTTAATTTCTCATCTAAAGGAACCATTTTAAAACGCACACCTTTTAAAACTTTTCCAGCATTTTTCTTCACATTTTCAATAGCATCTTTTTCGGCTTTGGCATTAATTTCAGCCATTTTATAACCATGTTTATGCGTATATTCTAAAATTTCAGCTACAAAACCATACGTTCCATTCATTCTTTTATAAAATCTGTCGTGTGCAAAAGCCTCACTTAAAATCCCTACTTTATTTCGTAAACCCATTTGATTTACAATATATCTTGGGTGATGATTGTACGTGTAAATTGCTTTTGATGGCCAACCTTGGCGGAGATAATAATAACCATATGGCCCTAATTTTACACCATAATTTTCATCAACTGATTTTGTTACAGACGGAAGTAACTCATCCCAAGTAAAATCGTATGGTGCTTTTTCACCCGCTGAATGATAACTTGGCGCAGTTGTTATTCCGTACCCATGCCATGTGCCATTAGTTGTATGTAAATCTACCAACATTTCAGGATCCCATTTTAAAATCACATTTTCTATTAAACCTTGTGTTTCAAAAGCCTCCATTTTTATTCCATCTCTATTTAAATCAAACCCTTGACTGTTCGATCTTTCTCCAACCGCAATAGGACTATCTTCTTGTGAAGGTCTTCGTCCTTTCTCCATTTTATCATTAGAATCTGTATTATAAATAGGTGCAAAAACTATGATTTGATTGTCCAATAAATGCTTCTTATCTCTTAATAAAATATCTCGCATTAATTGTTGTAAAATTTCTTTTCCTTCAACTTCACCTGCATGAATATTTCCTTGAACATAAATAATTGGCTTTCCCGATTTTTTAGCTTCCTCTGGATTTGTAATTTTCGGATTCGCTAATACAACCACAGGAATACTTTTCCCCTCCTTACTTTTTCCCATTGACGTTACATGAATCAAATTCGATTTTGACTGAAGAACCGCAATAAAATCCATCACCTCAGCATAGGTTGAAGTTTTCTGATAATTCGTTTTTTCAGGAGTTGTTAATAAATCTTCAGAAAAAGAATTTGATTGTGCAATAGACTGAAATGCAACCAAAAAACATAGGATTTTAAAGTAAACTTTCATTTTTGAAAAATTTTATTAGAATATAAGTGAATCTCAAATTTAAAAAATTCGATTTGTAATTTGTGAAAATACGAATGAAATTTAAAAATTTGAATTAAACTATTGATAAAACTAATAATGCCATCAATTTTATTCAACATAAAGCACATAAAAAACCAATATTTGTACTTATATTTGCACTTATTTAGAATTAATCTAATTAAGAAATATGATAAAAGTTTCGGACATAGCAAAAAAGAAAGTTATTGAATTAATGCAGGATGATGGCTTTAATTATGAGAACGATTTTGTTCGCGTAGGTGTTAAAAGCGGTGGTTGTTCTGGATTATCCTATGAGTTAAAATTCGATAAAGAAAATAAGAATGAAGACAAAGTTTTTGAAGATAATGGCATAAAAGTTATTGTTGACAAAAAGAGTTTTTTATACTTAGTTGGGACTACTTTAGAGTATTCTGGAGGTTTAAATGGCACTGGCTTTGTATTTAACAATCCAAATGCACAACGTACTTGTGGTTGTGGAGAGTCGTTCTCTCTATAGTTGTAAAGTTGATAGTTAGAAAAGTTTAAAAGTAAATGGCAAAATTAAATTCCTTTGAAGAAATTATAGCCTGGTAAAAAGCTAGGGATTTAAACAAAAGAATTTATAGCATAACAAACTCAAACCAAAATTTTAATAAAGATTATGGTTTAAGAGATTAAATAAGAAGATCAAGCATTTCAATTTCTTCAAATATAGCTGAAGGATTTGAACGGGAAACAACAAAAGAATTTATACGATTCTTGTATATTGCAAAAGCTTCAGCAGGTGAATTTAGATCACAATTGTATTTAGCTTTTGATTTAAAATATATTTCATTCGAAGAATTCGAAGAAATTAAAATAAAGATTAACGAAAATTCAAAGTTGTTAAGTGGTTTTATAAAGTATCTAAAATCAACTTTATAAACATTTAACTTTTCAACATTCAAACTTATGAGCAAGTTTACTGAAGACGATTTAAAAAAAGAACTCGAAACAAAAGAGTACGAATACGGTTTTTACACCGATATTGAAGCAGATAAGTTCCCTGTTGGTTTAAATGAAGAAGTTGTAATCGCAATTTCTAAAAAGAAAAATGAACCAGAATGGATGACCGAATGGCGTTTAGATGCTTTTCGAATTTGGAAAGATATGGAAGAACCAGACTGGGCCAATGTAAATTATGAAAAGCCATCTTTTCAGGATATTAGTTACTACTCTGCTCCAGTTCAAAAACCAAAATTAGATAGTTTAGACCAAGTAGATCCTGAGTTATTAAAAACTTTTGAGAAATTAGGGATTTCAATCGATGAGCAAAAACGTTTATCAAATGTAGCTGTGGATATCGTGGTGGATTCAGTTTCAGTGGCAACTACTTTCAAAAAAACCTTAAATGAAAAAGGCATTATTTTTATGCCAATTTCAGAAGCTATTCAAGAGCATCCAGAACTTGTAAAAAAATATTTAGGAACTATTGTTCCAAAAAAGGATAACTTTTATGCCGCTTTAAATTCAGCTGTTTTTTCTGATGGTTCTTTTTGCTACATTCCAAAAGGAGTTACATGTCCAATGGAACTTTCAACATATTTTAGAATTAATGAAGGAGGAACAGGGCAATTTGAACGAACTTTAGTTATTGCAGACAAAGGTAGTTATGTAAGTTATTTAGAAGGCTGTACAGCTCCTGCTCGAGATGAAAATCAATTACACGCAGCTGTTGTTGAACTAATTGCTTTAGATGATGCTGAAATAAAGTATTCAACGGTTCAAAATTGGTTTCCTGGTGATGCAGAAGGAAAAGGCGGGGTTTATAATTTTGTAACTAAAAGAGGCTTGTGCGAAGAAAATGCTAAAATTTCTTGGACGCAAGTTGAAACTGGAAGTGCCGTGACTTGGAAATATCCAAGTTGTATTTTAAAAGGAGATAATTCGGTTGGTGAGTTTTATTCAATAGCTGTAACGAATAATCATCAACAAGCGGATACTGGTACTAAAATGATTCATTTAGGGAAAAACACAAAAAGCACCATTATTTCAAAAGGTGTTTCTGCTGGACATTCTCAAAACTCATATAGAGGTTTGGTGAAAATTTCTGAAAGAGCAACAAATGCTAGAAATTTTTCGCAATGTGATTCCTTATTAATGGGGAATTTGTGTGGCGCACATACGTTTCCATACATAGAGGCAAAAAACAAAACAGCTCAAATTGAGCATGAAGCTACAACAAGTAAAATTGGTGAAGACCAACTTTTTTACTGTAATCAACGTGGTATTGATACTGAAAAAGCAATTGCATTAATTGTAAACGGCTTTAGTAAAGAAGTATTGAACAAATTACCAATGGAGTTTGCTGTTGAAGCACAAAAATTATTAGAAATATCACTAGAGGGATCTGTAGGATAGTCAAAAGTTAAAAAGCCTAAAGTCGGCAAGTAAATAATTAAATGCTGTGAAAATTATGATACGTTCTTTTGAAGATATTGAATGTTGGAAAAAAGCAAGGACTTTAAATAAGTTAGTTTATTCAAAAACGAATACTAATTTATTTTCAAAAGACTTTGACTTAAGCAGACAAATTAGAAGGGCTTCAGTCTCTATTTCTTCGAATATTACTGAAGGATTTGAAAGAAGTTCAGATAAAGAGTTTGCTTACTTTTTAAATATAGCTAAAGCATCTGCTGGTGAAGTTAGATCACAACTTTATTTAGCTTATGATTTAGAATATTTAAATGAGAAAGATTTTAATGAATTGAAAAATAACACACTTGAAATTTCAAAAATGATAAGTGGTTTTATAAAATATTTAAAAAAATAAGACTTTAAGACTTTTGTCTTTAAGACTTGAAAACTAAGTAAAATGTTAAAAGTAAAAAACATACACGCAAGCATAAATGACAAAGAGATTTTAAATGGAATTAATCTCGAAGTTAAGGCTGGAGAAGTTCATGCTATAATGGGCCCTAATGGTTCTGGAAAAAGTACGCTTTCTGCAGTTATTGCAGGAAAAGAAGAATTTGAAGTTACCGAAGGTTCAGTTATTTTAAATGGAGAAGATTTAGACGAATTGGCTCCTGAAGAAAGAGCGCATAAAGGTGTCTTTTTATCGTTTCAATATCCTGTTGAAATACCAGGTGTAACGGTAACAAACTTCATTAAAACAGCCATTAATGAAACACGTAAAGCAAGGGGTGAAGAAGAATTACCTGCAAAAGATATGTTGAAGTTAATTCGCGAAAAAGCAGATTTATTAGAAATTGATCGTAAATTTTTATCGCGTTCTTTAAACGAAGGTTTTTCGGGTGGTGAAAAGAAAAGAAACGAAATATTTCAAATGGCCATGTTGGAGCCAAAATTAGCCATTCTAGATGAAACAGATTCAGGTTTAGATATCGATGCGTTAAAAATTGTTGCAAACGGTGTAAATAAACTTAAAAGCAAAGATAATGCAGTAATTGTAATTACGCATTACCAACGATTGTTAGATTATATTGTTCCTGATTTTGTTCATGTATTATACAATGGAAAAATTGTTAAATCTGGAGGAAAGGAATTGGCATTAGAATTAGAAGCAAAAGGTTACGACTGGTTAAAATAAATTAGTCAAAAGTTGTAAAGTGAAAAAGTTTAAAGTCTGTTTAGATTTTGACTTTCAAACCTTCAACTTAAGACTTTAAGACTACAAAAATAATGGATTTAAAAGAAAAATTAGTTTCATCATTTTTAGCCTTTGAAAATAAAGGTATCTTGGATTTAGATTCCAATGTGCACTCTATTCGTTCAAAGGCAATTCAAAATTTTGAAAGAGACGGATTTCCTACAAAAAAGGATGAAGAGTGGAAGTACACTAGTTTAAGATCGTTGGTTAAAAATGATTTTAGCCTTTTTCCTAAAACTGAAAAAACTGTTGGGTTTAAAAATATTAAAGAGTATTTAATGAATGACATTGAATCGTACACTCTTATTTTTATTGATGGTGTATTTAGTTCATTTTTATCCGACACTACTCATGATGATTGTGATGTTTGTGTGCTTTCATCAGCATTAACGCGTCCAAAATATAAAATGGTCGTTGATAATTATTTCAATACCATTGCTAAGGATAATAATAGTTTAACAGAGTTAAATACTGCTTTTTCGGTTGAGGGAGCGTTTATTAATATTCCTAAAAATACTATTGTTCCAAAGCCAATTCAAATTTTAAACTTTTCTACTGGTAGTGAAAAGGAAGTAATGTTACAGCCTAGAAATTTGGTTGTAGTTGGAGAAAATTCACACGTACAAATAATTGAACGTCACCAAAATTTATCGAAAAATACTGTATTAACAAATGCCGTTACCGAAATTTTTGTTCATAAAAGAGCCATTGCAGATTATTATAAAATTCAGGATGATACTGAAAATTCGTCTTTAATTGATAGTACCTTTGTTTCTCAAAAACAGCAAAGTGTAGCTTCAGTAAATACATATTCGTTTGGTGGGAAGCTTACTAGAAATAATTTAGAATTTTATCACGAAGGTGAGCATATTACGTCTCATTTAAATGGAATATCAATTTTACATGACAAACAACATGTAGATAATCATACCTTGGTAAATCACAAATATCCAAATTGTGAAAGTCACGAACTTTATAAAGGTATTTATTCCGATAAATCTACAGGCGTATTTAATGGAAAAGTAATTGTACAGCAAGAAGCTCAAAAGACAAATGCTTTCCAGCAAAATAATAATATTATCATTGATGATGGTGCAACTATAAATGCGAAACCACAATTAGAAATTTTTGCAGACGATGTAAAGTGCTCTCACGGGTGTACTATTGGACAATTAGATGAAAGTGCATTGTTTTATATGCAGTCGCGTGGAATCCCTAAAAAAGAAGCTAAAGGGTTACTTTTGTTTGCTTTTGGAAATGATGTTGTTGAAAAAATTAAAATACCACAGCTCAAAACTAGAATAACAAAATTAATAGCTAAAAATTTAGATGTTGATTTAGGTTTTGAACTATAAATAAATGTTCTTTAAAACAAATAAAGCCGCTGAATAGCGGCTTTATTTGTTTTAAGATTTTCTTATTTATTAATCGTTAACCGCTTCTGGGTTTACAATTATAAATTCTGTTCTACGATTTAATTGATGTTCAGCTTCAGAACAACGGACTCCGTTTGAACACTTGTTTACCAATTGAGTTTCCCCATAACCTTGTCCTGTAATTCTAGAAGCTTCAATCCCTTTATCAATAATCCATTCTAATGAAGATTTTGCTCTTCTTTCAGATAAACTTTGGTTATAAGCATCTGGTGCTCTACTATCAGTATGAGAACCTAAACTAATTTTAATTTTAGGATACTTCTGCATTATTCTAACTACTTTCTCCAATTCAATAGCTGCATCAGGACGAATTTCCGACTTATCTAGATCAAAATAAATTGGATTTACATTCACCATTAGTTGCCCACGAACATTTATAAATTCATTCTCAGTTAATGTTAAACCAAGAGTTAATTCTAAATCTCTAACGTCACTAGTTTCAAACTCTTCCGAATCCTTGTTATAATTTTCTTTTGTCGCAACGACTTTGTATGCTGTTTCACAATCTAATTTAAAACTAAATGAAGCATATTTATCAGCAATTGAACTTTCTATTTTCTCTCCATCAGCACCATAAAGAGTTACTAATGCTCCAGGTAGCAATGCGCCTGAAGACTTCTCTCTTACCAAACCATCAACGAATTGCTCACAATCAAATTCAATTGGTGCTAACTCTTCAAAATAATAAATATCATCATCTCCTTTACCTCCTTCTCTGTTTGAAGAAAAGTGTCCCCATTTTTCACCAGTTTTAAAAGTAAACCCAAAATCATCTTCTCTACTATTAATTGGCTTACCTAAATTTAAAGCTGACTCTATAGCTTCATGACCTATAATTTTTGTGGCATAAACATCTAATTTTCCAAACCCTCCTTCAAAGCCATTTGAAGAAAAATAAAGCACATCGTTATCATCTATAAACGGAAACATTTCCTTTCTTTTGGTATTTACATTTGGTCCTAAATTAATTGGGTCGCTATATGTACCATCTGAATTTATGTCAACAACATAAATATCGGTATTCCCCAAACCTCCAGGCATATCTGAAGTGAAATATAGTTTATTTTCACGGTCATTTAAAACTGGATGACCTGTTTGATAATCATCACTATTAAACGGCATTGGCTCAATATTAGTCCATTCTCCACCTTCACCTACTGTTGCTTTATACATTTGTATTAAAACCCAACCATCGTCATCTTTCGTCGCTTTTTTATTGATATAATTATTTCTAGAAAAATAAACTGTTTTTAAATCTTTTGTAAAGGTTACATTAGATTCATGATATTTTGAATTAATGTTTTTTGAAAATAATTCAACATCGTTAATTTCACCATCATTGGTTAAATTCCCTTTAAATAATTCTAAGTAAGGTTGATTGTTAAAATACCACCTTCTGTTTCTAATAGATATATCTCTTCTTGCTGAAGCAAAAACAGCTGAACTCTCACCAAAATAGGTGACTCCAAAATCTGAAAATTTGGTATTTTCTGAAATATTTTTAATACTATAATTCATTTCTTGTGCATTAATTAAACCTGCACTAAAGAATAGTATAATGAGTATAATTTTTTTCATATTGCTGTTTTTAAATTTTAAAAGAATCTAGGACTCTTAACGTTTTTCTTATTAAAGTCAAATAATAACATTATTTCATGTGTTCCAGAATTGAAATTCCCAAATCTCGTAGTTGTATAGTCGTATGCATAACCTACTCTAAAATCATTGTTTACCTGGAATCCAACCATCGCACTAATAGAATCATCAATTCTATGAGATAATCCTAACTCAACTCTTTCATCAACTAATAAATTTAAAGACAGGTCTAACGATATTGGAGCTCCATCAGTAGCTTTTAGCATTGTTGATGGCTTTAACTTTAAATTATCTGCAATGTCGAAAACATAACCAGCTGTTGCAAAATAGTGCATTTTTTCAGAGGCTGTACTTACAACTCCTCCTTCTTTTTCAAGATGCTCTGTTTCTAAAAAATTTGGTGCAGATAAGCCAACATAAAACTTATTGGTATAATAATATACACCTGCTCCAAAATTTGGAGATGTTTGATGTATAGGAACATTAAGTGGATCTGGGTCATCATCTACCATTATAGTTTCTCTAACATCTAAAAATGTAACACCGGCTTTTAAACCAAAAGCTAATCGTCCAACATCAGATGTAAAAATAGTGTAAGAAAAATCTGCATACACATTATCTTCTTTTACCGGCCCAATTTCATCATGAATAATAGACATACCTAAACCAACAGCTTTACCCATTGGAGCGTGACCAGATAATGTAACAGTTCTTGGTGCTCCTTCTACACCAACCCATTGTGTTCTACCTAAAATTCCTATACTGGTAACTCCCTTAGAGCCGGCATATGCCGGATTCAATACATTCATATTATACATATATTGTGTATACTGAGGATCCTGCTGACCAAAAACAGTTGTTAAGGACATTAAGGCTAAAATCCCGAATAATAATTTAATTTTTTTCATAAACGTTACTTAAAAGTTTTAATAGAAAGGGAATTTTTAATTCCCTTTCTAAGGCTTAATGTTTTATTTTCTTAAATATACCCAACCTGTTTTAGGTCCTCTATCATCATTGTTAAAGTAAATCGTATAGAAATAAGTTCCTGCAGGAAGTACTTCACTTGAGAAATTCATTCTTCCATTTGAATATCCATCCCACCACTGTGGAGTTGAATAAGGGTCTCCATTATGTTTATACGTATAAACTATGTTTCCATATCTATCAACAATCTCCATTGAGAAGTTTGGATACAATACTTCTAAGAATTCTATTTCAAATACATCATTTATTCCATCACCATTAGGTGAGAAACCTTCAGCAATAGTTAACAATACAATTGGCTCTGTTTTTTGTTCATCTTGATCGTCTTCATAAATGTCATTGTTTCCAGGAGTAGAATCTAAATCCAACTCGTTAGCAGCAACTACCTCAGCAACATTTGTCCATTCACCTATTGGTAATACGTAGGCAGTAACGACTAATGTTTCTGTTTCATCTATTAATACGTTTCCAACGTTCCAAATTCCAGTTCCTTCATCATAGGTTCCAACGGTTGTTGTTGCACTTACGAAAGTATATCCAGATGGTAATAAATCTTTCACTTGAACACCTGAAGCATCACTTGGCCCATTATTAGTTAAGTTAATTGTAAAGTCAACATTTGTCTCTGCATACGGTTCGTAAACATCCACATCTTTTGTTAACTCTAAATCAGCTACTTTAATAGGGTCCGTTGCAATACAACTTGTATTATTAGATAAATCAGGATCTACTTGATGCATTGCTGTAATTGAAGCACAATTTAAGTAGTCTCCAGTTGCATTTACAATGGCATCAACAATTAAGATTTCTGTATCACCGTCTTCAATTTTTCCTACATTCCAAATTCCTGAATCATCATCATATGTTCCTCTAGAAGAACTGTAATTCAAGTACGTATATCCTGAAGGAAGTAAATCTGTTACAACAACATCTGTACCTTCAATGTCACCATCATTTATTAATCTAATCTCAAAACTAACTTCATCACCAACCATAGGATTTAAATTATCAGCAATAACCGATTTCTCAATTCTTAAGTCTAATGATTGAACTGGTGGTGCAGAAGCACAAGCATAATCATCTTCAGTATCATCACCATTATTTGGTGTTGAATCAACATCCGCTTCATTTGCTGCAGTTATTTCTGCACAGTTCGTATACTCTCCAGAATCTAATACCATCACATCAACTAATAACACAGCTGTGTTTCCAATTTCAATGAATCCTATATTCCAAATACCAGTCTCTTTGTTATATGTTCCAATAGAAGAACTGTAAACACCGAAGTATGCATATCCTGAAGGTATCATATCAGTTACTTGAACACCCGTTGCTTCTGTTGGGCCTTCGTTAGCAACTCTTATTTCAAAAGTAATCATATCACCAACTTCAAGATCTTCTAAATCGCCTACAACTTGCTTCGTTAAACTAAGATCAATGAATGCCGTTGGAACTATTGAAACGCTTCCAACATTATTTGTATCATCAGAATCAGATTGATCCGCTAATACAGCGCTTGTTGTATTCGTGATTGTTTGCCCAACAGTTTCATAGTCAACTGATGCCTGAATTTCAATAGTTGCTGTTGCACCATTCTCAATTTCACCAATATTCCATTCTCCTGAACCGAAGTTAAATACCCCATTTTCTGTTGAATGACTTACATAAGTAACACCTACCGGTAAATTATCAATTAAGCTAACACCTGTAGCTGTACTCGGTCCGTTATTAGTAACTTCAATTGTGTAGGTAATGATTGTTCCTTCATTAGGTGTTTCATTACTTACAGTTTTTACAGTTGCTAAATCTGAACTTGTAACTACAATGGTTTCAGAAGCGTCATCATCCGTTAAGTTTGAATCAACTTGATCTTGAGTGTTTGACACTGTATTTGTCAATGTCATTCCTCCTTGATCTAATCCAACAACAGCTTCAATCACAATCGTTTCTGAATCGCCAGATGCTAATGTGCCAATTGTCCAATTTGGAGCTACCCAAGTACCTATACTCGGTGAGATAATACTACCATAAGTTAATCCTTCTGGTAACATATCTGTTACAACTACATTTGTTGCATCCGCTGGTCCATTATTAGTAATTACAATTGTATAGGTTACAACTTCACCAGCATTTGGCGTGTTATTATCAACAGTTTTACTAATTACAATATCGGCTAAGTTCTGAACAACAATTGTTGCTGCCAAGTCATCGTCATTAATAGGATCAGTTTGATCTCCTGTTGCAGCAGTTGTTGTATTAGTTACTGTTAAGCCTGCTGTTTCTTCGTCAACACTTGCCATTATTTCTAATGTAATTGTTGTATTTGAAGCAATTTCTCCTATTGTCCAATTTCCATCTCCTCTGTTATAAGCTCCATCTGTATTATCACTTAAATAAGTTACACCTATTGGTAATAAATCAACTAAACTTACGCCTGTTGCAGTACTCGGCCCATTATTAGTAACTTCAATAGTATAAGTAATTAGATCACCTTCTGCAGGTGTTTCATCGCTCACAGTTTTTGTAGTTTCTAAATCTGAAGCCGTTACTGTAATATCTTCTTCTAAATCATCTTCTGTTAAATTTGAATCATCTTGATCTTGTGTATTATTTACAACATTCGTAATTGGAAGTTGTTCCATAGTACCTTCAGCAGTTACTACAGCCTCAATAACCAATGTTTCCGTTACACCTACAGCCAATTCTGGAATTGTCCATTCAGGAGCTGTCCAAATACCATTACTTGGAGTTGCTAAGTTTTCTTCTACTCCTATTGGTAATACATCAGTTACAACTAAATTCGTAACAATTGCAGGACCTGCATTAGTTACAGTAATTGTATATCTAATTGTATCTCCAGTATTAGGTGACTGATTATCAACTTCTTTTGTTAATATAACATCTGTATAGTTCTCAACATCAATAGTTGCTTCCAAAATATCGCCAACAGTTGTTGGGTCTGTTTGATCTCCCTCTGCTGCTGTAGTATAATTTGTAATGCTCGTTCCTGCAGTTCCAACATCAACTTGTGCTGTTATATTTAAAACTGCTACGAGT
>Ga0209121_10004454_pt1 | contig 13071 bp, 8 predicted proteins | sample Cruoilmetagenom3_FD_187292 | JGI IMG/M metagenome (GOLD analysis project Ga0209121, IMG submission 187292) | Oil polluted marine microbial communities from Coal Oil Point, Santa Barbara, California, USA - Sample 3 (SPAdes) (version 2) | ecosystem: Environmental > Aquatic > Marine > Oil seeps ... | reverse complement strand
CACACAGGCCAACACCGCTGCCAAGACCTGGCGCGTCAGCAGGTAGGCTACACCCCCGCCCAGGATCATCACAATCACCGTTGCTGCCAGAAACTCCCCCACCGTCAGTTTGAGGTCCGCGCGCGCCAATTGGGTAGCCAGGTCAGAGGCCATCCCCCCACGGACCAGCGCGCGGTTGAGTGCATCTCCCAGCGGTGAACGACGTCCAGCAGCAACGGCCGTCTCCACACTCTCCAGACCCAGCCGCTCCTTGATAAGGGAACTGCCGGCCCGGCGGGATAGGACGAGCCCTCCCACCATCACACTAAAGCCAATTACTGCAAGTGCCACTGGTACCCAGAGCATCCCCAGCCCTCCGCTCGGCGCTATCCTTCCCCACCGCAGGGGGATAAGAAGCAAGCCTTAATACCGCATCTTTTGCCCTATGCCAAAGATGGCAGGCGGTAGATGAATATCGCATGCCTCAATCTTCTCCATAAACTTGGGGCGCAAGCCCGTAGGCCGTAGCGTGCCGATCACCCGACCGTCCTCGTATCCGGCCAACTCAAATTTGAAGATGTCAGACATCGTAATGACATCCCCCTCCATCCCCTGAACCTCCGTGATAGAGACGATCTTACGGCTCCCGTCCCGTCTGCGCTCCAGTTGGACGACCACGTCCAACGCGGAGGCGGTTTGCTCACGGATAGCCCGGTGGGGTAAGTCCATCCCCGCCATCAGAATCATATTCTCCAGCCGGGCCAGCGCATCGCGACTGCTGTTGGCGTGGACGGTGGTCATGCTGCCCTCGTGGCCGGTGTTCATTGCCTGGAGCATGTCAAAAGCCTCGGGTCCCCGGCACTCGCCCACGATGATACGGTCTGGGCGCATCCGCAGACAGTTTATCACCAGGTCCCGGATGGCGACCTCGCCCCGGCCCTCAATGTTGGGCGGGCGCGACTCCAGCGTCACGACGTGCTCCTGGCGTAGTTGCAGCTCGGCGGCATTCTCAATGGTGATGATGCGATCAGTATTAGGAATAAAACCGGAGAGGACGTTCAACAAGGTCGTCTTGCCAGAGCCAGTGCCTCCTGAGACCAGTACGTTCAATCTGGCCACCACGCACGCCTTCAACAACTCCACCGCCTCCGCCGTCACACTACCCAACTCGATCAACCGTTCGACCGTGAGTGGTATCTTGAAGAACTTGCGGATCGTCAGCGCGGGCCCGATCAGGGAGATCGGTGGTATCACTGCGTTCACTCGGGAGCCATCCTGCAGGCGAGCATCCACGTAGGGAGAACTCTCGTCAATGCGCCGCCCCAGCGGGGCGACGATACGCTCAATGATGCGCATCAGATGCTCGTCCGATTCAAAGACAGCATTTGTGCGCTGGACTTTTCCGTTGCGCTCGATGTAGACGTTCTTGGCCCCGTTCACCATGATCTCGGTGATGGTGGAGTCGGACAAAAACGGCTCCAGCGGCCCCAGGCCCAATATCTCCGCGACGATCTGCTCAAACAGCCGCTGTCGCTCCGCCCGACTGAGAACAATGTGCTCCTCGGCCAGGATGTTGTTGTACATCTCCTCGATCGCGCGGCGCACCTCATCCGTCCTGGTGACATCCATCGTCGGATCCAGGTCCGCGATCAACTTATTCTGGATGCGCGCTTTAAGGTCCAGATAGGCATCTTGAGCGGGAGATGCTGGCCGGCGACGCACGCGCAACTCGGGCATCCGCGAAGACCCAGGTGTGGTCGCCTGCTTTTCTTTCTCAATCCGCTTCAGCAATGACATTCCTTCTTACCTCTCTAACCAGCCCAAGACACGAAAAACCGTCCCATCATCGCTCGAAGACGTGCCTTAGCCGCCGCAAACCCACCCCTTCTGTTCCCGTCACCACTGCCGGCGTTTCTTCCCGCTCTTCTTCACCCTCCTCAGCCTCTGACAACTTGTCCCAGACGTATTCAGCAAGTTGCAGGATGCCCTGGGAAACGGGCCGGTTCCGATCGCGCACGACGAATGGCACACCACGGTTGGCGGCTGCCCTTGCCGAGCGCTCATCCAGTGGAATCTGGGCTGCCACAGGTATCATCGCCTGCTCGATCTGCTCCACCCGGATACCTGTGCGCCGATCCACACCGTTAACCACCAGCGCAATCTTCTCTATCGGATAGTTGAGTTTCGCCGCCACCTCGAGGAATAGACGGGCGCCCTTGATGGCTGGGATATTCGGTGCCACGACGAGCACGATCAGCGCTGCAGCATCAAACACAGTCAATGCGATGTCATCTATCCAACTCCACACATCCACGACGATGACGTTGAACTCCTCGCGCATCAGTCTCAAAACCGCTCTAAGCGTCGAATTACCTCCCATTCCCCCATCCGAAGACGTGCCGACCAGCAAGCTCTCTGCCGCTTCTGGATGGGGTGGGGCTAACAACACCTTGATCCCCGAGCCATGAGGGGTCAGCACGCTGCTCAGCATATCGCCGTCCAGATCCTTGATCTGGGGCACCAGGTCTGCGATGCTCCGGCTGGCCTGTAAGTCCAGCATCACGCCCACGCCTCCAAACTGGAGATTGGCATCCATCAGCGCGACCTTCTGCCCGCTGCCGGCCATGTGCTGCAACGCGACCGCCAGGTTTACCGCGATCGTCGTACACCCCACGCCGCCCTTGGGGCTGAAGACTGCGATGATGCTCCCCTCGCGCGGACCCTCCCGCATCCCGGCCAAGACAGCCGCAGGGGTGGACGGCTGCGCAGGCGCCATCATCGCGCGGGCCTTCCCCATCTCGTAGACCCGGCGGATGGTGCTCATCAGTTCATCGCCGCTGGGCGGCTTGGTGAGAAAATCTCTCGCACCAGCCAGCATTGCCCGGCGCAGGTAGTCGGTCTCGCCCTGCACGGAGAGGATCACCACCTGGACTGTCGGCATCTCCTGCAGGATCGCCTCCGTAGCAGTGATGCCATCCATGCCCGGCATGTTGATGTCCATCAGGACGATGTGCGGCTGGAACTGCCGGGCCAGTTCGATGCCTTCCAGGCCAGAGGCCGCTGCACCGACGACCTCGATATCGGCGTCGAAGGAGAGCAATTTGCGCAGGTTTTCCCGCGTCTCGGCGATGTCGTCAACGATCAGGACGCGGATCCTCTCACTGACCTGTGGCCTCACGCCGTGCATCCCTCCTACTCTTCCCCTCCTCCACCACCGTATTGACCGGCCGCCTCACTCCTGGCAGTGCGTTCCAACCGCATAAGTGGGGGCGTGACCCCATACGGCAGCTTCGGCGGCAACTCGATCCTAAAGCGATCCATTATGTACTGCAACGTGACCGAATCTGTGGTGACCAGTCCCGTGTCGCCTGCCGGGCGCAGCAACAGGTTAATCCGCGCCCCGGCTGCCAGGGCGTGGTCCAGCACCATGGCATCCTGCCGCGTGACGACCAGGGTCAGCGGTTCGACCTCTGCTCGCGGGGGCGGGGGGGGCTCAGGCTGTTCCTCCCCCTCCATTTGCTCTTCCTCAACAACGGGCGGCTGCTCCTCGACCTCGGCCGGCCAGTCGCCCACATGCAGCACCACAGCGTCCTGGATCGTCAATTGCGTTACCAGGCGCGGGCGCTGACTCTCACTGGCGGACATGCTGACCAGCCAACCGTTGGACAAGACCTCCAACCGTCCCTCCGGGCCGCTCTGGCAGCCTTCCTCTTCAGAGGGTGAGATGCATCTCATCTGATTGGGCACAATACTCTGGAATTCCTCATCCAGGTCCACCAGCAACAGAGATAGCATCACATCCACGTGATCGCCCGGCTGGAGCGCCCAGGCCACGCTGGAGTAGCGCGCCACCGGCAATGCATAGGCCACTTTTCCCGGTGGAATCCGGAGCGCCGGGCCGGAGCCTATAGCTCCCAGGTCCCCAGTCCCCTCGGTGAGCATGTCCTCCAGAATCGGCATCTCCCGCACGATGTCCACGCGGGCAACGCGGCTATAGACGGCCTCGAGATCGGTAATCGCCCCCTCCGGCACTGCGTCTTCCGGCCAGTCCCGTAAAATCACCGCGTTGATGTCCTCAGTGATGCGCATGCCACGGGGGATGTTTTGCACCGCTACGACGATCTCGGTCAGACCCTTGGGCACCTCCGGCTGGGGAGTCCCCCCCTCAACCTCAGTGACAGGAGGTTCCGGCGTCTGCTGACTACGCCTCAGGAAGATAAACCCCACTGCCAGCGCTCCAACAAAGAGGACGATGCCTACAATGATGAATATTCGGCCACCGCGCATTTTCGCCTCCTTATGACGTCTAATCTATCATACCCTGTTCGAGACGGAATGTCAAGCATATCAAGCACACCATGTTCACACCAGCGCCATCAGTCTCCCGACAGCCCCATCCGGCTTCCAATCAAACCGGAGAAGTGCGAAATATGGGTTCTACACAGGGTGTCATTGACCACATAGGACCACTGGCAGGTAGATTGAGGAGCGGGTGAAAGCAGCAGCCACGTTGTTTCCCTCCTCATCGCAGGTGGGCAGCCCATCCTCTCCCAGCCCGCAGTCCAATCCCTCGGGATTGTAACCCCACCACTCGTACACGATCCCTACGTCCAGATAAGAGGGATCCACCTTAGCCCACACGCCGCACGTCTGATCGCCGCACTCCTCTGGCCATGGGAAAGAAGTCACGCCTGTGATTACCTCACCAGATACGAGGCCGGGCCACCAGTAGGAGCCGGGCAACCAGCCCCGTGTGCTGGCAGGGGCGCTACCTGCGCCGGCCCGATATGATCGCAACACCAGCGGTAGATAGATTTGATAAGGCGCTGGAAAGTACCACTTAAACAGCGCATCCTCGGCGTATCCCCGTTGTCTGCCATATTCATCTATCCAGGTCCACCCACCCACGTGGTCGGTCAAAACGACCGGCGGGCCAAGCGCATAAGGCCGCACGAACAGCTCGGCCAACACGGCCCGCCCTGCACCATAAGGCCCCTGGTTGCGCACGACGGCGGTGTAATGCACCGTCTGACCTACTTCCGGGTGGTCGGGGCTCATCTCGACGCGATCTACCACCAGGTCAGAGCCCAGCAACGGCTCGGTGAAGATGGCAGTGAACCCCAGCCGAGGGGTGCTGGTGAAGACCCACTGCAGCGTATGACTTTCCTCGTCATAGGTGTAACCCGGAGGAGCGATCGAGGTGCCGAGCAGTAAAGGAGGATCGAAGGTTCGGCTGAAGACGATGGTGTTGGTGAGGCTGAATGGCTCTGGGCGGTCGGGGCCGACCGGGTACGTAAGATTAATAGCCCGCGATCCCTGATTGCGCAAGGCCCTGCTCCGCGTGTCATACTCCAGGTAGATGGTGCCCTTGCCTGTGCCGGCAAAAGTGACTACGTGTGTGCCCCAGATGATTTGGCAAGTGGGATTGTCCTCGCAGGAGGCCGCGCGGGTGACGGCATCGGTCGGGAACCTCAGCCAATCGCCCAGGTTGTAGTTCATAATCTGGATCTGAAAAGTGGTGGTGAAGGCGGTAGTATAGACGTCGGACGAGGCAGGAGCGTGGAGGGTGACTGTCTGGACGCGGTTGTAAATGAGTTCGGAAGAGACAAACAGTTCCCGCATTGAGGCAGAGGGAGCAGGAGAGGCGCTCTGGGCGATGGAGGGCATCAGAAGGAGCAGCCCGATCGTCAGCGCGCTTCCCAAGAGCAGAGCGACGGCAATGGATCCCTGGCGCATTCGTTTGACCTCTCTTTCCTGTGTTCCGCTCAGTCGCCACCTCCGCCCCATGGAGTCTCTGTAGGCGTCGGTGTATCCGTCACCTCTGGCGTAGGTGTGTGAGTCGGAGTGTCGCCCGGCGTGGGCGTGTTGCTCGGCGTGGGTGTGTTGCTCGGCGTGGGTGTGTTGCTCGGCGTGGGCGTGTTGCTCGGCGTGGGTGTGTTGCTCGGCGTAGGCGTGATGCTCGGCGTGGGCGTGATACTCGGCGTAGGCGTGATACTGGGCGTGGGCGTGATGCTGGGTGTGGGCGTGGGCGGCGCGGTAGGCACTGGCGTGGCAGTCGGCCCTGGCTCCTCCCCACCAACCACCTCAAACGAGGAGACCAGCAACGTATACAGCGCCTGCCGTGGCACTCCGTTGTACAGATACGCATCGTCGGTGTCCATGGCCCGCACAAACAGGTAGTGTGTGCCGTTCACCACCGGCCGGCCGCCGGGCCAGGTGCCGGGCAGGGAGATGGGGGCGAAGGGCTGATAGGGTGGCGAGGTCACGTAAGCCCAGTCCCGCTGCCAATTGTGGGCGCCGTCGTAAGGCACCAGCAGGTTACGCCGCCCCGACCGGCTGTTGGGACCAACTACCCAGAAGGCCACCTCCTGGATGCCCACGCCGTTGCCGCCTCCGAAGTCCAGATCGCCTGCCTCGGCCAGGATCGTGAGGACGTCCTCAATGACGTTGTCAGGGCTGGCGGCTGGCGCGGAGGATACGCCAGCCACGACCGTCGGCCGCACGTACCACGGATGCGGATAGGCCGCGGAGAGGTCCCCGGTCGGCCCCGGAGAGAGCAACTGGATGGCCGGCCCCTGCCGCCCCTCGTCGAAAGTGAGCCAGCAACTCCCCAGGCCGGCCGGGAAGTCAAAACGCATCTCAAGTTCAAACTGGCTGGGGTGGACGATGTTGCCGCCCATCGCATACGCCCGCCACCAGTCGTTGTAAAGAGAATGGTTGCGAGAATAACTCACGTATCTGTCGCGCGGCGCCATGCGCACGGTGGGATACCAGGGGTTGTAGGGCAGCCCCAGAATCCTCCCGATATCAACGTAGTAGAGACCGTCAAAGCGATTCGAGAACAGCCGGCGTTCACCCTCGGGAACCTCACGGTAAGTCGCACTGCGCCAGCCGCTCGTGACGTGCCACGGGTCGGTGTGGCCGTTGCCGTAGTGGGCTGTGCTATGCGACCCGGCCTCATCCCAGCGATATACGACATTGATGTACGGGCTGGGGTAGGGATAGAGGCCATCCACGCCGCTGGTGCCCTTCGGCCAATGCACGATCATCTCGTTCAGCGTCACAGGGTAATCGCTGGTATTGGTGATGCTATCGCTAAAGGCGTTCCGGTATATATCCGAGGCAGTGACCTGAATGAAGAGCACCTCGTCGCCGGCCACCAGATCGTCGCAGGAGACGTCAGAGGGCTCCACCTCGAAGGGCACGACCAGCAGAGTGAACAGTTGATCCAGCCCCTCATCGTCGTCCCGGTCCATCGCCCGCACGTACAGATAGTGGGTGCCGGTCATGACGTAACTGCCGTCGGGCCACTCCCGCAGGCCGAACTCGACGCGGTAGGGCGGGGCCGTCAGGTAATACCAGTCCCGCTGCTGCGACCAACCCCCGCCCCGCAGGAGGTTGCGCTCGGTGCTGTGGCCGGACTGCTCGTTCTCCGGCCCCTCCACCCACAGTGCGACCTCGCGGATGCCCTGGCCGTCGGTGGCACTGTCGCCGTAGTCCCGATCGAAGGCAGTCACGTCAACCACCAGCGTGCCGCTGACCGGGCCGCCGGAGGTCACCGGCACGCCGACCTGACCCTCCAGATGAGAGGGGCGCATCAGGTAGTCGCCCAGGCCACCCGGCAGTTCACCAGAGGCCGCCGGGGAGTTGAGGCGGATGTAGGGGCCTTTCTGGAAATTGGTGAACTCCACCAGACAGTGCTCGTCGCCGCCCTCGGTATCGAAGGTCCACCAGGTGTCCACGTCGAACTGGTCGGGGTGCAGGATGTTGTCCCTTAGATAACCACTGCTGCTGCTTGGATTGTAGCCATTGACGCTCGAATACAACACGTCGGTCCTGCGGGGCGAGAGGGGCAGCCCCATCTGCCGCAGGTCGGGCGTTTGCTGGCTGTTGAAGTCGAAGCGCGGCCAGTGCGGCTCGCCTGACCAGAGGATGCGCGAGCTTGTCCGGTCATCCCAGTTTGCCGTCCAAGGACTGGAATGGCCGTTTCCATCGTGGATGCCACTACAGCCGAGGGAACTGCACAGGTAGGCGCGGTTCATGTAGGGAGCCGACGAGCCATACATCTCCCCGTCGGGCCAGTAGAGCGTGACCTGGTCTAGCCAGACTGCGTACCCGCTGCTGTCTATCACTGCTCCGGTTATCAGGTCGTCATCGTATGCGAAGCGCACCTTGCCGCCCGAGTCCACATCCAGCGCGGCGCAGGTGGGCGGCACGTCCGGCCCTTGTGCCGACACGTCGCACTCAAAACCAGCAGCCGTGCGCAACGTCGCTGCGAGCGCGAAGTCAGCCGGGCTCAAGTTGTTGACTGTCTGGTTGAAGTCAATCGAATACCGCCCCCACGAGCCGTCCAACACCCAACGGTCCACGCCACCCACAAAGGGATGGCCTCCCTCACCCATCGTCGAGGGCGAGGTGCTGAAGTTCGGGTCATTGTAGATACGACCACTGGTCGGGGTCACATCGTAGCGGCGATAATTGACGTAGTTCAGGTAACGGCTCGGGGCCGTTGGCCATTTGGCCACCAGTCGGACCGTGTCGAAGTCAAACCCCGAGTTGTTCTCGATCCGAAAGGCCGCGTTATCGTCCTGCAACCCACCGCTTTCACTTTGGTAGCCCGACCACTCCATCGTGATGTCGTCGCAATTGGGCAAAGGAGTGGCCGTGGGAGTGGGAGTATTGGTGGGAGTACTGGTAGAAGTGGGAGTAACAGTGGGGGTGGGAGTAGGCGTAGGGGGGTCAGGGATGTCGAAAGCGGGTGGCAGGCCGATCACGCGGGCGGTGCGGAAGCGCTCGATGACCATCTCGCGCTGCGCGTATAGGGTGGCGAAGTTCTCCGCGTTGTTGGCGATGCCCCGGATGGGAGTGATGAGCGGGTGGTTGAAGGTAATAGCAATGACAATCCGGTCGTTGGGCCCTCCGCCATCGTCCCGAAGCATCTCGTCACCGTTCGAGACGTCCCCAGGGGTCTCATCGCAAAGGCAGGTGTATTTCCCATAGCCATAGACATCGTCCCGGTCGAAGACGAATGGGGAGCGTGTGCTACACAGGGTGACGTGGAAGTAACCACGCCGGGTGGGATCTCCATTGAGGCCCTGGCCGAAGTCGTTGTCCCGCGTGATGTCGCCCGAGACCGGCTCGTCCACCGAGATACTGCCACAGGCGTCGCGGGTCTCATCACGGATGGAGTAGAGGCGGGCCGCGTCCTCCAACCGGGCCTCGACGTTCTGGTAGTACCAGTAGTCGTCAGGATTCTCGTCGTCCACCCCGGGCGCTTCACTGGAGACTCGGCAGTCACCGTCCTCGTCCATCTGCGCGTAGGTATAGCCGTCGGGATGGGGATCATCTATGTCAAGCAGTCCGGCGACCTCGGAACAGTACCCCTCGTTGTACTGGCCGCTGACGGCGTAACGGGCAGCCTGGCGGACGGCGTTCTCTATCGTCAGCCAGGCGTGGAAGATGCGCCCGAATTCCACGATGCCAAAAAGCACCAGGAGCAAGAGAGGCAGGACCAGTGCGAACTCCACCAGCCCCTGACCCTTTCGTTCCTTCCCGTTCCGGAGCACTTTATGCCAGGCTCTCATCTCTCAGCCTCCTGCCTCCAGACCATCTCCAGAACCGGCTGCCCGGTGTCACTGGGTGATCCGGCTGAAGATGCGGGAGGCGATATCCTCAAACACATCCTCCAGAGTTGTCGCATCTGGGGCATAGTAATAGTTGCCGCACTGCTCGCCCAGGTTCGGGATGGGATCTACGACGACGTCATCCCAATAGAAGTCACTACCACAGGGGGCGGTCTCCAGGTCGCCGTCGTCCCCCACGTCGGCAATGTAGCGCAGCAACCACTCGCCAGCATCCGCCCGGCCCGACGAAGCGCCGATGACCCACGGGCCGAAACCGATGGTGTACATGGCGATCTGCTGGGAGGAGGCCAGGTCAGCGATGTCGCGGGCGTAGTCGTCGGCATCGTAGTGCCACTCCTGATAAGTATGGCCTGGGTTAGTGTACCATAGATCACCCCGGTCGCAAACGCCCTGCGACGGACAGTGGCGAGTGGCCACTCCATCGCTCTCCGGGTCACGGCAGAAGGGGGCGCGATTAGAGCAGGCGGGAGGATTCAAGCAGACAGTGCGCTCGTTGGGGGGACGATGGGCGGACGGGGCTGGGCACGTCCACCAGCCGTGGCCATCCTCGGCCTTGTCGGTGGCGTTGGCTGCGCCGTCGCTGAGCATGACGATGACCCAGATGGCTGCATCGGTGCTGCCGTTGTTGACCAGTTCGCCGACCGCCTCGCGGAGGCCGCCGCCGATGTTGGTGGAGGCCCAGCGATAGCCATAGCCGCGCTTCATCACCCCGCCATCGTTGCCCCATTCACCGCCCACATGGGTCGTCGGTGGCATGCACGCCTCACCAGTGTCTGGGTCAACAGCAGGGGGGCGGACGTAGACATTCAGCCGATTTGTATCTGTGATGGCGCTCAGCACAAGCGACTTGGTCGTCGTCAAGGGGATGACCATACCACTGGAAGGGGTGAGGGTGATAGGGAAGGTCAGTGTGTTCGGGCTATAGCAGGTGAACGATTCCACCGACGGGGTAATCACCGGCGTCTTGTCGAAGTGGTAGACGGCGACCCGGTCCACCCCGTCGCGCATGAGCGTCTCAACGAAGTTGTAGGCGGCCCACCGCACAGATGCCTGCGTGATGGGGTCAAAAGGCCGGCAGTTGCCCGCCGCAACACAGCCTTCCAGGCAGGTGAAGAAATCAGGCTCAGGCATGGAAGGAGGACAGGTCGTATAGGCCATAGACTCGGAAGTGTCTAGCAGGAGGACCATATTGAGCACCGCCGCCTCGGCCTCGGCAGTGGCGCGGAGCACCACCTGGTCGTCCCATACGAGACTCAGAAAGACCAAATCCACCGGCAATTCCGCCTCGATGCGCACCCGCTTGCGGGGGTTCTCGCCCGCGGCAGAGCACATGTCACCGTCGTGAGCATCATAGGACTCACTGGGCGTATACTGCACCATGTCGCCTACCCCGGAGCACCAATAGAACCGGACGTTTTCCACGCCGGGGAGTTGGAGTTGCAGGGCTTGCACTGCCGAGTCGTAAAGTTGCTGCGCGCTACGATTCTCCCGGTACTGGTTGACGGCGCTGACGGCGCCAGCATCCACGGCCCGCCGCAGGTGGTCGTAGTTGACGTAGACGAGGGCCGCATCGGTGACAATCCCCACCATAGCCAGGAGTCCCACGATACCGAAGGCGACGATGATGAGCGTCTGGCCCCGCTGGCCCTTGGACAGGGGGTAGAACGCCTTGATCCGTCTCATCACTTGTATCATCACACTTCTCCTGTGCACACACTCCAGTTCAGTTACGGCTCGGCAGCCGGGACGGGGAAGATAGCATAGGGTCTCATCTCGATCGGGTTCGGGATGAAGTCGCCGATGGTAAAGAAGCCAGTGAAGTGATAATGGCTGTGGAAGACCTCGACGATGACGAAGCCGGTGGCAGGGGCATTGCTCTCCAGCCGTTCCTCAATAGAGGCGTTATCAAACTGAGAAGTACGAATGCCGTAGAGAGACCAGCAGCGACAGTTCTCGGTGTTCGTAATGGTGCAGGTTGGGTTCGTGGGCCCGTCGCCTCCTGCTCCCTGGAAATGGTATGACCAGTCGGCCGGATTGGCGTGGACAGCAAGCGGCCAACGATGCGCGATCGTGCCACTCATAATGCCGACGACAGTGATGACGATGTCGTCTCCCTCCGTCGGGTCGAGGGTGCGCGTCGGCACATTCTGAAAGGCGAGACAGGCCACCTCGTAGTAGAAGTTGGTGGTTTCTCCGTCCTGGCAGAGAGCCAGCAGCCTATCGGCTGTCATATTGGGATCCGTCCCCCCGATCTCAGGCGGGCGTACGTCTGGGAAGGGCAGATACCCGGCTCGCATATCTAGGGGATATTTGCTTGTCAGTTCTGGGTCCAGGTTAGCCCCGAAACGGGCGGCCTCGCGGCTGGCGTCGAGCGGGGTCAGGTAGCTAATGGCATACGCCCCAACTTCGATCATTCCCGCGATCAAGATGAGCAGTACCGGCAGAAGTATCGCCGTCTCCAGCATGCTCTGGCCGTGGCGAGAGGAGAAGCGGCACAGCACCATATAGGGGGTGCGCCGCTGCGCCGCAGGCCTGTCTCCGGACATATCCTGGTCCATCGTCTCCCACCAAACGTATAAAACTCAACACATCTCGCACATTCGAAAAGATACGCCCCTCGTCCTATCTCAAATGTGCACTACAACTATACCATAGCGAAAGAACTTGTACAAGCATTACTCTGGTACTAACGCACTATGAACAGAGCCCCGCATATACGAGGCTCTGTTCGGCAGTGCGGTCCACTCGCGTAGCTGCGGTGATCGCTGGGCTAGATACTGTTCATGATGTTGCTGAAGATATTGCCAATGGCTGGACCTAGCAGGGCCAGAACTACAATCACCACAATGGCCACCAGAACAAGGATTAACGCATATTCGACCAAACCCTGCCCTTCCTCGCGCGGCAAAAACAGCATCGCTCTCACCTCCCTTCAATCGAATTCTCTGGAATAAACGGGTGCCTTTCACCTGTTTAGTCTCATTATACTGGATTTGCATTGGCACGACAATAGTGACTTTGTACCAGTCTCATGTCACTATTGCCCTTGGATTCAGCCTTAGATTCGGATTCACTAGCGGACGCTTCTAACACTACAACGAGACTTCGTCATTCTGAGGAGCGAAGCGACGAAGAATCTCGCTTTACACTGATGAATTTCCAGCCGGGAACGAGATTCTTCGCTCCCTTCGGCTCCGCTCAGGGCAGGCTCCTTCGGTCGCTCAGAATGACACAGAATCGGGAAATCTCGTTGTAGTACTAAGACCTCCGAGTTTTCGATGTAAATTCCAGGTCGTTCGTCACAGATATTGCGCCAGTATTCAACTCAAGGATGGTCTTACGGAAACCCCGGAGGTCTAGCCCAAGAAAATGTCCGGTAGTGAAGATTCGGACTAGCATTCAGAATGCTGAGTCACATTGGGATTCGGGGTTTGGGGTTTGGGATTTA